>WNFK01253788.1_pt1 | contig 50667 bp, 50 predicted proteins | sample 5400281 | NCBI WGS metagenome assembly WNFK01 (sample SAMN13153350, study PRJNA577476) | soil metagenome | isolation source: 20 cm soil on Douglas fir-dominated hillslope | place: USA:California | collected 2013-09-17
GGGAACCACGGCATGAAGAACACGATGTGATAGCTGCCCTCGGCGGCGGCGCCCGCCTGCTTGATGAGCTGGGTCGGTGACGAGCTGCCGCCGGTGGTGACGACCTTGCGCGTGAGCCGCTGCTCCTGCGCCTGCTTCATCACGAGCGTGATCTGCTCGACGGCGGTGGTCAGGAAGAGCGTGTCACCGCCGGTCGCCTTGATCTTGGTGAGCTGGGCGTTCATGTCGGTCGCGGACTGCTCCATGTATTCCGCGACGCCGACCGCAGCACCCTTCTTCTTCAGCATGTCGCCGAACGCCGTGATCGACCCGCGGCCCCAGTCGGTGTTCACCGCCAGGAAGTCGACGCGCTTGACCCCGAGCTTGTCGACGTACTGCTCGAGGCCCAGCGCCTCCATCTCCGAAGGCGGGCTGATGCGGAAGATCCACGGGTTACCGCGCTTGGTGATCGATGCGGCGCTCGAGGTCTCGACCACCATGGGCACGCCGTACTCCTCGAGCTTCGGCATCGCCGCCAGGGTCATCGAGCTGCCCCAGGCGCCCATGATCGCCGGGACCTTGTCACGGACGATCAGCTTCTCGGCGGCGCTGGCCGCCTCTTTCGGATCGGACTTGTTGTCCTCGATGAGCAGGTCGACCTTCCGGCCACCGATCCCGCCCTTCGCGTTCAGCCAGTCGCGCGCGATCTCGGCGCCCATCCGGACGTAGTTGCCGGACGCCGCCACGGGGCCGGAGAGCGGCTCGATGACGCCGATCTTGATCGGCGACTGCGATTCGCCGGGGAGCGCCAGCGCGGCGAGCGCGACCAGGACGAGAGCGAGCAGCACGATCGAACGGTTGCCCATCGAATGCCTCCTGCGGGATCAGGGATGTGCCAGCGAGAATAGCGCACGATTCGACTCGCGGAAAGCGCGTCGAGAGTCTCGGACTCGACTGACCACGAACAGGCGCCCGGCGGCTCCCGAACGGCCGACGTCAGCGACGAGCCCGACGGGTCACGCGCGCTTGCGCAGAACGACGTGCATCGCGCGCTCGCCCGGGACGTACTCCGCGCATTCGTAGCCCAACCCATGCACGTCGATGTCGTTCAGGAGAGGCTCCCCGGAGCCGAGCAAGACTGGGCAGACCGCCAGATGGAGCGAACGTCGCGGCCACCCGCCGCGGCGGTCGCCTGCTCCAGCGCGGCGTGAATGCCCGAGGTGACGAAGCGAAACTCCGTTCCCCCGGCCATCCTGAGCGGCGCCCGAGGGTGATGCGTCAGCACGAAGACGGGCGTGTGATACGGCGGCTCGTCGCCCCACCAGCCCTTCCAGCTTTCGTCCGGCCACGGGCCTCGGACGGGACCGAACATGTTCCGCCCCAGAATCCAGGCGCCGATTCCGGCAAAGCCGCGCTCCACCCTGTCGTTGTCGACACCCGTCTCTCCATCACGTTCGCCCTGCATCGTCCGCCATAGGCGGGTGTGGAAGACCCACTCCATCAGCTCGGGGCCCCGGACACCGAGCGGGTTCTCAAGATCCTGGTTCGGTCCAGCCCCGTAGCCGTCGATGGACATCGCGAAGCAGTGCACCCTGAGTTTTGCCATGACCCCCTCTGATTCCACCTCTGTGAAGCGGGTGTATAGTCGCCGGTTGGGCGAGCCATGGGCGCAAAATTCTTCGGCGCGGCGGTGAAGCGGCGGGAGGATCCGCGATTCCTCCGCGGCGAAGGACGCTTCATCGACGACGTGATCGTCCCGGGTTTGCTCCACGCCGCATTTCTCCGCTCGCCCCACGCGCACGCGCGCATCGTCAGGATCGACACCGCCGCCGCGGCGGCGGCTCCCGGCGTCGTGCGCGTGTTCACGTTCAAGGAGCTCGAGCGCTGGATGAAGCCGCTGCCGCTCTTCGGCGCCGTGCCGCCCGGCCTCGCGGCCGTCGTCAAGTTCGACATCCGCCAGGCGCCCCAGTGGGCGCTCTGCCGCGAGCGCGCGCGCCACGTCGGCGAGATCGTCGCGATGGTCGTGGCCGACAGCCCCGAGCGTGCCGCGGACGCGGTGGACCTGATCCAGGTCGAGTGGGAGCTGCTGCCGCCCGTCGTCGACATGACCCGTGCCGCGGAGCCCGGCGCGCCGCTCCTGCACCCGGAGTGGGGGAGCAACATCGGGATCGGCTTCACGCATTCGATCGGCGACGCCGACGGCGCGTTCGCGCGGGCCGACGTCACCGTCGCCGAGACCTTCCACATCCAGCGCTACGTGGGCATGCCGCTCGAAAACCGCGGCGTGGTCGCGGTGTGGGACCGGCGCGACGGGACGATGACCACCTGGAACTCGACGCAGGTCTCGCACTTCGTCCAGCAGGGGCTCACCGGCGCGCTCGGGCTGCCGCCGCACAAGATTCGCGTCATCGCCCCGGACCTGGGTGGCGGCTTCGGCACGAAGGCGTCGGGATACGCGGAGGATGCGCTGATCCCGATCGCCGCGGTCGCGCTCGGCCGGCCCGTGAAGTGGATCGAGAGCCGGCGCGAGCACATGTCCGGCGCCGCGCACGCGCGCCATCAGGTCCACGCGATCGCGCTCGCCGCCACGCGCGACGGCTCGATCCTCGGCGTGCGCGACCGGATCTGGCTCGATCTCGGCGCCTACAACGTCTGGGGCGTGGTGCTGCCCTACAACACGGTCGCGCACCTGATCGGGCCGCACCGGATCAAGCATATGCGGGTGGACGTGCAGGCCGTCGTGACGAACAAGACGCCGAACGCGCCGTATCGGGGTGCGGGCCGCCCCGAGACGGTGTTCGCGATGGATCGCATCGTCGATTGTCTCGCGCGCGAGCTTCGGATGGACCCGGCGGAGCTTCGGCGGCGCAACTACATCCGGCCCGACGAGCTCCCGTACGACTTCGGGATGCCCTATCGCGACGGCAACCCGCTCGTCTACGACACCGGCGATTTTCCCGAGGCACTCGAGAAGGCGCTGGAGGCCGCGGACTACCGGACGTTCCGGGCCGAACAGCCGCGCTGGCGGGCCCAAGGGAGCCACCGCGGCATCGGCATCTCCGGCTACGTCGAGGGCACCGCGATCGGCCCGTTCGAGGGCGCGACGGTCAAGCTCGATCTGGCCGGCCGCGTGCTCGTGGCGACGGGCGCGATCAACTCAGGCCAGGGCCACGAGACCAGCTTCGCCCAGGTCGCCGCCGACGCGCTTGGCGTTCCGATGGACTGGGTGACCGTCATCGGCGGCGATACCGCGGCGGTGCCGTTCGGTGTCGGGACGTTCGCGAGCCGCAGCGCGGTCACCGCCGGCAGCTCGATCGTCGACGCGTGTCGCGAGGTGCGGACGAAGCTGACGCGCGCGGCGGCCGCGTTGCTCGAGGCGGCGCCGGACGACATCGAGATCGAGGACGGCCGGGTGTTCGTCAAGGGCTCGCCGGGATCGGCCGTCGAGCTGGCGCGTGTCATCCAGGCGTCGATTCCGACCTTCGCGAAGCCCGGCGTGGCGCCACCGGACTTCGAGGCGACCGCGTATCACCACGTGCCGACCGTGACCTTTGCCAGCGCCGTCCACGTCGCCCAGGTCGAGGTCGACGTCTCGACCGGCCGGGTGACGCTGCTCAGGTATGTCGTCGCCCACGATTGCGGTCGGATCATCAATCCGATCATCGTCGAGGGGCAGGTGCACGGCGGCGTCGCGCAGGGGGTCGGCGGCGCCCTCTTCGAGGAGATGGTCTACGACGAGACGGGGCAGCTCCTGACGGGCTCGCTGATGGACTACGCGGTGCCCAAGGCCGACGATCTCCCGCTGATCGAGACGGTGCACCTCGAGTTTCCATCACCGCGCAACCCGCTGGGGGTCAAAGGCCTGGGCGAGGGCGGCGCCATCTCGCCGCCGGCGGCCATTGCCAATGCGATCGAGGACGCGCTGGCTCCGTTCGGCGTGCGCGTCACCGAGACGCCGCTCACGGCGGCGCGCATCGTCGCGCTGCTCGAACGCGCGCGTTCTTGATATAGTCCGGATCGACTATGGCGACCAATGTGACTCAACCCGGCTGGGTGACCGTGCATGGGGTTCGGCTGGAGGTCGTCGAGCGTGGTCAGGGGCGGCCGATCCTGTGGCTCCACGGCGAGGACGGCCTCGACCCGGGCGCGCAGTTTCTCGATCTGCTCGGGGCGCACGGCAGCGTGTTCGCGCCCTCGCATCCCGGTTTCGGCCACTCGCCCGACGTGGCGAGCATCGACACCGTCGACGATCTCTCCTATCTGTATCTCGACCTGCTCGCCGACCGGAACCTCCGCGACGTCACCGTGGTCGGCTCCTCGCTCGGCGGCTGGATCGCGGCGGAGATGGCGGTGAAGTGCAGCGACCGCTTCAGCGGGCTCGTCCTCGTCGCGCCGCTCGGCATCAAGGTGGGTGACCGGGAAACGCGCGACATCCCCGACATCTTCGCCCTCCCGCCGGACGAGGTCACGCGTCTGCAGTACCGCGATCCGGCCAAGGTGGCCGTCGATCACGGCACGCTCTCGGACGACCAGCTCACGGTGATCGCACGCAATCGCGAGGCGACGGCGCTCTACGCCTGGGAGCCGTACTTCCACAACCCGAAGCTCCGCCAGTGGCTGCACCGGATCAAGCTGCCGACCTTGCTCCTGTGGGGCGCGGACGATCGGTTCGTCACCGCGGCGTACTACGGCGACGCATTCCGCACGGCCATCCCGGGCTCGCGCTTCGAGACGATCGCCGCAGCCGGCCACTTCCCCCACATCGAGGCACCGGCGGCGCTCGTCGAGCGCGTCAGCGGATTCATCGGCGAGCGAAAGGCGTAGATCGGCCGTGAGCATGCGAGCGTGGTTCTTCAGCGAGAACGCGTATCACCTCTTGCCCGATTCCAAGGAATACGACTCGATCCGGGTGAAGCTCCCCAACCGCTACTACGATCCCAAGATCGGCGCCGATCTCTATCACCGCTTCATCGACGAGTGGAAGATCGCCGAGGATCTCGGGCTCGAGATCATGGTGAACGAGCATCACCAGACGGCGACCAACCTGAACCCGTCGGCGGCGGTCGTCATGGGCGCGCTCGCGCGCGACACGCGCAAGGCGCGTCTCTTGATTCTCGGCAACCCGATCGCGAATCGGCGCGAGCCGGTCCGCGTGGCCGAAGAGATGGCGATGGTCGACGTCTACTCGCGCGGGCGTCTGGAGTGCGGCTTCGTGCGCGGCGTGCCCTACGAGATGTCGGCCGGCAATCATCGGCCGACCCGGATGATGGACCGCTTCTGGGAGGCCCACGACCTGATCGTCAAGGCGTGGACCAGTCACGACGGGCCCTTCAACTGGGAGGGTAAGTACTTTCATCATCGCCAGGTGAACATCTGGCCCCGCCCGTACCAGGAGCCGCATCCGCCGATCTGGATCACCGCGCTCAGCCCCTCGAGCGCGCGGGCCGTAGGCGAGCGGGGCTACATCGTCGCCTGCTTCCTGACGGGATTCGAGGGCACGAAGAGCGTGTTCGACTCCTATCGCGAGCGGCGCGCCGAGCTCGCGCTTTCGACCCCAGCCCTCGATCGCTTCGCCTACGCCGCGCTCGTGTACGTGGGCGACACCGACGAAGAGGGGTACGCCGGCGCGCGCAAGCTGATGTGGTATCTCGAGTCCAACAAGGTGCCGCCGCAGTTCACGAGCCCGCCGGGGTACCACCCGCCGGCGTCGGCGGTGAACGCGATGAAAGGGACCAACCCGGGCATCTTCAAGATGTTCCAGAATCCGGCGCTCGGGCCGCTCATGGAAAACGGCCTCGTCTTCGCCGGCAACCCGGACTCGGTCTACCGCCAGATCATGCGGATGTACGACCACGTCGGTGGCTTCGGCCACCTGCTCATCATGGGCCAGGCCGGATTCCTCGACCACGACGAGACGGTCAAGGGTATGCAGATGTTCGTCCGCGAGGTTTATCCCCGGCTCAAAGAGCTCGCGTAACGGCGGGGCCGGAGGGGGCGGGACAAGCAGATCAGGACGATCTGTTCTGGAAGGTGGGCATCACTTTTTCGGCGAAGAGCGCGAGGGAGCGGCGGGATTGGTCCTGGGTGAGGTCGCCCCACGCGAAGGAGCAGATTACGTAATTCGCTCCGGTGGTTTCGAGCAGGCGCGCGACCTGGTCGCGCACGCGGTCCGGTGAGCCCACCAGGATCGTCTCGTGGTGCAGCGCCGCGTCGAGGTTCACGCGCTGAGCGTACGTCGTGTCCCCGTGGTCGGCCCAGAGCTTCACGAAGCTGGCTGCCCAGCGCGGATGGGCCGCGCGGGCGATCGCGTCCGCTTCCTTGTCCGTCTCGGCGACGACGACCTGCCGGTTGATGCCGATACGCGGGGTCGGCACGTGCGCGTTGAGCCGCCTTGGATCGTCGCGATGCGCGGGCCAGACCGCCCGGTATTTCTCCACGAAGGCGCGATAGGCCTCGGCCGGGCCGAGGCCGACGAAGTTCATGCCCTGCGCCGCGGCCCAGGGCACGCTGTCGACGTTGCTCGTCGCGTACCACAGCGGCGGATACGGGCGCTGGAGCGGCGCCAGCTCCATGGGCACGTCGTCGTAGCGGTAGTGCTCGCCACGATAGGTCAGCCGCGGGCTCGTCAGCCCCGTCACGATGACCTCGAGCGCTTCCTGGAACATCGCGCGCGTGCGCGCCGGATCGAAGCCGTGATAGCCGACCTCGTAGGGCGACACGCCGCGGCCCACGCCGAGCTCGAGCCGCCCGCCGCTCAAGTTGTCGAGCATGCAGATCTCGCCGATCAACCGGAGGGGTGAGTACAGGGGCAGCAGATAGACGAGCGGGCCCAGGCGAATGCGGCGCGTGCGCTGGGCCGCGGCGGCGAGGAACACCGACGGTGAGGGCGCCATGCCGAGCGGCGTGGCGTGATGCTCGGCCAGGTGATAGCAGAAGAACCCCGCCGTTTCCGCCTGCTCCAGGAGCTGCAGCCGATCTTCGTAGAGCTGGCCGAGCGGCCCCTGGTGCCGCCGATCGATCCAGTCGAACATTCCGAACTCCGCGGTCGCCATCGTTGCCCTCCGGTCGGGCATTGTCGCACCGGACGGGGAGATCGTGCGGGTCAGCGCGTGGTGACGGCCTCGGCGCGTGCGCCCGCGGCGCCGCGGAAGCGGATCTTGTAGTAGGTGATCCAGGCCGTGATCAGGGGGACGCCGAGGGCGGTGGGCCAGAGCCAGCGTACGGTGGTCGGCAGAAAGGTGAAGTTGACGACGGAGAAGGCCGAGACGGCCGCGATGTATGAGCCCAGCATCCCGCCCATGTGCGCGAACCACCACGCACGCGGATCCGCCGGAGGCCGCGCGAACCTCGCGAGGTCGAGCCCGGCCAATACCATGCCGAGCACGCCGAAGACCACCGGGACAAAGCCGAGACGCTGCCAGCTCGGACCGGGCCGGAGGAGTCCGAGAACCGCCAGCGCCGCGCTCGCCCCAAACGTCACCAGCGCGGCCGCCCAGTCGTAGGCCGTGGCCGCTTCCCCCTGCGTCGGACGCTTGCGCGAAAGCACGCGATAGCCGGTGAACGCCAGGTAGAAGCTGAAGACCGCCAGCAGCGCCAGGAAGATCTGCGGGCGCCAGAGGGCGAGCACGACGGCGGTCGACGCGACCACCGCCATCGACCAGAAGTAGATCGTGCCCCAGCGCCGGTGCGCGCGGCTGCCCTTCACGGTGAGCATGGCCAGCGGCGCCAGCACGAGCGCGAGCATCCCGGCCGAGATGTGGATCCAGCGCAGCGCCGTGATCACGGCTTCACTCGGGCGACTGGCTAGTCGTCCTTTTCCAGCACGAACAGCTCACCCTGACGCCAGACGCCGGCGAAGGTGCGCCGGTGCAGCGGGCACGGCCCCCAGCGGTCGAGGGCGGCGAGATGCTCCGGCGTCGCGTAGCCCTTGTGGCGGGCGAAGCCGTACTCGGGGAAGGTGCGATCGGCCTCGAGCATGAGGCGGTCGCGCGTCACCTTGGCGATGATCGAGGCGGCCGCGACACTCGCGCAGCGCGCATCGCCGTCGACGAGGTTGCGCTGCGGACAAGTGAGGTCGCGCAGCGCGACGAAGTCGGTGATGATCAGATCGGGCTCGACCGCGAGTCGGGCGACCGCCTCGGTCATCGCGAGGCGAGTGGCCTGCAGGATATTGATGCGGTCGATCGTCTGGTGATCGACGATGCCGACGCCGATCGCGACGGCGCGCTCGCTGATGACGAGGAACAACGCGTCGCGCGCCGCCGCGACGACCGGCCCGGCCAGCGGCCCGCGTCCCGCCTCGTCGATGCCCGCCAGCCGAGTGACGCCTGTCTTCCAGGCTCGAGCCTCGTAGTGGTAGGGCGCCGACGGGGGCGGCGTCACGAGGACTCGTCGACTATTGTTCGGTGGCGCTGGTGGCGGGAACGAGGGGCATGCGCTTCTCCTTGAGGCGCGCGGCCTTGCCGGCGAGCCCACGGAGATAGTAGAGCTTCGAGCGCCGCACCCGGCTGCGCCGCGCGACCTCGACCCGCTCGATCCGGGGTGAGTGCAGCGGGAAGGTGCGCTCCACGCCGACGCCGTACGAGATGCGCCGCACCGTGAACGAAGCCCGGGCGCCCTCGCCGCGGCGCCGGATGACGATGCCTTCGAACAGCTGCAGCCGCTCCTTCTCGCCCTCGACGACCTTGACGTGCACGCGCACGGTGTCGCCGGGCACGAACCCCGCGCGATCTTTCTTCAGCTGAGCGGCCTCGATCAGTGCAATCGCGTCCATCACTGCAGTCCTTTCATCGCCTCGTACCGCGTCATGCCGGAGAATCCATCTGCTCCGGCGTTTCCCCGCGCTCGAATCGCTCCACCAGCTTCCGCTCGTCGTCCGTCAAGCGCGCGGTCGCCAGAAGATCCGGCCGCTCGCGCCACGTGACCCAGATCGCCTGCACGCGCCGCCACCGCGCGATCCGCGCGTGGTCACCCGAGAGCAGGACCGCCGGCACGCGTGCGCCCCGATAGGCCTCGGGCCGCGTGTACTGCGGCGGCTCCAGCAACCCGTCCGCGAACGACTCGCGCTCCGCGGCTCCCTCGGCGCCGAGCACACCCGGTAACAGTCGCGTCACCGCGTCGGTCACCACCAGCGCCGGCAGCTCGCCGCCCGTCACCACGTAGTCGCCGATCGAGATCGCGTCGTCCGCGAGCTCCTCGCCGACGCGCGCGTCCACGCCCTCGTAGCGTCCCGCCAGCAAGATCAGGTGCGATTCGCGCGCGAGCGCGGCCGCCACCTCGTGCGTGAACGCTCGGCCTCGCGGGTCCATGAGCACCACGCGCGCGCCCGGCGTGCGCAGCGCCTCCACGGCGGCGAAGAGCGGCTCCGGCTTCAGCACCATGCCGCCGCCACCGCCGAACTGATAGTCGTCGGTGACCCGGTGCCGACCCCCCGCGTAGTCTCGGAGATTGACCACCCGGATGTCAACGAGTCCGCGCGTCTGCGCGCGCCCGAGCATCGACTCGGCGAGCACCGGGGTGACCATCCCGGGAAACAAGGTCACGATGTCGATGCGCACGCGCCGAGCGTCCTACAGCTCGAGCAGGCCGTCCGGCGGCCGGATCACGACGCGGCCCCCCGCCACGTCGACCTCGAGCACGATCTCGGCCACCGCCGGGATCAGACGCTCGCGAGCGCCGTCGCTCACCACCCACAGGTCCTGGGCCCCGGAGTGCTCGATCCGGGTCACCCGTCCGACCTCTCGCCCGTCGTCGGTCACCACGCGGCAGCCCTCGAGCTGCCACGGATAGAACTGACCCGGCGGCAACGGCAATGCCTCCGCCTCCGGCACCGCCAACAGCCGCCCCACCAGCGCGCTGGCCGCCTCGACCGTGTCGCATCCCGCCAGCGAGAGCAGGACCGCGGCGCCTTGCCGGCGTGCTCCGGTGATACGACAGGGCTCGCGCGTGTCCCGCACGTGGTCCCAGAGGACACACTCGGTGAGCGCCTCGAACCGCTCGGGGTGATCCGTGAGCGGCGTCACCCGCATCTCGCCGTGCAGGCCGTGGGCCCGTGTGATCTCACCGATCATCACGAGACGCTCGCCCACCGCGGCCTCTACTTCTTGTCGGGCGCGCTCGCGATCGGCGTGTTCGGCGCGTTCGCGATCAGCCTTCGAACCGTGTTCGACGGCTGAGCGCCCTTCTTGATCCACTCGTCCACCTTCGCCCGGTCGATCGACACCGTCGGCGGCTCGGTCAGCGGGCTGTAGTGCCCGAGCACCTCGATGAACCGTCCGTCGCGCGGTGAACGCGAGTCCGCCACTACCACGCGATAGGCCGGGCGCTTCGTCGTCCCGGTCCGTCTCAGTCGAATCGTCACTGGCACGTGCTCACCCCCTTCTGGTTACCGTGGGAACCCCGGAAGATTCTTCATGCCGCGGGGAAGCTTCCCCTCCATGCCCTTGAACTGCCTCATGACCTTGCGCAGCTGCGCGTATTGCTTCAGGAGCCGATTCACGTCCTGCACGTTGGTGCCGCTGCCCCGTGCAATGCGCTGGCGCCGGCTGCCGTTGATGACCTCGGGATTGTGCCGCTCGCCCGGCGTCATCGAGCCGATGATCGCGTCGAACCGATCGAGATCGGCCGATTCGCCGTCGAGGTCCTTCGGCGCGCCCTTCAGCATCTTGCCGAACGGCAGCATGCCGAGGATCTGATCGAGCGGGCCCATCTGGCGCAGCTGCTTGAGCTGGTCGCGAAAATCTTCGAGCGAGAACGTGTCCTCGCGCAGCTTCTTGGCCAGCGCCTCGGCCTTGGTCTGATCGACCACCTCCTGCGCCTTCTCGACCAGCGACAGCACGTCGCCCATGCCGAGGATCCGCGAGGCCAGGCGATCGGGATGGAACGGCTCGAGCGCGTCGGTCTTCTCGCCCACGCCGACGAACGCGATCGGTCGCCCGGTGACGTGGCGCACGGAGAGCGCGGCACCCCCGCGCGAGTCGCCGTCCATCTTGGTGAGGACGACCGCGTCGATCCCGACCGCCTGATTGAACTTGTCGGCGACCGTGACGGCGTCCTGGCCGGTCATCGCGTCCACGACGAGGAGCACGTGATGCGGCGCCACCTCGCGCCGGATCGCCTGCAGCTCGCCCAGCAGCGCCTCGTCGATGTGGAGCCGGCCGGCCGTGTCGAGGATCAGCGGCGTCAGACCGCGGCTCGCCGCCTCTTCGCGCGCGGCGCGACAGATCTCGAGCGGCGTCTGGCCGAGCTCGCCGGTTACCGGAACACCGAGCTGCGCACCGAGGGTGCGGAGCTGATCCATCGCGGCCGGCCGCTGGGTGTCGGCGGCCGCGAGCAGCGGGTGCTGTCCCTGCTTGGTATAGAGACGCGCGAGCTTTGCCGCAGTCGTCGTCTTGCCGGAGCCCTGCAGACCCATGAGCATGATGACCGTCGGCGGGTGGGGCGCCGTCGCCAAGCGATGCCCGCTGCCGCCGAGCAGCTCGACCAGCTCGTCGTGGACGACCTTCACGACCTGCTGCGCCGGCGTCAGCGATGTCAGGACGTCCTGCCCCACCGCCTTGTCCTTGACGCGGTCGATGAAGGCGCGGACGACCTTGAAGTTGACGTCGGCTTCGAGCAGCGCCACGCGAACCTCGCGGAGCGCCTCCTGGATGTTCTCCTCCGACAGCCGGCCGCGGCCGCCCAGCTTGTCGAAGATGGCTTGCAGTCTCGTACTCAGGGAATCGAGCATGGGAACGCCCTACTTTACGGGAACATCAGGCGAAGATCAACGAGACGGCTGCGGGGGTTTGGGGACTACCGGCTGCCGTTCGGGACGAACTGCATTGGCGCGACGCGCCATTGATAGATGCCGACGTTGACCTGGTCGAGGACCCAGCGCTCGGGAAGCCAGACCCCAGTCGCCGTCTGCGCGACGAAGAAGCCCGGCACCTCGGCGAACATCGTCTGGTACCTGGCCGGCACGCCTTCCGGCGTCGGCACGTATACCTGCATTGCCACGGGTTGCGGCCGCATCCAGATGAAGCGCGCGGCGTACCCGAGACCCGCGTTGGGCAGCATCGGGTGGGGGTTGTTGAGGGAGTGGGGCTCGTCACCGAAGGGGATCGACTCCCGCGAGAACATGGTGCCCGGCGGGACGACCTGGAACGGGCCGGTCGGATTGGGCCGTACGACGAACACGGGGCCCGTGGGATTCGGGGCGCCCAGACCCGTCGTCTGGGCGGCCACCGGAGCCAGAGCTCCGGCTGCCAGCACGAGCCCGACCGCCACGACCAGGATCCGCATATCGGTAGTATACCCCACCAAAGGTGCCCGCCTCAGTAGGCCGGGGGAGCGTACACGGTCACGAAGAACAGCGGTGTGGGCCCCGGATTCTTCACGTAGTGCCGGGTCCGCGCCGGGATCATGACCAGCGATCCCGCCATCGCGCGGTGCTCCTTGTCGGCGATGCGCACGAGCGCTTCCCCCTCGACGACGTAGACGACCTGATCGCCGGCGTGCTCCTCCTCGGGGCCGCCGTCCTCGCCCGGAGCGATGGTCATGACCGCAGTCTGGCTGCGCTCGGTTTGCTGCAGCACCTCGAAGAACCGGCCGCGGTGCGCGGGCGCGTAGACGACGTCCATCGCGTCAGGCCGTCGCGGCGGCGCGGATCGCGCGGACCGCGGCCGCCGGATCGGCGGCGCCGAACACGGCCGAGCCGGCGACCAGGGTCGAGGCGCCGTCCTCGGCGAGCGACTTCGCGAGATCGGCTTTCACGCCGCCGTCGACCGAGACGTCGATGGGCCGGGCGCCCAGGAGCTTTCTGAGCTCACGGATCTTCCGGTGCGCGCTCGGGATGAACGACTGGCCGCCGAAGCCGGGGTTGACCGACATCACCAGCACGAGATCGAGGTCGTCGAGGACGTACTCCAGGGCCGAGGGCGGCGTCGACGGGTTCAGCGCGACGCCGGCTCGCGCGCCGAGCTCGCGGATGTGAGCGAGCGTGCGCTGCAGGTGCGTGCAGGCTTCGACGTGTACCGTGACCATGTCCGCGCCGGCCGCGACGAACTCCGCGACGTAGCGCTCGGGCTCGACGATCATCAGGTGGACGTCGAGCGGGAGCCGCGTGCGCTTGCGGATCGCCGCGACCACGAGGGGCCCGATCGTGATGTTCGGCACGAACCGCCCGTCCATGACGTCGACGTGGAGCTGATCGGCGCCGCCCGCCTCGACGCGCGCGATGTCGCCGGCGAGCGCGGCGAAGTCGGCCGATAGGATCGACGGCGCGATCTTGATCACGGAGTTGTTATACCCGAAACCTCGGAGCGGCGGAAGCGCACGGCGGAGAAGCCGTCGGTGCCGTGCCGGTGCGGCAGGCAGCGGAGCCAGCCGCCGGCGTCGAGCGGCAGCGGGAAGTCGTCGGGCGGATCGAGCCGGAACTCCGGCTTCGCGGCCAGGAACGCCCGCGCGACGTCGTCGTTCTCCTCGGGCTCGAGTGAGCACGTGGCGTAGACCAGGCGCCCGCCGGGCCGAACCATCAGAGCCGCGGAGCCCAGGATCTCCCGCTGGCGCTGGCTCGCCAGCGCGATGTCGGACGGTTGGCGCCGCCACTTCACCTCGGGATTGCGGCGCAGCACGCCCAGGTTCGAGCACGGCGCGTCGACGAGAACGCCGTCGCACGCGGCCGGAAAAGCCGCCGCGAGCCTCTCGACGGGTCCCTCGCGCGCGTCGATGATCGAGATCCCGAGCCTGGCCGCCGCCTCGCCGACTCGCGCCAGGCGCGTGGGCTCGCGATCGAACGCCAGGATGCGGCCGCGGTTGTCCATGAGCTCGGCCAGATGCGTGGTCTTGGTGCCCGGCGCCGCGCAGACGTCGGCCACGGTCGCGCCGGGCTCGGGGGCCAGCATCCGCGCGATCAGCATCGAAGCTTCGTCCTGCACGGCGAAGCTGCCGTCGACGAACGCGCGCCACTCACCCGGTGCGCCGCCCGGGCCCACGACGAGTCCCTCGGGAGCCAGGCGCGTCGGCCGCGAGTCGAGACCATCCTCGTCAGCCAGACGCCGGCCGAGCTCGTCGCGGGTGAGTCGCAGGCGGTTCGCGCGAAGGGTCAGCGGCGGGCGCTCGTTCAGTGCGCGCATCAGCGACTCGGCCTCGTCACGGCCGTAGCGAACCACCCAGCGCTCGACGATCCATGCGGGGAAGGAACAGCGCGCCGCCAGCGCGTCGATCGGGTTGCGGGGCGGGGCCGGCTCGCGCTCGCGCGCGCCGCGGCGCGCGAACGACCGAAGGACGGCGTTGACGAAGGCGCTCACGCCGGGCGATCGCGGCGCCAACGTCACCGCGTCGTTGACCGCGGCGAACGCCGGCACGCGTTCGAGGAAGGCGATCTGGTACGCGGTCATCCGTAAAAGGACGCGGACCCGCGGATCGAGCGACGGGAGCCGTCGGCGGGAGTGCGGCGCCAGGATCCAGTCGAGATAGCCCTGCCAGCGAAGCGCGCCGTACACGAGCTCCGTGGCCAGCGCAGCGTCCCGAGGCTCCAGACGCCGCGAGGTCAGCTCGGCGTCCAGCGCGCTGTCGGCAAAGCTCGCGTCGGTCTCGACGCGCTCGAGCACGCGCGCGGCGACCTCGCGAGCGGCCGCCGCCGGAACGGGCGCGGCGCGCGCGGTATCCGGGCGGCGGCTGCCGCTCGGCCCGCGTCCCTGACGCGGCGCGCTCATGACGTCGGCCGGCCGGCGTCCGGCAGCGCGAACACGGCGCCGGCCGTGATGCGTGCGCCGCGGAGATAGTCCGACCAGGACATCGCGCGCCGGTTCTCGGGCTGGACCTCGACCGGTTGCAGCCACCCGCTGGACGTGGCGATGGCGAGCTCGTCGCTGGCTGTGGTAGGACGCTCCAGGGTGCCGGGCGCGTGCGTCCGGCCCGCGTCGCGCGCGGTCGCCCGCCAGATCGTGAGCGCTCCGGAGGGCCCGCGCGTGAGGCCGCCCGGCCATGGATTGCAGCCGCGGATGACGTCGACCAACTCGCGTGCCGAGCGATTCCAGTCGAGATACCCGTCGGGCCGCTTGAGTCGTGGCGCCAGGGTCGCGTCCTCGTGGCGCTGTGGCGTCGGTGTAAGCGCGTCGAGGCGCGCGAGCGTGTCGATCAGGACGTCGGCGCCGAGCGCGGCGAGCCGGATGCCCAGGTCTCCAGCGGTTTCTTCGGGGCCGATCGGCGTCGACGCCGAGAGCAGCATCGGGCCGGTGTCCATGCCCGCGTCCATCTGGAACGTCGTGATCCCGGTCACGGTCTCGCCGCGCATGATCGCCCACTGGATCGGCGCGGCGCCGCGGTAGCGCGGCAACAGCGAGCCGTGGACGTTGATCGAGCCGCGCCGGGGTGCGTCGAGCACCGCCTGCGGCAGGATCTGGCCGAACGCGGCGACGACCGCCACGTCGGCGCCGAGCGTGCGCAGACGCTCGGGCCACTCGGGATCGCGCAGGCGCGGCGGCTGCAGGATCTCGAGGCCCGCGGCGAGCGCGCGCGTCTTGACCGGCGGTGCGGTCAGGCGCTGGCCGCGATGCGCCGGCCGATCCGGCTGCGTGACGACCGCGACGACCTCGTGGTGACGCAGGAGCGCCTCGAGAGTCGGCAGGGCGAACGCGGGGGTGCCGTAGAAGAGAACTTTAAAGCGCGAAGGCGTGGCGGGATGCGTCCTCGCGGAGACCTTCCTTCTTGATCTTCCGCTTGATGCGGTCGCGCAGCATCGGCTCGACCCGATCGATGAAGAGCACGCCGTCGAGATGGTCGATCTCGTGTTGCAGGACTCGCGCGCGCAGCCCGCGTGCGCTGATCGCCAGAGGCTTGCCGTCGACCGAGCGCGCCTCGACCTTGACCCACGCGGCACGCGTGACGGGCGCGAAGACGCCCGGGATCGAGAGGCAGCCTTCTTCTCCCGTCACTTCGCCGCCGCGGTCGACGATCGTCGGGTTCAGGAGCGCCTGTACGCCACGGCCCTCCTCGTCGGCGAGGACGATGAGTCGCTTCGAGATGCCCACCTGCGGCGCCGCGAGGCCGATCCCGACCTCGTCGTACATCGTCTCGGTCATGTCCGCGATGATCAGGCGGACCTCGGCTGTCACTTCGCCGACGGGCTCGGCGCTGCGGCGGAGCGCGGGATCGCCGTATTTTCTGACTTTCAGAACGGCCATTCGACCGGATCGACCTCCATATCAATAATACCGCGACCGGCGCTCGGCGATTTGATGTCCCGGAGCCCCTCGTCGAGCAGGCGCGGCAAGTCACCGTCACCCTTGACGACGATCCGCCGCGTGCGGTCGGTTCGATCAGGGACCGGCGGATAGACCGTGAGGCCCTTGCTTCCCCGCAGCGCCGCGCCGACGGCTTCCGCCAGCCCGCGCGTCTGATCCGGCTGGCCGCCACGCGTGGTGACGACCGCGAGGCGACGGAAGGGCGGGTAGCCGAGCTCGGCGCGGAACTTCAGCTCCTGGCGGTAGAACTCGCCGAGATTCTGCCGCGCGACGGCCTCGAACGCATAGTGGCCGGGGTTCTGCGACTGGATGATCACGGCGCCGTCGGCCGCGACCCGCTCCGCCGCGGCCCATGCGAGCGCGAGCGTACGCTCGCCGGCGCGGAAATCGGGCGCACGCAGGAGCTGGTCCGGCGCCACGAACGCGGCCAGCCCGAGCGCGGCCGGCCCGAAGAGCCTGAGCGCGCCGCGCGTGCCGATCACGACGTCGGCGGCGGCCGCGGCCGTGCGCTGCGCCTCGCCCTTGGCCCCGCGCGCCGACTCGGGATCCCAGCGCGCGATGCGCGTGTCGGGGAAGCGGCGGCGTACGGCGTGCTCCACGCGCTCGGCGCCCCAGCCGAACGGGGTGAGCCGCCGACCCCGGCACGCCGCGCAGATATCGGGCAGCGGGTGCGACGCGCCGCAGACGCGGCACACCAGCCGGGCCGCGGCGCGCGAGTAGGCGAACGCGATCGCGCACTCCGCGCAGCGCACGACCGCTCCGCACTCATCACACGCGAGCGACGACGTGAGCCGGCTGACCACGATCGCTCGCGAGAGCGGCGGGGTGAGCGGCTCGCGCCTGAGAATGCCGCGCGTGTCCGCGATGCTGACGGCCGGCCACGGCCCCGGCTCCCGGGCCGGCATGTCGACGAGCCCGGACTCGGCGCGCCACCACGCCTCGGCGCTCGGGGTCGCCGCCGTGAGCAGAAGCGCCAGCGGCTCGCGCGCGGCGCGCTCGAGCGCGACGTCTCGCGAGTGCATGCGGGGCGCGCCCGGCGGCTTGTGGGCCGCTTCGTGCTCGTCGATCAGAACCAGGGTGGCGGACGGCGGGAGCGGAGCCAGCAGCGCCGATCGCGTGCCGGCCGCCAGACGCGCCGACCCGTCACGGAGCGCGCCCCACGCCGCGGCGCGCTCCTCGTCGGGTACCCCCGAATCGAGCCTCACCACGCGATCGATCTTCGCCAGCCGCTGCGCCCAGCGTGCCGCGGTCTCGACGTCGGCGGCGATCACCAGCGCCGTTCCCCCGGCGGTCTCCAGGCGCTCGAGCACTCGCTTCTCCCGGCCCGCGCCGATGAGGAGCTCGGGCTTGGGCGATGCGGGGCGGTCCGCGGCGGCGTGGCCGCCCCCCGCGGATCCCCCGACGTCGGTGATCACGGGCGGCGGCAAGAGGGCGGCGCAGGTCGAGCCGAGGGACGAGAGACTCTGCGCCGCGATCCACCCGACGAGATCGAGCTGCGCCTTGGACAGCACGGGCTCGGTGTCGACCAACCGGGCGAGCGGCTTGAGCTCCGTGTCCGCGCCGTCGCGCACCGCCACGACCATCCCGACCCGCGCGGCGCCGCGCAGGGGCGCCCGCGCGCGCTGACCGGGAACCAGCGCCCAGCCGTCGGGGATGCGATACGAGAACGAATGACGGACCGGGGCGTCGAAGGCGACGTCCGCGATCATCTGGTTTTGCGGCGGTCGTACTCTCTTCGGGCGAGCTGGAGGTCCTCCCACGCCATGCGCTTGTACTCCTCGCCGGGATTGCGCAGGAGGAAGGCCGGGTGGAAGGTCGGGATCAACACCGCGGAGCCGTATGGATGCACGCGGCCGCGCAGCTTGCCGATCGGCTCGCGTGTGCCGAGGAGACTCTGGGTCGCGACGCTGCCGAGCGCCAGGACGACCTTGGGCTGGAGCACCGCGAGCTTGGCGGCCAGGAACGGCGCGCACGCGGCGAGCTCGTCGGCCTCGGGATTCCGGTTGCCGGGCGGCCGGCACATCACCGCGTTGCAGATGTAGACCTCGTCGCGCGAGAGCTCGACCTTGCGGGCCTCGAGCATCTTCGTCAGGAGCTGTCCGGCGCGCCCGACGAAGGGCAGCCCTTGCGCGTCTTCGTCGGCGCCCGGGCCTTCACCGATGACGACGAGCTCCGCGCGCGGATTGCCGGAGCCGAACACGACCGTCGAGCGCGCCTCGCAGAGCTTGCACTTGCGGCAACCCTGCACGGCTTGCTCCTGGGCGCGCAGCGCTTCGGCGGGGCCGAGCAGATAGTCACCGCCGACCGGAAGGTCCGTGAACCCGAGATCGCGGTGATGGCGGAGCGTCTCGCCGAGCGCCCCGAGCGCGTCGGCGAGCAGGGCGCGCGGATCGCCGGTCGCCATACCGGCTAGGCTAGTGTCTTTCGCGTGACGGCGGCGGTGCGGAGCGAGAGCACGTGCGAGAGGATCGCGTCGGCGACGTCGGACTTCGGCATCCGCGGCAACGGGCGCACGCCGCCCCAGCGGTCGAGCAGGAGCACCTCGTTGTCCTCCGCCTCGAAGCCGATGCCCTGCTGGCTCACGTCGTTCGCCACCAGGAGGTCGACCCCCTTGCGTTCGAGCTTGGCGCGCGCGTTCTCGGCGACGTCGTTGGTCTCGGCGGCGAAGCCGACGACGAAGGCGTTCGTCCGCCGGGCCGCCACCTCCGCGAGGATATCCGGGTTCGGCGTCAGCTCGAGCGTGAGATCGCGCTTGCCCTTGATCTTCGTGCTCGAGGCCTGCTTGGCGCGATAGTCGGCGACCGCCGCGGCCTTGATGACGATCGTCGCGCGCTCGAGGTGGTGGAGCACCGCTTCGCGCATCTCCTCGGCGGTCTGCACCGGGACGAACACCGCGCCGGGCGGCGGCGTCAGCGCGGTGGGACCGGACACCAGGGTCACCTCGGCCCCGCGTCGGAGCGCGGCCGTCGCCAGCCCGTAGCCCATTTTCCCGGACGAGCGGTTCGAGATGTAGCGCACCGGGTCGATCGGCTCGCGGGTCGGACCGGCGGTGACGAGCAGCCGCTCGCCGGTCAGGTCACGGGTCGGCACGAGGAGCCGCCGCAGCGCCTCGACGATCTCGCCGATCTCGGGGAACCGGCCCTTGCCGCTGAGCCCCGAGGCGAGCGCCCCGCTGTCGGGCTCGAGCACGGCGACGCCGCGGCGGCGCAAGGTCGCGACATTGGCGGTGACCGCCGCGTGCTCCCACATGCCGCCGTCCATCGCCGGCACCATCAGCACCGGCGCCCGCGCCGCGAGCAGGAGCGTCGTCAGGAAGTCGTCGGCGATGCCGTGCGCGGCTTTCGCCAGGAGATTGGCGGTGGCCGGCGCGACGATGACGGCGTCGGCGCGCTCGGCGAGCGCGACGTGCTCGACGGCGTCGTCGCTCTGGGGGTCGAAGAGGCTCGAGAGCACGGGGCGCCCGGACAGGGTCCGGAACGTGAGCGGGCCCACGAACTCCCGGGCGTGCTCGGAGAGGCAGACCGTGACCGAGGCACCGAGCCGGGTCAGCTCGCGCAGCAGGTAGACCGCCTTGTATGCGGCGATCGACCCCGTGACGCCGAGGATCAGCTCACGGCCGGCGAGACTCATGTCCGGCTCAGGCCTTGGGCGTGTCGCCCTCTTCCTTCACCCGGTACTCGACCTTGGCCGCCGCGATCTCCTCCAGCGCGCCGCTCGTGGGCTTCTTGTGCCGGCTCTCGACGCGCGCCGCGGCACCACGGTTGAGCTGACGCGACCGCTTCGCGGCCAGCACGACGAGCAGATAGCGGTTCGAAACTTTGTTCAACGCACTCTCGAGCGAAGGGAAGGCCATCAATTTTGTACCTCCAGGTCGGGCAGGGTGAGGTCGATGCGCGCCGTCCGGCAGCGCTCGGCCATGATGATCGACTCGAGCTGGTCCAGGGCCTCTTTCACGTCACGGTTCACGATCAAGTAGTCGTAGCGCCGCCACAGCACGATCTCCTCGCGCGCGCGCACCAGCCGCCGCTCGATCTCGACTTCGGCGTCGGAGCGCCGTTCGCGCAGGCGATGCTCCAGGTCCTTCACCGACGGCGCCAGGATGAAGATCAGCACCGCATCCGGATAGCGGTCGCGCAGCTGCGCGGCGCCCTGCGTGTCGATGTCCAGCAGCACGTCGCGGCCGACGGCCAGTGCGTCCTCGAGCGCGCGCGCGCGCGTCCCGTAGAGGTTGCCGTGCACCGTCGCCCACTCCGCGAGCTCGCGGCGGTCGAGCATCGCGCGAAACTCGTCGACGCCGACGAAGCGGAAATCGCTGCCATCCATCTCGCCCGGGCGCGGCGGCCGCGTCGTCACCGAGACCGAGTACGCCAGATCGGGGACCCGCAGCCGGATCTCGCGGCACAGCGTCGTCTTGCCGGCGCCCGACGGCGCCGAGACGACGAACAGCGTGCCGCGACGTCTAATCACCCGGCGTGCCTCGGTCCGTGACGAGGCGCTGGGCGAGCGTGGCCGGCTCGAGCGACGAGAGGATCAGATGATCGCTCCCGGTCACGATGACCGCCCGCGTGCGGCGCCCATTGGTGGCATCGACCAGCTTGGTGCTGCCCTTGGCGCTCTCGATGAGCCGCTTCACCGGCAAGGAATCCAGCGCGACGATCGCCACGATCTGATCGGCGACGACGACGTTGCCATGCCCCACGTTCACCAGCTGCGTCACCGACCGACTCCCGCCGTTCGCCCGGCTACTCAAGGTTCTGAGCCTGCTCGCGCATCTTTTCGATGATCCCCTTGGCGGCGAGCGCCGACTGGCTCAGCTCGAGATCGTCCGCCTTCGAGGCGATGGTGTTGACCTCGCGATTCAGCTCCTGGATCAGGAAGTCGAGCGGCCGGCCCACGGAGCCGCCACGGTCGAGGAGCGCCGCAAGCTGCTCGAGATGCGCGGCGAGCCGCGTCAGCTCTTCCCGGACGTCCGTCTTCTCGGCCCAGATCGCGACCTCGGTGAGGATGCGGCCCTCGTCGACCACGACGTCGCCGAGCAGGGCGCCGATGCGCTCGCGCAGCCGCTCCTGATACCGCGCCAGCGCCGCCGGCGTGCGCGCCGTGATCATGTCCACCTGCGCCCGCAGCGCGGCGTGCTGCGCGGAGAGCTCGGCGCCGAGCGCATCGCCTTCCGTCGCGCGACAGGCCACCAGCTCGCCGACAGCGCGGCCCAACACCTCCGCGACCGGCGGCCACGTGAGCGCGCTCGCAGACGTCTCGGACTCTTCGGTGCGTACGACGCCTGGGCGCTCGAGCACCCAGGTGAGCGAGACGTCCTCGGCCAGCCCGGCCGCGCGGCCGAGTGCCCGCGCCTGCTCGACGTACTGGGCGGCGAGCGCCGCGTCGACCCGGATCTGCTGCGTGGATTGCCCCGGCGGCGGTCCGACCTGCACGGCGACGTCGATCCGTCCACGCTCGAGACGCGATTGGATCAGCCGGCGCGCATCCATCTCGAACGCGCTGAGAGCCCGCGGAAGGCGCAGCGCGATGTCGAGGTGCCGATGGTTGACCGAGCGTGCTTCGACCGTCACGGCGAATCCGTCAGCGAGGGCCTCGGCCCGGCCGAATCCCGTCATGCTGCGAAGAGACGGGTTCGTCGAGAGCCGGGTGGGTGGCATCTCGTGATGATAGGGCGAAATTGCCTGTAGTGTCAATATGTTGCGGTTGACAGGCGCGAAGCCGGTGGATAGACTCGCCCGCGGACGAATCCCCCGCACGCGCATGAGCCGCTGGGCCCTCGCGACGTTGGTGGTGCTCTTCCTGCTCGGAGCCGGGGCGGTCGCGCTCGCTCGGCTGTTCGGCAAGTCAGGCTCTCGCGCCTCGATCGGCGTTTCCATCATCGCTCACTGGCTCGGTGCCTACGTCCTGTGGAGCTTCGCGGCCGGCCTGGCCGTGACCGCCGGGTGGCTCACCACGTATCAATCGGCGGCGTTCGCCGGGATCTGTCTGCTCGGCGCCGTCTTCCAGTATCGCGCGCACCTGCAAGCCGGGCGCGATCGCGGGCTCGCGATCTTCGTCGGCGTGCAGCTGGCGTGGCTGGTTTTCGTGCTGTTCCAGAACGGCATGCTCACTGCCGGGTGGTGATAGGCTCAGGAGGATGGGCGAGCAGGACGCCATCCTGGTCATCGACCATGACCCCGACGCCGCCCTCCTCCTGAGCGACTTCCTCGAGCGCGAAGGGTACGCGGTCGCCGTGGCGCGCACGGGCGCCGAGGGGCTGCGGCTGATCCATCGAAACACGTTCGCGCTGGTGCTGCTCGAGCTCGATCTGCCCGACGCCGACGGCGCGAGCCTCATGCGCGAGGCCGGGCGGATGGATACGCCGCCGGAGATCATCGTCGTGACCGGCCGCGCGACGCTCGACTCGGCGATCCAGGCGGTCGAGAGCCGGAGCGCCGGCTACATCTTGAAGCCGATCGATCTCCCGCGCCTCGGCGGAATCGTCGCGCGGGTCTTCGACCGGCGGCGGCTGGCCCAGGACAACGCGCGGCTCCAGGCCGAGCTCGCCGAGCGGCTCGGCGAGAGCGAGGCGCTGGCCGCGATCTCGGCCACGGTCAGCTCCACCCTCGACGTCCGCGAGGCGCTTCGGCGGATTTGCCGCGAGCTGGTCCGCCTGCTCAGTGCGGACACCGCGGCCGTCTACGTGCAAGATCTCGGCAGCGGCCGGCTGGTGCCGACCGCGGCGTACCACGTGCCCCGCGAATACATGGAGACGTTGTCCTCGATGCCGCTGCCCCTCAAGGAGCAGGGCTTCTTCCTGCCGCTCTGGCAGGAGCGGCGCCCGGTGTTCTCGGACGACGTCGCGCGCGATCCGCGATTCACGCACGCGATGTTCCGGAGCTTTCCGCATCAGTCCGGCCTTCTCCTGCCGCTGGTCGTCGAGGACGAGGTGATCGGCGGCTTCTACATCGTCTGGTGGACCACGTGCCGGAGCTTCTCGGAGCGCGAGCTGCGCGGACTCGACCACGTCTGCGAGCAGGTGGGGTTCTTCCTGCGCAACGCCCGTCTCTACGAGCAGGCGGAGCGGAATCAGCATCGGCTCGAGGTGCTCAACGACGTGTCGCGCCGGCTGGCGGCTGTCCACGATCCGGAAGAGGTGCTCACGGTGATCGTCAACGAGGCGGCCCGGCTCGTCGGCGCCCAAGCGGCGGGCCTGCGCTTGATCGAGGGCGATGATCTCGTCGTCGGCGCCCGGACCGAATCGGCGGCCGGCGTGATGGCGCGGCCCCGGCTCGGGATCGGTGAGAGCTTGAGCGGCGTGATCGTCGCCGCCGGCGCGCCGCTCGTGGTCGAGGACCTGGCCGAGGACACGCGCTACGATCCCGCGCACAAGCGTGTCGCGCTCGAGCAGGGCTTTCGCGGCTTCGCCGGGGTCCCACTTCGCGCCCACGGGCGCGCCATCGGCACGCTCAACGTGTTCACCAAGGGGGCGCGCCACTTCTTGCCGGACGAGGTCGCGCTGCTCTCGGCGCTGGCCGACCAGGCCTCCCTGGCCATCGACAAGGCGCGACTCCTCCGGGAAGCCGAGGAGGGGCGCGGGCTGCTCGAGCGGCTCTCCCACGCCGCGATGGCGATGCAGAGCTCGTGGGAGCGCGCCGATCGCCTCGCCGCGTTCGTCCGCGCGGCGCGCGACGTCGTCGGCTTCGACCGCGTCAATGTCTTGCTCCTGACGGCCGACGGCTCGGAGCTCGAGCCGGTGACGACCGGCGACGACGACGAGCCCGCGGGGCTGCGGCTGCCGGTGACCACCGCCGCGGGCCCGTTCCACGAGGCGCTCCGGAGCCGCCGGCCGATCGCGGTGCTGTCCGACGCGGATCTCGCCCGTGTGCTGCCGCTCGATCGCGCCCATCTCGGTCAGCCGTATCTGCGGTCGCGGCGCTTCGTCATCGCGCCGCTCGTCGTCGGTGACCGCGTGATCGGCGTCGTGAGCGCGGACAACAAACCGAGCCGCCGGCCGATCAGTCCCCGTAGCGTCGAGCCGTTCAGCTCGCTCTGCCAGAACCTCGCGATGGCCCTCGAGGAGAGCCGGCTCTACGCCCAGGCCCGTGCCCGTGAGGCGGAGACGACGCGGCTGTATGGCGAGGCCAAGACCCTGTCCGATGGTCTGGGGCTCTTGAACCAGGCGGCGCGGGCGCTGCACCGCACGCTCGACGTGGACGCGATGCTCGACGACGCGCTGAAGGAGCTCGCGGAGGCGTTCGGGGCCAGCGGCGCGCTCCTGCACCTGCTGGCCGACGACGGGAGCTTGAGCCGGAGCGTCGGCCATTGGGTGTCGACCGGCGAGCGCCCGGGTGATCCTAGCCGCCTCGGCGGGCTGAGCGACCACGTGCGCCGCACGCGCGCGCCGCTGCTCATCCGCGACGTCACGAAGCAGCCCGAGATGGTGCATCCCGCGAACCTGGACCACGGCGTGTGTTCGATCGCTGCGTACCCGATCGTGGGCCAGAACGAGCGCGTGCTGGGTGTGCTCGTCCTTTACTACACAGCGGCGCAGGCATTCGGCGAGACCGCGACGCGGTTGCTGGCCTCCTACGCCGATCAGCTCGCGAAGGCGCTCGAGAACGCGGGGCTCTACGAGGAGACGCAGACGCAGCGGGTACGGCTCGCGCAGATCTTCGACTCGACCTCGGACGGGATCCTGCTCGTCAACCGCGACGGGGAGATCCAGGCGGCGAACCGGCAGGCCGGGGAATTGCTGGGATTCGACGCGAGCTCCGTGATCGGCGTGCGCCTCTCTCAGCTCGCGGCCGGCCGCCGCTCGGATCAGGATCGTGTCTTCGACGACCTCGGCGCCATCCTCCAGAAGCCGGATCAGGGCGCTGACGGCGACCTCGACCTCCAGCGGAGCGGCCGGACCGTCCACTGGATCGGGCGTCCGATCAAGGACCCGACCGGCGCGACGGTCGGCTTCACCTTGACCTTGCACGACGTGACGCACGAGCGGCAGGTGAGTCAGATGAAGACCGATTTCGTCTCGTTCGTGACGCATCAGCTGCGCACGCCGCTGGCCGGCATCAAGTGGATGCTGGAGCTTGCGGCCCAGGCGCCGCAGGTTCCCGACGAGGCGAGCAGCTACGTCGACGACGCGCGCACCGCCGCCGAGCGGTTGATCGGTCTCGTCAACGACCTGCTGGACATCTCGCGCCTCGAGAGCGGCAAGCTGACCGTGACGCTTCAGCCGACAGACCTCGGCACGCTCACGCGGAGCTCCGTGGACGACCTGGGCGCGCTCATCCGCGACAAGGGCCTGCGGCTCACGATGACCGGCGTGAACGACGCGCCGACGGTCATGGCCGAGCCGCAGCTGCTCCGGCAAGTGATCGTGAATCTCACATCGAACGCGCTCAAGTACACGCCGAGCGGCGGCGACATCTCGATCCGCATCGACCGGGAGGCCGATCGCCGGGTGCGGTGGACGATCACCGACAGCGGGATCGGCATTCCCAAGTCGGCGCTGGGCCGGCTCTTCGAGAAGTTCTACCGGGCCGAGAACGTCCACACGGTGGAGACGGAAGGTACCGGGCTGGGCCTCTATCTGGTTCGGCTCATCATCGAACGGCTTGCTGGCGAGGTCTGGTGCGAATCCGAGGAAGGCCGGGGCTCGATGTTCATCTTCACGCTGCCAATCAGCGGGTGAGGCCGATGGAGACTACGGGGAAACGGGTCTTGCTGGTCGAGGACGATCGGTTCCTGCGGCGCGCGTGCGAGGCGAGCCTGCGTCAGCGCGGGCTCGCGGTCACGACCGCCGCCGACGGCGAGGAAGGGCTCCGCCTCGCCCGAAGCGAGCATCCGGACCTCGTTCTGCTGGACATGCTGATGCCGAAGCTCTCGGGCCTGGAGGTGCTCCGCGCGCTCCGCGGCGACGAGGCGACGCGTGCGCTGAAGGTCCTCATCCTCTCCAACTCCTCTCGCGAGCAGGACATCGCCGAGGTCAGCAATCTGGGCATCTCCGGCTACTTCGTGAAATCGAACCTGTCGCTTCAAGAGCTCGGCGAGCTGGTCGGCCGCTTGCTGGCGGGCCAGAGTGCCTGAGGGAGCGCGGCGTGTCCTCCTCGCGGAGGACGATCGGTTCTTGCGGCGGGCGGCGGAAGCCCGGTTGCGGCGTCACGGCCTCGAGGTCCTCACGGCCGCCGACGGCGAGGAAGCGCTGCGCATCGCGCGGGCCGAGCGGCTGGACCTCGTCCTTCTCGACGTGGTCATGCCCAAGCTCGAGGGGTTCGAAGTGTTGAAATTGCTGAAGGAGGACGAGGCCACCGCCTCCATCCCGGTCATCGTCCTGTCGAATCTCGGTCAGGAGCGTGACGTCGCTCAGGCCAAAGCGCTCGGCGCCGTCGCGTTCCTCGTCAAGGCGCACCTGTCACTGCAGGATCTCGTCGATCGAGTGGACGCCGTGCTCGCGACGGGGACGACCTAGCGCGGAGGTTGCTTCAGGCGCGGCTGCCGGGCTTGATCGCCTGGCCGCCCGCACGGCAGAGCGGGCAGTCTTCCGGCTTCCAGGTGGTCGCCTTCACCGTCGCCAGGGTCGCGCGCCTCACGGGGAAGCTCGCTCCGCCGCCGCTCCGGTCGATGAGCGAGCCGACACCGACTACCACGCCGCCGAGCGCCTCGACGCACGTCACGACCTCGCGGATCGAGCCGCCCGTCGTCATCACGTCCTCGACCACGAGACAGCGCTCGCCGCGCGCGACGGTGAACCCGCGACGCAGCCGCATGACGCCGTCTTCCCGCTCGGTGAAGAGCCCGCGCACGCCGAGGGCGCGAGCGACCTCGTGAGCGACCAGGATGCCGCCGATCGCCGGCGCCAGAACCGTCTGGATACCGTCGTCGCGGAACGACGTCGCCAGCGCGGCGCCGAGCGCCGCGGCATGCACCGGATACTGAAGGACCAGCGCCGACTGAAGATAGATGTCGGAATGCAGGCCCGAGGTGAGCCGAAAGTGGCCGCGGAGCAGCGCGCCGGTGGCCTCGTAGAGGTCGAGCGTCTCGCGGTCGGTCACCGGCCGCCAAGCTCGGCGACGATCGCGGTCGCCGCCGCGGCCGGATCCTTGGCCCCGCTGATCGGCCGGCCCACGACCAGATAGTCGGCGCCGGCGGCGATCGCCCGTCGCGGCGTCGCGATGCGAACCTGATCGTCGGCGCGCGGCGAGCCCGCTGCGGCCGCGCCGGCCTCCCAGCGAATGCCCGGCGTCACGATCACCCAGCGAGCGCCCATCGCCAGCCGTAGCGCGCTGATCTCCTGCGCCGAGGCGACGCAACCGTCGAGACCGGCCTCACGGGCAAGCCCGGCGAGGTGCAGGACGTGCGACTCGACACTCGTCGGCACCCCGACCTCGTTCTGGAGCGTCCGGCGATCGAGGCTCGTGAGCACGGTTACGCCCAGGCACAGCGGGCGAGGGATCGCAAAATCGCCGGCCGCCTTCGTCGCCGCGTCGGCCGCGGCGCGCGCCATCGCCAGACCGCCGCTCGCGTGGATGTTGAGCATGAACACGCCGTGGCGCGTCGCCTCGCGGACGGCCGCGCCGACCGTGTTCGGGATGTCGTGGAACTTGAGATCGAGGAAGACGCGAAAGCCCCGCTTGCGGGCGAGCTCGATCGCCGCGGGACCGGCGGCGGTGAAGAGCTGCGAGCCGATCTTGCAGCCGCTCAGCACGCCGTCCAGGCGGCCGAGCAAGGAGTCGGCCTCGTCCAGGCTCGGGACGTCGAGCGCGATGAGGACGCGCTCGGCGGGGCTAGGGGAGGGCGGCATGATACTCCTGCAGGCTCTGCACCAGCGGCTCACCCTTGAGCAAGGTCTCGATCGCGCCGATCGCCGCTTGCGCGCCGTCGAGCGTCGTGTAGTGCGGAATGTCCTGGGCGACCGCGGTGCTCCGAATGATCGAAGAATCCTTGCGCGCGCGGCCGTCGGCCGGCGTGTTGATGACCAGGACGATCTCGCGCTGCTTCATGAGATCGATCACGTTCGGGCGATAGCCTTCGCCGACCTTGTGGATCGTCTCGACGCTCATGCCGTAGCGTCCGAGGACGCGCGCGGTGCCCGGCGTCGCGACGATCGAGAAGCCGAGGTCGATGAGCCGGCGCGCCAGGGTCGCCACCGCGCGCTGATCGCGCGGGCGCACCGAGACGAAGATCTTGCCCTGGATCGGCATCGGCAGGCCCGCCGCAAGCTGCGACTTGAGATACGCCTTGCGGAAATCGTGATCGATCCCCATGACCTCGCCCGTGGATTTCATCTCCGGCCCCAGCACGGTGTCCGCGCCCGGGAACTTGACGAACGGAAACACCGACTCCTTGACCGCGATATGGGGCAGATCGCGTCCGTCCCAGGCGAGCCACGGCTCGAGCGTCTCGCCGAGCGAGGCCCGCGTCGCGATCTTGGCGAGCGGCAAGCCGATCGCCTTCGACACGAACGGGACGGTGCGGGACGCGCGCGGGTTCACCTCCAGTACGTAGATCGTGTCGTTGCGGATCGCGAACTGCACGTTGATGAGGCCGACCACGCCGAGGGCCTGGGCGAGTGCGCGCGTCTGGGTGCGGAGCGCCTGGATCTCGTCCTCGCCGAGCGAGTACGGTGGCAGCGCGCAGGCGGCGTCCCCGGAGTGGATGCCCGCCTTCTCGATGTGTTCCATGACACCGCCGACGAGCACCCGCGTCCCGTCGGACACCGCGTCGACGTCGATCTCGATCGCGTCCTCGAGGAACTTGTCGATCAGGACCGGATGCTCGGGCGACACCCGCACCGCCTCCTGCATGAACTCGCCCAGGTCCTGATCGTCGTAGACGATCCGCATCGCGCGGCCGCCCAGCACGTAGGAGGGCCGCACGACCACCGGGTAGCCGATCTTGACGGCGATGACGCGAGCCTCGTCGAGGGAACGGGCGGTGGAGCCGGCGGCCTGGTGGAGTCCGAGCTCGGTGATCAGCGCGTTGAAGCGCTGCCGATCCTCGGCGCGGTCGATCGCATCCGGCGAGGTGCCGAGGATCGGCACGCCCGCGTCGCGGAGCGGCACCGCGAGCTTCAACGGCGTCTGGCCGCCGAACTGGACGATCACGCCCAGCGGCCGCTCGCGCTCGACGATGTTGAGGACGTCTTCCAGGGTCAGCGGCTCGAAATAGAGCCGATCGGAGGTGTCGTAGTCGGTAGAGACCGTCTCCGGGTTGCAGTTGACCATGATCGCCTCCACGCCGAGATCGCGCAGCGCGAACGCGGCGTGGACGCAGCAATAGTCGAACTCGACGCCCTGGCCGATGCGGTTCGGGCCCGACCCGAGGATGACGACCTTGGGCCGCGGGGTCGGCGGCGCCTCGTCCTCTTCCTCGTACGTCGAGTAGAGATACGGCGTGTGGGCGACGAACTCCGCGGCGCAGGTGTCCACCGTCTTGAACGTGGCGCGAATCCCGCTCGCGAGCCGGCGCGCGCGAACGGCCGCCTCGGTGGCGCCCGTCAGCTCGGCGATCCTCCGGTCGGCGAATCCGAGCTGCTTGGCCCGCCGGAGCACCTCGTGGTCGGTGGCCGCGGAGGCGTGGATCTCCCGCTCGAATTCGATGACCTCCCGAATGTTCTCGAGGAACCACGGATCGATGTGGGTCAGCGAGTGGATCTCGGCGGTCGTGAATCCGGCCCGGTACGCGTCCCCGATCGCGAAGATCCGGTCGGGATTCGGGATGCTCAGCAGCGGCCGGAGCTCGTCACGCGAGGCCGGGCGGCCGAGGGTCAGCGCCCAGCGGTCTTGCTCGAGCGAGCGGATCGACTTCTGCAGAGCCTCCTTGAACGTGCGTCCGATCGCCATGACTTCGCCCACCGACTTCATCTGAGTCGTCAAGGTGCGGTCGGCCTCGGGAAACTTCTCGAACGCCCAGCGCGGGAACTTGACGACGCAGTAGTCGATGGCCGGCTCGAACGACGCCGGCGTCTCGCGCGTGATGTCGTTCCTGATCTCGTCGAGCGTGTAGCCGACGGCGAGCTTGGCGGCGATCTTGGCGATCGGGAAGCCGGTCGCCTTGGACGCGAGCGCCGACGAGCGCGAGACCCGCGGGTTCATCTCGATCACGACCAGGCGCCCGTCGGCTGGATTGACGGCGAACTGGATGTTCGAGCCGCCCGTCTCGACGCCGATCTCGCGGATGATCGCGATCGCGGCGTCGCGCATCAGCTGATATTCCTTGTCGGTCAACGTCTGCGCCGGCGCCACCGTGACCGAGTCGCCCGTGTGCACGCCCATCGGGTCGACGTTCTCGATCGAGCAGATGATCACCACGTTGTCGGCGAGGTCGCGCATCACCTCGAGCTCGAACTCCTTCCAGCCGATCACCGACTCCTCGACCAGGACGGTCCCGACAGGCGACATCTGCAGCCCCCACTGCACGGCGCTCTGCAGCTCGTCGGGGTTGTAGGCGATCGAGCCGCCGGTGCCGCCGAGCGTGAACGAGGGGCGGATGATCGCGGGATAGCCGACCGAGGCCACGACGGAGCGCGCCTCGTCGAGGCTCCGGGCGTGGCCCGAGCGAGGGAGCGCGAGGCCGATGCGCTCCATGGCCTGCTTGAAGAGCGCGCGGTCCTCGGCCTTCTTGATCGCGTCGAGCTTGGCGCCGATCAGCTCGACGGAGAAGCGGTCGAGCGTTCCCGCCTCCGCCAGCGCGACCGCGATGTTGAGGCCGGTCTGGCCGCCGAGCGTCGGCAGCAGGGCCTGCGGGCGCTCGCGCTCGATGATGCGTGCGACGAACTCCGGCGTGAGCGGCTCGATGTACGTCCGATCCGCCAGCTCGGGGTCCGTCATGATCGTCGCCGGGTTCGAGTTCACCAGCACCACCTCGAACCCTTCTTCCCTGAGCGCGCGACACCCCTGCGTGCCCGAGTAGTCGAACTCGCACGCCTGACCGATGACGATCGGCCCGGAGCCGATGATCAGGATGCGTTTGAGGTCGGTACGCTTGGGCAGCTATTCCTCCACGAGCCCGTAGACGATCGAGGTTTCCGGCGCGGCTTCTTCGCGGCGGTAGAGCACGTCGTCGAGCCGGCCGTTGCCGACCCACGCGACCTCACCGCTGCCCCAGAGCTGCTCGCCGAGCACGCTCATCCGGCGGTCGACCCGCTCGCGGATCGCGTGGGCTTCGAGCGAGGCCTCAGTCTGCGTGGTGAACGAGGTCCACTCGGGTTTCTGGCCGCCCCCTTCGGTCTTCCGATACGAGATCAGGTACTTGGGCATGGCGAGATCAGCCTCCCTTCTGGCTCATCAGATCGGCGAAGCGATCGAACAGGTAATTGGCGTCGTGCGGGCCCGGCGAGGCCTCCGGATGGTACTGCACGGAGAAGACCGGCCATTCCCGGTGCCGCAGCCCTTCGCAGGTGCCGTCGTTGAGGTTGAGGTGCGTCGGCTCCCACCCGTGCGCCGAGACCGACGCCGGGTCGACGGCGAAGCCGTGGTTCTGCGCGGTGATCTCCACCTTGCCGGTCGCGAGGTCCTGCACCGGGTGATTAGCACCGTGGTGGCCGAACGGCAGCTTGTAGGTCCGCCCGCGGGCCGCGAGGCCGAGAATCTGGTGACCCAGGCATATGCCGAAGACCGGCACGCGTCCAAGGAGCCCCCGCACCGACTCGATCAGATAGGGCACGCCCTCGGGATCACCCGGCCCATTGGAGATGAACACGCCGTGGGGCTTCAGGTCGAGAACCTGGGCGGTCGTCGTCGACGCCGGCACGACCGTCACGTCGCAGCCGATCGTGCGGAGCTGGCGCAGGATGTTGAACTTGATCCCGCAGTCGTACGCCACGACCCGGAAGCGCGCCGGCGGCGGCGCCACGTATCCGCGCGATAGCTCCCACGAGCCCTCGGACCACGTGTAGGGCGCGTCGGCGGTGACCTCGGCCACCAGATCGCGGCCGACGAGCCCGGGGAGCGCCCGGGCGCGCTCGAGCAGCCGCGCGGGGTCGGTCTCGACCGAAGAGATGATGCCGTCCTGGGCGCCGCGATCGCGCAGATGACGCGTGAGCGCGCGCGTGTCGATGGCCTGGATTCCGACGATCCCGTGGCGCGCGAGATAGGCGTCGAGGCTCGCGCCGGAGCGGAAGTTCGAGGCGATCTGCGAGGCTTCCTTGACGATGAACCCGTTGACCCACGGCCGCCGCGACTCGACGTCCTCCTCGTTGACGCCGTAGTTGCCGATCATCGGGTAGGTCATCGCGACGATCTGTCCCCGGTAAGACGGATCGGTGAGGATTTCCTGGTAGCCCTGCATCGCCGTGTTGAAGATGACTTCGCCGGCGGCTTCGCCCACCGCGCCCAGAGACCGGCCCCTGAACGTGCGCCCGTCGCGCAGCACCAGCCAGGCGGCTTTCATTTCTTCGCCACTCGCGGGATCGTGCCGCCGACGACCGTCATCCACGGGCCTCCGCGAAGCTGCCAGCCGCCGAAGGGCGTGTTGCGGCTCCGTGAATGAAACCGCGACGGGTCCACGGTCGTTTCCGCGTCGAGGTCGAGGACGGTCACGTCGGCCGGCGCGCCGACCGAGAGGGTTCCGCCGGGTAGGTTGAGGAGCCGCGCCGGGTCCCGGCTCCACCGCGCGATCAGGGTCGCGAGGGGCAGATGGCCGGTCCGCACGAGCCGGTCGAGCACCACCGCCACCGCCGTCTCGAGCCCGACGATGCCGAAGGCGGCGTGATCGTACTCGCCCTCCTTCTCGGACAGCGCGTGGGGAGCGTGGTCCGTCGCGATGCAGTCGATGGTCCCGTCGGCGAGTCCCTCGATGAGCGCCTCGACGTCGCGCTTGGTGCGGAGCGGCGGCGCCATCTTGGTGTTGGCGTCCCAGCCGCGGACCGCGTCCTCCGTCAGGATCAGATGGTGCGGCGTGACCTCGGCGGTGACTCGGATGCCGCGCGCCTTCGCGTCACGCACGAGGCGCACCGTGCCGGCGGTCGACGCGTGGGCGATGTGGACGTGGGCGCCCGTCAGCTCGGCCAGCAAGATGTCGCGGGCCACCATCACGTCTTCGGCCGCCGCGGGTTGACCCGGAAGCCCGAGCTCGGTGGAGACGACGCCCTCGTTGATCGAGGCGCCTGCGCTCAGGTTCGCGTCCTCCGCGTGGCTGATGATCGGCGCGCCGAACGGCAAGGTGTATTCCATGGCGCGGCGGTACAGGCCGGCGTTCATCACGCACTTGCCGTCGTCCGAGAACGCGACGCAGCCCGATTCCGCCAGCTCGGCCAGCTCGGCCAGCTCCTCGCCGCGGAGATTCCGCGTGACCGCGCCGATCGGATAGACGCGCACCAGGCCCTCGACCTTGGCCTTGGCGAGGATGTAGTCCGTCACCGCGCCGTTGTCGTTGACCGGGCTCGTGTTCGCCATGCAGCACACGGCGGTGAACCCGCCGGCGGCCGCGGCCCGCGTGCCAGTCGCGACGGTCTCCTTGTACTCCTGGCCGGGCTCGCGCAGGTGCACGTGCATGTCGATGAATCCGGGACAGACGATCTTGCCGGTCGCGTCGACGACCTCGACGTCGGCGGGCGCCTCGAGGCTCCGCCCGAGCCGCACGATCTTGCCGTGCTCGATCAAGAGGTCCTGGACGGCGTCGACGTTGTTCGCCGGATCGATCACGCGCCCGCTCCGGATCAGGAGGCTCATGCGTGGTCTCCGCCCTTGCGGCCGGCGAGCAGGAGCAAGACGCCCATGCGCACGGCCACGCCGTGAGACACCTGGTCGAGGATGACCGAGTACGGGCCGTCAGCGACCTCGGGCGCGAGCTCGATGCCGCGGTTCACCGGACCGGGATGCATGATCAGCACGTCGGGCCGCGCGTACCGCGAGAGCTTGTCGAGCGTCAGCCCCCAGTAGCGCGCGTACTCGCGGAGCGACGGAATCAAGCCGGCGTCCATGCGTTCCTGCTGCAGGCGCAGCATCATGATCACGTCCACGTCACCGATCGCGTCTTCCAGGCGATAGCTCACCTTCGCGCCGAGCTCCTGCACGTACGGCGGGATCAGGGTCGGCGGGCCGGCCACGGTGACCGTCATGCCGAGCTTGCGCATGCCGTGGATGTCGGAGCGCGCGACGCGGCTGTGCGCCACGTCGCCGACGATCGCCACATGGAGGCCGTCGAAGTGCCCCTTCTTCTCGCGGATCGTCAGCAGATCCAGCAGCGCCTGGGTGGGATGCTCGTGCGCGCCGTCGCCCGCGTTGACGATCGAGCAGGGGAGCGTGCGGGCCAGGAGGGCGGCGGCGCCGGCCGACGAGTGGCGGACGACGACGACATCGGGGCTCATCGCGGCGATGTTCTTGGCCGTGTCGATGAAGCTCTCGCCCTTGCTCGAGCTGGACCCGCTCGCCGAGAAGTTGATCACGTCCGCCGAGAGCCACTTGCCGGCGATCTCGAACGACGTGCGCGTGCGCGTCGACGCCTCGTAGAAGAGGTTGACGACCGTCTTGCCGCGGAGCGCCGGGACCTTCTTGATGTCGCGGGAGGCGATTTCCTGGAGCGAGGCGGCGGTGTCGACCAGCAGGGTGATCTCGCCGGCGTCGAGCTCGCGCATCGAGAGCAGATCCTTCCGAGTCCACGCCATCCTAGGCCTCCTCGGGTTCTTCGATGACGACGCGGTCCTCACCGTCGTGCTCTCGCAGGCGCACGGCGACGGATTCGCGGCGCGAGGTCGGCAGGTTCTTGCCGACGTAGTCCGGGCGTATCGGGAGCTCGCGGTGGCCGCGATCGATGAGACACGCCAGCTGGATCGCGGTCGGCCGGCCCAGGTCGATGATCGCGTCGAGGGCGGCTCGGATGGTGCGGCCGGTGAAGAGGACGTCGTCGACGAGGACCACCGTCTTGTCCTTGATCGAGAACGGGATGTCGGTGCCGCGGATCACCGGGGTGCCGCGCATGCCGAGGTCGTCTCGATACAAGGTGATGTCGAGCGCGCCGACGGGGAGGGTGGTCCCGTCGATCTGGGCAATCTTCGCCGCGAGCCGGTGCGCGAGGCTCACGCCGCGCGTGCGGAGCCCGACGAACGCCAGCTCCTTGGCGCCGCCGTTGCGCTCGAGGATTTCGTGGGCGATGCGGGTGAGGGCTCGGTCCAGCGCAGTCTCGTCGAGGACCTGCGCCTTCTCGCGGGGGCGTGGTGCGCTCATCTTCTCTCCTTACGAGCCTCTCCGGGCCCGCTTAAAGGAAAGCTCCAAAGAACCTGACCTCAGCCACTCTACATGGCGCTCTTCGCTTGTGTCAACCCGACGAATGCGCCGACGCGTCACCGGCGCGCCAGCGCTCGACGGTCCGCCGGTGGTGCTCGACCGAGACGCGACCTGCCTTCACCACGAGCCGCCGCGCGGGCAGGGCCATCACGATCTCTTCCGCTCGCTCGCACTCCCACACGACGAGATCGGCCCGGCAGCCGACGGCCCAGCCGTAGTCGCGAAGATTGAGGATGCGGGCCGGATGGCTCGTGATCGTGGCCACGAGGTCGCGCATCAGGTCTCGGGTGCCCATGTGGGCGGCGACGGCGCCGACGAACGCCAGGTGAGCCGGGTCGGCGGTGCCGATCGGCGTGAAGGGGTTCCGGATATTGTTGGACGCCAGCGCGACCGGCACGCGGGCCTCCAAGAGCCGGCGAATCGGCGTGAGGCCGCGGCGCGCGTTGCGCTCGTCTCGCCGACCCATGAGGTAGAGATCGGTCAGCGGGAGGCTGATCACGCCGATGCGAGCGGCGGCGAGCTCGGTGATCAATGCCGACCGCTCCGGCGCGGGCAGCGCCGCGAGCTCGGTCAGGTGGCCGACCGCGACCCGCCCCTGCCAGCCGGCGCGCACCGTCTGGCGGATGATCTCGCGCGCGTGCAGATGCTCCGGCTCGTCGCTGAAGTCGACGTGGAAGTCCGCGTCGACGCCGAACTCGGCCGCGAGCGCGAAGATGATCTCGATGTGCCGGCGCGCGTCGGTGTCGTTGTACGGGCAACCGCCGACGAGGTCGGCGCCCATGCCGAGCGCCTGGCGCAATAGCCCCTCGGTGCCGGGCGACTGCAAGATGCCCTCCTGCGCGAAGGCACAGAGCTGGAGATCGACGGCGGGTGCGTATTCGCGCTTGAGCGCGAGCATCGCGTCCATGCCCATGAGCCCGACGATCGGATCGACCTCGACGTGCGCGCGCATCGCGGTCGTGCCGGCGGCCACGGCGAGATCCAGCACGCGTCGCGCCCGCGCGCCGATGTCGTCGGCCGTGAAGTCGCGCTTGGCCAGGCCGGTCAGTCGAATCGCGTCCGCGGCCGTCTCGGCGGAGTCGGACACGCGGTCGACCAGGAACGCCTTGTCGAGATGGATATGCGCCTCGACGAGGCCCGGGGTGACGAGCCGGCCGGCGACGTCGATCGTCTCGCGCGCCGGCTCGCTCGTCGGACCGACGCCGCGAATGCGCCCGCCGGCGATAGCCAGGTCGACCGGATCGGATCGATCGGGCAGGCGGCAGCCGCGGAGCAGGAGGTCGAGCACGACCGGACAGTATGCCGAAATGTCGGCGGAGGAAAGACCGACCGGCGCTAGAGTGGCGGCGGGGGGACGCGTATGGCTTCGGGCTTCGCGCATCGCCTCCGTGACGAAGCACAGCGCTGGGTCCGTGACGGCCTCGTGTCGGCCCAGCAGGCCGAGGCGATCGTCGCTCGGTATCCGGCATCGGCGGCGTGGTTCTCGCGGCCGATCGCCATCTTTTCCGTTCTGGGCGGCGCGCTGCTCGTGTGCGCCGTGGCGCTGGTCGTCGCGCACAACTGGCAGGAGATTCCCCGCTGGGCCAAGCTCGCCGGGGTCGTCCTGCTGATGCTGGCGGCTCACGGCGCCGGTCTCAAGGCTCGGGCCCAAGCCTACGAGAAGCTTGGGGCGGGACTGTTCGTGCTGGGCGGGGGCACCCTGCTCGTCGGCATCGCGCTGATCGGCCAGCTCTACAACCTGTCCGGCCGCCAGTCGGACGCGATCTTTCTCTGGTGGATACTCCTCCTGCCGGCCGGCTATGCGCTTGCGTCGGTCGCGCTCGTGGTGCTCGGCTGGCTGGGCGCCTGCGCGTGGTACGTGGCGCTGGTGTTCGACGGCACGACGTGGCTCGGTCGCGATATCCAGAGCGACGCTTCCCGGGGGCTGGTCGCCCTCGCGGCCGCCGGCGTTCTGGCGTGGGCGCTGGGCGTGCTCCACGGCGACGGCGAGTACCGCGGCGTGCGACAGTTCTTCGAGCAGATCGGGCTGCTCGCGATCGGAGTCGCCCTCGTTCCGCTCGGCCTGCTCGGGACTCGGATGTGGTGGGTGGCCGCGCCCACCGTGCGCTGGCCGACCGCGCTGCTCGGCGTGCTGGTGCTCGCGACGATCGCGCTCGCCGCGGCGCCGTCACGGCTGCCTCCCGATCGTCTCGTCGTGCGCGCGGGCCCCTCGGCGGCGCTCTTCCTGGTGGTTCTCTATCTCGGCGCCGTCGTCGTCGCGCTCCTGACTCACGCGCCGGCCGTGACGTTCCGCGTTCTCGACTGGGCCGACTGGGCCCTGCTCATCGTCGTCGCCCTGGCGCTCATCCTCTACGGCGCTCGCTGGGACCGGACGTCCTGGATCAACTGGGGGATCGTCTGGATCGGTGCCGACACTGTCGCGCGTTACTTCGAGCTCTTCGGCTCGATGCTCCAGACGAGCGCGCTCTTCTTCGCGACCGGAGTGTTCGTGCTGCTGCTCGGCTGGGCGCTCGAACGGCTGCGCCGGCGAATGACCGCGCGCGCCGCGATGCTCCAGAGGAGCCGATAGTGCGCGCCCGACTGTTTGCCGGAGTCATCCTGGTCCACGCCATCGTGCTGGTCGGCTGGGCGGCGAGCCTCGAGTGGGATCTCTCGCGGGCGCCCAGGATCCGCCTCGCCGTCGCGCAGCGCGATCCGCGCGATCTCCTGCGCGGGGTCTACGTGGATCTGAGATTCGAGATCCAGGAGATTCCCGCGGACATGATCGCCGGAGCGTTGCCCGACCACGGCGACACGATCTGGGTGACGCTCGCTCCCAAGGGCCGCGTCCACGCGGCGGTGGCCGCGAGCCGCACGCGGACAACGCCCGGGCCCGATCAGCGCGTGATCGCCGGGCACGTCCAATCGTTCGGGACGGGAGCCTCGCGCCGGCTGTCGGTCGAGTATGGGATCGAGCGGTTCTACGTCCCGGAATACGCGGGCACCGTGCCCCGCGGTCAGCTCGAAGCGGAGATCGCGTTGACGGACAGCGGCCGCCCGTTCCTCACGCGGCTGTTCGTGGACGGTCGTCCATACCCCTAGGCGCGTTCCAGCACCGCAGGGTGTCCAGCCCGAGCAGGAGCAACGACGCGACCATCGTCAGCGCGCCGAGCGCGAAGATGGCGCGGCCGATGATCTCGGCCGACGGCAAGAGGCCGAGTCGCCCGAGAAGGTAGTGCCAGTCGTGGATCAGTCCCTCGGCCAGGAGCGGCAGTGCTCTCGCTCGGCCGTCCGCCGCGTAGATCGCGACGTCGGTCAGGGACTGGCCGGTCCAGAACAAGGTGACCGCGCCGGAGGCCCACTGGCGCGTGCGAAGGAACGCGACGGTGGCGATCACCGGCATCAACACCTGGGTCAGCGAGCCGCCGAGCACGGCGAGAAACTCGCCGAAGAAACCGAAGATCACGTGACCGGCCTCGTGAAAGACCAGGTCGATCCCGTGGATGAAGGCGAGCACGGCGCCGTCCTGCAGCGCCAACCCCTGAGCGAGGACCGCCCAGGTCAGGACGACGAGGATCAGGAGCCCCAGACCGCGGCCGGCGATCGCCGCCACCCAGAGGCTCGCGTCGCGCTCGGGCAAGAGCGATCGGTCAGGAGTCGCGCTTCGGTGGATTGATGCTGTAGGCCTTGAGCTTCCGGTAGAGGTGGCTGCGCTCGATCCCGAGGCGCTCGGCGGTCCGCGTCACGTTCCAGTCGTTGGCGCGAAGCTCGGCCAGGATGTAGGCGCGCTCGAAGTTGTCGCGCGCGTCCTTGAGCGACCGGTCGCGCGCCTCCCCCGCGTGGGCCGCCGCTTCTTTTGGGCGCAGCGGCGCCGGCAGGTCCTCGGCCGTGATCACGTCACCGGGCGCCATGATGACCAGCCGCTCGACCATGTTACGGAGCTCGCGCACGTTGCCAGGCCAGTCGTAGGCCAGGAAATAGCCGAGCGCCTCGCTGGAGAGCGTCTTGGCGCGCTTGCCGTTCTCGGCGCAGAACTGCGCGATGAACTGGCTCACGTGCGCCGGAATATCGTCCTTGCGGGTTCGCAGCGACGGGACCTCGATCGGGATGACGTTCAGCCGATAGTAGAGGTCCTCGCGGAATTGCCCCTCGCGGATCAAGGTCGCCAGATCGCGATTGGACGCGGCGATCACCCGCACGTCCACGCGGAGCGTGTCCTTGCCGCCGACGCGCTCGAACGCCTGCTCCTCGAGCGAGCGCAGGACCTTCGCTTGCGTCTTGAGGCTCATATCGCCGATCTCGTCCAGGAAGAGCGTGCCGCCGTCGGCGAGCTCGAACTTGCCGCGGCGCCGCGCCAGCGCCCCGGTGAACGCGCCCTTCTCGTGGCCGAACAGCTCGGACTCGATCAGCTCCTCGGGGATCGCGGCGCAGTTGACCTCCACGAAGGGGCGCTCGTGGCGCGCGGACTGCACGTGGATGGCGCGCGCCACCAGCTCCTTGCCGCTGCCGTTCTCGCCGTGGATCAGCACGCGGCCGCTCGACGGTGCCGCCGTCGCGATCTGCTCGCGCAGGCGCGAGGCTCGCGCGCAGCGACGCGTTCTCCCGCTCGAGCCGCGCGTGCTCGAGGGCGCGGCTGACCGTGACCAGGATCTTCTCGAGCGACAGCGGCTTCTCGACGAAGTCGTAGGCGCCCAGACGGGTGGCCTTCACGGCGGTCTCGATCGTGCCGTGGCCCGAGATCATGACCACGACCGCTTCGGGGCGCGTCCGCTTGATCTCGGCGAGGGTCTCGAGCCCGTCCATCCGGTCCATCCAGATGTCGAGGAAGGTCATGTCCGGGAGCTCGTCGGCGAAGAATCGCAGCGCGTCGGCGCCGCCGCCGACCGCGGAGACGCGATAGCCCTCGTCCTCGAGCACGTCGCGCAACGTCGACCTGATGGCCGGCTCGTCGTCGACTATTAATATGTGCTCGCCGGCCATTTTCGTCCTGGGAGGGGTGCCCTAGGCACAAGCGCGCTTGCGCGCGCGAGTAGGTTTCGGTTGTGCGTCGTGAATCGGGTTTGGTTGTGCGTCGTGAATCGGTTTCGCATCTCAGGCTTCGACCGTGACGCCGGCGCGGGAGACTGGGACTTCGATGACGAAGCGGGTGCCGCGGGGGGCGTTGTCTTCGATCCAGATCGTGCCGCCGTGTTCGCTGACGATCTCGTGCACGATCGGGAGGCCGAGGCCCATGCCCGCGACCTTTGTCGAGAAGTACGGCAGGAAGAGCTTCTCCTTGTCCTCCGCGCTGATGCCTGGACCGTTGTCGGCGACGATGATGCGCGCGTGCCCCGCCTCGGCCCCGTGCGCCGTCTCGACCTGGACCTCTCCGGTGCCGCCGACTGCCTCGACCGCGTTGTCGACCAGGTTCAGCACCGCGCGCTTGATGTGGTCCGGATCGACCTCCAGCATCGGTAGATCGTCAGGGTGACGCGTGGTGATCGATAGCGCCGGGTACGACTCGCGATACAGGCTCGCGACGCTGTCGACCAGCTGGCGGACGTCGGTCGGGCGCGGCGCGAGCACCGGCATGCGCGCGAAGCGTGAGAACTCGTCGACCAGCCGCTTGAGCCCGTCGACTTCGTGGATGATCGTCTCGGTCGCCTCGAGCACGAGCCGCTCCTCGCCCGGCGTGCGGGCCAGCCGCCGCCGCAGCCGCTGGGCCGAGAGCTGGATCGGGGTCAGCGGATTCTTGATCTCGTGCGCGATGCGCTGCGCGACCTCGCGCCAGGCCGCGACACGCTGGGCCTTCAGGAGCTCGGTCAGGTCGTCGAGCACGACCACGGTGCCGGCGTACTCGTTGTCCGGCCCGCGGAGTGCGGTCGCCGACGCCACGAGCGAGAGCGCGGCGCCGCCCCGTCGGACCTGGACCGCGAGCTCCGTGCTGGACGCGTTGGCGCGGCGCGTGCGCTGCACCTGGGCGACCACGGGCCTGAGGTCGGGGCCGGCGAACACGTCCTCCAGGAGACGGCCCGCGGCCGTCACCTCGTTGACGCCCAGCATGCGGGCGGCGGCGCGGTTGATCGTCGTGAGGCGCCCCGACGGATCGAACGAGACGACACCGGTGGTGATGGCCTCCAGGACCGTCTCGATGTAGACGCGCCGATCCTCGAGCTCCGTGTGCTTGTCGGACAGGTCGAGATAGGCCTCCTCGAGCTGGTGCTTCGATCGCCCCAGATCGTCGGTCATCCGGTTGAACGAGCCGACCAGGACGCCGATCTCGTCGTCCCCGTGCGCCGGCACCTTGTAGGAGAGATTGCCGGCGGCGATCTCGCGCGTGCCTTCGGCGAGCTGCTCGATCGGGCCCGTGATCCCGCGTGCGAGATAGAGCGCGAACCACGTGAACGAGAACACGACGATGAGCGTCATCAGCAGGAACAGCAGGATGTAGATGCCCTTGATCGGCGTCTTCAGGAGCTTGAGCTGCTTGTATTCGCGGAAGGCCTGCGAGATGGCGCGAACTCGCGCCTCGAGCCGCTCGGTGACGTGGGTGCCGACCACCACGACGCCCACGACGGTGCGCTCTCCGCCGCGTGTCGACCAGATCGGGACGACCGCCTCGACGAGGTCGCCGGACGACAGCTCGCGGACGGTGGTGAGCTCCTGCCCGGCGGCGCCCTGGCGCAGCTGCGCCTCGTTCACCTCGCGCGTCGCCAGGTCGCCGAGGATCGGATCCTTGACGTGCACGAGCTCCTGGCCCTGGGCGCCGAACACGGTGATCGCGCTCAATCCGAGCCGGTCCTGCTGCTCGACCAGATACGCCGCCAGCGATTCGCGCCGGTCTTCGGCCAGGAGCCCCTCGCGATCGACCACGCGGCCGATCTGCTGCGCGTGCCGCAGCGCCGTGCGCTCGAGGTTACCGTAGTAGGTCTGCGCCACCGCGAGCGCCTGATCGAGCGGGCGCTCCACCTGCGGCTTGAACCACCCCTCGATCGACTTGTTGATGAAGTTGGACGCGATCAAGAAGATTAAGGTCGACGGGATGAGCGAGAGCGACAGGAACGCCAGCACGAGCTTCGCCTTGAACTTGGCGCCGATCACCTTCTCGCGCCGCTCGAACCAGAGCTTCACGAGATTTCGCAGCAGCAGCACCACGAGCAGCAGGAGCACGATCAGGTTCAAGTTGAGCAGCGCGAAGACCGCGATGTTGGAGGCGAGCGGCAGCTCCGGCGCGTAGACGCCGACGTCCAGGAGGTTCGCCGTGCCCACCAGCAGGACGAACCCCGCCAGGATGATCAGGTTCCGCTTGCGCCGGTTCTCTTCGCTCAGGAGCGGCACTATTGCACCCGCTGGATCGTACGGTAGTCGGACTGGCGCGCGGTCTGCTCCGCGGTGCCGTTCATCCGGGCCACGAACGTGTTCTCGCCGTTCAGCGCCGTTTCCGCTTGCACCCGCACGTAGATGACCGCGGCCGGATCGAGGGTCGCGGCGGGCGTCATCTTGACCCCGCGGATGTCGGAGAGGATCCGCTGGGCATCGCGCAGGTCCCGGGTCGTGAAGACCGGGCGGGTCTCGCCCTGGACCGCCGCGACCTTGAATTCCCGGGTGACCACGTTGTAGGCGAGTGTGCGCTCGACGGTCTTCGTGATGAGGATCCGGTCCGGAATCATTCGCTGGTACTGCCACAGCTCGATGACGAGGCGGACATGCGCCGGGATGCCGCTCTGGATGCCCTCGGTCAGCGCCTCCGGAATGACCCCGAGCAGCACGACGTGAACGGTCACCTCATGGTCGTTGAGGAAGACGTCCAGGTCGCTGATACGTAGCTCAGCGCGCGCCGGCGCGACTACAGCCAGCACCAGCGCCGCCGCAACGAGATGACTGGGGAGCCACAAGGCACGCATACGGCGGACGGGTCATTATAGCGTGGCAAATGAGAGACAAGCGTGGCAAATCCGAGACAGCAGGGCCGCCTGAGGCGGCTAGATCGTAGCGAGACCGGGGGCTGGAACCAGGCTTTCTCTGCGCGTGGTGTCTCTCGCCGCCTCGCCGGCGGCTGCCGCGGCAACAGTCGCCGCCGCCCGGCGCTCGAACCCGACGGCGCGCTGGATGGCTTGCACGACCTCGAGGTTGAGCGCGTGGCCGCCGTTGCGTGCGATGACGTGAGCGCCGACCGGACGGCCGAGCAGCGCCAGATCGCCGAGCAGGTCGAGAATCTTGTGGCGCACGAACTCATCGCGGAAGCGGAGCCCGTTCAACGCGCCGCTGTTGCCGAGCACGATCGCGTTGTCGAGCGAGCCGCCGCGCGCGAGGCCGTTCTTCCGCATGATCCCGAGGTCGCGCAGGAAGCCGTACGTCCGCGCCGGAGCGAACTCTTCGACGAACGATCGCTCGGTCGGCGACCAGGAGAGGACCTGGGTCCCGATCGCCGGGTGGTCGTTGTCGAGGGTGTAGGTGATCCGGAGCGTCTCCGCGGGAACAATGTGAATCCATCGGCCGCCGCTGCCGACCCGAAGCGGGCACGGAAGCGTCAGGGGCCGCCGGCGCGCCGACTGCTGCAACCGGCCCGCGAACGCGAGCAGCGCAACGAACGGCTTCGCGCTGCCGTCGAGCGCGGGGATCTCGGGCCCGTCCACCTCGATCTCGACGTTGTCGATGCCGAGCCCGGCCGCCGCCGCCATCAGGTGCTCGACCGTCTGAATTCGGGTCCCGTTCACTCCGAGGGTGGTCGCGTAGTGCGAATTGACGACGCTCTCCGGCCGGGCGGGGATCCGCTCGCCCGTCGAACGAACCCTGAACACGACACCGGCGTCTGCCGGTGCCGGAGAGACCGTGACCCGAGCGACCTTACCCGAGTGAAGGCCGACTCCCTCGATGCTGGCCGACTTCCGAATGGTGTGCTGGCGCATTAGACCGTAGCCGGAAATTAGCAACAGGGGTGCCAGCCGCAAAGAGGACCGCAAGTATCTGGTTATTAAGGCCTACGGTCGAAGCGAGGCTCGCTCTGGTGGTGCGGATGACACGGGTTTCTGGACCCCATGTCTCGGATGTGAGACATCACACGTCGACGATCACGCGGACCTCGTGGCGGCCGTCGGACTGGGTCACCAGCACCTGGTGGAGCGTTGCGGCCTTGACGACAGTTCCGGGCCGGTGGCGGCCAAGATCGATCTCCTCGCCGTGCAGCACGCCGTGGACCACCGTCTCCGTGCAGGCGTCGACGTCAACGCGGCGCACCACGAAGCCTTCGATCTCGTGTACGTACAGACACTCGTTGATCCAGGCAACCAGGAGCCGCTCCGGGGAGTCCGCCTGCGCTCGGACCTCGCGATGCTCGTGCTCGGCAACTTGCTCGGACGTCACGATCAGCGCGAACACTCCGAGCGCCGCCTGCGCGAACGCCTCCGCTCGCGTTTCGCCCCAGGCGTGGACACCCACATCCGCCTCGGTCTCGAAGTGCTCCCACCCGCCGCCGCTTTGGCTCAACCGCTGCCCCCGAGATCACCGAACCGTGCCTGCAGCACGGCAACGATCGCCGGCCCCGCCGTCTCGGTTCGCAAAATCCGCGGCCCGATTCCTACGACCAGCCACCCCCGCGCGCGCGCGCCGTCCACCTCGTCCCACGTGAGTCCCCCTTCGGGTCCTATGAGAATAGCGACTCGCGAGCCGGCGGGCAGGGTGGGGGGCAGGCTCGCGGCGAGGGAGGGCGGCGTCCTCGCTGAGGTCGAGCGCTTCGTCGAGAGGGTGGGGCACGTCGACCGCGGGGACGACGGCGCGACCGCACTGCTTGGACGCTTCCTTTGCGACCCGCTGCCAACGCCGGGCGCGATCCCGCCAGCGGCCGGGCTCGAGCGTGACGATGGTCCGTGCCGTCAGCACCGGGACGATGCGCGTCACGCCGAGCTCGGTCGAGGCGCGCACGATCGATTCCATCTTGTCGCCTTTGGGGACCGACTGGATGAGGGTAATGCGCAGCGGCGACTCGTGGTCGTTCGCGCCGACGTCCAGCACCGTGCCCGTCGCCTCGTCGCCGATCGTCTCGAGCCGCACGGTGTACTCGTGGCCGGCGCCGTCGGCGGCGAGCACCGTGTCGCCGGATCGGAGCCGGAGGACGCGCGCGAGATGACGCGACTCGTCGCGGTCGAAGAAGACCCGGCCGTCGCGGATGCGCTCAGGCGCGATCGTGAATCGGCGCACGGAGCTCGAGTGTGGTCCAGCCCTCCACCGAGAACGACGCGCGGTGGGCCAGCTGGTGATCGGCCAGCGCCGCCACGACGTCCGTCGCCTCCGCGTCCAGGATGCCGCCCAGGATCAACGTGCCGCCCGGAGCCAGCGCGCGCCGGTACTGCTCGGCCAGTCGCCGATGGGCGGCCGAGAGCAGATTCGCCACGAGCAGCGGAGCCGGCGGCTCGCGGAGTCCCGTCGCGTCCGCCAGCACGCAGCGCACGCGATCGGAGACGTGATTCCGGGCGGCGTTCGCCATCGCGCAGGCGACGGCGTCGGGGTCGTCGTCCACCGCGAGCACCGCGCCGACCCCGAGCCGCGCGGCCGCGATCGCGAGGATTCCCGACCCGGTCCCGACGTCGATCATATGCGAGGGACGATCGCGCTCGACCACCGCCTCGATGGCCTCGAGGCATCCGGCCGTGGTGCCGTGATGGCCCGTCCCGAACGCGCGCCCGGGCTCGATCGTGATCACGAGCCGTCCGTTCGCCCCGTCTGCGTCCCACGGCGGGACGATGAGGAGTCGGCGGCCAACCGGTCGGGGCGTGAAGTGGGCGCGCCACGCATCCGCCCAGTTCTCGTCGGCGAGCGCCACGACCTGGAGGTCGCGTGCCGGCGCGAAGCCGAGCTCGCGCAGGCCGTCGAGATATCGCCGCACGCTCTCCTCGAGCGTGGCGGCCGCGACCGTGTCCGGGAAAAAGGCGCGAAGCGTGGCGCCGCTGCCGGGGCGTTCTTCCTCGACGACGCCGAGCGCGCCGAGCTCCCACGCGAGGTTCGTCAGACCTTCAGAGAGATCGCCGGGCACGCCGACGGTGAGCTCCCAGTAACGGGCGGTGCGCGCCGCGGCGCGACTTTCAATCGAGGATGACATCGACTAGCCGAGGAGCTTCTTCACTTGCTCGAAAAACGCCGCCGCCAGCGGGCCCCGCTCGTCTTTCGACGCCGCCTCGAAGCTCGCGAGCGCCTCGCGCTGCCGCGCGTTGAGCTTCTGCGGCACCTCGAGCACGACGCGATAGCAGGCGTCGCCGTGCCCGCGCTGGCGCAGATGCGGCATCCCCTTGCCGCGGATTCGCAGGACCTCGTTCGGCTGCGTGCCAGCGGGCACCTTGAGCTTGGCCACGCCGCCCAGGATCGGCACTTCGACCTCGTGGCCCAGCGCCAGGTTGGTGAACGAGAGCGGAAGGTCGCAGATCAGATCGGCGCTCTGGCGGGTGAAGATTTCGTGCTCGCGGACCCGGACGAGCACGTAGAGATCGCCGGAGGGGCCGCCGCCCAGGCCGCCGGAGCCTTCGCCGCTGATCCGAAGCTGCATCCGGTCCTCGATGCCCGCGGGGATCTTCACGGCCAGGAGCCGCTCGGCTCTCCGCCGGCCTTCGCCCCGGCATTCCTTGCACGGGGAGCGATTGAGCTGACCGGCGCCGCGGCACTTGGGGCAGGTCTGCGCCACCGTGAGGAAGCCATGATTGCGGCGAACCTCGCCGGCGCCGCGGCACATGTCACAGGTCTCCAGGCGGCTTCCGGGCTCGACACCGGCTCCGGAGCACGCCTCGCAGGTTTCGAGGCGCGGGATCTGGATCTTCGTCTCGAGCCCGGCCGCGGCATCCTCGAGGGTGATCTTCAACTCGTACTGGAGATCTTCGCCGCGCGCGGCGCGGGATCCACGCCCGCGCCCGCCGCCGGAGAAGAAGTTCTCGAAGATGTCCTCGAAGAGCGTGCCGAAGCCCGTATCGCCGAATCCGGGACCGCCGCCCGGGCCGGCGGTGCCGAAGCGGTCGAAATGCGCGCGCTTGTCCGGGTCGGACAGGACGGCGTAGGCCTCGTTCACCTCTTTGAACCGCTCCTCCGCGTCCTTGTTGCCGCGGTTGCGGTCCGGGTGAAACTGCATGGCGAGCTGGCGGTAGGCCTTCTTGATGTCGGCCTCGCCGGCGCTGCGCGCGACGCCGAGCACCTCGTAGTAGTCGCGCGCCACCGGGCTCAGTTGTCCTCGTCCGGCGCGGCGGCGACGGACACGAGCGCGGCACGGAGCACGCGGTTGTGCAGCAGATAGCCGGGCATCGTCTCGCCGATCACGGTGCCGGGCTTCGCGTCCACGCTCACGACGCGAGCGATCGCCTCGTGACGGGTGGGGTCGAACGTCTGGCCGAGCGCGGAGTAGCGGGTGACACCGGCGCGCTCCAGCACCTTGAGGAGCTCGCGGTGGATCAGCTCGATGCCGCCCACGACGCCCTCGGCGCCGCCGCCGGTTCGAGCCGCGCCGAGCGCCCGCTCCAAGTTGTCGAGCACCGGGATGAGATCGCGCAGCAGCGACTCGTTTGCGTACCGGACCGACTCGTCCCGCTCCCGCTGCGTCCGCCGCTTGAAATTCTCGGCCTCCGCCAGCGCCCGCAGCAACCGATCCTGCTTCTCCTCGACCTGCTTCCGAAGCTCCTCCACCGTCTCGGCCGCGGAGGGAGAAGACTCGAGCGGCTCACGGTCACGAACCTCTGATTCGTCCATAACGTATGAATTATAGCAGCGCCCTAGAGCGATCCCGGCGGGGGGACGGGGCCGGGGCATGCGGGGCCTCCCGGGATCTGTGTAGGCAGCGCGGCCAGCGCGCAGAAGTCAGGCCGGACTCACAGCGAAGTCGGCCGTCAGATCCCGAACGCGGGAAAGAGCCTCGGTGACATGGCGAGCGGTCTCGTTGACGATGGAAATAACCTCGGGGTACGGCAACCGCCGCGGCCCCACGACGCCGAGGATCCCGATGACCTGATCCCGATAGGTATAGGTCGACGTGATCAAGGTGCACTCGCGCATCTCGGCGACCGGATTCTCGTCGCCGATCGTCACGTTCACACCTTCGCTGCCGGCGAGCTCCGTCATCAGGTCCGCCAGCCGCTCCTTCTGCTCGAACGTGCGGAGCAGCTCGCGCGTCGTCTCGAGATTCAGGAATTCCGGATGGTCGAGCATGTTGATCGCGCCGCTGACGTAGAGCGTGCGCCCGCGCAGCACGGTGACGATCTGCTCGATGACGGCCCGGGCTCGCGTGTGCAACGTGTCGAGCGGATCGCGCGGCTCCGTCTCCATGTCGACGACGTCCTGCACCGTCCGGCCGCTGTAGCGCCGGTTCAGCTCGCGTCCGATCGCGCGGACCTCGTCGTGGCCGAGCGGCGGCTCGAGCGTCACGGCGCGCGCGGTGACCCAGCCCGCGTCGGTCACGAGTACCGCGAGGGCGCGATCGTCCTCGAGCGGGATCAGGTCGACCCGCGCGAGGGTCGTCTGCTTGAGCGGCGGCGCCAGCAGCAGGCCGGTCAGCTTCGTCGCGGTCGACAGGTGCGAGGACGTCCGTTCCATGAACCCGTCGATCCCCGAGCGGCGCTGTGGCAAGGTGTCGCCGGATCGCGCAACCTTCGTGCTCTGGGGCGGCGGGAAGGACTCGACGTAGAATCGGTACGCCTTGTCGGTCGGCACTCGTCCGGCGCTCGTGTGGGGCTGGACGAGGTAGCCCATCTCCTCGAGGTCGGCCATGACGTTCCGGAGCGTCGCCGCCGAGAGGGTCGGGAAGTGCCGGCGCGCCAGAACCCGCGAGCCGACCGGCTCCGTCGAGTCGACGTACTCGCGGATCACCGCCACGAGCACGTCGCGATGTCGCGCATCCATTAGGCGGAAATTATAGCAATTCGACGAAGAGCGCGTCGGACAGGAGGAACCCGGCTTCGGTCAGCCGAACGTGATCGCCCGCGTCGACCAGCAAGGCGCGCGCACGCCACTCGTCGACCAGGCGACGCAGGCGCGCGTCGCCGTCGAGGCGCGACTCGAGCAACGCCGCCCGAATGCCGTCGACGGTTCGCAGCCCGAGGAGAAGCCGCTCGGCCAGACGCTGGCGCTCGGTCAGGTGCTCGGAGGACGCGACGGGGAGCACGCCGCCGGCGAGCGTCTCGCAGTACCGCGGCGTCGCCTTGACGTTCGCGTAACGCATCCGGCCCACGAATCCGCAGGCGCCGGGCCCGGCGGCGAGGTATTCGGCCGCGCGCCAATAGACCTGATTGTGGCGCGAGCGGAAGCCGGGTCGCGCGTAATTGGAAATCTCGTAGTGCTCGAGGCCGCGCGCCGCGGCGCTGCGGGCGAGGCGCCAGTACTGATCGACCTGCGTATCTTCCGGCGGGATGCCCTCGACCCCGGAGGCGCCCCAGAGGCTGCCGGCATCCAGGGTCAGGCCGTAGGCCGAAAGATGGTCGGGCTTCCAGTCGAGCACCGCTTCCACGGCGCGAGCCCAGCCATCGACATCGAGCCCCGGCAAGCCGTACATGAGATCGACGCTCAGGTTGTCGCAGCCGGCATCACGGGCAGCCTCGAAGGCCGTGCGGGCGCCGCGCGCGTCGTGGAGTCGGCCGAGCCTCGGGAGGATCGAGTCGTCCAGCGACTGCACGCCCAAGCTCAGCCGGTTGACGCCAGCGGCACGGTATCCGGCCAGCTTGTCGCGCGTGACACTCTCGGGATTGCACTCGACGGTGATCTCGGCATCGGCGGCGACGTCGAATCGGGCGCGAATCCGGTCGAGCATCGCGGCCATGTCGTCGACGGCCAGGAGCGACGGCGTGCCGCCGCCGAGGAAGATCGTCGAGAGTCGCACGCGCGGCGACCACGCGATGGCCCCGAGCAGGTCGATCTCGCGACAGACCGCTTCGAGATAGCTCGCCATCGCGCCGTCCTCGAGCGGCGCGGTGTTGAAGCTGCAGTACCCGCACCGCTTCGCGCAAAACGGGACGTGCACATAGAAGCCGACCTCCCGCGCCTCCGGCGGATTGTCCGCCAGCGCCGACGAGAACGCGACCTCACCGGATCCGGAAGCGTTGTCCGCGGACCCGGAGCCGGGCCGCGTCTGTCTCAGGCCACCCTCGATCAAAGGCGTGCTCATGGACCCCGCTACAACAATCCGGGTTCGCGCGATCCGCCCGGCCGAAGTGCCACCGGTACTACGGTATATAGTTCGCGAGCCGCCACCAGCGGAGCCAGTGCCGGTCGCCGTCCCACGACCAGTAGATGAGGAAGGCCTTGCCTTTGATCTTGTCGCGCTTGACGAAGCCCCA
>WNFK01170836.1_pt1 | contig 49956 bp, 42 predicted proteins | sample 5400281 | NCBI WGS metagenome assembly WNFK01 (sample SAMN13153350, study PRJNA577476) | soil metagenome | isolation source: 20 cm soil on Douglas fir-dominated hillslope | place: USA:California | collected 2013-09-17
TCTCGTCGACGATGTCCTGGTCCGGGGTGGACACGCTGCCCCCCACCGCCTCCTCGCCCGAGCTCTGCGCGCGCTGCCAGTCCGCGTCGATGTCGCCGGCGCTGGCCCCGGGGCCCGTCTCGTGGTGCTCGCTCAGATCGCGCAGGAGCCCGACCGTCTGGCCGCGGTCCTCGCCGCCCTCTCGCCCACGCCGGGTGGCCGGGGAGCGCTTGCGCGTGCGGCTGCGCGCTCTTCTGGGGGAGGCTGCCGCGCGCTTCGTCGGGACGCGCTTCGTCCGGGCCTGCTTCGTCTGCGGACGCTTCGTGCCGGCGCGTCTCGTCGGGGTGCGCTTTCTCGCCGCCCGTTTCGCGGTCGCTCGTCTCGGCCTGGCCTTGCGCTTGCTCATGATCCACCTCCCGGGTTGGGCGACCCCGACGGCTCCTTCTGTGATAGAGAATCGTCCGCATGGTCTCACGAATCGTGCTGGCGTGGCTGCTGGTGGCCCCCGGTCTGGTCGGGGGGCTCCCGGCTGCCGTGGCGGGGCAGGGAAGCGCGCCGGTCGCCACCCTGGCGGACGGCCGGGTGGGCCAGATCCACTTCGAGAGCCGGACCCCCGCCGGCTACTTCGCCCTCGTCCGGCGCGAGGCGGCGCCGGGCGCGGTGGTGGTCGGCACGCTCCGGCTGCCGAAGGATGCCGCCGGCCGCGTGCCCGCCATGGTGATCGCCCACGGCAGCGCCGGGGTGGACGCGCGCGAGGCGGCCTGGGCGGACCGCCTCGGCGCCCTCGGCCTGGCCACATTCGTGGTCGACAGTTTCACGCCGCGCAACATCCGCGAGACCGCGACCGACCAGGGACGCCTCCCCACCGCCGCGAACGTGGCCGATGCGCTGGCCGCGCTCCGCCTGCTCGCCACGCATCCGCGCATCGACCCGGATCGCATCGGGGTCATCGGGTTCTCCAAGGGCGGCCAGGTCGCGCTCTACACCGCGCTCGAGCCGTTCCGGCGCGGGGTCCTCGACGACGACCGTCGCTTCGCCGCGCACGTGGCGCTCTACCCGTACTGCAGCGACTGGTACACCGCGGCCCGGGTGACCGGCGCGCCGCTGCTGCTCCTGCTGGGGGGCCGCGACGACTACACGCCCGCCGACGCCTGTCGCGGCTACGCGGAGTGGTTCAAGGGCGCGGGGACGGAGACTACCGTCGTCACCTACCCGAATGCCTACCACGACTTCGACTCGGAGCGGTGGCCGCGCTTCGAGCGCGGGCTCGTCACCGGGCGCGGCTGCGACATGGCGGTGGACCTGGATCACTTCACGGTCGCGCGTCGTGGGACCGGGGAGGACATCACCGCGATCGCGGGCCGGTACGGACGCGACTGCCTGGCCCGTGGGGCCACCATCGGCGGAGACGCCGAGGCGCGGCGCCGGGCCCCGGAGGACGTCGCGGCCTTCCTGCGCCGCGTGCTCAAGCCCGAGACGCGTTGACGGCCTCCGGGCCGTCTGCTACGGTTGCCGCGCGAATCGCTTCTCTCATTCCTCTCGAACGACGCGGTCAGGGAGGTGGCAATGGCGCAAGAAGCGTACGATCCGGAACACAGTGGGATGTCGCGGCGCACGATGCTTCGCAGCGTGGGCGCTGCGGTTGGCGCCGCGGTCCTGGCCCCGCGCCTCGCGGGCGCCCAGACCCCGCCGGTGGGGCCGCCCAGCACCGTCACCCAGCCGCCCCGCGACTTCAGCCCGCGCGGCGCGCCCACCACGTACTTCACCGATCCCGACGTGCTCACCGTGGAGCCGGCCTTCAACGGGCTCCGGCAGCCCAACGCGCCGATCCAGCGCCTGTGGACCGGTGCGCTCTGGGCCGAGGGGCCCGCGTGGAACGCGCAGGGCCGCTATCTCGTGTGGAGCGACATCCCCAACAACCGCCAGCTCCGGTGGATCGAGGACAACGGGCACGTCAGCGTGTTCCGGATGCCGTCGAACAACAGCAACGGCAACACCTTCGACTTCCAGGGGCGGCAGCTCTCGTGCGAGCACGTCACTCGACGCGTCGTACGCTACGAGCTGGACGGCTCGGTGAGCCTCATCGCGGGGATGTACAACGGCAAGCGGCTCAACTCGCCTAACGACGTGGTGCCGCATCCGGACAGCAGCTACTGGTTCACCGATCCACCCTATGGGGCCCAGCTCTACGAGGGCACGGTGGACGCGGCGGGCGGGCCCGCGAACACCGGCGGCCGCCTCAACCCGAAGCTCGGGCAGCCGCTCGAGCTCGGCTCCTACAAGCGCGAGCTGCCCACCGCGGTGTACCGCGTCGACAAGAGCGGCACGCTCACCCAGGTGGTGGGCGAAGACCAGGTGCCGGATCCCAACGGGCTCTGCTTCTCGCCCGACTACAAGAAGCTCTACGTGATCAGCACCGGCAAGGGCCCCGGCGACACGGGACCCGGCGGTAAAGGCGACATGACGGTCTTCGACGTGGGCTCGGACAACAAGCTCTCCAATCGCAAGCTCTTCAGCGACTTCATGATCGACGGAGTGAAGTGCGGGCCGGACGGCGTGCGCGCCGACGTGGACGGCAACCTGTGGTGCTCCAGCAACGCGGGGCGCGCGGTGGGCTACAGCGGAGTCACGGTGTGGACGCCGCAGGGCCAGCTCATCGGGCGCATCCGGCTGCCCGAGATCTGCGGCAACGTCTGCTTCGGCGGGCCCAAGCGCAACCGCCTGTTCATGGCCGCGAGCCAGTCGCTCTACGCGGTCTACACCGCCACGCAGGGCGCCGCCCCCGGCTAAGCGCCATCCGGGGTCAGGTCTTTCATTCCGACAATGTGGGCCGACATCGTCGCGATGTAAGACCTGACCCCATCCGCCATCCACGCCAGCCATGAAGCTCGGGATCTATCTCAACGCGCAGCACCCGGCGGGGGATGATCCGGCGCGCCGCTTCGCGGAGACCCTCGAGCAGGCGCGCCTGATCCGCTCGCTCGGGTTCGACTCGATCTGGGGTGGGGAGCACCACGCCACGCCGGGCTTCCACTACTTCCCGCTGTTGCCGATGCTGCAGCGATTGGCCGCGGAGGTGCCGGGGCTCGAGATCGGCACCAACCTCGTGCTGCTGCCGCTCCACAACCCGGTGGAGATCGCGGAGGTGGGCGCCTTCCTCGACGTGCTCACCGGCGGGCGCTTCCTGCTGGGCGTGGGGCTCGGCTACCGGCCCGAGGAGTTCGCCATCTTCGGTGTGCCGATGGCGGAGCGGGTGAGCCGGCTCGCGGAGGGCGTGGAGATCATCCGGCGGCTCTGGACCGAGGACAAGGTCACCCACCGCGGCCGGCACTGGACCTTCGAGAACCTCACGATCCGGCCGCGCCCGATCCAGTCACCGCGTCCGCCGATCCTGGTCGGCTCGCAGGTGTCGGCGGGCATCGCGCGCGCCGCGCGCATCGCCGACGGCTGGCTCGTGGTGCCGCTGCCGCGCGTCGACGAGTTCGCCGCGCAGGCGCGGGCCTTCACCGCGGCGCGGGCCGCCGAGGGGCGGACCGGTGCCGCGCAGATCTGCCGATTGCTCGAGGTGGTCTGCGCGCCCGACGAGGAGAGCGCGATCCGGCGGGCCGCGCCCTATCTGCTCGACAAGTACGCGGCCTACTTCTCCTGGGGCCTCGAGGGCGTGACCCTCGACCCGGGCGCCCCACCGGAAGCGCAGCTCCGCGGCCTCGCGGCCAATCGCTTCGCGATCGGCTCGCCCGCCCAGGTCATCGACGCGCTGCTGGCCCAGCACGCGGCCGGCGCCACCCACCTGACGATGCGTGTGAGCTGGCCGGGGATGCCGCAGGCGGACGTCCTCGCCGGCATCGAGCTCCTGGGTCGCCGGGTCCTTTCCGAAGTCCGTCGCCGTACCGCGGCCTAGCCGGGCCGCCGAAAAGGAGCGCACGCATGCGTGTGGCGGCTGGGAAGATCGAGGCGCAGCTGGTGACGGTGCTCGGGGCGTGGGGGATGTCGGCGGAGCACGCGGCGGTCACGGCCCAGATGATGGTCGAGACCGATCTGCGCGGGGTGGACTCGCACGGCATCTCGATGCTGCCGACCTATGACAAGGAGTTCCGCGCCGGCCGGCTGAACATGCGGCCCCAGTGGAAGGTCGTGCGCGACCGGCCCTCGATGGCGCGCATCGACGCGGACCGCTCGCTCGGCCATCCGATCTCGGCCCACGCGATGAACCTGGCGGTGGACAAGTGCCGCGCCACCGGGGTCGGCGTGGTCGCGGTGTTCAACTCGCACCACTTCGGCGCGGCCGGCTGCTACGCGAAGATCGCGGCGGACCGCGGGGTGATCGGCATGGTCACCTCGGCCACCCGGGGGGTCACGCTGGTGCCGACCTTCGCGGCGGAGCCGGTCATGGGCACGAACCCGCTCGCCTTCGCGGCGCCCGCGCGGCGGAACGCCCCGTTCCAGCTCGACATGGCGACGACGACGGTGGCCGCCGGCAAGGTGAAGGTCTACAAGCTGAACCACAAGCCGGTGCCGTCGGGCTGGGTGGTGGACGGCGACGGGCGCGCGGTGACCGACGAGACGGAGGCCTTCCGCCACGTGTTCGAGCGGCCGGAGGGCGGCATCACCCCGCTCGGCGGCGGCCGCGAGCTGGGCGGGCACAAGGGCTACGGCCTCGCGGTGATGGTGCACATCCTGGGCGGCACGCTCGCGGGCGCGTCGTTCTCGCCGCTGCGCAACCGGACCCAGCGCGACTCGGATCCGCACAACATCGGCCACTTCTTCATGGCCATCGACCCGGGCGCCTTCCGCGACGAGGGCGAGTTCGAGAGCGATCTCGACGACGTGATCGACGTGCTGCACGGAGCCAAGCGCGCGGACCCGGCGCAGCCGGTGCTGGTGGCGGGCGACCCCGAGCGCCTCACCCGCGCCGAGCGACTCGAGCAGGGCGTCCCGATCCCGGACGACCTGATGGAGCAGCTGCGCGGGGTGGCGGCCTCCGCGAAGGTCCCGTTCCTGCTCTAGTGCCCTAGGAGAGGGCCTTCCGCAGGGCCCCCGCGACCTCGTCGAGCAGGACGCGCGACTGGTCGAGGATGCGCGTCATTCGTAAAAAGCCGTGGAACATCCCGGCGTACTGGGTGAGCGTCACCGCCACCCCCGCGTCGCGCAGTCGCACCGCGTAGGCCTCGCCCTCGTCCCGCAGCGGATCGCAGCCCGCGGTGACCACGAGCGCGGGCGGCAGATCGGCCAGGCTCTTGGCCAGGAGCGGGGAGGCCAGCGGCTCGCGACCCTGCTCCTCGCGCGCCAGGTAGTGGCGCCAGAACCAGCGCATCTCGTCGGTGCCCAGCACGAACCCGGTGGCGTTCTCGCGATACGAGACGGTGCCGAAGTCGTGGTTGGTGACCGGGTAGATCAGCACCTGCAGCAGGATCCGCGGCCCGTGGCGGTCGCGGGCTAGCAGCGCCATCACCGCGGCCAGGTTGCCGCCCGCGCTGTCGCCGCCGACCGCGATGCGCGCCGGGTCGAGCCCGAGGCGCGTGGCGTTGGCCGCCACCCACAGGAGCCCGGCGTAGGAGTCCTCGACCGGCGTCGGGTACTTGAACTCGGGCGCGAGCCGGTAGTCCACGGAGGCGACCGCGCAGCCGGCCGCGTTGACGATGGACCGACAGATGCCGTCGTGGGTGTAGAGGTCGCCGATGACCCAGCCGCCGCCGTGGTAGAAGACCAGTACCGGATGCGGGCCGACCCCGGCGGGCCGGTACAGCCGCACCGTGATCTCGCCGCCGGTGACCGGCACGCGATGGTCGGCCACCGCGGCCACCTCCTCGAACGGGCCGAGCGCGGCGGTGCGCGTGCGCATGGACTCGCGGGCTTCCGTCGGGGTGGAGTCCTTGATCGGCTTCAGGTTGAGCGCGGCGAGCGCGTCGACGACCCTCTGGGCCTGCGGATCGAGTGGCATATGCGCCTCCTGGACGGTCCCGCGAGATATGCGCAGACACTAGGCGCTCGCGCTCCCGACGTCAAGCGGCGCCCCCGCGGGGGCGTCGCGGTCCGGATCGTCTCAGGGCGCCGCGCCCCGCCGCAGGTGGCGCGCGCCCAGCAGCAAGGTTCCCGCGGCCAGCCACGCGAGCGTGCCGTCCATCACGAAGGCCCCGGGCAGGCTGATCGCGGCCAGCCCCCCGCTCACCAGCGGGCTCGCCGCGGTGCCGATCTGCACGCTCAGGGCGAGCCAGCCGAACGCGGCCCCGCGGCGCTCGCCGGTCACGAGGCTGCCGCCGATCGAGTAGGCGAGGGTCAGCGCGCCGCCCAGGAAGAGCCCGGTGAGGCAGCGGAAGAGCATCAGGCTCTGCCACCCGCTCGTGAAGGCCATGAGGGCGCAGGGCAGCCCGCCCGCGACCAGGCCGATCAGGAGCAGGCGCTCCGCCGGCCAGCGCTGGGCGAGCCGGCCCGCGAGCAGGGCCGACCCGGTGGCGCAGATGGCGGCGAGCGAGATGATCTCGCCCGAGGTCGCGGCGATGCGCGTGACGTCGAGCAGGGTCCCGACCTTGAGCGGGACGAGCAGCGAGAGCCCGCGGTCGATGAACTGGGCGACGAACAGGAGGACCAGCACCAGCGGGAACCCGCGCGAGGTCCACACCTGGCGGAGGGTGAAGCTGGTGTCGGAGGTGGCCGCGGCGGGCCCCGCGTCGCCCGGGGCCCGGTTCTCGGTGAAGAGCACCAGCAGGCCGACGAGGGCGAGGGCGCACATGCCGGCGGTGACGAAGAACGCGTAGCGGAGCCCGAAGTGGGAGGCGACGTAGCCGCCCGCGGCGGGCCCGATGGCCACGCTCAGGAGCTGCGCGCCCTGCACGCGCCCGATGGCCACCGGCACGCGCTCCTTGGGGCACGACACGCTGGCCAGGGCCATCGCGAAGATGGAAAAACCGGCGATCACGCCCTGGAGAACGCGCAGGATCAGGAGCTGAGTGACCGAGGTGACGAGCCCCATCGCGGCCACGATGATCACGAAGCCGACGAGCGAGCGGACCATCATCATCTTGCGGCCGACCCGGTCCGCGAAGCTGCCCCAGAGCGGGCCCAGCAGCCCCGAGACCGCGGGGGTCACCGCGGTGAGCACCCCCGACCAGAGGGCGACCCGGGTGGGGTCGGTGACCCCCAGCTCCATCACGTAGAGCGGCAGGAAGGGCGAGAAGAACTGGAAGCCGACGAACGCGATGAAGACGACGAGGGCCAGGGCCCAGACGTTGCGCTCCCAGCTCTCCACTCGGCCCGGGCGTCCCCGTCTACCGGCGGTACCGGTAGGCCGCCGCCTCCGCGGCGATCTTGCCCACGTCCATCCGGTTGATGTCCTCGATGAGGTCGTTGGTGATCAGGTCGGAGGTCGGCACCTTCTGGGTGATCACGCTCCACTTCACGAGGAAGTCCACGTAGTCGCGGTAGTTGACCTCGGAGTTCTCGCCCCAGCGCTTCACCCCGGCCGGCTCGAGCTTGTAGTGGGGCATGCGGGCCTCGAGCACCTTGATGTCCTCGCGCACCGCGGTGGCCTCGTCCTTGCCGGTGGGCTTGGTCTGCGGGAACAGCTCGTAGACGATGTGCACCGCCGCCTCCGGGTTGGCGATGGTGAAGATCGTGCCCTTGGCGTAGGCGCGGGCCATGCCGATCAGCTCCTTGCGCCGCGTCCTGAGCGTCTCCTCGGAGGCGAGGAAGCCGTTGCCGGGGAACTTCTCGATGTCGCGCCGGTCGAGGTAGCGCATGCGGACGCCCGCGTTCTCCACCATCGCGTACTGGGTGTCGAACTGGCTGAGCGCCTCCACCTGCTTGTTGCGCACCATCGCCGCGGTCTGCGCGCCCTCGCCCGCCACCACGATCTGCACGTCGCGCGCGGGGTCGAGGCCGGCCGCCGCCACCTGGGCCCGCGCCACCACCACGCCGGCGGAAGCGAGGCTGGTGACCCCGATGGACTTGCCGCGCAGCTCGCTCGGGCTCTGGATCGGGCTGTCCGCGGGCACCGCGATGCCGTAGCCGTTGGTCTGGTACGCGGTGTAGTAGATCTTGGCTCGGACTCCCTGGGGCCGGCCGTTGGCGAGGGGCTCCACGCTCGGGAGCGAGATCGGCACCTCGCCGGTGGCCACCGCCTTCACACAGTCGGTGGAGCCGGGCAGCGGGACGATCTCGATGTCGAGCCCCTCCTGCTTGAACCAGCCCATCTTCATGGCCACGGCGAACGGGGATCCGACGCCCATGCTGATCGTCCGGGCGCAGATGGCCACCCGCAGCTTGGTGGTCTGGGCGCGCGCCGCGGCGGGCGCCCACAGGACGAGCACGGCGAGGACGATGGCGGCTTTGCGCATGGAGCGTCGGTCTCCTCTCGGGGTCAGGTCGGCAGTCCGAACAGTGACGACATCCGGGTGGCGTCGTGCAGGGCCGTCATCTCCTCGTCGGAGGGACGGCGGGTGAAGCGGCTCGCCGCGTCGAGGACCTTCGGGAGCAGGCCGAGGTCGCCCGCGGTGTTCAGGAAGATCCCGGGTCGGCCCACCACCCAGTGGACCGCGCGGTCGATGTCCTCCTGGCGCTCGAGGGGCTGATACCAGGTGGCGTGGCTGCGGTCGGCGGCGGCCCACGGCCCGCGCGCGATGGCCTTGATGGTCTGCACCGCGGTGCCCCGCTCGCGGCAGATGGTGGCGACCTCCTCGAAGGCCTGACGGTAGCGCTCGTTCTGGATCATGAAGAAGTTGTAGGGCAGCAGGATCGAGTCGAAGTCGAAGCGCGCGAGGCTCCGGCGATGCATGGCCGCGATGGTCCAGCCGTGCCCGGTCACTCCGATGGCCCGCGCGAGCCCCTGCTGCTTGGCCTCGACGAGGGCTTCGAGCGCGCCGCCCGGGCCCATGGCCTGGTCCCAGTCGTCGGGATGGCCGAGCGAGTGCATCTGGATCAGGTCGACCGAGTCGACGCGCAGCCGCTCGAGCGAGCGGTGCAGATCCTCGCGCGCCTCGCGCCCGCCGCGCGAGCCGGTCTTGGTGGCGAGGAAGAAGTCCTTGCGGTGACGGGCCATCCACGGCCCGATGCGCAGCTCGGAGTCGCCGTAGCGGGCGGCGGTGTCGATGTGGTTGACTCCGTGGCGGAGCAACACCTCGAGTGCGCGGTCGGCCTCGTCCTGGCTGGCGCGGGCCAGCGCGGCGGCGCCGAAGAGGGTGACGGTGGACTGGTGCCCGGTGCGGCCGAACGGTCGACGCTCGATCATGGCGACCTCCTCCTTGTTCGGAGCGGAGTCCTACCGGCGGACGGGCCAGCGGCCGGTCGCCCGCAGCAGCTCGAACACGCGGGCCGAGGTGACCGGCGGCCGGTCCACCAAGACGCCGTAGTCCGCGAGGGCGTCCTCCACCGCGTTGGCCACCGCGGCGGCCGGCGAGATGACCCCGCTCTCGCCCACGCCCTTGATGCCCAGGGGATTGATCGCGGACGGGAAGTCCATGTGGACCACGTCGAGCGGCGGCATGTCGTCGGCGCGGGGGAGCGGGTAGTCCATCAGGGTGCCGGTCAGCAGCTGGCCCGCGTCGTCGTAGATCAGCGCCTCGCCGAGCGCGCTGCCGAGGCCCTGGGCGATGCCGCCGTGGAGCTGGCCCTCCACGATCACCGGGTTGATGGGCCGCCCGCAGTCGTGCATCGCGGCCAGCCGGAGCAGCGTGATCGCGCACGCCTCGAGGTCCACCTCGAGCACGATGCCCTGCACGCCGAAGGCCCACGTGACGGTGTCCGGGTAGAAGAAGGCGCAGGCGCTGAGCCCCGGCCCGCCCGCCTCCGCGACCGCGCGGGTCCGCACCGCGGCGCGCGCGACCTGGCCGAGCGGCACGCTCTTGCCCGGCACGCCGCGGACGCCCACGCGCCCCTCGGCCAGCACCACGTCCTCCGGCGCGCACTCGAAGATCTCGGCCCCCACGAGGCGCGCCTTGTGCGCCACCTGCGCGGCGGAGCGCTGCACCGCGGGCCCGCCCACCGCGGCCACCCGGCTTGCGATCGTGCCCATGCCGTAGCCTACCAGGCTCGTGTCGCCGCCCACCACCGCCACCGACTCGAGCGCGACCCCGAGCTCGTCGGCCGCGATCTGGGCCAGCGTGGTCTCGTGGCCCTGGCCCTGGGCGCAGACCCCGAGATGCACGAACACGGTGCCGTCGGGGTCCACCCGGATGTCGGCGCCCTCGAACGGGCCGATGCCGGTGCCCTCGACGTAGGCGCAGAGGCCGATGCCGATCGGCCGCGGGCCGCCGCGCCGCTCCGCCTGGCGGGCGCGCCAGCCGTCGTAGTCGAGGGTCGCGAGCAGACGGTCGAAGGCGGCGGGGTAGTCGGCCGGATCGTAGACGATGGGCGCGCCGTCGCGATAGGTGAGGCCGGTCGGGACCGGCATCTCGTCCGGCCGGATGAGGTTGAGGCGCCGGAGCGCGGCCGGATCCATCCCGATCTCGCGTGCCGCGCGGTCGAGCAGCCGGTCCAGGACGAACGCGGCCTCGGGCCGGCCCGCCCCGCGATAGGCCGCCGCGAAGGTCTTGTGGGTGAGGACGTTCTGCCCGGTCCCGCGGTAGTGCGGCACGTGGTACGGCCCGGGCAGGTGGTTGATGGTGTTCAGCGTGATGGCCTCGCCGAGCGTCGGCGCCACCCCGTGATCGCGCGTGAACGCGGTCTCGATGGCAATGATGTGCCCGTCGCGCTCGAGGCCGATGCGCGCCTCGTGGACCTGGTCGCGGTCGCCCGCCGCGGTGAGGCAGTGCTCGCTGCGCGTCTCGGCCCACTTCACCGGCCGGCCGAGGCGGCGGGCCACCACCGCCACCAGGATCTCCTCGGGATAGACGTGGCCCTTGACCCCGAAGCCGCCGCCCACGTCGGGGACGATCACGCGGATGCGCTCCTCGGCCAGGCGGACCACCGGGGCGATCGCGCTCCGCACCGCGAACGGCACCTGCGTCGACGTCCACACCGTGAGCCCGCCCCCGATGGGATCGGGCGCGGCCAGGACGCCGCGAGTCTCGAGCGGCATGCCGGCCACGCGCGGGTAGGCGAGACGCGCGGCCACCACGACCGGGGCACGGGCGAGCGCCTCCTCGGGCTGGCCCTTGGCGCTGGCGGTGACCGAGGCGAGATTGTCCGGCCACGCCTCGTTGACGCGCGGCGCGCCGGGCGCGATGGCGGCGGCGGGCGACGTCGCGGCGGGCAGCGGGTCGTACGTGACGATCACGCGCTCGACACCGTCGGCGGCCGCGTACGGATCGCTCGCCACCACGACGCCCACCGGCTCGCCCACGTGGCGGACGCGCGCGCCGGCCAGGACCGGGTGGACGTACGGCCGGCCCTTGGGCTCCGGCACCAGCGGGGGAACGGTGGCGGTGGCCAGCTCCGGCAGCTCGTCCAGGGTGAGCACCACGACGACCCCGGGGACCGCGCGCGCGGCCGCGGCGTCGATGGCGCGGACGCGCGCGTGGGCGTGCGGGCTGCGCACGAGGGCCAGGTGGAGCAGGCCGGCCACCCGGACGTCGTCGAGATAGCGGCCGCTGCCGACGACGAAGCGGCCGTCTTCCTTCCGCTTCGGCGAGGCGCCGACCAGCACCGGGGTCGGGACCGGGGGCGCGGGCTAGCGAGCGCCCGCCGCGCGCAGGTGCTCGTCGCGTCGGGACTGGAGATCGCCGTCGGTGTAGGTCATCAGCTCGGGCCGGGCCTTGCCCAGCATCACCTGGAGGTACGCGGGCTCGAGGCCCACGTTGGTGAAGCCGTGGATCACGTTGGCCGGGCAGGAGACGCAGTCCCACGGCCCGAGCACCGTCTCGGCGCGGTGGCCGGCCCCGTCCTCGATGAAGACCAGCACCTTGCCCGTGAGGATGAAGAAGACCTCTTCCACCTCGTGGGTGTGCGGGGCGTTGCCCTGGCCGGGCGGGATGAACATGACCGAGAGCGTGAAGTGCTGGGCGGGGATCACCGAGGCGTCCGTTTTGCCGGAGGCGCCCGAGCCGATGAAGCGGTGCTGGGCGCGCTTGAAGCCTTCCACGCGGGCGTCGGCGAACGCGTCCCAGTCGGCGCGGCGCTCGGTGAACCGGGCCACGTGCGTGCGCAGCGTCTCGTCGAGGGACTGAGCGGTCTGGGTCATGTCGGTGTCCTCCCGGGGACCACAGTCTAGTCGGTCGCCCCCGGGCCCGCAAGACGCGCGGCCGCGCCTTGCGTCCACCGCGCCCATCCGTTACGATCCGCGCTGCGCCGGGGGCGCGGCTGTCGACCCGGCCGGGAGGCTCGTCCAATGGGCAAGATCGTCTTCGCGGGCGCGATGTCGCACGTGCTCGATCCCGACTACTACCAGCGCGCCTGCGGCGACGAGGGGCGCCGGATGGTCACCGACTGCATGACCGAGATCGCCCGGATGGGCGAGCGCTTCTCGGCCACCGGCGCCGACGCGCTGATCGTGGTGGCCGACGACCACCTGAACGCGTTCTCGTTCAACGCGGTGCCGGCCCTCTGCGTCCGCATCGGCCGGACCGTGCAGCGCATGAAGCAGGATCACGCCGAGGCCTTCGACGCGGTCCTCGACCACATGCCGGAGCAGTACCCGCTCCACGAGGACCTGGCCAACCAGATCTTGGAGAAGGGGCTCGGGTCCGGGTTCGACCTCGCGATGTCCTGGGAGGCCCCCGTCGACCACGCGTTCCTGAGCCCGGTCAACACCATGCACGGGACGCGACCGATCCCGCCGCTGGTGCCGATCTGGGTGAACTGCTTCGTGGCGCCCCAGCCGACCCCCAGGCGCTGCTTCGACTTCGGCCGGCACATCGCCCGGGTGGTCGCGGCCTCGCCGTGGAACGTGGGGATCATCGCCACCGGCGGCCTCTCGCACTTCCCGGAGCTGTCGCTGCCGCGGGTGGGCGAGACCGACACCGTCTTCGACCGCAAGCTCGTCCACTGGATGGAGCGGGGCGAGCACGAGCCGCTGCAGGAGCTGACCGTCGGCGAGCTGCACAAGACCGGCGAGCACGAGTTCCTCAACTGGATGGTGCTGATCGGCGCGATCACCCCGGCCCGGGCCCAGGTGCGCTACTTCGGGGAGCTGCGGCGGATCAACCTGGCCGCGGTCGAGTGGAGCCTCCGGTGAGCCGCTACGCGGTCAACAGCCTGCTCTACCGCCTCAAGAAGGAGCCGGAGTTCCGCGCCCGCTTCGAGTCCGACGCGGCGGCCGCGCTGGCCGGCCTCGACCTGACCGAGGCCGAGCGGGCCGCCTTCGTGGCCCACGATATGCGCCGGATCAACGAGCTGGGCGGCTATCTCCACCTCGTGATGTCGGTCCCCGGCCTGGCCGCGCACTAGGAGCCCGCCCATGAAGCTCGTCCGGTATGGCCGTGCGGGCGCCGAGCGCCCGGGGCTGGTCGATGGGGCGGGTCGTCTGCGTGACCTCTCGCGGGTGGTGGAGGACATCACCCCGGAGGTGCTGACGCCCGCCGGGCTCAGGCGGCTGCGGGCGGTGAAAGCGGATCGGCTGCCGGCGGTGAAGGGCAAGCCGCGGCTCGGCTGCCCGCTCGCGTCCATCGGCAAGATCGTCTGCATCGGGCTCAACTACACCGACCACGCCCAGGAGGTCTCGCTGCCGCTGCCGAAGGAGCCGACCATCTTCATCAAGGCCAACAGCGCGATCAGCGGGCCCGACGACGCGATCGCGCGGCCCCCGGGCGCGGTCAAGCTCGACTACGAGGTGGAGCTGGCCGCCGTCATCGGGCGCGCGGCGCGCTCGGTGGACGAGGCGCGCGCGCTCGGCCACGTGGCCGCCTACTGCCTGCTGAACGACGTCTCCGAGCGCGAGTTCCAGATGGAGCACGGCGGCGGCACCACCAAGGGCAAGAGCGCCGACACCTTCGCGCCGATCGGCCCGTGGCTCGTCACCGCCGACGAGATCGCCGATCCCCAGGCCCTCGCCCTCTGGACCACCGTCAACGGCGAGCGGCGCCAGCACGGCAGCACCCGGGACATGGTCTTCCCGGTGCGGCAGCTCGTCGCCTACCTGAGCCGCTTCCTGACGCTGCTCCCGGGCGACCTGGTCTCGACCGGCACCCCGGCCGGGGTCGGCCACGGGGCCCGGCCGCCGCGCTACCTCGTGCCCGGCGACACGGTGGAGCAGGGGATCGACGGCCTCGGACAACAGCGGCACCGGGTGACCCAGCGCCGGGCGTGATCCTCGTCGAGCACGCCACCGTCATCACGGTGGATGCCGAGCGGCGCGTCTTCGCCGACGGCTCTGTCCTGGTGGACGGCGCCCGCATCCTCCAGGTCGGTCCCTCGCGCGAGGTCCACCCGCCCCGCGAGCCGGATCGCGTGATCGACGGAAGCCGGCTGGTGGTGACGCCCGGCTTCGTGGACACCCACGTGTATCTCTCCGAGCATCTCAATCGCGGAGGACGAGCAGCACGCGGCCCTGCTCGCCGGGATCGAGATGATCCGCACCGGGACGACCACCTTCTGCGAGGCGGGCACGCTCTTCGACACCGGCGCGGTGGCGGACGCGGTCGAGCGGCTCGGGATGCGGGCGATCCTGGGCCGCTGGACGTGGGATCTGGAGTCGGGTCCCGACCGCATGCGGCAGACCACCGCGGAGGCGCTCGCGGCCACGGATCATCACCGTGGACGAGCGGGCCGTCTCCGATCGGGTGGAGGTGCTAGCCCGCGACCAGGTGCGTCGCGCCGGGCTCACGATCGAGAACCGGTGGCCCCTCCGGCCCTGACCGGGCCTAGATGATGAAGCCGCCGCGGAAGCCCTTCCGGGCGAGCGCGTCGCGGGCCGACTCGGCCTGCTCGCGCGTCGAGTACCCGCCGATCCGCACGACCCACGGCACCGCGGAGGACTCGACCCGGAGCACGTCGGCCGCGTAGCCCGCGCGCTTGACGTTCTCGGCCACTCGCCCGGCCTGCCGGGCGTTCTTGAAGGCGGCGATCTGCACCGCGAACGTCCGCCGGCCGGCCACCGCCGCCGCGGCGGCGCTCGCGGGCTTGCTCTCGCGCGCGGCCGGCGCGGGCTTCGCCTCGTGCGGGGCGACCGTCGCCTTCGCCTCGCGGGGCGCGGGCGTGCTCTCGCGTGGGCCGGCCGGGGCCTTCGGCCCGACCGGGGCCGGGCGCGGCGTCACCGGGGCGGGCGGAAGCGCGACGGCCGGCGGCGCGGGGGCGGACGCGACCGTCGGGCCGGGGGCGGCCTCGCCCGAGGGCTTGGCGGTGACGGTCGAGATCACCGAATCCGGGGTCAGCTCGCGCTTGGCCCGCGGGGCCGAGGGCCCGAGGTCGTACCAGCCGAGCCAGTGCGGGATCGCGAACACGAGCGCGAAGGTGATGGCCGCCGCGGCCACGCCGATCCAGATGCCGCGGAACGCGGAGTCCCGCGGCGCTTCCACGTCCTCGAACTCCTCGTCGTCGAGCCACGAGGGCTCCTCCAGGACGGGAAACCGGCTGGGCGTCTCGGTCGCGACGGGCGCCTCGCCATCGTGCGAGCCGTCGTGAGGATCGTCCATCCGGTGCGGGCGGTCGTGCTCGGTCAGCATACGTCCGTCTTAGCATGGGGCTCGCCGGGCACCGGCAAGAATTAGCACGCCCGCGCCTGACGCCGCGCGGCGTGTTCGGCCGCCGCGGCTAGCGGGGGATGCCGGAGCGGGCGAGGGCGTCGGCGCGGTCGTTCTGGGGGTGGCCGCTGTGGCCGGCGACCTTGTGCCAGGTGACGTCGTGCTGCTCGACCAGCGCGATCAGGGCTTCCCAGAGGTCCCGGTTCTCGACCGGCTTCTTCTGGGAGTTGAGCCAGCCGTTCTTGCGCCAGCGCTCGTACCACCGGTCGCGGAAGCAGTTGATCACGTACGCGCTGTCGCTGTGGATGGCGACCCGCCGCCGGCCCGTGAGCGCGCGGAGGCCCTGGATCGGGGCGGTCAGCTCCATCCGCTGATTCGTGGTGGGGCTCTCGCCGCCGGCCATCTCGGTCTCGCGGCCGTCCTCGATGAGGAGGACGCCCCAGCCGCCGGGCCCGGGGTTACCCGAGCAGGCGCCGTCCGTGTACATGATCACGGGAGATTGGGCGGGCATTGGCACTTCGCCCTGGAACCCCTCACCCTGCCCTCTCCCCCACGGGGAGAGGGAGAGATGGGATCAGGAGGGCCAGTAGATGTAGCGGCCGCAGGACTCGCAGGGGATCAGCGAGGACTGCGCGCGGAGCTCCTGCAGGCGCTGGGGCGTGATCGTCATGCGACAGGCGCCGCAGAAGTTGGGCTTGGTCACCGGGACCAGGGCCAGTCCGGAGCGGGCGCGGAGGATCCGGTCGTAGTCGGCCAGGATGTTCGCGGGGAGCTTGGTGGCCAGCTCCTTGCGCTCGGTCCGCACCCCGGCCAGGTCGGCCTCGATCCCGCGGAGCTGTTCCTTGAGCGTAGCCTCCCGGCTCCGCCCCTCGCTCTCGCGCTGCTTGAAGCGGCCCTCGGCCTCGCGGATGTCGCCGGTCAGGCGCTCCTGGGCCTCCATCAGGACCAGGACCTCTTCCTCCATCCGGGCCTTCTCCTGCTTGATCTCCTCGATCTCGATCAGGACCGCCGAGTATTCCTTGTTGGTCTTGACCTCGTAGAGCCGCGCCTCGTTCTTGGAGCGCTTGGCCTGGACGACCTCGAGGTCCTTCTCCTTGGCGCGCTGGTCCTTGCGGGCGGCGTCGAGGCGGGTCTTGACCTGCTCGGCCTGCTTCCGGGCTTCCTCGACCGCGGCGTGGATGGCGGCGATCTCCTTCGGGAGCCGCGCGGCGTCCGCCTCGAGCGCGGCGATCCGCGTGTCGATCGCCTGGAGACTGATCAGCGTCTGAAGGTTTCCGTCCACTTACCCTCTCTCGATCTCACGACCGCCCGGCACCCCTCACCCTGCCCTCTCCCCACCGGGGAGAGGGTTCCAGTGGTGGGCCCACTTGGACTCGAACCAAGACCGGACCGGTTATGAGCCGGGGGCTCTGCCAATTGAGCTATGGGCCCGTCGCTCATCATACCACCGCTGCTCACGACTCCAGGAAGCTCCGGAGCTTCTTGGAGCGCGAGGGATGGCGGAGCTTGCGCAGCGCCTTGGCCTCGATCTGCCGGATGCGCTCGCGGGTGACCGCGAAGTCCTGGCCGACCTCCTCCAGCGTGTGCTCGCAGCCGTCCGAGAGACCGAAGCGCAGGCGCAGCACCTTCTCCTCGCGGGGCGTCAGCGAGTTCAGCACCTTGTTGGTCTGCTCCCGCAGGGAGAGGCCGATCATGCTCTCGACCGGCGAGCCGACCTGCTTGTCCTCGATGAAGTCGCCCAGGTGGCTGTCCTCTTCCTCGCCGATCGGCGTCTCGAGGGAGATGGGCTCCTGGGCGATCTTGAGGACCTTGCGGACCTTGTCGACCGGCACTTCCATCTTGATCGCGATCTCTTCCGGGGTGGGCTCCCTCCCAAGCTCTTGAACAAGCTGTCTGGAAGTTCGGATGAGCTTGTTGATGGTCTCGATCATGTGCACCGGGATCCGGATGGTGCGGGCCTGGTCCGCGATGGCCCGGGTGATCGCCTGCCGGATCCACCAGGTGGCGTAGGTCGAGAACTTGTAGCCCCGGCGGTACTCGAACTTGTCGACCGCCTTCATCAAGCCGATGTTGCCCTCCTGGATGAGATCCAAGAACTGAAGGCCTCGGTTCGTATATTTCTTCGCGATCGAGATGACGAGCCTCAGGTTGGCCTCGACCATCTCCTTCTTGGCCCGCGCCGCCTTGGCCTCGCCCGCGCGTCGGCCAGCTCCTCGGCCCGCTTGATCTTCTGCTGGGCGACCCATACCAGCCGGTCCTTGATCGAGGGGTACTTGCCGGCCGCCTTCTGGTAGAGATCGCGGTCGCCCTCGTCGCGGTCGTCGTCGGCCAGCGAGGAGAGGAAGGCGTCCACCGCGGTGGGGGCCGGGCGCTTGCCGTCGGACCAGAGCGCGATCTCGCGCTCGGCGCGGTGGATCTTCTCCACCAGCTTCTTGAGATCGGCGCCCCACATGTCGAGGAGGGACTGCTGGAGGTTGAGACCGCGGAGGATCGCGAGGACCTTGGTCTTCTTGGCTTCGGCCTGGGTCTCGATGCGCTTCCAGGCCGGCTCGGCCTTGCCTCGCTTTCGCCCCCCGGCCTTGGCCTTGAGGCGTCGCCACTGATGGGTGAGGCGCTCCCGCTCGCGCAGGAGGCGGTCCACGTTGCCCAGCTCGCGGATCACCGAGCGCCGGAGGGCCTCTTCCTTCTCCTCGGTGGACTCCTCTTCCGGGAAGTCGACCACGTCCTTGATCGGCGCCTCGTCGCGGCGCAGCTCCTCGCGGAGCGCGCGGATCTTCTCGACCGCGAGGCTCGTGGAGAGGATGGCGGCGGTGGCCTCGTCCTTGCCTTCCTCGATGCGCTTGGCGAGCGTGATCTCACCCTCGCGGGTCAGCAGGGCCACCTTGCCCATCTCGCGCAGGTAGAGGCGGACGGGATCCTCGGTGCGGCCGACCGGGCCGGGCGTCAGGTCGATCCGGCGCGGCTCGGGCTCCTCGTCGTCGGGCTCGGGGTCGGCGGCCTGGGAGGCCATCTCCGACGGCAGGCGTGCAGCCTTGGTCGAGTCCACCAGCTCGATGTCCATCGAGCCGAACATCAGCATGATGTCGTCGAGCTGATCGAGCGTGACGAGATCGGAAGGCAGGGCATCGTTCACCTCGTCGTAGGTGAGGAAGCCCTTCTGCTTGCCCTTCGCGATGAGCTTGTCCAGCTCCTCGATCTTCGGTTCGTCCGCCGTCTTCGACTCGTTCGCCATGCCTCGCCGTTCTCCTGGTGGGGGGTTAGGGTGTTCCTGCCTGGCGCTGGGGGTCCGCGGGTCCTAGGCCCGCCAGCCCCGGGCGCGCCAGGGCTAGCTCCCTGACGGCCTCCGCCTCCCGCTGCAGATCACGCTGCAGGCCTCGAAGCTCGTCCTCGAGTGCGGGCAGCGCCGGGTCGCCGCTGGCCTGGGCGTCGATGATCGCCCGGGTCACCTGGCTCACCCTGTGTTTACGATGCCGGATATGGTACCGCCTCTTTAGCTCTGCGATGTGACTATGTGTATCGACCCACTTCCGCTCCTCGACGAGCAGGGCGGCCAGGAGCCCCCGCTCGCGATCCCCCGGCATGTCGGCCATCAGGGTCTCGGCCACTCCATCCGGAGTTCGCCGCAGTGCGGCCAGGACCAGACGCAGGCCCTGGTGCACCACGTCCTCTTCCTCGAGCATCGGTAGCAGCTCGGCGCGCGCCTCGTCGACTTGCAAAAGGAGGGCCACGAGATCGCGCTCGAAGGGAACCGGCGGAGGCCAGGCATCGGCGTCGGGGGCGCCCGGCGTGCCGGCCATCGGCGCGGGGCGTCGTCCCCGGGCCCGGGCGCCTTGCAACTGCTGGGCCTCGATCCAGAGCTGGGTCGAGTCCACGCCGAGCCGGCGGGCCGCCTCGCGGGCCAGCGAGGTCGCCTCCTCGGCATTGGCCACCTTGGAGAGGATCAGGGCAACGCGGGCGTGGGCGTTGGCGCGGCCGCGGGAGGTGGCCAGGTCTTCCTCGCCGAGCGCCTTCTCGAGCACGAACGAGAGCAGCGGACGCGCCGCGTCGAGCATGGCATTGAGCGCGGCGGCCCCCTCGGCGCGGAGCAGGCTGTCCGGGTCGTGGCCGGACGGAAGGAGCGCCACCCGGATCGGCAGGTGCCCCGCCTTCTCGAAGCCCCCGGTGCGCGCGACGGACCAGCCCAGGTTCTGCAGGTCCATCACGTCGTTCATCATCTCCTCGAGACGGCTCGAGGCCTTCTGTCCCGCGGCGTCGGCGTCGAAGAGGGCCACCACCTCGTCGGCGTAGCGACGCAGCAGCCCGAGCTGGGCGGTGGTGAAGGCGGTGCCGAGCGCGGCCACCGTCTCGCCGAAGCCGTGCTGATGCGCCATGAGGCAGTCGAGGTAGCCCTCGACGAGGATGGCCCGGCTCCGGTCGCGGATCGCGCCCTTGGCGACGTCGAGCGCGTAGAGCACCTGGCCCTTGACGTAGAGCGGGGTCTCCGGGGAGTTGAGGTACTTCGGCTCCTCGCCCGACAGCGCGCGCCCGCCGAAGGCCACCACGCGGCCCTGCACGTCGCGGATCGGGAACAGCAGGCGGCCACGGAAGCGGTCGTAGAAGCCGGGCTGGTTCTGGCGGGACAGGATGAGCCCGGCCTGCACCAGAACGTCCTCGGAGATCCCCTGCCGGCCCATGACCGAGAGCAGCGCGTTCCAGCTCTCGGGCGCGTAGCCCAGGCCGAAGCGCTTGGCCACCTCGGGGTCCACCCCACGCTGCTCGAGATAGGCGCGCGCCTTCTCGCCGCCGTGCTCCCACAGCGAGGTGGCGTAGAACTCGGCCGCGAGCGTCATCACGCGCCGCAGCGCTTCGAGCTTGCCGTCCACCTCGGGTGCCCGCGCGCCCGCGTCGGGCAGCGTCACCCCGGCGCGCTCGGCGAGCGCGCGCACCGCCTCCGGGAAGGCGACGCGGTCCTGGCGCATCAGGAAGCTGAAGGCGTCGCCGCCCGCGCCGCAGCCGAAGCAGTGGTAGATGTTGCGCTTCGGGTTGACCGTGAACGACGCGGTCTTCTCGGTGTGGAAGGGGCAGAGCCCCTTCCAGTTCTCGCCCGCGCGCTTGAGCTTCACCACCTGGCCGACGATCTCGAGGATGTCGACGCGAGAGCGGATCTCGTCGAGGTGCTGCTGGGTGAATCCGCCCGGCATGGCGTGAGGCCTCAGCTCTGGGCCAGGGTCGCGACGGTCGCGCCCCCGCCGCCCTCGGAGGCGGCGCCCGGCCGATGCTCGACGATCAGGGGATGGCCGCCCAGCACGTCCTCCACCGCGCGCCGGAGCGCGCCGGTGCCCTTGCCGTGGATGATGCGGACGGTGGGGAGCCCGGCCAGGAAGGCGTCGTCGAGGTACTTCTCGAGCAGATCGCGCGCCTCGTCGGTCGTCCGCCCGATGAGGTGCAGCTCGCCGGGGACGCCGCTCTTGCCCGGCACCGCCACCACCCCTCGAGATCCGGCTTTCGCGCCCCGCCCCGTCCCCATCCGGGGGCGAGAGTACATGACTCCTTCGCCGGGCGCCACCGCGCCGCGGCCGCCCTCGCCGCGGGCCACCACCGTGAGCGCCTGCATCGGCACCTTCACGGTGACCGCGCCGGCCTGCACGGTGGCGGTCTCCCCGTCGACCGCGAGCACCTGGCCCTTGAGTCCGAGGTGCGAGACCTCGACGCGATCTCCCGGCGTGGCGTCGCCCGAGATCGTGGGCGCAGGCGCGGCCGCGCCCGCGGTCTGCTCCACGCGCTGCGCGGTCTCGACCAGGCGCTTGCGCGCGCGCTCGAGCTCCGGGCGGCTCTTCTCGGCGCGCTTCAGGCGATCCCACTCGTCGTTCACGTGCCGGCGCACCTCGGTGACGAGCCGCTGGGCCTCGGCCTTGGCGCGGGCCACCGCCTCCCGCGCGGTGGCCCGCGCCGCCTCCAGCTCCGCCTGGGCCCGCGCGAGCAGGCCCGCGCTCTCCGCCTCGCGGCGCTCGAGCGCGGCGGTGCGCTCGGCGTCCCGCCGGTCGCGGTCGTCGAGGCGGGCGAGCAGCTCCTGGAGCTGGCGCTGCTGGGTCGAGCGGTGCGCGTGGGCGCGCTCGATCAGGGCGGGCGGCAGGCCGAGCCGCGCGCCGATCGACAGGGCGTAGCTCTGGCCGGGCCGGTCGTAGACGAGCCGGAAGGTGGGCGCGAGGCGCTCGGGGTCGAACTCGACCGAGGCGTTGCGGGCCCGCGGGTGGGTGGAGGCGAAGCCCTTCAGCGGCTCGAGATGCGTCGAGGCCGCCACCACCGCGCCGCGCTCGGCGAGCGCCTCGAGGACGGCCTGGGCCAGCGCGGCCCCGTCGTCGGGGTCGGTGCCCGCGCCCAGCTCGTCGAGTAGCACGAGCGAGCGGCCGTCCACCCGCTCCAGCACGTCGCGGAGCTGCTTGACGAACGCCGAGAACGTCGAGAGGTTCTCGGCCACGCTCTGGTCGTCGCCCACGATGGCGAAGACCTGGGAGAAGACGGGCAGGCGCGCCCCCGCGCGCGCGGGCACGTGGCAGCCGGCCTGCGCCATCAGGGCGAGCAGGCCCAGGGTCTTGAGCGCGACCGTCTTGCCGCCCGCGTTGGGGCCGGTGATGACGAGCAGCGGGCGATCCGCGTGGACCTCGATGTCCATCGGGATGACTTGCATTGTTGATCCGCTCGACTCGCCTTCGGCTGCACCTCGCCCAGCCATTGATCCGCTCGGCTCGCCTTCGGCTGCACCTCGCCCAGCCACTGCAGCCATCCAGACCTGGGCGAGGAGCAGGGGGTTGCGGGCGCCGGGGAGGGAGACGTCGCGCGCCGCGGCGATCGCGGGCTCGACCGCCTCCATGCGCTCGGCGAGGGCGCCGCGGGCGAAGATCAGATCGAGCCCGCCGATGCCGGCGACGAGGGCGTCCAGGTCCGGCAGCGCCTCCCGCACCGCGTCGGTGAGGGCGGCCAGGATGCGGAGGATCTCGGTCTCCTCCTCGCGCGCCGCCTGCACGAGGTCGTTGTTGGCCTCCACCATCCCCTCCGGCTCGACGAAGAGCGTGGCCCCGCTCTGCGAGCGGTCGTGGACGATGCCGCGCAGGCGGCTCTTGGCCTCGGCGCGGATGGGCAGCACGTACCGGCCGTGACGGACGGTGACGTAGCGCTCCTGGAACGTGACCTCCGCGCCCGGCGCGCCGAAATAGGCCTCGAGCCGCTTGACGATCTCGCGCCGCAGGTCGCGGATGCGCCCGCGCACGCGGCGGAGTGCGGGGGAGGCGTCGTCGCGCAGCTGCCCGTCGGCGTCGATGGAGCGGGCGAGCAGATCGGCCAGGTCCTTCTGGGGAGGGAAGCCGGCGAGGGCGGCGGCCAGGTCGGGGGCGACCGGGGCGATCGCGCGGCCGTAGGCGCGCAGCCGTCCCGCCGCCTCCAGCAGCGGGATGAGTGCGGCCAGGTCGGCCGCCTCCGCCACCGAGCCCGGCACGCGCGCGGCCTCGAGCATCGGCCGCACGTCGACCACGCCCTCCCACGGGGGCGCGCCGGTCTGGCCCAGCGCGGTCCGCGCCTGGGTGGTCTCCCCGAGGGCGCGCCGGACCGCATCCGGATCGGCGAGCGGGATGGCGGCCAGGGCCTCCTCGCGCCCCATCGGGGTGCGCGCCTCGCGGGCGAGCAGGGCCAGCACCTCCGGCCATTCGAGCCCGCCGCTGCCGGTGGAGAGTCGCACCGCGGGCTGGGACGCGCTCATGCGGCCGCCGCGCTCAGCGGCCCTCCACGAGCTTCATCACCTGATCGGCCGCCTCGTCGCAGGCCTGGGCGACCGCGTCGTGCTCTTCCGGCAAGAACGGGGACAGCACGTGGTCGGCGACCCCCTCGCGATCCTCGCCGGGCCGGCCGGGGCGACCCACGCCGATCTTCACGCGCCGGAGCGCGTCGGTGCCGAAGGCCTCGATCAGCGAGCGCACCCCGTTGTGGCCGCCCGCGCTGCCGGTCTGGCGCACGCGGACCTTGCCGAGCGGGAGGTCGATGTCGTCGAAGACGACGACGAGGTCGGCGGGACCCAGGTGCAGCTTCCGGGCGAGGCGCGCCATCGGCCCACCGGTGACGTTCATGAAGCTGCCCGGCTTGATCAGGTACAGCGTCTCGCCCTGCCAGCGCCCCGGCGCGACGGCGTGGGCACCCTCGCGCTCGAAGCGCGCATGAATGCGGCGGGCCAGCGCGTCCACCACGCGCTGGCCCACGTTGTGTCTGGTGTTGCGATACTCCGGCCCCGGGTTCCCCAGTCCGATGACGGCCTGGGCCACTTACTTCTTTTTCTCGCCTCCGGCCTTGTCGGCCTCGCCCGCCTCTTCCTTGGGCTTCCGCTCCGTGAGGACCTCGGGCTCGGCCGCCGTCGCCTCGGTGGGCGCGGTGGTGACCGCCGCGACCTCTTCCGCGGCCGGCGGGGCCACCGTCACGACCGCCTGGTTGGGGTCGTTCAGGACCCGCACCCCGTCGGGGACCTTCAGGTCCTTGACCGTGAGCACGTCGTGGATGTTCAGGTTGGTGACGTCGGCTTCGAGGAACTCGGGGATGTTGCCGGGCAGGCAGGAGACCCGCACCTCGCGGAGCACCATCTCGAGGATGCCGGCGGCGTCCTTGACCCCGACCGACTCGCCCACGTGGTGAATGGCCACCGAGACCTGGATGGCCCGATCCATCGCCACCTCCTGCAGGTCGACGTGGATGAGGCTCTCCGAGACCGGATCGAACTGCATGTCCCGGATGATCGCCATCTTGCCGTCCTTGCCGCCCTCGAAGGTCACCCGGAACAGCTGGGTGCTGCCCTCGTGGCCGTGGATCAGCCGGAGGATGTCCTTCGGCGTCACCGCGATGTTCACCGCGGCCGCGCCCCCGTAGAGGGTGGCCGGGACCTGTCCGCTGCGGCGCAGCCGCTTGGCCGGGCCCTTGCCGATGCCGTCGCGCTTCCGGATGGTCAGCTCACGCATTTCCATGATTCGTTGCTCCTTGAGTGGGTGGTCTTACACGAAGAGGGTCGACACCGACTCCTCGTCGTGGATGCGACGGATCGCTTCCGCGAGCAGGGGGGCGACCGAGAGAACGCGGATCTTGGGCAGCTGGCGCTCGGGAGTGAGCGGGATCGAGTTCGTGATGATGACTTCCTCCAGGACGGATTCCCGGATGCGGGTGATGGCCGGCCCCGACAGGACCCCGTGCACCGCGCAAGCCAGGATGCGCGCCGCCCCTTCGCGCTTGAGCGCGTCCACCGCCTGGATCAGGGTCCCGGCGGTGTCGATCATGTCGTCGATGATCACCACGTCCCGGCCCTTGACGTCGCCGATCAGGTGCATGAACAGGGCGACGTTGTTCCCGTCGCGGCGCTTGTCGATGATGGCGAGACCCGCCTTGAACCGCTTCGCGTTGGCGCGGGCCCGCTCGACGCCGCCCGCGTCGGGGGAGACGAGGACCGGATCCTTGAGATCCTTCTTGGCCAGGTAGTCGAGGATGACCGGCGGCGCGGCGAGGAGATGATCCACCGGGATGTTGAAGAAGCCCTGGATCTGCCCCGCGTGGAGGTCGATCGCGAGCACCCGCTGGGCCCCCGCGGCGGTGAGCAGGTCGGCCACCAGCTTGGCGGTGATCGGCACCCGCGGCTGCACCTTGCGGTCCTGGCGGCCGTAGCCGTAGTAGGGCAGGACCGCGGTGATCCGCCGCGCGGAGGCCCGCTTGAAGGCGTCGATCATCACGAGCAGTTCCATCAGGTGGTCGTTCACCGGCGGGCAGGTGGGCTGGATCACGAACACGTCCTCGCCGCGGACGTTCTCGTTGATCTGCACGTACACCTCGCCGTCCGAGAAGCGCGAGACGTCCGCGTCGCCCAGCGGGAGCTGGAGCGTCTTGGCGATCTCCTCGGCCAGGGGCCGGTTCGCGTTGCCCGAGAACAGCTTCAGCTCGTAGGACATGGCGTCTCCCGTGATGCCATCGCGGCTGTCCGAATTACGGCTGCTACCCTTGCTTCTCTCTCAAATGCGCTCGGCTCGCCTTCGGCTGCACCTCGCCAAGCCACTGCACCTCGCCAAGCTCGAACTGGCTGGGGCGGGAGGAATCGAACCTCCATTGCGGGGTCCAAAGCCCCGAGTCCTGCCACTGAACGACGCCCCAGTGCCGTCATCGGCTCGCCCGGATCGCCGGTCCCGAGTTCGTCCTGACCGCCCAGCACGCCCAGCCGGCCCGGGTCACCCGCGATCGCACCTGCCGCGCGTGGTCGAGGGACCGCGCGAGGCCGAACACGGTCGGGCCGCTGCCCGACATGATCGCCCCGAGCGCGCCCGCCGCCAAGAGGGCCGCCTTCATGCGGCCGATCACCGGCAGCACCGGCTCGACCACCCGTTCCAGGTTGTTCGTCAACGCCGCCGCGAGCGTGGCCACGTTGCGCCGACGCAGCGCCTCGATCACCCGCTCGGTGCCGGTCGGTTCCGCGTGCCAGCCCGCCGGCACGCGCCCGTAGACCTCGCGGGTGGAGAGCGGCGCGCGCGGGTTGACCAGCACCAGCGCGTACCCCCCGCCGCCCGGCAGCGTCTGCAGCCGCTCGCCGCGCCCTCTCGCCACCGCCCGGCCGGTGCCCAGGAAGAACGGCACGTCCATGCCGAGCTCCACCGCCAAGTCCTGCAGCCGGGCCCGGGGCCACCTGAGCCCCCAGAGCCGGTTGAGGCCCCAGAGCGTGGCCGCCGCGTCGCTCGACCCGCCGCCGAGCCCGGCCGCGACCGGGATCCGCTTCTGCAGCTCGATCCGCGCGCCCTTCTCGATCCCCGCGGTCTTCTGCAGCAGCCTCGCGGCGCGCATCACCAGATTCCCTTCGTCGGTGGGCAGTTCGGGGTCATCGGCATGCAGCGAAAGGGTGTCGGCGGTTTCCACGGTCAGGCGATCGAAGAGGTCCACCGCTTGTAGCACCGTCGCGATCTCATGGTAGCCGTCGCCCCGCTTCCCCAGCACCTCGAGGGCCAAGTTCACCTTGGCCGAGGCGCGGAGCACGAGCCTCTGGCTTCCCCGCGGCCGCTTCGACAAGGCAGCACACGCTATCACGCGTCGAGACGGAGTGTCAACGGAAGTCTTGAATTCTAACGTCTTGCGGAACAGTGAGGGTCAGCAGGGCGGGGTCGAACGACGTGTTCATGCGAGGCTCGCGGTAGACGATCGCGACCCGCAGCGATCCATCCGCGGTCTCCAAGGTGAAGCCGGCCGGCGGGCCGTCGGCCGGGGCCGGCGTGAACGTCACGCGCGCCGGGTTCTTGCCGGTCCACTCCACCTGTCGGGCCTGTCCGCTGTCGGGATCGAACCAGATGCGCTGCTCGCCCGGCGCGCCGGTGAGCCGGAGGGAGGGTCCGACCGCGTCGGCGGCCACGAGCTCGACCGTCGTCGGATCTGGCATCGCCCGCACCCGACCGCCGAGCAGGGCCACCAGGTCCTCGACACCGAGGGCCAGGCCGAGCCAGCGGCGATTGGCGTCCGGGGACGCGGGGGCGATGTAGGCCCGGTTGTCGAGCACCTCCCAGAGGGTGACGCTCTTCGGATCGCCGCCGACGATCAGCACCGGCGTGCCGAGGGGAGAGAGCGCTTCGAAGCGCATGGCCGCGGGCTCGCCCAGGAGCAGCAGCACGCCGGTGAGGCGCTGGGCCCGTCCGCTGCGCCGGATGGTGATGTCGGCCCGCGAGCGCAGGTCGCGCAGCGAGCGGCGATGCTGCTCGATCCGGGACAGCGCGGCGCGCGCCTCCTCGGTGACCGGCGGGGGCGCGGGGGCGGGCGCGGTGGTCGCGCAGCCGCCCACCGCGGCCGACAGCAGGAGGGCGCCGAGGCGGCTACTTCTGCTCGGCCTTGGGCGGCGCACCCTTGGCCCGGGTCTGGCTCTCCCGCGTCTCCTTGATCTTGGTGCGGACCTGGGGCGCGGTGGGCCCGTCCGGATCCGTCTTGAGCGACTTCTCCCACGCCTCGATCGCCTCGTTGGAGAGGTTGTTCTTGAGGTAGGCGTCGCCCAGGTGCTCGTAGAGGACGGGGTCTTCCTTGGCGAGGCTCACCGCGCGCTTCAGCTCGCGGAGGGCCTCCGGATAGCGGCCCTGCTGGTAGTAGGCCCAGCCCAGGCTGTCGATGAAGTAGCCGTTCTCGGGCTCGAGCGCCAGCGCCTGCTGGATGAGCTGGATCGCCTCGCCGAGATTCGTGCCGCGCTCGGCGTACATGTAGCCGATGTAGTTGTACGACTCGGCGTGCTTGGAGTCGATCGCGAGCACGCGACGGAAGGAGCGGATCGCGTCGTCGAACCGCTGCTGCTTCTCCTGCACGACCCCGAGCTGGAAGTGGAGATCCTTGTTCTTGTCGTCGACCGACAGCCCCTCGTTGAGCACGTTGGCGGCCCGATCGTACTGGTTGGCGCGCTGGAGCGCGGTGCCGAGGTAGAGGAACAGCTCGGGCCGCTTCGGCTCCAGGTTGACCGCCTCCTGCAGCGTGGCCACCGCGTCGTCGTAGCGCTTGGCGCGCCCGTAGAGGAAGCCGAGCTGCACGCGGGCGTCGACCGAGCGGGGATCCGCCTGGAGGATCTTCTCGAGCTCGGCGCGGGCCTCGTCGTCCTTGCCCGCGTCCATCAGCGCGGTGGCGAGGTAGTAGCGGGTCCGCATGTTGCCCGGCTCGAGGGTCACCGCCTGACGGAACGCGGACACCGCGCGATCGAACTGCTTCTGCTCGTAGTGGATGGCGCCCAGCTTGAGCCACACCCGCGGATCGCGCGGCAGCGACTCCACGAGGGCCTCGATCTCGTTCTGGGCCTCGCCGTAGCGGCCGAGCTTGACGAGCAGGTCCCCGAGGCGCTCCACGAACGCGGCGTTGTCCGGGTTGGCCTTCAGCGCTTCCTTGTAGACCGCGACCGCCTCGTCCAGCTTGTTCTGCGCCTCGTAGACGAAGCCGAGGGCCGACCACGCGCCGTCGTGGTCCGGGTCGAGGTCGACCGCGCGCTTCAGGTTGGTCAGCGCGTCGTCCCACTGCTCGTTCTCGATGCCGATGCGCCCGAGCAGGTAGTAGCCCTGCGAGAGGTTGGGGCGCGCGGCCACCAGCCGTCCCAGCACCGCGCGGGCCTTGTCGTAGCTCTTCTGCTCGAAGTGCAGCTGGGCGAGGGCGAGGTAGCCGTCCGGCGTCTTGGGGTCCAGCGCGACCGCCTTCTCCAGCGCGGCCTCCGCCTCCGGCATCCGGCGCTGCCGCTTGTAGAGATCGGCGAGCGTCATGTACGCGCTCGCGTTGTCGGGCTCGAGCGCGATCGCCTTCTGCGCCGCGGTGAACGCGCCGGTGACGTCGTTCAGGCGGACCAGCCACTGCGAGAGCTGGATCCAGAGGACCCCGGAGTCGGGATCGGTCTTGATCGCCTCGCGCAGCTGACCGATGGCCTGGGGCAGGCGCCCGGCGCGGGCCTCCATCTGGGCGATCACGTAGTGGTCGTACGCCTCGCCCTGCGCGCCGATGGGCCGGCGGCCGATCGGGGCCGCCTCGACCGCCGCCGTCGGCGCTCCGGGATCGGCCGGGCCCGTCCCGCCGCTCGCGCAGCCGGCCAGCGTGGCGGCGAGGGCCGCCCCGCCGAGGGCCAGCGCCACGAGCCCGCGGGGGCGGCGCGCGATCAGGTCCTTCGACATGAGCCGCCGGACCGTGCTCGCCAGATCGGCGTCCTGCACGGGGGCGAGCGCGCTCTCCACGAGCGCGGTCTCGTCGGGATCGAGACGGGAGGAACCGGTGGGGGGCGTCGCGCGCCGCGCGGGCCGCTCCGGCGCGGGCGCCGGGCCGGCGAGGCTCAGGCGCAGCGCGGTGACGGACGGGCCGAAGCGGGCACGGACCGCGCTGAGGACTTCCGCGGATCGCATGGAGAGCTCCTGGAGCCAGGGTGAGTTGTCGACCATGATCGTGAGCGTACCCGCCTTCAGCTCGCCGGGTCGCGAGCGGCGCGAGAGATCGGCGCCCACCGCCGCGCGCCAGCCGAGCCGGATGCGCTCGGCGAGGAGCCGTTCCTGGAGAGCCGGGAGGGCGGCGAGCAGCACGTCGCCCACGCGGACCGGGGAGGGAGAGCGATTGGCACTCCGCATCGCGCTCCCATGATACGCGACCGGCTATCTCATCGCTACTTCAGACCTCGTCGGCGGCGGTCGTGGCGCGCGGGGGGTGGGGTCAAATTGACTCCAATCCGACGGACATCTATAGTGTCGCTACCATGGCCCGACCCAAACGCGGGGAGATTCTGTCCCTGACGATCGACGACCTGGCCTTCGGCGGCGAGGGCGTCGGGCGGGCCGATAGGTGCGCTCCCGGTTCGGTCGCGGCGTCATCGAGGCGGTGCTCGAGCCGTCGCCCCAGCGGGTGGAGGCGCCGTGCCCGTATTTCGGGCGCTGCGGGGGGTGCCGCCTGCAGCACGTGGCCTACGAGGCCCAGCTCGGCTTCAAGTCCAAGCAGGTGGCGGACGCGCTCGAGCGCCTGGGCGGCCTCCGGGACGTGCCGCTCCGGCCGATCATCGGCGCGGACGAGATCTTCGGCTACCGCAACAAGATGGAGTTCACGGTGGCGCGCGTCCGCCGGCCCGCGGGGAGCGAGCCCGCCGGGAGCGGGCCCCCGCGGAACGAGATGGTCGTCGGCCTGCACGAGACCGAGCGCTACGACTCGGTGCTCGACATCGAGCGCTGCCTGCTCCAGTCGGACCGGATGAACGGTCTCCTTGCGGAGGCGCGCGCCTTCTTCGCCGAGCGCGGGCTCAGTGTGTACGAGCAGGATACCGGCGAGGGGCTGCTGCGCTTCCTGATGCTGCGGGAGGGCCGGCAGACCGGCGAGCTGATGACCAACGTGGTGACCTCGGCGCCCGCGGTGTCCGAGCTGGCCCCGCTGGTGGAGCGCCTGCAGGCCCGCGACGCGGGGACCACGAGCGTGGTCATGAACGTGAACCCCAAGAAGGCGAGTGTGGCGGTCGGGGTGGAAGAGCACCTGCTGGGCGGGCGCGACCACATCCGCGAGCGGGTGGGCGGCCTGACCTTCCGGGTCTCGGCCAACTCCTTCTTCCAGACCAACACCCGGCAGGCCGAGCGGCTCTTCGACCTCGTGGTCGAGTCGACCGGCCTGACCGGCACCGAGACCGTGCTCGACCTGTACTCGGGCACCGGGGCGATCAGCCTGCTGCTGGCTCGCCGGGCGCGCTGGGTCTACGGGGTGGAGCTGGCCCAGGCCGCGGTGGACGACGCGGGGGCGAACGCGGCCGCGAACTCCATCACCAACTGCACGTTCCTGAGCGGCGAGGTGCGCTTCGTGCTGCCGGAGCTCATCGCCAAGGGGGTGACCGCGGAGGTGGTGGTGGCGGATCCGCCCCGCGCGGGGTTCCATCCCAAGGCGCTCCACGCCCTGATCACGCTGGGCGCCCGGCGCATCGTCTACGTCTCGTGCAACCCGACCACCCTCGCCCGCGACCTGGGCGAGCTGGTGCGCGGCGGTTACCGGCTGGAGTGGGTCCAGCCGGTGGACATGTTCCCGCACACCCCGCACATCGAGGCGGTGGCCCGGCTGGAGCACGTGATCTCGTGAAGTCGTACCTGCGGCGGCGCCTCTGGCAGTCGCTGCTCGTGCTCCTCGGGGTCTCGGTGGTCGTGTTCCTGATCCTGCCCCTGACCGGCGATCCCGCCGCGCTCCTGCTGCCCCCCGACGCCACCGCGGAGGACATCGCGAAGTTCCGCACCGCGATGGGCTTCGACGATCCGGTGGCGGTCCAGTACGTGCGCTTCCTCAAGGGCGCGGTGCGGGGCGACTTCGGGGAGTCGCTGCGTCACGGCGAGCCCGCGATGGGGCTCGTGCTCGAGCGCCTGCCCGCCACCTTCGAGCTGGCCGGAGCGGGCCTGCTGATCGCGCTCGGCCTCGCGATCCCGGCCGGCATCGTCTCCGCGGTCCGCCGCAACACCTCGGTCGACTACGTCTCCACCGTGGTGGCCCTGCTCGGCCAGGCCATGCCGACGTTCTGGCTCGGCATCATGCTGATCCTGATCTTCTCGGTGCGGCTCAACTGGCTGCCCTCCTCCGGACGCGGCGGCCTCGAGCACCTGATCCTGCCCGCGATCACCCTCGGGCTCTTCACCACCGCGCGCATCACCCGGCTGACCCGCTCGGGCATGCTCGAGGTGCTCGGCCAGGACTACATCCGCACCGCCCGGGCCAAGGGGGTGGGGGAGCCGCCGGTGGTGTGGAAGCACGCGCTCAAGAACGCGTCGATCCCGATCGTCACCATCGTGGGCATCGAGCTCGGCACGCTGCTCGGCGGCTCGGTGATCACCGAGACCATCTTCGCGTGGCCGGGGGTGGGCCGCCTCTCGGTCCAGGCGATCTTCAACCGCGACTACCCGGTGGTGCAGTCGGCGGTGTTCCTCCTCGCGAGCACGTTCGTGATCGTGAACTTCCTGGTCGACGTGATCTACACCTACCTCGATCCGCGCATCCGGTTCCGCTGATGGCCGCGCTGCCGCCGTCTGTCGCCACCGAGGCCGTCGCGCTCGCGACGCGCCGGCCGCGGGTCGATCGCGAGTGGGTGGCCTTGCTCCGCCGTCTGGTCCGCCGGCGCACCGCGCTCTTCGGCATGCTCGTGGTCCTGGGGGTGCTGCTGGCCGCCGCCTTCGCCCCGCTGGTGGCGCCCTTCGATCCGCTCGAGCAGGACATCGGCCAGCGGCTGCGCGAGCCGGGCTGGCAGGACGCGCAGGGGCGCGTGCACCCGCTCGGCACCGATCACCTCGGCCGCGACATCCTCTCGCGCATCGTCTTCGGCTCCCGCATCGCGCTCGTGGTCGGGCTGGCCGCGGTGGTGATCTCGGGGCTCCTCGGGATGCTCATCGGGCTCCTGGCCGGCTACTTCGGCGGGCGGGTGGACGACTTCCTGATGCGCCTGGCCGACATCCAGCTCGCCTTCCCGTTCATCCTGCTCGCGATCGCGGTGATCGGGGTGCTGGGGCCGAGCCTGCGCAACATCATCATCGTCATCGGGGTGTCGTCGTGGGTGGTCTACGCCCGGGTGGTGCGCGGCGAGGTGCTGTCCATCCGCGAGCGCGAGTACGTGCAGGCCGCGATCGCGCTGGGCAGCCAGCACTGGCGCGTGCTGCGGCACCACGTGCTGCCCAACACGCTCACCCCCTGGCTGGTGGTGGCCACGCTCGACATGGCGCGGGTGATCGTGATCGAGTCCGCGCTGTCGTTCCTGGGGCTCGGGGTGCAGCCGCCCACCCCCACTTGGGGCGGCATGCTGGCGGACGGGCGCGTCTATCTCTCCACCGCGTGGTGGCTCGCCACCTTCCCCGGCCTCGCGATCCTGATCACCGTGCTCGGGATCAACCTCTTCGGCGACGGCCTCCGCGACACCCTGGATCCCCGTCTGAAGGTCTAGCCGTCATGAGCGACGACACCCTGATCCTGAGCGGCGCCCGCATCATCGACGGCACCGGGGCCGAGCCGGTGCGCGGACGCTCGGTGGTGGTGGAGCGCGGGATGATCACCGCGGTGGTGGACGACGCGCGCGCGCCGCGCGGGTCCGGCGTCGACCTCGCGGGCCACACCCTCCTGCCCGGCTTCATCAACTGCCACGTGCACCTCTGCTTCGGGGCGGAGGCCGACCCGGTGCGGCCCATGCGCGAGGAGCCGCTCGCCCTCACCGCGATCAAGGCGCTCATGCGCGCGCAGCAGACCGCGGAGGCGGGGGTCACCACGGTGCGCGACCTGGGGGGCCGCGAGTACGCCGAGATCGCGGTGCGACGCGCGATCCAGGAGGGCTGGGTCGCCGGCCCGCGCATCGTGGCCGCGGGCCGTCCGGTGTGCATGACCGGCGGGCACGGGCACTTTCTCGCCCGGGAGGCGGACGGGCCCGACGACGCGCGCAAGGCGGTACGCGAGCAGCTCAAGGCGGGCGCCGACGTCATCAAGATCATCGCCACCGGCGGGGTCATGACCCCCGGGGTGGAGCCCGGCTCGCCCCAGCTCACCTTCGAGGAGATGCGCGCGGCGATCGAAGAGGCGCGCAAGGCGGGGCGGCGCACCGCGGCCCACGCGATGGCCGCCTCCGGCATCAGCGACGCGATCGCGGCCGGCATCACCTCCATCGAGCACGGGATCTACCTCACCGAGGAGATCGTGGCCCACATGCGGCGCGACGGGACGTTCCTAGTCCCGACCCTCAACGCACCGGTGGCGATCGCCTCGGGCGGGCTCGCGGCGGGCATCCCCGAGTTCATGGTGCGCAAGTCGGAGCTGGTCATGCCGGCGCACGTGGCGAGCTTCCAGCTCGCGCACAAGGCCGGGGTGCGGATCGCGGCGGGGGCCGACTCGGGCACCCCGCTCAACTTCCACGGCTCGCTGCTGCCGGAGCTCGAGCTGATGGTGAAGTACGGCATGACCCCGCTCGAGGCGATCCGCTCCGCCACCACCGTGGCGGCCGACTGTCTCGGTCTGGGCGCGGTGACCGGGCGCGTCGCGCCCGGCTACGCGGCCGACCTCATCGCGGTGGCGGGCGATCCGGCGGAGCGCCTGCAGGCGCTCGGCGACCTGCGCCTGGTGCTGGCCAACGGCCGGACGATCCGGCGGGACGGCGACGCCTGACCCGTCGCTCCCGTTGACACCGGCGGAGGCTCCGCGTATGGTTCGGCCCGAATGAAGGCGCGGATCCTCGGCCTGCTCGTTCTCGCGGCGCTGCTGCCGGCGCTGATCCTGCTCACGCCGCTGGCCTACGCGAGCCCGCCGGATCCGGTCTGGATCTCCGGATTCTTCGACGACGGAGACCACGACGACGTCGTCGCGCTCGTCACCTCGGCCGGAGGGGCCATCGATCCCTTCCCGCTCCACGGGGAATGGACGGTCCCCGCCCCCGCCGATCGGGTCTGCCCGGGGCAGTCTCCGTCGGTTCCGACCCGGCGCGCGCCCTCCTGCAGCACCCCCCGCGCTCCTCCCGCCGCCTAGCTCTCCGACTCGGTCGACCTGACCGCGGCGCCGCCGCGGTCGCAGCGCTGGTCAAGAGTCACGTCCCGAAACGGGTGCGCCCGCGCCCGGGAGCTCGGCGTCCCCGGTGAGCTCACGCGGCGTCGCCCGCTGGGGAGCGAGGGGGTCCATGGTGATGGTCCAAGGTGTCAGGAGGAGCAGGGCGGGGGTCGCGCTGCGGCTGGCGATCGTCGCCGCGGCGGTGACCGCGTGCGGATCGCTCGTGAAGATGGAGGCCCCCGCGGCGGACGGGCCGCGGATCTCCGGGCTCGAGGTCGCGACGGCCCGCCCGATGGCGGGATGCCCGGTGCGCTTCAAGCTGCACCTGGACGCGGGCGCGGACGACGGGATGCGCGCCGGGATCGGCTGGGTGCGCCTGGACCGCCGCGCCTGGGGGTCCGGGCGCGAGATCGTGGCGATCGAGCCGGTGCCGTCGGGCGACGCGATGGTGGCGCTCGCCCCCCGGCGCCCCGGGGTCTACGCCTGCCAGGTCCAGGTCGCCGACCGATCGGGACGCTGGAGCAACGTCCTGCAGACCCGGATCGCGGTCGACGCCGCCCCCGCCGGGGAGGCATCGCGATGCGCGTGAGCCGAACCGTGATCCCGGCCGCGCTCGGCTTGCTCCTCGCGGCGACGCTTCATCCGGCGGGCGCACAGGCCCCCCTCGGCCGGCTCACCCTGGACGAGGCGGTCGCGCTCGCGGCCCGCGCCAACCCGACCCTGCGCGCCAAGCAGTTCGAGTACCGGGCGATCGGCGCCAACGAGATCAGCGCGGGGCTGCGCCCCAATCCGACCGCCACCTACCTCGCCGAGCAGTTCGGCGGCGGCAGTGCGGCCCTGGTCCAGCACACCTTCTCGATCGGCCAGCCCATCGAGCTGGGGGGCAACCGTCAGCGCCGCCTGGAGAGTGCGCGGGCCGCGACGCGGGTCACCGGCCACGAGCTGGAGGACGTGCGCCGACAGATCGTCTTCCAGGTCAAGAAGGCCTTCACCGACGCCCGGGTCGGGCGCGAGGCGCTCGACCTCACGGAGAACGTGCGGGCCCTCGATAACCTCGAGCGGATCCAACTGTACCGGGCCGAGAAGGGGGACATCTCCGAGCTCGAGCTGCTGCGCATCGAGGTGCAGCGCTTCGCCCTCGAGCGGGACGCGGCCGACGCGCGCCAGGCCCTGCGGCTGGCCGAGGTCGACGGCGCGCTCAGCGCGCTCCGCACCGAGCGGCAGAAGCTCGACCTGCTGCGCGACGTGTACCTGCCCAAGGTCCGCCGGGCGCGCGACACCGTGGAGTTCGCGTACCGGCGCGGCGGGGTGAGCCTGCTCGACTACCTGGACGCGCAGCGCACCTTCCGGGACACCACCACCGAGTTCGTCCGGTCGCTCGGCAGCTACTGGACCGCGTACTGCCAGCTCGAGGCCGCGGTGGGCGGCTCGCTGGGGGAGAACTAGCATGCGTCTCGCCCCCCTCCTGCTGTCGATCCTCGCGCTCGGTGTCGCCTGCCGCGACCCCGCCGCGAGCAAGTCCACGCCGACCGCCCCCGAGGCCGAGCGGCGCGACCCCGCTCCCGCCGTCGAGGAGGTGAAGCTGGCCCGCCCCGAGTACCGGAGCCGGGCCACGACGCTCGAGACCACCGGCCGGGTCGTCTTCAACGAGGAGCGCCTCGTGCGCATCACCGCGCCGGTGACCGGACGCGTGGTGGAGGTACTGGTGCGGCCCGGCGACCTGGTGGAGCCCGGGCACCGCCTGCTCGTGCTCGACAGCCCGGACGCGGGCCTCGCCCGGGCCGACTACGCGAAGGCCACCGCGGACGCGGAGCGGGCCGATCACGCCCTCCGGCTCGCTCGCGACCTCTTCGAGGTCCGGGCGGTGGCCCAGAAGGAGGTGCGGGACGCGGAGAGCGAGTACCGGAAGACGGCCGCGGAGCGGGACCGCGCGGCCGCACGCCTCCGCAACCTGGGGGTGGATCCGGCGCGGACCGACGGCGCCACCACCGTGGCGGTGACCGCGCCGCGCAGCGGGGTGGTGGTCGAGCGCAACGTGTCCCCGGGCCAGGTCGTGGCCTACGGACAGTCGGACGTGCCCTCGAGCCTCCTGGTGATCGCGGATCTCTCCACCATGTGGGTGCTCGCGGACGTCTACGAGCCCGACGTCCCCCGGGTGCGCCTGGGCGAGGCGGTGTCGGTGACGCTGCCCTGCTGCCCGGGCGAGCGCTACCAGGGACAGGTGGCCGGCATTGGGGACGCCATCGACAAGGAGTCGCGCACCCTCAAGGTGCGCGCGGTGGTGCCCAACCGCGGGCGGGCCCTCAAGAGCGAGATGTTCGCGCGGGTCAGCATCGACACCGGAACGCGCCAGGCCCTCGTGGTGCCCCAGGGGGCCATCCATCGGGACGGCAGCGCAACGTTCGTCCTGGTCGAGAAGACGCGGGGAGAGTACGAGCGCCGGCCGGTCACCGTGGGGGCGGAGGCCGATGGGGCGGTCGAGATCCTCGACGGGCTGACCCCGGCCGACACGGTGGTCAGCGCGGGCGGGATCCTCCTGAAGCGCGCGGCCCGATGATCGAGCGGATCGTCGCCTTCGCGCTCCACCAGCGCTTCGTGGTGCTGGCGCTGGCCTTGATCCTCACCGTCGGCGGCCTCGTCTCGTACGGCCACCTGCCCATCGAGGCCTACCCGGACGTGGGCGACGTGAAGGTCGAGATCATCACCCTCTGGCCCGGGCACGCCGCCGAGGAGGTGGAGCGGCTCATCACGATTCCGCTCGAGAACGAGCTGAACGGCATCGCCAACGTCACCTTCCTGCGCTCGGACACGCTCTTCGGGCTCTCCAACATCCGGGTCCTCTTCGCAGACGGCACCGACGACTACTGGGCGCGCCAGCAGGTCCAGGAGCGGCTCGCGGGCGCGGAGCTCCCATCGGACGCCAAGCCCCAGCTGGGCCCGCTCTCCGGAGTGATCGGGGAGATCTTCCGCTACACCCTCGAGTCGAAGACCCTGCCGCTCTACGAAGTCAAGGCGATCCAGGACTGGGTGCTCGAGCGCGAGTTCAAGAAGGTGCCCGGAGTGGCGGACGTGGTGTCGTGGGGCGGCGGCACCAAGCAGTACCAGGTGGTGGTGGATCCGGGGCGGCTGCGCGCCTACAACCTCACGCTCAAGCAGGTCTTCGACGCGGTGGCGAGCAACAACTCCAACGCGGGAAGCGGCTACATCGCGCAGGGGGACTACCGCATCCCGGTGCGGGGCATCGGCCTCCTGCAGTCGGTGGCCGACATCGAGAGCATCGTGGTGGCGGCCCAGAAGGGCACGCCGGTGCGGGTGCGCGACATCGGAGAGGTGGCCATCGGCACCGCGATCCGTCTCGGCGTGCTCGGGCGCGACCACGACGACGATCTGGTGCAGGGCATCGTGCTGATGCGCAAGGGCGAGAATCCGGGCCAGGTCATCGAGGGGGTGAAGGCCCGCGCGGCCGCGGTGCAGAAGCTCCTGCCCGCGGGGGTCGAGCTGCGGCCGTACTACAGCCGCGACCGGCTCGTGCAGACCACCGTGCACACCGTGCTGCGCAACCTGATCGAGGGCGCCGCCCTGGTGGTCATCCTGCTCACCCTCTTCCTCTACGACATCCGCGCCGCCCTCATCGTGGCCCTCACCATTCCCCTCTCGCTGCTGTTCGCGTTCATCTTCATGGACCTCCGCGGGATCCCGGCCAACCTGCTCTCCCTGGGGGCGATCGACTTCGGGATCATCGTGGACGGCGCGGTGATCATGACCGAGAACATCGTGCGCCGGCTGGCCGAGCGCCGACCGCGCGGCGCGCGGGTGGCGCGGGAGGTGCAGCACGCGGCGGTGGAGGTTGCCCGGCCGCTCACCTTCGCGGTGCTGATCATCATGACGGTGTACGTGCCGATCCTCACGTTCCAGCGGATCGAGGGCAAGCTGTTCCGGCCCATGGCGGTGACGATCTCCCTCGCGGTGATCGGAGCCCTCGTCCTCACCCTCACCCTCATCCCGGTGCTGGCGAGCCTCCTGTTCCGGCGGCCGCCCGCCGAGCGGGAGAGCCCGCTCCTGCGGTGGCTCCGCCGACCGTACCTCCCGGCGCTCCGCTGGTGCCTGAAGCGCCCGCGACTGCCGGTGCTGGGCGCGGCGCTCGGGGTGGTCGCCGCGCTCTCCGTCTTCTCGCTGCTCGGCAAGGAGTTCCTGCCCGAGCTGGACGAGGGCGATCTGTGGGTGCGGACCCAGTTCCCCATCGGCATCTCGATCGAGGCGGTGCGGCCCTACGTGCGCGAGATCCGCGAGCGGCTGCTCAGGTTTCCCGAGGTGCGCGTGGTGGTCTCCCAGCTCGGCGCCCCCGACGACGGGACCGACCCCGAGGCGCCCGACAACGTCGAGTTCTACGTCGGGCTCCGGCCGCGCGAGGAGTGGGCGGACCCGGACAAGGAGAAGCTGGTGGAGGCGATGACCGCGGCCCTCGCGAGCATCCCCGGGATCACCACCAACTTCTCGCAGCCGATCAAGGACAACGTGGACGAGGCGCTCGCGGGGACCAAGGGCGAGCTCGCGATCAAGCTCTACGGGCCCGACTTCTTCGTGATGGACGCCAAAGCCAAGGAGATCGCCGCTGTGTTGCGGGAAATCCGCGGGGTCGCCGACCTCGACTACGATCACGCTCCCGGCCAGCCGCAGCTGCAGATCGTGGTCGACCGGCGCGCGGCCGCCCGCCACGGGATCAACGTGCAGGACATCCAGGACGTCATCGAGGCCGCCACCAAGGGCCGGGTGGTCACCGAGGTCTTCGAGCGGGAGCGCCGCTTCGGCATCGCGGTGCGGCTCGCCACCCCCGGCGATCCGATCGCGGCCCTGCGCGCGGCGACCATCAGCGCGCCCGGCGGGGAGCGGGTTCCGCTCGCCCAGCTCGCCGAGTTCGTCCGCACCGACGGCCTCGCCGAGATCTGGCGCGAGGGCAACGTCCGGCGCATCGCGATCAAGTGGAGCGTGCGCGAGCGGGACATGGGCGGCCTGGTCGTGGAGGCCATGCAGAAGGTGGGAGCCGCGGTGCGGCTGCCCGAGGGCTACCAGATGGTCTGGAGCGGTCGCTTCGAGGACCAGCAACGGGCGCTGGGGCGGCTCGCGATCATCGTGCCGCTCGTGATCTTCATCATCTTCGTGCTGCTGTTCGGCGCGTTCAGCTCGGTGCGGGACGCGCTCATCATCATGCTCAACCTGCCGTTCGCCCTGATCGGCGGCACCCTCGGGCTGTTCCTGTGGGGCACGAACTTCAACATCTCGGCCGCGGTGGGCTACATCGCGGTCTTCGGGGTCAGCGTCCTCAACGGGGTGGTGCTCGTCTCCTCCATCCGGCAGGCGCGGGAGGACGGGCTGCCCCTGCGCGAGGCCATCGCGCGCGGCTGCGAGATCCGATTCCGCCCGATCGTGGTGTCCGCGATCGTGGCCGTGATCGGCTTCCTGCCCGCGGCCCTGTCCCAGGGCATCGGCGCGGAGATCCAGCGGCCGCTCGCCCGGGTGGTCATCGGGGGGCTGATCTCCTCGACGATCCTGACCCTGCTGGTCCTCCCCGCGGTGTACGCGCTCGCCGGGCGCGACTCCGAGGGCGGGGCGCCGCTCGAGGAGGACGCTTCCGCCTAGAGCCCGAGCAGGAGCCGCGCGAGGACGCGCGCGACCAGCAGGGCGAAGGCGAGCCCGCCCAGCGCCACCACCGCCTCCCGCCAACGCGGCGGACGCAGCGGCTCCGGGAGCAGCGCGCGGTTCAGGCGCAGGGTGTGGAAGGACAGGACCGCGAAGTTGAGTGCGGCCACATTGGCCCCGATGAGGATCAAGGTGAGCGGCGCCGCCCTCGTCATGGCGAGGCCGCCCGCGGCCACGAAGAGCGCGAGCACCGGGTAGAAGAGCCAGACCGGTCCCCTGGCTCCGGGCCGCGCGCCGGCGGTCCACAGCATCTCGGTCACGTGGCGGGCGAAGCCCTCCGCGATCCCGACCTGGGTCGAGAAGAAGATCCAGAGCGCGGTGAGGAGCGCGGGCATCCAGAGCACCGCCCCGTAGCGCCGCGCCAGCTCGCGCGCGAAGACCGCGCCCGCGCCGAGTCCGCTGACGTCGAGGTTGCGCGGCACCGCGTCGAGGGCCAGCGCCACCGGCAGGGCCATGCCGATCAGGCACACCACCGTCCAGAGCCAGAAGAGATCGGCGCGGAGATAGCGCCACCACTCGCGCCACTTGGCCAGGTTGGCCTCGCTCGGCGGGAAGATCGCGCCCTCGCGCGGGAGCAGGAGGATCTGGGCGCCCACCGAGATCGGCTGGACGCCCACCGTCCCCGCCATGCCGAAGCCCTTGTCGCGCAGCCAGTAGGTGAGCATGGCGTTGACGGTGCCGCCCGCGCCCGAGTAGGCCGCGAAGCCCGCGACGAGCAGCCAGTCGAGCGGGCGGTCGAGCGGCGGCGCGGGCAGCCACCCGGGCTCCCAGAGGGGCCGCCCCACGAAGCCCCCGCCGAGCGCGACCCATACCGGCCGCGGCACGTAGAGCAGCGCGAGGGCGGCCAGGAACAGCAGCATCCAGCCCATCATGATCCACTCGACGATCTCGAGCGCGCGATGGAGGTGGCGACCCGCGAGCACGAGGCCCACCGCGGCGAGGAAGAGCAGGTAGCCGAGCCCCACCGTGATCGCGCGGTCCTCCTCGCGCGGCATCCGGCCGAGGAGCAGCGCGGCGAGCGCGGAGCCGCCCGCGAGGGCCCAGCCCGCCCAGCCGACCTGGGCCAGGTGCAGCAGCGAGTAGACGACGGCCCAGGTGCGGGGCCCGGGGCGCTGGCGCATGAAGCCGGTGAAGACGGGCTCGCCGGTGGCGAGGGTGTAGCGGGCCATCTCGGTGTTGAGCACGCCCTGGAAGAGGATCGAGAGCGTGCAGATCCAGAGCAGGCTCGGCCCGTAGCCCGCCGCGATCGCGGGGCCGAGCAGCCAGTCGCCCGCGCCCAGGGAAAGGCCGAGCAGGATCGCGCCCGGCCCGATGACGCGCACCAGGTTGACCGGATTGTAGGCGGGCGCGTGGGGCAGGTCCCCCTGCCGCCACGCGGGCAGGTCGTTCACGCGCGGGCGCGCCCCCGTCGCCAGGCCCAGAGCGTGAGCCACGCCGCCGGCACCGAGATCCAGAGCCAGCCCGAGGGCGCGGCGGCCGCGACGTCGATCGCGAGCAGCACGGTGCCGCCCGCGGCCGCGGCCCACAGCAGGAGGCGGGCGAGATGATCGGCGCTCGGCCGGATCCCGAGCGCGGCCACCACCAGGGCGCCCGCCGCGGCCACCCCGTCGAGCAGCACGTCGGCCACGCTGCCCTCGCGGGTGAGCGTGGTGGCCTGGTGCGCCTCGTCGAGCGCGGCGGTGAGCACCGCGAGGAGGAACGGCCCGCGCCAGCCCGCGGGAGTGAGCGCGCGGCGCCAGAGCAGCGCCAGCACCGCGTACTCGCCCGCGTGGCCCGCCTTGCGGGCGAGCCAGTGGAGCGCGGCGATCTGCTCGGGGGCGGCCCACGGCGCCAGCGCGCGGAGCCACGGCTCGAGCAGGGGAGCCGTGGCGCCCGCGCCCCAGCGGTCGCTCGAGAACCAGGCGATCAGCGCCGACCACGCGAGCGGCGCCAGGAATCGTCGCGCCGTCATCACGTACCCCAGGGTGTCACAGGGGCCCAAAGTTGACAACTTGCGCTCACTAAACATAGGATGAGCCATGCAAATCCGGGAGCTCCTCGACGAGCTCTTGACGTCGCTCGAGACCGGCCCGCTGATCAGCGCGGTCCGCCATTTCGAGGCCAGGCCGGCGGTGTTCGCGTCCTTTCCCTCCTCGCTCGATCCGCGAATCGTGGAGGCCTTGAAGGCGCGCGGGGTGGAGCAGCTCTACTCGCACCAGGCCAAGGCGGTCGAGGCGGTGGCCAAGGGCGAGCACCTGGTGGTGGTGACCCCGACCGCGTCCGGCAAGACCCTCTGCTACAACCTGCCGGTGCTGCAGGCGCTGGTGCAGCAGCCGGAAGCGCGCGTGCTCTATCTCTTCCCGACGAAGGCGCTGGCCCAGGACCAGCTCGCGGAGCTGACCGAGCTGGCCAAGTCGCTCCCCGACATGCGGATGTTCACCTACGACGGCGACACCCCCCAGGACGCGCGGCGCTCGGTGCGGGCGCGGGCCAACCTCGTGCTCACCAATCCGGACATGCTCCACTCCGGGATCCTGCCCCACCACACCAAGTGGGTGAACCTGTTCCAGAACCTCAAGTACGTGGTGATCGACGAGCTGCACGCGTACCGCGGCGTCTTCGGCAGCCACCTCGCCAACGTGCTGCGGCGGCTCAAGCGGATCTGCCGCCACTACGGGGCCACCCCGCAGTTCATCATGGCCTCGGCCACGATCGCGAATCCGGGCGACCTCGCGCAGCGGCTGACCGGCGAGCGGGTGGTGGAGCTGAACGAGAGCGGCGCGCCCACCGGGGAGAAGACCTTCATGGTCTACAACCCGCCGGTGGTCAACCCGGAGCTCGGCATCCGCGCCCCGTACCTCGGCGAGGCGTCCAAGCTCGCGGCGCGCTTTCTCAAGAAGAAGGTCGCCACCATCGTGTTCTGCCAGAGCCGGCTCTCCACCGAGGTGGTGCTGGCCTCGATCAAGAAGATGCTCGAGGACAAGACCGGCGACTCCGGCATCGTGCGCGGCTACCGCGGCGGCTACCTGCCGCTGCGCCGCCGCGAGGTCGAGCAGGGGCTCCGCTCGGGCGAGGTGCTGGGGGTGGTCTCGACCAGCGCGCTCGAGCTCGGCATCGACATCGGCCACCTCGACCTGGCGGTGCTCGCGGGGTATCCGGGCACCATCGCCTCGATGTGGCAGCAGGCGGGCCGGGCCGGGCGGCGCAGCGGCGAGTCCGCCGCGGTGATGGTGGCGACGAGCTCGCCGATGGACCAGTACCTCGCCGCGCACCCGGACTATCTCTTCGGGGCGCCGCCCGAGCACGCGCGCATCAACCCGGAGAACCCGTTCATCCTGATCAACCACGTCAAGTGCGCGGCCTTCGAGCTGCCGCTGGGGGCGGACGAGGTCTTCGGGGGCGACGTGTCGGCGCACCTGGACGCCCTCGTCCTCGAGGGCGTCCTCCACCGCGCCGGGGAGCACTTCCACTGGAGCTCCGAGACCTACCCGGCCGATCACATCTCGCTGCGCACGGTGACCTCGGACAACTTCCTGGTCATCGACACCACCGCGCGCGATCAACAGCAGGTGAAGCGGCGGCAGATCATCGCGGAGGTGGACTGGAAGAGCGCCTTCGCCATGATCTATCCCAAGGCCATCTACATGGTCGAGGGCGAGCCCTTCGAGGTGCAGGAGCTCCACTACCGTGAGGACGAGGAGAAGGTCGCGTACGTGAAGAAGGTGGTGGTCGACTACTTCACCGACGCCATCACCGCCAAGGGAGTGTGGATCCTCCAGCGCTTCGGGCGCCAGGAGACGCCGGGCCTGCTCGCCGAGCAGGGCGAGGTGCTGGTGGCCGAGAAGGTCGTCGGCTTCAAGAAGATCAAGATGGGCACGCTCGAGAACGTCGGCTCGGGCGAGGTCGAGCGGAGATCTCGCCGCGGCGCGACGACCTGGTCGACGGGCTGCGCGCGCTCAGCCACCTGCTGCACAGCCTGGCTCCCATCTTCCTCCTGTGCGACATCCGCGACGTGGGGGCCTGGCTGGGCGACGGCTCTCCGTCCCAGGCCGGCCAGGTGGTGACGCGGGAGACGATGCGGGCCCAGCTCCTGCAGGGCGAGCACTTCACCCCGACGATCTACCTCTACGACAACCAGCCCGGCGGCATCGGGCTGGCCGAGCGCATCTTCGAGGTGCTCCCGGAGATGCTCGCGCGCGGCCGGGAGACGCTCGAGGGCTGCGGCTGCCGGAGCGGCTGTCCGTCGTGCGTGGGGCCGGTGAACGAGGTGGGCCGGCAGGCCAAGCCGGTCGCCCTGAAGCTTCTCACGCGGCTCGTCCCCCGGCGCTGAGGCGCGCGCCACCGTGGGTCGCGACCTCACCGAGCTGACCCGCATCATCCGGCGCATCGAGGCGAAGAGCCGGATCCGTCCGCCCGCGGGTTCGCCTCGCTCGCTGGAGGGGCTGCTCGACGGCGCGGTCGAGGAGAACGAGCGGGGGCGTCTCCTGGTGGTGCGGCGCCGCTTCCCGGTCGATCATCGGCACGGGGACCAGTCGCTGCTCGCGGCGCGCGACGCGGCGCCGCGGGCGCTGTCGCTCCTGGCGCGCGCCGGCGCCGACCTGGCCGAGGGTCGCCGGCTGCTCTACCTCGACACCGAGACCACCGGCCTGGCCGGCGGCACCGGCACCTACGCGTTCCTGGTCGGGGTGGGCTTCTTCGACGGCGACCACTTCGAGGTGCGCCAGCTCTTCATGCGAGATCTCGACGAGGAGCCCGCGCTCCTGACCGCGCTCGAGGAGATCTTCCAGGGCTTCGACGGCTTCGTCACCTACAACGGGAGCGGCTTCGACCTGCCGTTGCTCGAGACCCGCTTCGTCCTCGCCCGCCGCCGCTTCCCGGGGCCGGTCTTCCACGTCGACCTGCTGGGCCCCGCGCGCCGCCTCTGGAGCGACCGGCTCGCCGACTGCCGGCTGGGAACGGTCGAGCAGCACGCGCTCCGCTTCACTCGCGACGACGATCTGCCCGGCGCCCTGATCCCGACCGTCTACTTCGAGTACCTGCGGCGCAAGCGGCCCGACGAGCTCCCGCGGGTGTTCGAGCACAACCGGCACGACATCCTCTCGCTCGCCGCCCTCACCGGCTGGGTCGCGGACGCGGTGGTGCGCGCGCCGGTCCCCGACTTCGAGCCGGAGGCGCTGGCCGGGCTCGGCCGGCTGCTTGAGCTGAGCGAGCCCGAGCGGAGCCTCGCCTGCTACCGGATGGCGCTCGACGCGGGCCTGCCGACACCCTTCCGGGAGCGGCTGCTGCTCCGCCTCGCCCAGGGCGAGAAGCGCCGGGCGCGCTGGGACGAGGCGCGCGCCCTCTGGGAGGCGGCCGCCCGCGCCCCGCGCGCCTTCGATCCGCGGCCGTGGGAGGAGATCGCCAAGGTGCACGAGCACCGCCGGCGCGATCTGCCGGCCGCGCGGCGGGTGGTGGAGGAGGCTCTCGAGCTGGCCCGGCGCCACCGCGCCTCCGAGCGCGTGCTGGCCGACTTCGAGCACCGGCTGGAGCGGCTGGCCCGCCGGCTCGAGCGCAGCGTCGGCTTCAGCGCCGCGCGGCTGCCAGCCTGACCCCGAGCGCGATCAGCACCGCGCCGCTCACGCCCTCGAGCCGGGCCCGCCAGAGGCGGCTCTCGACCAGCGGCCGGATGCGCCCGACCCCGAACGAGAGCACGGAGAGCCAGACCACCCCGATCCCGATGTGCAGCGCGGCCAGCAGCAGCGACCGCTCGAGCACGGGATCGCCCGGGGCGATGAACTGGGGCAGGAACGCGAGGTAGAAGATCCCCACCTTCGGGTTGAGCACGTTGGTGAGCAGCCCTTCCACGAACGACCGCAGCCGCTGCGAGGGGCGGAGCGCCGCCGCCCCGGAGGCGGATGCGGCGCGGGCGCCGTCGTCCACCCGCCACCAGCGCCGAACCGACTGCACGCCGAGCACGATCAGATAGGCCGCGCCGCAGAACCGGAGCACCGCGAAGGCCTCGGCCGAGCGCACCAGGATCAGCGAGACGCCGACCGCGGAGAGCACCGCGTGCACCAGGCAGCCTCCCGCGATGCCGGCGACGGTGAGGAGGGCCGCGACCCGACCGCGCGTGAGCACGTTGCGCACGACCAGCAGGGTGTCGGCGCCCGGCGTGACGGCCAGCAGGGTGGCCACGACGACGAAGGCCCAGAGGCGGGAGTCCATGGCCCGCATTGTAGCCCGGTGGGCCGGCCCGCTCCGGCCGGTCGGCTTAGGGTTGACACATCTTGGGGATTAGGCTAGCCTCACTCTCCATTTCAGTCGTGAGCCAACGTGCCCCAGGAGAGACGCCCATGGCGAGAGCGCGGACGAGGACGATCGGGACGATGGCCCTGGCGGCGGCGCTGGGCCTGGCCACCTGCCTGGCGGCGACGAGCGGCGAGTCCGCGGAGGTGATGGTGTACTCCGCGCGCGCGCACTACGGGCAGGAGCCGGCGATGGAGGCCTTCACCAGGAAGACCGGCATCCAGGTGAAGAGCTTCGGCGGGGAGGCCGGGCCGCTCTTCGAGCGCCTGAAGGCGGAGGGCGACCGGACCCCGGCCGACGTCCTGATCAGCGTGGACGCGGGCCATCTCTGGAACGCGTCGCGCGCCGGGCTCCTGTCCAAGGTGGACTCGCCCGAGCTCCAGGCCAACATCCCCGCGCATCTCCGCGACTCCGAGAATCGCTGGGTCGGGCTCACGGTGCGCGCCCGCACCATCATGTACAACACCGCGCGGGTGAAGCCGGACGAGCTCTCGACCTACGAGGCCCTCGGGGACCCGAAGTGGAAGGGGCGGCTGTGCCTGCGCACGTCGACCCACATCTACAACCAGTCGCTGATCGCCACCACGATCAAGCGCTACGGGGAGCCGAAGACCGAGGCCATCGTGCGGGGCTGGGTCGCCAACAATCCGACCCTGATCAACGGGGACACCAAGATCCTGGAAGCGGTCGCGGCCGGCCAGTGCGACGTGGCGCTGACCAATACCTACTACCTCGGGCGCATCCTGGCCAAGGACGGAGCGTTCCCGGTGGCCGCCTTCTGGGCCAACCAGCAGACGACCGGGACCCACGTGAACATCTCGGGCGCCGGCGTCACCACGCACGCCAAGAACCGGGCCGAGGCGATCAAGCTCATCGAGTTCCTGACCGGCCCCGAGGCGCAGCAGATGTTCGCGGACTCGAACTTCGAGTTCCCGGCCAACCCCCAGGCCGCGGTGAACCCGGTCATCGCCAAGTGGGGCAAGTTCAAGCAGGACGACACCAACGTGGCGGCGGCCGGCGAGTTCCAGGCCGCGGCCACGCGGCTGGCGGATCGGGCCGGCTACAAGTAGCGCGCGGGTGCTCGCCCGCGCGACGGCCGGGTCTCCGCTCTGGGCCTGGACCGCGATCGGGATCGCGGCGGTGGTGGCGGTCCCGATCGCGGCCGTGCTCTCCTCGCTGGCCGTCCCGTCGGGGGACGTCTGGCGCCATCTCTGGCGCACCCAGCTCCTCGAGCTGATCGCCAACACTCTGCTGCTCCTCCTGGGGGTGGGGATGGGCACGCTGCTCGTCGGCGGCGGCCTCGCCTGGCTCGTCGTGTTCCACCGGTTTCCCGGGCGCTCGGTGCTGGAGTGGGCGTTGATCTTGCCGCTCGCGGTGCCGGCCTACGTCATCGGCTTCACCTTCCTCGGCCTCTTCGAGTACGCGGGACCGATCCAGGGCGCGCTGCGCGGAGCGCTCGGCGCGGGCGCGCGGCTGCCCGAGCTCCGCTCCTATGGCGGCGTGGTGGCCATGATGACCCTGGTCTTCTACCCGTACGTCTACCTCCTGGCCCGGATCGCCTTCCGCGAGCAGGGCACCGCGGCGGTGGAGATCGCGCGCACCCTCGGTCGCTCGCGCCCGGCCGCGTTCCTCGCGGTGACGGTGCCGATGGCGCGGCCCGCCCTCGCGGCGGGGGTGGCGCTCGCGATGATGGAAGCGCTCGCCGATTTCGGGACCGTCGCCACCTTCGGCTATCGCACGTTGACCGAGGCCATCTATCGCGTCTGGTACGGCATGTTCGATCGGATCGCGGCCACCCAGCTCGCGAGCGTGCTGCTGCTGTTTGCCCTGGCGCTGCTCCTGCTCGAGCACCGCTCGCGCGGCCGGGCCCGGTTCATCCAGCGCGGCCGACCGAGCCGCGCGCTGGAGCCGGAGCCACTCCGGGGCCTCCGGGCGGCGGCCGCCACCGCGGTGTGCGTGGGCGTGCTCGGTCCGGCCTTCGTCCTGCCGGTGGGTCAGCTGGCGTGGTGGGCCCTCGCGGCGGTGCGTGGCGGGCGCGTCGCGCCCGACTTCCTCGCGCTCCTCGAGCACACCGCGCTGCTCGCCGCCGCCGCCGCGGGGCTCGCGTGCGCCCTGGCCGTGCTCCTCGCCTACGCGGGACGGCTCCGGGGCACCCTCGCGGTCCGGCTCGCGGCCCGGCTCGCGTCCATGGGCTACGCGCTGCCCGGCGCGGTCATCGCGGTGGGGGTGCTCCTGCCGCTCGCCTGGGCCGATCACGTCCTGGTGCCCCCGCTCGAGCGCGCACTCGATCGCCCGCTCGGCCTGCTCCTCACCGGGTCCGCGGCGGGGCTGATCCTCGCCTACGTCGTCCGCTTCCTCGCGGTGGGGCTGCAGTCGGTGGAGGCGAGCCTGGGCCGCATCCCTCCGAGCCTCGACGACGCGGCGCGGACGCTCGGAGCGCGCGCGGGCGTTGCCCTGCGCCGCGTCCACCTGCCGCTCATCCGAGGCGGCCTCCTGACCGCGCTGGTCCTGGTGTTCGTCGAGGCCATGAAGGAGATGCCGGCCACCCTGCTGCTCCGGCCGTTCAGGCTCAACACGCTCGCGATCGAGATCTGGGAGCGGACGTCGGAGGCCATGTGGCAGGAGGCGGCGGTGCCGGCGCTGGCCCTGGTCGGAGTGGGGCTGCTGCCGGTGGTGCTGCTGATCCGGCTGACGTCTCGCCGCTAGGCGTCGCCGGCCGGGAACGCCACCACGTGGAGCACGTGAGACGAGACCCGGACCCGCATGCCGGCCGGCAGGATCGAGGCCGAGGGCTGGGAGGAATGCACCCGGTGGCCCGACGGCAGGCGGATGCAGTACACCGTCTCCGACCCCCGGAAATAGCGGCGGGTGATGGTGCCGGCCCCGTCCGTCTCCGGGACGAACGTGATGTCGTCGGGCCGGATCATCACGTCGACCCGGGCGCCGAGGGCGAGCTGCTCGACGTTGGCGAACGTGCCGACCTCGGTGACGATGCCGAGGCCGGTGACGACCCCGGGCAGGAAGTCGGCCGCCCCCACGAACGAGGCGACGAAGCGCGTGGCCGGGCGGTGGTAGATCTGCGACGGGGTCGCGAGCTGCTCGACGCAGCCGGCCCGCAGGACGCCGACCCGGTCGGCCAGGGTGAACGCCTCCTCCTGGTCGTGGGTCACGAAGATCGCGGTGGTGGCGCTCGACCGGAGGATCCGCTCCACCTCGTCGCGCATCTGGGCCCGGAGATCGGCGTCCAGGTTCGAGAACGGCTCGTCGAGAAGCATGACCGCGGGTGCGGGGGCGAGGGCGCGCGCGAGCGCCACGCGCTGCTGCTGGCCGCCGGAGAGCTCGTGCGGATAGCGAGCGGCGAGGCCTCCGAGCCCGACCAGGTCGATGACGTCGCCGACCCGGTCGCGGCGGGCGGCCCGGGCCAGACCGAAGCCCACGTTGTCGCCCACGGTCAGGTGCGGGAACAGCGCGTAGTCCT
>WNFK01132131.1_pt1 | contig 49598 bp, 45 predicted proteins | sample 5400281 | NCBI WGS metagenome assembly WNFK01 (sample SAMN13153350, study PRJNA577476) | soil metagenome | isolation source: 20 cm soil on Douglas fir-dominated hillslope | place: USA:California | collected 2013-09-17
AGTTTGCCGTCGCCGATATTTTCGTTGGTGAAGAATTTGATTTTCTTGAAGCCGACGACTTGGGAGCGGACGAGGACATCGCCATGCGAATGGGAGGAACCAAGGGAAGCGAAGGGGGTTAAGGAAGTAGATACTGGAGAGGGCGCCAATGGGATCGAAGGGCGTTCCAATCGCTCAGTCCCTGTGGATTCAGAACCGCTCTGGGTGGCGGCGATTTCGAGGACGCGCACTTGAGTGTAGCGGATGGCGTCAGTGTAGTAGTCGACGTCGACGCGTTTGACGTAGGCCTTGCGCTCCTTGAAGTCGAGATGTTCGACGTGGTGCTGCTGCCCGCCGTGAATGTAGATGGCTTTTTCGTGGACGAACACAAGCGCGCTGGGGAAATCGATTTCGCCGATGACGCTGGGCGCGCCAGTGACGTCTATGATCACGAAATCGTCGCTGGTGACGGAGCGCAGGCTGATGGTATCGGCGGGATAAGCCTCCTGCGTCCAGTGGTAGTTTTCTCCCGCTAAATGCAGAAAACCGGCCTCGGCGAGCCGCGCGCAAAGATCGGGCAAGCCGACATCGCCGAATTTGTCGCTTGGAGCGATGGGCAATTCGAACGCAGCACATTTCAGATAGTCGGGATGGCGCACGATGAATTGATCGAGGGGCGCCGACGAAGCAACGAGCACGGCGCAAGAGCTTCCGCGGCGGCGGCCGGCCCGGCCGGCCCGCTGCCAGGGGGCGGCGATGGTGCCGGGATAGCCGGCCATGACGACGGTATCGAGGGAGCCGACATCAATGCCGAGCTCAAGCGCGCTCGTCGAAACCACTCCGCGGATTTTTCCATCGCGGAGGCCGCGTTCGATTTCGCGGCGTTCGTTCGGCAAGTAACCGCCGCGGTAGCCGCGAATGGTTTCCGGTTTTCCCGGCAGCTGGGGATTCGCCTGCTGCAAATAGGTGAGAAGAATTTCCGTGTGGAGGCGCGAATTGGCGAAGACCATGGTTTGCAGATCGCGTTTCAGGAATTCCTGCGCCACGCGCGAAGCTTCATTGATGTAGCTGCGGCGAATGCCGAGCGCGCGATTCACGACAGGCGGATTGTAGAAAACGAATGTCTTCTCCGCGGCCGGCGCACCGTTGGAATTGAGGACGTCGACTTCGGATTCAAGAAGGCGTGAAGCGAGGTCGCCGGGGTTGGCGATGGTTGCCGAGCAACAGATGAATTGAGGATCGCGGCCGTAGAAGCGAGCGATGCGGCGGAGGCGGCGCAGAACGTTGCACAAGTGGCTGCCGAAGACGCCGCGGTAAGTATGCAGTTCGTCGATGACGATGTAGCGCAGGTTTTCGAAGAGGCGCGTCCAGCGAGTGTGGTGCGGCAGGATCCCGGTGTGAAGCATGTCCGGATTGGTCAGAACGATGTGGCTTTTTTCTCGGATGGCCTTGCGGGCGTCGGCGGGCGTGTCGCCATCGTAGGTGAAAACGCCGAAGCGATCTTCGAGGCGCTGGTTGAGGTCGTGGAGTTCCGCGAGCTGGTCTTGCGCGAGGGCCTTGGTAGGGAAGAGGTACAGCGCGCGGGCGTCAGAGTTTTCGAGGACCGCGTTCAAAACCGGCAGGTTGTAGCAAAGCGTTTTGCCGGAGGCGGTGGGTGTGACAATGACCACGTTTTTGCCGCCGTGGACGGCTTCCGCCGCGGCGGCTTGATGGGTGTAGAGGCGGTGAATGCCCTTGGCAGCGTAGGCGGAGACGAGGTCTGCATGCACCCAGGCAGGGAAGTCCGCCGATTGGGCCTCGCGGGCAGGAAAATGGCGCACGGCCGTGAGGATTTCGCCATCGTGGTCCCGGGCGGCGAAGGCGTCGAGCACTTCGTGGACGGGGGTGATGGCTGTCGGCATGGCGGCCTTGTGAACTGCTAGCGATTCGGGCATGAAATGCCCCTTTCCTTAATTCGCCTTTTATTCGCTCACAGTAGCACGGGGCGTTTTGCGGCGCAAGACGGAAAATGCTCGGATTTTACACAGAGGACACAGAGACCACAGAGTAGGAGCGAAGGATTGGTACGGTGCGAGTCTTGCAAACACAAGTTGCACGGAATAAGGAATTCACGTCTCATGGGTATATGAATATCGTGCTTTCCCTGCCGAAGGATTTGGTGAAACGGGTCCGCAAGATAGCCGTGGACCGCGACACGACTTTGACGAGCCTGGTTCGAGAATATTTAAGCGAGCTCATACGGCAGGATGCAGCGACCGGCCGCGAACGCCGGAAACAGGAAGCCCTGGAGCGCAGCTTCGAACAGTTCCAATTTAGAGTTGGGAATAAATCTTGGAAGCGCGACGACCTCCATGAGCGCTGTGGAGTTCTTGGATACGAATATTCTGGTTTACGCGTACGACCGCAGCGAGCCGCGGAAGCAACAGATTGCGCAGGGGCTGGTTCGGAGAGCAGTGGCGGTGGAGATTGCGGCCTCCAGCCAAGTGCTTGGTGAATTCGCGGCGACCCTTCTTCACAAACTAGCGCCGCGTGCAAAACCCGAAGACGTGATTGCGCTACTGGATGCACTTGGACCGATCAAGCTCGTCCCGCTCGACGGGGATGTCATCCTCCGCGCGGTCCAAGCGCACGCTCAGTACGGATTGCACTATTACCATGGAATGATCGTCGCCGCTGCCGAGCGCGGCGGCTGCCAGAAAATTTGGTCGGAAGATTTGAATGCAGGCCAAAAATACTTCGGGAGTGCGGTCGAAAACCCCTTTGTCTGAAGAGACGGAACGTGCAACCTCGGAACGCCAGTCCTAAAAGAGAAGCAAGCCAGCAACTCATTCGGCGGCTTTGGCGGCTAACGTATCGATCACCGCGATATTGGGAAGCAGCTCGGGCGGGAGATGGTGGCGCGCCTGGAGGTAGGCAGGCGTGTTGTAGGAGATCCAGACCTTTCCGGCGGCGTCTTCGGCAATGAGGATTTTGAGCGGGAGGTCGAGAGCGGAGCTGGGCGAAGCGAGCATCAGAGGTGTGCCGGCCTTGGGATTGCCGAAGATGAGCAGCTTGGTGTTTGGCATTTTCAGGCCGGCGCTGGCGGCTTCGCCGCTGTGGTCGACGATGGTAAAGAGCTTCACCCCTTTGGCTTGCAAGATGGATTGCAGGCGGGAGACGGTTTCCTCGACGGAATGATTGCTGGCAGTGCGAAGAATGCCGTTCTCTGGAATCGGTGCCATGGAATTCTCCTGAGATTTTGATGAGCTATTCTGCGCGATGGGTCGCACGGAAATCAGATAAACGGCCATGGCCACGCCAAGGACCGCGAGGACCAGAGCGACGGTGATGGCCAGCGCCGAGGGGTTCCAGAGCAAGGCTCCCGGCTGCTGAACCTGCTGCAGCAGCCGGCGGTAACGGACAAGCGATAGCAGACAGACGAACACACCAAGAAAAATCAGCGCGGTACCGAACCAGAGCGAGAGGCCAAATGACTGGGACGGAAGATTGGCCTGATTGAGGTTGAACTCCCGCAAGAAAATTCCAAAGCGGGCGAGGACGAAGCCGAGGCCCATGAGAGCTAAGCCGGTGCGAATCCAGGCAAGAAAGGTTCGCTCGACGGCGAGAAAATCGCGGGGAGTGGCGCTAGACTCGTCGGACATGGCGAAGGCTCAATCTAGATTCTTAGCGAAGCCGCAGAATCAATATAGCACCAATGATGAAAAGGAGCGCCGAGGTGGCGAAAGCGGTCTGGACGTTGAAGGCGCTCCAGAGGAAGCCGACCAGGAGGCTGGAGAGGAAGTCACCGACGGCATTGACGGCGGCGAGAGTGCCGAACGCCATGCCGTGTTGCTCTTTGGGGACCAGCTCGGCGGAGAGAGAATCTTCAAGCGCTTCTTCGGTGCCGACGTAAAGGCCTGCGAGAACAAAAACCACGGCGAGCAGCCAAAGGGAATGCGTTCCGGTGCAGAGAAGGAGCGCGGTGACTCCGGCGAGCGCATATCCCGCGGCGAGCACGGCTTTGCGGCTGGGGACGTGGTCGCTTAGCCAGCCGCTGAGATACGCCGAGCCGGCATAGAAAACGTTGTGGAGGGCGTAGAGGCCGACAGCGAGGCTTGCCGCACGGGCCATGCCATGTCCGGGGGCCAGCATTCGCGTCGCGTAGAGAATCAGCAGGGTGTGCGAGAAATCGCCCGCGCCGAAGACTCCTACGCCTACGAGCAACCGGCGGAAGGGAAGCGGCAGCGCCTTCAAACCGAGGATAAAGGATCGTTGTGGGCGGGCGGCGATGGGCCGCTCGCGGACGAGCAGCCAGAAAGCCGCGACGGCGACGAGGCCGGGCAGAAGCGTCCACAGAAAAACTTTGCGGTAAGAATGGCCGGTGGCTTCGAGCAACCAGAGCGCGGTGAGGGGGCCCGCAATGGCGCCTACCGTGTCCATCAAGCGTTCGAAACCGAAGGCGCGACCGTAGGCGTTCGGCGGCACGTCGGCGGCGAGCAGGGCCTTCTTCGCGGGCGAGCGGACACCGCGGCCCAGCCACGCGGCGACGCGGCCGAAAAGCACATGATAGGCATGGGTTGCGAAGGCGAACGACGCCGTGGCAAACGCCGTGAAGGCGTAGCCAAATACGGCGAGGGGCTTTCTGCGTTTCAAGCGATCGGTGTAGTGGCCTGCGGCAAGCTTTGTGAAGCTGGAGAGCCCGTCGGCGATGCCTTCGATCGCGCCGAGCCAGACCGGGCCTGCGCCGATGGCGGCCAGAAATGCAGGGAGCACGGCAGTGGCGGTTTCGTGGCTCCAGTCGCTGAAGAGGCTGGTTAGTCCGACGCCGAGAACGGTGCGGTTGAGCCAGGATTGTTTTTCCGGGGTGTCAGGCATGGGAAGGCAGTCTACAGTTGAAAGTTCAAAGTTAAAAGTTCGGAACTCGCTGGATAGCGATTTAGTATGAAATTCCGAATTGAACCAAAGAGGTGAAATGCGGCAGCGCGGCTGTTGCACTCCAAAGGGTTGGCGCTATTTCTTGGCGGCACGGTAGAGGATGACGCGGACTTTTTCCAGGGTGATGAGGCCGCCTTCGACCATTTCGTCGAGGCGGGGAAGGATTTTTTCGATGCGCTCCACGGATTCGATGACCTCGAGGATGATGGGCAGGTCCTGCGACAAGCGCAGGAGCTTGTCAGTGTGATAGATGCTTGAGCCGCCGTAGCCGCCAACGCCTCGCAGCACGGTCGCGCCGGAGAAGCCGTCTTTGCGCAGCATCTCCACGATGGCTTCGTGGAGGGGTTTGCCGTGCCATTTGTCCGATTCGCCGATGTGGATGCGCATCAGGGTACGCTCGCCTTCGAATTTTTCGTGGGTCATGAGTGAACCTCGTGACTTGTAACTCGTGACGTTGGGTTCCTGAGATCATCCTCATCGGTCTAGCCGTCGGATCGAAGGGCACGATGTATCGTGCCCTTACAGTCGCCGCGACTAGAAGCGATTGGCTAGGCGAATTCCGGCGACGCTCAAAAGCAGGCCGGCGACCACGCTTGCTCCCACATAGGCCGAGGCCCACGCCCACTCACCGGCTTCCAGCATCTTGGCGGTTTCCCAGCCGAAGCTGGAGAAGGTTGTGTATCCGCCGAAGAAGCCGACGGCGATGGCAACACGCCAGTCCGGCGAGATTACCATGCGATTCAGGGTGAATTGGCCGATCAAGCCGAGGAGGAAGCAGCCGGTCAAGTTAACGAGCAGGGTGCCGTATGGGAAGGTGCTCGCCGTGCGGATTTGCACGACACCCTGAAGGCCGTAACGCGCCAGCGTGCCGGCAGCGCCAAAAATCGCGATCAGCGCAAGACGCAATGTCGCTCCAATTCGTCGCCCAGAGGGGCGCAGTAAGTGATGGCCCGCGGTTCACCAAACAAAAAACTCCTGGAGCCGCCAGGCTGCCAGGAGTCATCAGCCCCGGTGAACATCACCGGGGCGGTTATGGCGAACTCCATCGCCATTCGAAAGTCACCTCAGTCTAGCATTTTCCGGCATTGCCGGAAGGCCAATTCAATGGCTCGATCCATGGCTGCAAGCGGAGATTCAATCGTCTTACCGTGTCCTACAGCGAGGCGCGCGGGTTTGAGGTTCCGAAGTTTCTTTGCGCTTTCGGCCGCGTACTCCCGGTTCCAAGAGAATAACGCAGGAAAAGGGAAGTAGAACTTGAATACGCCAGCCGCGATCACACCCATTTGCGTTGTGAAAACGTCTCCGGCGATCAATGAACCATCCCGGACATCCAGGTAGGCCATGTGGCCCGGCGTGTGACCGGGAGAAAAAATTGCCTGAAGAGAGCCGACGCGCTCACCATCCATGAGAACACGCGTCGGGAGAGATTTAACGCCTGGGAAACCGAGCAGCTTTTTCCCCGTTTCACCTGCGTCGAGCGAAAAGTCCTGCCGCAGGAGTCGGGACTCACGCTTCCCAACAACGAATGCGATATCCGGAAGTTCGCGAATGAGAGCATCTGTGGATCCCACATGATCGATGTGGGCGTGTGTGAGAACGATGCGGCGGATCGGAGCGCCCATGGTTCGCGCTGCTTTGCGTACGCCGGACGCCGATCCGGCGAGGCTCGTATCAATGAGAGCGAGCCCATCGTCTTCCCTGACCATGAAACAATTGATCATGCCGAAGCGAGTCAGGCGGAAGAGGTTTTTGGTTTCTTGAATTAGTTCCACACCATTACCCAAAAGAGGGAGGCGCTGTAGCTGTTGCGTGCGTTGGATTCGGTCTGGCCTTTTCGAGGAGGACGATTTTCTCGAGCCGCGCTTTGCTGTTGGAGACGACCAAATCGGCGCTGATCTTGTCGCCGGGTACCAGCGATTCGGCCTCTTTGGGAATGGCGATCACGTAGCTCATGGTCATCGCGGGCATCAATCCCGGAATGTTGCCATGTTTTACGGTGATCAGTTTTTTCGGCAGTTCAACCGCGATCACTTCTGCCTGAATGAGGTAATGCTTTTCATCGGGCTTGTCTTTACACCCCGCCAAAATGGAAATTAAGATTCCCGCGGCCAGCATCACGGATGTTTTCCTGCGTCGCATTGGTCTCTTACTCCTTCTTATGATTCTCACGAAGAGGGCCATGGCGGCAAGAGCTTACTGGAGAGGGACTCCACAGCGGCTGCCACGGCTCCCGCGCCACCGTTACAAATGAAAACGGTAGCGCACTTGGACGTAGACTTCGCGCGGGTTCAAGTAGTGAGTTCCGCCGAAAGTAAAACTGTTGTCGAGCAGGACGCGGCGATTGGCAACGTTGATGGCTTGCAAGTTGGCGGAGAATTTGTCGCTGAACTGCTTGCCGAGAGAAAGGTCAAAGGTGGTGTGCGGCTGCAAGTGGCTTGGTGGAGGACTGCCGTTGGAGAATCCGGACGCGTAATAGACGTCCGTCGAGGCGTAGGCGCGCCAGGGGAGCGTGTACTGACCGCCAAGGTGCAGCGTATTGCGCTGGTCGTGGTCGAGGGTGAAATATCCCGGCGGCGGAACGGGGCAATCACCGATCAAACCGCCGACAACACAGCCGCGGCCGAGCGCCAATTGATTCGAATACGTGAGATAGACCTGGGCGCGGTTGCGCAGCCGTGGCGAGCGGAGCGTTAGCTCCCAGCCATTGATTCGTGCGCCCTGCACAGTGACAGGGAAGAACACATTGGAGCTATTCAGGCTGTTGTGATCGAAAAAATTCGTGGCGCGAGTCAGAAAGTTGTCGGCATCCAAGACCCATCCTTTGAAGGGAATGGTCACACCAAACTGGTGCTCTTCATCGCGCTCGCCCCGCAACAGCACGAAGTTGAGTTGCTGTTGGCTGTGGATGGCGTCCAGAGCTGGGCCGGAAAGCGTGCCGAGTGGCGGCGGCTGATAAAAGTGTCCATAAAAGCCGCGGAATACCCATTTCAGTTTGGGAATTCGCACGGAAGCGCCCACGCGCGGGCTGGTGGCGTTTTCGGCCAGCGTGCCGGAAAAATGCGTCTGGCGGAGCCCGGCGGTCAGCGTGAACCACGAAGCCGGCTTGAACTGGTCCTCGACAAATGCGGCGATCAGGCTCCCGGTCGGACCGTCCGCCAGAGGCGGGATGACCGTGTTGCTCCCGTCGTTATAAACCACATGGAAGAATTGATCGTCCTGCTGCGCGAAGCTGTAAAGACCGGCTCGCGCGTTGTTGCGCCCTTTGATCCAGGAGATGTTCGCCTGTCCACCTCCATATTTCGAGGAGCGATCTTGCGTTGCGGCGCTGGGTATGTCGTTCGGGTCGCTGCGGTAGTTGGCGCTGTTGTAGTGGAAGAAGGGCGATACGGTGAATACCAATCCCGGGCTGAAAGTGCGAACCCAGGAGAAGGCCGCGAAAGAATCGTTCTCGCGATTGACGTCGCGCAGGATTGTGGCTGGATCGCTCGGATTGATCGGAACCTGATAGAAATCGCGGCGCGCCTGAGCGATCAAGCGGAGCTGGTTCTGCGGATCCAGATTGAAGATGAGCGAAGTGAAGCCGCCGAAGCCGTTGGCCGCGTCGTGGATGACCGAGGAGGTTGGAGTCTGCAAGCCGAGATTGGTGCGGTTTCCGTTCACGCTGGCGTAATAGGCGAAGCGATTGCTGTGGCCGCCGAAATTCAGCTGGTCGTCTGTTTGATAGAAGTTGCCGGCGCTAAGGACAAGCTCGGCATCATTGTTGCGTTCGAATCCGGTGCGCGGGGCAACGTTGAAAATGCCGTACGTGCGGTCGCCGTAGTCGGCCGAATAACTCCCGCGTTGCGCTTCCATAGTGTCGATGTCCTTTGGGTCGAGCTGGGGGCCGAGGTTGCTGGCGATGTTGGTATTGGGGATGGCGACGCCATCGATCAGCCAGCTTACCTGGTGGCCACCGCGGACGTGGAGCTGGTCGTGCGTTAAATAGGAGCCGGCCACGTAATTGGTGATCATCGCGAGGCTGTTGGTGCGCGCGGCGCCGGGCGTTTCCTGAATTTGCAGGCGGTCGACGAGGCTTGTCGGCGTGACAGTCTCTGTCTGCGCCGCGTCGGCCGAGACGACTACCGTCTCGCTCTGCGCAGGGAGCCGAAGCTCAAAATGCAAAATCGGTGCGGTACCTGAGAGCACCGCGACGCTTTGCTGCGCCGCCACGAAGTTCGAATCGTCGACCGACACGTTGTACTCGCCGATGGGGACTGCATCAAAGTGAAATTGCCCCGCGTCGTCCGTGCGAGCATTCAGAATAAACTCCGATGTTTTCGCTTTCAAAACAACCTGGATGCCGGAAACGGGGCGGTGCTGCGGATCGTGAACGATGCCGCGTACGGTACCGAAAACCGTGGCGAAAGCTGGGGGAGCGACAAATAAGAGAACTGCGAATAGGAAAGCGCGTTTCATAAAATCTCTTTCTCCTGAAAAGGATCAGTCGCGCGGCATTCGAGCCGCGGTGGGGTCTGATCAGCGGAGGTTAGGTGAGATGGCGGCGCGTCAGGCGGCCGCGGAAAGGAAGCGAGGGGGAGGAGAGAGAGGTTCGATGGAACGCGGGAAATCCAAGGGTTTCGCCAATTCGATCGGCGACTTGATCGCCGCCGACGCGGCGACTGCTACGGATGGAGGCAGCACGAAGGCAATCGAAGTAACCAGCGAGCGGTCAGAATCATGACAGCAAGACATGGAGCAGGTCATCATTCCGGACTTGTCATGCTCGCAATCCATTTGATTTGCGGGTGCGGCGGGAGGTTTCTGGTGATGATGCCCAGGAATCGGGCATTGACCGGACGCGCAGCAGGCGGATTGATACGACGACCATGCGGCACCGGCGAGCGGCGCGTAGAGCAAGACAACCACGAACAAACAGATGCCTGCGGAAATCGAACGGCGGCGATGTTGATCGCGGAGGGTCATATACGTCCCAATGGTCATTCTATGATACGCCAAAAGGCTTTTGCATGCAGCAGCTGGTTAAATGGCAATCGCATTTCCGTCCTTTGGCCGATAAGGAATGCGCCTCCTTCGAATCTTGACTTGGTGCCCGTCACGTCGCAGACTCAAATCATGGCTCACAGTTATATTAAGTTGGATTTTGGCACGGACGAGGAAAAGGCGCAGCAGGCGCGCCACAAACTCGACGGCTGGAAGCAGGCTTTTCGCCTGGACAAGAGGCTGCTTTACAAACTTGACCGTCCGGAGGGCGCCGCCGGCGAAGCTGGTTCCAAGCCCGAGCCCATCGAGAAGCCAGCCCCCGCCGCCAAATCCAAGGGAAAGACGGCAGCGAGTCCCAAGGCAAAAACGGCGGCCAAAGCAAGCGAGCCAGCTGCAGAGAAATCGGCGTCAGCCGCCAACGGGAAAGTGGGCTTACTGGTCAGGCTCTATTTTTCTTCGCACGAAAAGCTTTCCGAGCAGCGCTGGCTCGATCGCATCCCTTCGGAGGAGCCTTTCAAGAGCGCTTCGCCAAAAGTCGTCCATCACAGCGATCCCGAATTCGCATCGACGGACCGGCAGTTCGAGGCTCTTGAGTGATTTGACCGAGGCAAGGGAATTCTGGATTTGTGAGTGCGAGGCCAAATTGGCTGCAAAATTTCGGGCATTTGGTTTGGCCCGAAGCACCAATTTGAAGTGAGGCCGGTGGAAATCCGGTATAATTGAATCCTGCAGAGCTCCGAATTCCAATTCGAGGGCAGAACGAATGGCGTTACAAACGCGCGTCAAACTTGCAAAGCTTGACGCCCCCAAGATTCACGGCCTCGATCACGACACCCTGATTCGCATTTACCGCACGATGTTCCTCTCGCGACGTCTTGACGACCGCGAAATTCAGCTGAAACGCCAGAACAAAATCTACTTCCAGATCTCCAGTGCCGGGCACGAAGCGATTTGTGCCGCGATGGGGCTGTTCCTTCGCCCGGGAGTCGACTGGATTTATCCTTACTACCGCGACCGCGCGCTCTGCCTCATGCTCGGCGTAACCCCCCTGGAAACGCTTCTTGCGGCGGTGGGAGCAAAGGACGACCCCAGCTCCGGGGGCCGCCAGATGCCCTCGCATTGGGGCCAGCCCAAGTTGAACATCGTCAGCAAGTCCTCCTGCACGGGTACGCAATTCGTACAGGCCGTAGGTGCCGCCGAAGCCACGCTGTATTACGAGGGACGGCCTAAGGCGCTGGCTCAAGCGAAGAAGGCGCCGCTCGGCGAATACGTCAACCACCAACGCGACGAAATTACCTATGTTTCCGGCGGAGACGGAGCGACCAGCGAGGGCGAGTTCTGGGAATCCTTGAACGTCGCGTGCGCCAAGAAACTCCCTCTACTTTACCTGGTGGAAGACAACGGCTATGCCATCTCCGTGCCGGTTGAAGTTCAGACGGCCGGAGGGAGCATCTCGAAACTCGTGCGGAATTTTCCTGGGTTGCACGTGGCGGAATGCGACGGCACCGATCCCATCGAAAGCTACTCCGTTTGCAAGGAAGCGGTGCAGTACTGCCGCGAGCGCCGCGGCCCCGCGCTGATCCATGCGCAGGTCACGCGCCCCTATTCGCATTCGCTTTCCGATGACGAAAAACTGTATAAGTCCGCCGAGGAACGCGAAGAAGAAGCGCGCCGCGATCCAATTTCAAAGTTTGCGCTTTTTCTGGTGCGGGAAGGCATCCTCGATCAGAAGCAGATCGAGAGCCTGGAAGCGGAAGTCGACCATGAAGTCCGCGAGGCCGCCGATCAGGCGCTCGCCGCCGAAGAGCCATCGATTGATTCGATTCGAATGAATGTGTATTCGCCCGACGTGGATCCCACGTCCGCCGCGTTCGAAGCGGAACCCCAGTTGCATGGCGCGCCAAAGACCATGGTTGAGATGGTTGCGCTGACCCTTGCCGACGAGATGGCGTGCGACGAGCGCATCACCGTTTTCGGCGAAGACGTCGCCGACGCCAGCCGCGAAGACAACCTCAGGCACGTGAAGGGGAAGGGCGGCGTCTTCAAAGCCACCGCGGGATTGCAGCGCAAGTACGGCAGCGACCGGGTTTTCAATACCCCGCTCGCGGAAGCCAGCATCGTCGGGCGCGCGCTGGGGATGGCCACGCGCGGATTGAAGCCCGTTGCGGAAATCCAGTTCTTCGACTACATCTGGCCGGCCATGATGCAGATTCGCGATGAGTTGTGCGTGATGCGTTGGCGTTCGAATGGAGCCTTCAAAGCGCCCGTCGTCATTCGCGTGGCGATCGGCGGCTACCTGACCGGCGGCGGGGTGTATCACAGCCAGAGCGGCGAATCGATTTTCACACACTGCCCGGGCCTGCGGGTGGTGATGCCTTCCACGGCGCTCGACGTCGCGGGTCTTTTGCGCACGGCCATCCGCTGCGACGACCCGGTGATGTTCCTCGAGCACAAGCATCTCTACCGCCAGCCCTACAACCGTTCGGAGCATCCCGGGCCCGATTTTACGATTCCGTTCGGCAAGGCCCGCATGGTGAAAGAGGGCAGCGACCTCAGCATCATCACGTACGGTGCCGTCGTGCATCGGGCCGAAGTCGCGGCGGCCCAACTGGAGCGTGAAGGCATTTCCGTTGAAATCATCGACTTGCGTTCGCTCTCGCCTTACGACTGGGAGGCCATTGCGGCCACCGTTCGAAAGACGCACCGGGTCATTGTGGCTTACGAAGACATGTTGAGCTGGGGGTATGGTGCGGAGATCGCTGCGCGCATTGCAGACGAACTTTTCGAGGAGCTGGACGCCCCGGTCAGGCGCGTTGCGGCCGTGGATACCTTCTGTGCGTATCAGCCGAAGCTCGAGGATGTGATCCTTCCCCAGACGAGCCACATTACGGCGGCCGTGAAGCAGCTTCTGGAGTATTGAGCCGATTAGCATCAGACTTCCCGGGGAGGAAACTTTTTCAGCTGCATTTGCGTACTCATAGGTAGGGACGCCGGGAAAAATCGCTCTGTGGGGGGTGATCCAATGACTTGCGTAAACTGCCAAAAAGACATCGCCGTGGGTTCGCGGTTTTGCTACAACTGCGGCGCCAAACAGCCGGAAACTCCCGCGCCAGGCCTGTCACCGGAGACGGGCGGCAAGCGGAAGCTGATGCGTTCAAGCACCGACAAGAAGATTGCGGGAGTGTGCGCCGGCCTGGCCGACTATTTTGACCTTGATCCCACGATTGTTCGGGTCGTGTGGCTACTGGCCATACTCATTGGCGGAACGGGCATTCTTGCCTACCTCGTGCTTTGGATCGTGCTCCCCGTGGCCCCGGCTGGGGTAATACCGACCTCAGCGAGTGTGGTTTCTTAGACTGCCAGCAAGAACTAAGCGCACGGATCATTCGGTGATGATTCAGTTTCCGATATGCTCGTGATACGTGCGCCCGGACGACAACACCCCGTTCGACGCTAGACAACTCCCACATCGCAACAGTGGCTCGTGATTTATTCTAGGCGAATCGACGGCGGTCGCTTCTCGACAACCGAAGGATAATTTCAGCTAACGGGCTACAGATTGAACCCAACTGGCAAAGGCGTGCCACGCGGCCGTTTTGCCGATGGGTATTCTTACCTGTTGCACGAAGATGAGGAACGCGCCTGCCCAGAGCGTGGCGCGATAAACCTTGCGCGTGGACCACAGGTCGTAGGCCGCCAGGATGAGCAGGAACATGTAGGAAAATAGCGCTCCCATAAGCGGATTTCTATGGACCACGGCGAAGGGCCAACGGGCGATGGCGGCGATCAACAGCGCAGTCGTGGCGACGAAGATAAGGCGCTTGTGCGCTGGAGGATTGGAGCGGGCGCGGAAGGCGAAAAAAACGAGCGTCGCAAAAACCAGCATATCCGTTATGGGAATGATGTAGAAAAATTTCGAATCCAAGTCTGGAGGGCCGCCCTGCCGAACGAGCGAATCGGTGGCCGCCAAAACGCCGAGGATAACCATAAGACACGCGAGGAGAAAGCCGGCAACGCCCAGGCGGCGATGAATGTCCACGCGGCCGGCGGAGACCAGCGACGCAGCAGGAAAATGCCGCCCCATGCAGGTGAATGATCAGACTGGGCAGCGGCGCGTGGAACACTCCGGCGAGATAGTAGGTGCGCGCAAAGCCCACGAAAACGGTTGCCAGGATCAGCAGGGCCATGGCCGAGAAAAATAGATGGTCGTATCGGCAGCCTGGCAGGCCAATGGAAGGCTTCGCAGGATTGCTTGGATGGGCTACAGCTGTGGCCATCGTTCCTCTTTGACCGAGTGTTTTGACCGAGATTTCTTGGGACCCTGGGAGAGTTCAGAGCAGTGTAGGGCAAGTTGACGTTGGATAGCCAGCGAAAACTGGTGTCTACTCGGGCGACAGAAAATACGCCTTCCCAGAGCGAACGGCCCGTTCAGGTCGCGCCATGCGCCTCATCCCGCACCCTTACGCCGATTTCGCCGCCATGTCACTCGCCAGCGGCCTCCCGGAAACTCCTTCAGGAAGGAACGTGTAGTCCGGAAAATTTCCGTAGAGTTTTTCGTTTGGCGCTCCTTGCGTCACGGCAAGCACCAGATACCGTCCGCCGACAAAGCAGCCTTTCCAGGATTGGCCGATTCCGCCGAAAACCTCTTCGCGGTCGCCGCGCGACTTTACTGTGTTGATCCCTACTTTGAATGCCCGCAGTTCCTCCGCCACGCGCCCGCTGATTTTCATGTCATCGCAGGCGATCGAAGAAACCAGGCAGCCGTTCGAAACGTTCATCTCGGAAATCAGCTCTTCCAAGTGATCCACGACCACGATGGTGTCGAGCGGTCCGAAGGGCTCGCTGTGATAGAGCTTCGAATTACGTGGAATATTAAGCAGCGCCGCCGGGCCCGCATAAGCTGAAATGTCCTGCCCGGGGAAAATCATGCTCTCCTGCACGGTCCCTTCAAAAAGACTGATCGCCCCCTTGCTCAAGGCATCCACGTACAAAACCCGCATCTCTTCCACCTTCTTGCTGTTGATCAACGGGCCGAAGTCGAGCTTGGGCAGCGGATCGTTTTCCATCTCCACCATCACCGGGCTTCCGAAGCGCAAGGAACGCAAAATCGGCAAATACATCTCTAAAAATTGCGGAAAGAGCTCCCGCTGGACCACGTAACGAACATACGCCGTGCAGCGCTGTTTCCCGTAATCAAAGCCTTTGCGCAGTTGCTGCGCGAGATTCACCCAGTCGGAAAACTGCCACACCCCGTAGGTGTTGACGCCTTCCATTTCCAGCATGTACCGCTTCTTGTCATCATAGAGCGACGAAGCGATCACTCCTCCATTGCTTTTTCCGCCTACGAACGCCAGGCAATCAACGTGTTCATTGCGAACCAGGGCCTCGCTCAATTGCCCGCCGGAACCGCTCACGAGAGAAACGGGCAAGCCGCAACGCCGCGCAATGGCGTGAGCCAGCGTCAAGGCATAGAGACCGCCGTCCGTGGGGGTCTTGGAGATAGAGGAATTTCCCGCGAGGACCTGCACCAGCACCGCGTGCATGAGCACGGACATCGGGTAGTTCCACGAGGCGATATTGGAAATGAGACCAATGGGTTCGCGGTCCCCGAGCATGCCTTCGATATTCTCGACGTACCATTCGACGCCGCTGATGCACCGGTCTATATCCGTGAGCGCTTGCGCATAGGGTTTGCCGATCTCCCAGATCAGCAAGAGGGCGATCAATTCCCTCTGCTTGCGGAGGCCTTCCAGACAGGCGGAAACCCGTCTCCGCCGTTCGTCCAGTTCGCTCGTGGCCCAGGAGGCGGCTTCTGACTTGGCGAATTTCACCGCGCGCCGCGCGGCCTCCAGGTCAATCATGGGAATGCGGCCGAGGCTGCGGCCATCCACGGCGGAAGTGTAGTGGCGGCCAAAGCCGGGTTCCTGCCACTCACCTTCAATCAGGTTAAGAAGGCGGCCGTCGGAGAGGAATGCTTCCGGCGCTTCCGCTTTCAGTCTGCGGACGATCAAATCCCATTCGGCTGCAGGGGCAATCAATGGCATGCGAAGTCTCCCGAGTTCCCAGAAACGGCGCATTCTATGGGGAAGATGCGATGGTTGTTTGGCAAACTGCGTCCCGGGAAGGTCATCCCAGTTGGACTCTCTCAACCTGACATTCTGCCGGGCTTCGCCAATGATTCTGAATGAGCACAGTCGTCACCATCACCATTCCTGTGATGCGCTAGATGGACAAAATGGGTATAAACCGGAATTTCCGATTTGGACCGCTGTCTCGCGCGTCGTACGCTTTTCCTGCGCTCGCTAAAGCGAATTTGGCACCAGAACGGCCCCAGGGAGATCGCTGGGTTCCCATGGCTCGTTTTCGCCCGGCGCGGATTTACTTGGCGAGCTTCGAATATTTGGGGGGCCGTGACTTGGCGCTGCCTTCGAACAGGGGGTGGTCGAGAGACAATAATCCTGCGCCGACGGTGGCGAGCGCGAAGCTTCCCGCCAGCATCGCAAGAGGGAATTCGTAATTGTGCACCGCCAGGTAGCTTCCGGTGTTGTGGACCTTCCAAATTGCCACACCCATTTCGATGGCCAGGAGCAGCGCCGCTGCCCGCGTAAACAACCCTAAGACCAAAAGAATGGCGCCGAAGACTTCCAACACCCCGGCAATGTAGACGAAGTATCCCGGCAGACCGTGCTGTACAAAGAACTCCTGCATTCCCGCGGGTGAATGCGCCAGCTTCGGATAGCCGTGGGAGAAGAAAATGAGCCCGAGACAGACGCGGAGGACCAGCAACCCGAGCGGCTGAAGGGAATTGAGCGACTTCATGAATAATCCTCCGCGATCCATTTCAAAAGTGTGATTCGAACGCCTCGGAATTTTAGCAGAAAAGCAAAGTACTCAGCGGCGCCCGCGGCGCAACCAGGGTTCAGGTACAATCTTTAGCGAATCACGAAGAGCCACGGGGAATCATGACGAGCGTTAAGACGATTGGTGTCTTTGGCGGCGCAGGTGATGCCGGGGCATTGAACAGTGTCATTTGCTGCGTGGCGGGCGCTGCGAACAACGCGCCCTCCATGCGCGTTGCGGGCAATACGTTCGAGGGCGGCGCATGAAGAGGAAACTCCTCATTGCAGTTCCGCTCCTTTCTCTGGTAACTCTGGCGGCCTGGATGCTCCGGCCGAAGCATGAAACGCTGGGCGAAGCTTTTGTCAGCGAAAAAGCCGCCCCTATCCTCAGTGGCATCGCGCAGGTCCGCGAGCAGGTGGGATTGCTGCATTACGGTGAGCGCGTGGACGTGGTCGGCAAGCGCAACGACTATGTAAAAGTGCGGACCAACGCGGGCACGGTTGGCTGGGTGGAGAGCCGGCAGTTAATGGAGCCAGCCCTATGGCAGCGCAGCATCAAGCTCCTGGATCAAACGCGAGGAATGCCAGTGCAAGCGCGCGGGCGCACCAAGGTCTCCACCAATTTGCGAGTGCAGCCTGGGCGGACGGAGCCACGCCTCTATAAGTTCGGACGAAACGTTCCGGTGGAGATTGTGGGCCGCGAGGTGGCCGATTGGGTACAAGTCGCGGATGAGAAGGACGCTGCGAGCGAGCCGCAGGAAACGAAAAAAGAGGACTGGTTTCTGGTCCGTGGCGTTGCGACGCGGCCACCTGGGGAGGCCTCGGCTCGCGCAGCCGAATCCGCAAACACAACACAACCCGGAGATCAAACCGCGCCTATTGCCGGCTGGGTGGTCGCGCGTTTCGTCGAGCTCGATCTGCCGGAACCTTTGCGCGAAGGAGCGGCTTCCGCAAATATCCGCCCGCTGGCATGGTTTGAACTGAATCGCGTGAGCGATCCATCGGGCGACAAACCACAATACCTCCTCGCCGCGGCGCGCGGGCCGGAAGGCCAAGTCTGTGACTTTACGGCGCTGCGCGTTTACACGTGGTACGTCAAAAAGAGCCGCTACGAAACCGCATTCATCGAAAATAATCTGTGCGGCCAGTTACCCGTTCGTGTTGGCAAAGGGCCCAAGAGCGAACCCGAGTTTCGCTTCCGGGTGATGGATGATAACAAAGAAGAACGCGTCTACCGCTTGAACCAGACCGTCGTTCGCCGCATCCGAGATGCGGGTGCCGCTTCCGGAAAACACGGCTCGGCGAAGCAGGCTAAGACTCCGGCAAGGTAACTCATTAGGTTCAGAATCTTTTGCAATTGGGCATGGGGTCGGATGGATACCGGAGTAGTGGAGATGTCGCTGGTACCCTGCGATCAAGGGCCTGAGGCGGAGAGTGAAACGATGACGCTGCATATCAGCGAAGCGGAAGTGCGGGCAGTGTTAACGATGCCGCTGGCGGTCGAGGCCGTGGAAGAAATTTCGCGTAAGCAGGCCACGGGCGAAGTGGTCGTCCACCCGCGCAGGCGATTCGAATTGCCAGGCGGCGGATTCTTTCACTATATGGCCGCGGCGGATTTCTCCCTGGGCTTCGTCGCGATGAAGCAGTACACCTATGTGCGCGGCAAGCTGCGGTTTCTTGTTCCACTCTACGAGATGGCCACAGGCGAATTGCTGGCGCTGATCGAAGCTGACTACATGGGCCAGCTGCGGACAGGCGCGGCCTCCGGCGTGGCCACGAAATACCTGGCGCGCAAAGATGCTCGCGTAGCGGCAATCATTGGCACCGGGGGGCAGGCCAGGACGCAGCTTGAAGCGGTTGCCGTGGTTCGAAAGCTGAAATCCGCGCGCGCTTATGGGCGCGATGCGGCCAAGCGCGAGAAGTTCTGCGAAGAGATGTCCAAACGGCTGGGCATTCCCGTACAGGCGTGTGCGTCCGCGGCAGAGGCGGTGCGCGGCGCGGACATCGTCTGCACGGCCACAACAACTTCGCAGCCGGTTGTAAGCGGAGCGGATCTGGCGCCCGGGGCTCACATCAATGCCATTGGCGCCAACCACGCGCACAAGCGCGAACTCGACGATGAAGCGGTCGCCAGTGCTGACATCATTGTCGTGGATTCCGTGGAACAGTCACGGCAGGAAGCGGGCGATCTGATCATCGCTTTTCATGGCGATGAGAGTTGCTGGACCGGCGTCAAGAAGCTTTCCGAAATTGTCGCAGGGAAAGCCACCGGCAGAACCAGCGATACGGAAGTCACACTTTTCAAATCGAATGGGATTGCGTCCTGGGATCTCGCCGTGGCGATGAAGGTCCATGCGATGGCGCGAGAGAAAGGGCTTGGCAGGGAATTGCCGCTATGGGGTGACGGCGGGAAAAGTTAGTAGAACAGCCTAAATACTTTTTTCTTGGAGCTTGCGGCGCAAGGCATCATGCAGCCGGGACTTCACGTCGCCGGGCAGTTCGACGGGTTTCGAATCGCAGAAGACATCCACCGTCAACCTAGTCTGATCCACCACCATCTTGCACTCCCCACAGTGATCGAGATGGCGCTCAAGCTCCTGCTTCACCGATAGATCGAGCTCGCCGTCGATGTAATCGGAGATCTCGCGAATGACGCCTTTGCAATTCAATTTGCGCCACCCTGCCGAAAATAGCGATTCAGCTTTTGCCGGAGTTTGAGCCGGGCCCGCAGCAGTCGGGACTTTACCGCGGCAACCGAAACGCCGACCACTTTGGCGGTTTCTTCGGTGGAAAGCTCTTCGACGTCGCGCAGCACAAAAACGACCCGGAAATCCGGCGCGAGGTTGTCGATGGCCTCGGACAGGATTTCGTGCATCTCCGTCTGAGCAAACCGCTGCTCCGGGCTTGGCCCCCAATCCTCAAGCTCGCGGGGCATGAGGTCTTCATCGCCCTCAATCGGCTCGTCGAGAGAAAACTGGTTCGGGCGGCGTTTGCGGAGGCGCATCAGCGCCTCGTTCGCGGCGATGCGCACCAGCCAAGTGTAAAAGCGGGAGTCTTCCTGGAAATCCTTGAGGTGCGCATAAGACTTAAGGAAGGCGTCCTGCATGGCGTCCTCGGCGTCTTCGCGATTCCGCGTGATGTTCATGGTCAGCCGGAAAATTTTCGCTTCGTAGCGGTTTACCAGCTCTTCGAAGGCATGCGTATCGCCGCGCTTGGCGGCGGCCACCAGCAGGTGTTCGTCGTCGCGCGCAACGGTGGAAGGCAAGCGGTGGGGATTCGGTGCGCTCAATGGTTTAAGCAGGCCGATCGGCGGCTGCATCCTCGCTCTCGAATGTATAAAGGTAGCACAAAGCATTGAGCACTTCCCCATCCTCCTGTTTAGATGATGCTGCTAGCGGTGAGATTCAGGAAATGAGGGAAACTTACGGCGTTGTCGCGCTTTGAGAATGGCATGCTACGGGTTGCCGTTGCGAAGCCATACTCAAGTCGTTCAATGTTAGCTACTTAGAGTGCTTTGCGGCGCATCCTGCCTCTGGGAGGGGTGCCGTCCACCAGCGGGACTGGCTGGAAAGCCGTAGGCCCTCGGAAGTTGTCGCTTGGCGGCACCACTAGTACAATTTTGCGCGGGAGCTCTTTGACGAAGGCGCTTCCAGCGGTCTCGCTTCGGTTCTCAAATCTCGCTTCGCCGTCCTAAGCCTTTCCGGCGGGATGAACTGGATTTGTGAATGGCATTTGAGCGCGATCTCCGGCAGTTTCTTTTTGCCGGCGAGGATGCCAAGGAAGCCTGGCCGCCTATGTCGAAATGTGCGCTCCTTACTTCAACGCTAAGTAGTAAAATCTCAAGGCATAGTAAGCTGGCGTAATGCGAACACTTCCCGACCACCTCCGCAAAGGAATGAAACTCGTGATCGTTGGGTGCAATCCGAGCGAATCCTCCGTCCGCGTGGGCCACTACTATGCCGGCCGCGGGAACGAATTCTGGCCCATGCTCTATGAGAGCGGCGTTGTGCCGGAGCCTTTCGATTATCACGACGACAAGCGGGTTATCGAATTCGGCGTAGGTCTTACCGACCTGGTGAAGCGTCCCACGAAAGGCATTGAGGAACTGAAGCGCGAAGACTACGCCGAAGGCCGCATCGTCCTCTCGCAGAAGCTCGAGGAATTCGCTCCTCACGTTGTGGCTTTTAACGGGAAACTTACTTACGAACAGTTTGCCCAGCGAAAATGCAAATTTGGCATTCAGAAAGAGCTGCTCTATGGCGCGCGCGTGTATGTCCTGCCTTCCACCAGCGGCGCGAATGCCATAGGCAAGAGCGAGAAGATGCGGCATTTTAGAAAGTTGGCGCAACTCGTTGCACGCATCGGTAAAGAACACGAGGCGCGAAGTCACTGAACGGAGTTCCCCTTGAGCAACACTCCACAACCCGCGCAAGCTGGACCAGTCATTCTGGAAGGGAAGCACGATGGCATCGCAACCCTGGTGATGAATCGCCCCGACCGCTTGAATGCGCTGAACAACGAACTGGCGATGGCCGTCAATGAGGCGCTCGGCCGAATCGCGGGAGATCCGAGCGTCGCGGTGGTCATTATCACCGGAGCGGGGCGAGCGTTTTGCGCGGGCGGGGACCTCGGTGCAATGGCGGCCAGCCGCCAGAAAGGTGCGATGCACGATCTGGAGCCGCTGCTGCGCGCGGGGATGCAGATGGTGCTCAACATGCGCACGATGCCTCAACCAGTGATTGCCGCTGTGAACGGCGCCGCCGCGGGCGCAGGCATGAACATTGCCTTGGCGGCAGACATTCGCATTGCCTCTGAAGAGGCGTCCTTCGGGCAAAACTTTGCGAAGGTTGGATTATTCCCCGATTACGGCGGGAAAGCCGCGGAGCTTTTTTATACCGGTGAGATGATTGATGCGAAAACGGCGCTTGCCCTTGGCCTCGTCAACCAGGTGGTTCCGGCGGCACGGCTCGAAGCGGAAGTAAAGTCGCTGGCACAAAAAATCGCGCGAGGTCCGTTGATGGCCATTCGCGCGGTGAAAAAGGCGTTGTTTGCCAGTCATGCCAAGGAACTCGCTCACGCTCTCAACAATGAGGTCGAGGAACAGGTTCGCTGTTACCTATCGCAAGATTGCAATGAAGGAATTAAAGCGTTCTTCGAAAAGCGGCCTCCGAAGTTTCAGGGCAAGTAGCCTTCCCGGTTCAAGCGCCGCGACAATCATGACCACCGGCCACGAAACCATTCAATTGCGGCTCGAACATCGCACGGCGTGGATTACCCTGGACCGTCCGCCGCTCAATATTCTCGACATTCCGATGATGCAGGCGCTTGATGCCGTGCTGGAACGCGCTCTTCCCAGATGTGATTTCGCGATTGTTCAAGGCGCGGGTCCTAAGGGTTTCTCCGCCGGAGCAGAAATCGCCGATCACACTCCCGAGCGCGTCGAGAAAATGCTCGCCGCGTTTCACGCTGTCTTTCGCCGGCTCGCCGCCGCCGACTGCCTGACAATCGCCGCCGTCCGCGGTTACTGTCTTGGCGGAGGGATGGAACTCGCAACCTTCTGTGATTTCGTTCTTGCTACGGAATCCGCGCAGTTTGGCCAGCCGGAGATCAAGCTCGGTTGCTTTCCCCCGATCGCAATGGTTACGCTGCCTCATCTGATTGGAATGCGCGCCGCCGCGCATCTGATCCTCACCGGCCAGCAAATCAACGCGTCGGAGGCCGGCCGCCTCGGCCTTGTCACGCGCGTGATTCCCGACGCTCAGTTGCCCGTTGCATTGGACGACTTGCTCGAAGAACTTCGAGCGTTGAGTCCGAGTGTTCTCCACCTGACGCGCAAGACCCTGGGACGTCTCCACTTCGCGGAATTCGCGAAGCAACTCGAGGAAGCGGAACGCGTATACTTATCAGGATTGATGCAGACCCACGATGCACGGGAAGGCGTCCGCGCTTTCCTTGAAAAGCGCCCACCGATTTGGAAGGGGAAATAGATGGATGATTTAGAGATCACGCCGGCCGACGTAAAGGCGCGGCTCGACCGCGGCGAAAAGGTACATTTGGTGGATGTCCGGGAGCCTTGGGAATACGACCTTTGCCGGATCGAAGGCGCGAAACTCGTGCCGCTCGGCTCGCTGGCGGCAAGCCTGCAGACGCTTCCGGATGTGGACGAAGTGATTTGTTATTGCCATCACGGAATGCGCAGTCTGGACGCAGCCGCGTGGCTGCGATTTCAGGGCATTGAGAGAGCCAAATCTTTGGCCGGCGGAATCGAGCGCTGGTCTGTGGAGATCGATCCGAGAGTCCCGCGGTATTGAGAGGGTTCTCTGTAGTGGCGCAGCATGCTGCGCCACTACAAACAAGGAGACAGTTTGCCAACGGGGAAAATCATATTTCTGCAGAAGCCGACGTGAACCACTTGCCGCAAAGCAAGAGGTCTCTTGCTGGAGATGGGTGCCGAACTGGAGTCACGCGATTTGGATAAGCAGCGATTGACCGAGGCCGAACTCGAAGAACTGATCGGCGACCGCGATTACAAAGAATTCCTGAATACGCGAAATGAACTCTATCGCTCGCGGAAAATGAAGGACCATCCGCCCTCGCGCGCGGAGGCCATCAAACTAATGGCGAAGGAGCCGAATCTAATTCGCAGACCTGTGGTCATTCGAGGTGCGCAGATGGTGCTGGGCTTTGATGAAGCGGCTTATCGGAAACTTGTGAAGTGATGTTCCTTCGTTCGGAGACCAAAGAATGGATGTGAAGACGATCGCAGTGATTGGCGCAGGCACAATGGGGCGGGGAATTGCCTACGCCGCTGCTTTCGGCGGCTACAACACTGTCCTGGAAGACGTTTCGCGCCACGTGCTCGAACAAGGTATCGCCTGGATCCGGCAGTCGTTCGAAGAAGGGGTTGCCCGCGGCAAGGTCGAAGCCGGCGTCCGTGACCGGGCGCTATCGCTGATTTCGACGGCAAGCAACGTCGAAGATGCCATCCGCGACGCCGACCTCATCATCGAAGCCGTGCCGGAAGAGCTGGAGATGAAGCTCGAACTCTTCACCATCTTCGACAAGTTCGCCAAGACCGGCGCCATTTTCGCAAGCAATACATCATCTCTTTCGATCACGGATTTCACGGACGTCACGGTTTCGCGCGACCGCTGCGTCGGCATGCATTTCTTCAATCCCGTGCCGAAAATGAAACTCATCGAACTGGTGAGGACGCCGCAAACTTCCGATGAAACCGTGGCCACCTGTCGCGAAGTCGCGCGCCGCATGGGCAAGGAAGTCGTCAACGTCAACGAGGCGCCCGGTTTTATCACCACGCGCGTCAACGCCCTGATCGGCAATGAAGCTTTCAACATGCTCGAGGCGGGAATTGCCACGCCCGAGGACATTGACAAAGCCTTGAAACTCGGGCTAAACCACCCCATGGGCCCCTTCGAGTTGGTCGATCTCGTCGGTCTCGACGTGCGGCTTAAGATCCTTGAGTATCTCCATCAGACTCTTGGCGAAAAGTACCGGCCCAATTCCTTGTTGCGGCAATACGTTCAGGAAGGAAGGCTTGGCCGCAAGACCGGGCGCGGTGTTTATGACTACACGCAACTAAAAGCCGCAGAGAAAAAGACTTGATCGCACCAGTGAGAATGGATTAATTCCAAGATGAAATCGCTTGCCGAAAGAATCGTCATTCAGCAGGGCGACCTGACGGAGATGGATACGGACGCCATCGTCAACGCGGCCAACAATGATTTAATTCTGGGCGCGGGCGTTGCGGGAGCCATCCGCCGCAAAGGCGGAGAAGAGATCCAGCGCGAATGCGATGCTATCGGGAGTATCCCGGTCGGTTATGCGGCCATCACCACGGGCGGAAAACTGAAGGCACGATTTGTGATTCATGCGGCCAGCATGCAACTCGGCGGGAAAACGAGTGCGGACTCGCTGCGGCATTCCGCGGCGCATTCTTTGAGAATAGCCAACGAGCGCGGGCTCAAGACAATCGCATTTCCGGCGGTGGGCACGGGTATCGCGGGATTTCCGCTGAAAGACTGTGCGGAGATCATGCTTCGTGAGGCGGCGCAGCATCTGAGAGGCGAAACTTCCCTGGAAACGGTTTATTTCGTACTTTTCGACGAAGCGGCGCAAGGAATTTTTGAGCGGGCCTGGAGAAAGATCCAGACTGAGCCCGCTTCTGATTCGGCAGGAGCCAAGGGCTCGTGACGCCACTCGCTGAATTACTTGGCGACCGCATTCGCCGTTTCGGCCCCCTCACTTTCGCGGATTACATGCGCGAATGCCTCTACCACCCGGTCCACGGATACTACAGCAAAGCGGAGTCGAAGCGTTTTGCCGACTACTATACGAGCGTCGACGTGCATCCGATTTTTGCGCGTCTCCTGGCGCGGCAGTTCGCGGAGATGTGGGAAAACCTCGGACGTCCGGCGGAATTTACGCTTATGGAGGCGGGCGCCGGCGTCGGGCGGTTTGCCGCCCACGTTCTCGATTTTTGCGAAGCGAAGCTCCCAGCGTTCTATGACGCGCTGAAGTATGTCGCCGTGGAGCGCTCCGCTTCACGGTGCGAACAGGCGAGGATTCACTCGAAACGCCACGAGGACGCCGGGCACTTCAGAGCTTCGGCCGAGGTTCCGGCGCACATCGCCGCAGGCTGCTTCTTCTCAAATGAATTGGTCGATGCGCTGCCGGTGCATCGAATCGTAATGGATGGTGGCACGTTGAAAGAGATTCTTGTAGGCTTCCGCGCCGGAAGCTTTGTAGAAGTGTTGGCACCGCTATCGACTTGCGCCGTCACCGAGTATTTTGCTGCGCAAGACATTGCTCTGTGCGAGGGCCAGCACGCCGAAGCAGGGCTGGAAGCGTGCGACTGGATCAGTGAAATCGGCCGCCGCCTTGAACGCGGCTACGTACTCACGATCGACTACGGTCATCCCGCGGCTGACCTCTTTGACGATCACCACATGCGCGGCACGCTGCTCGCCTATCAAAACCATCGCGCCAGCGAGGACTTTTATGCTTCGCCTGGCGAGCAGGATTTGACCGCGCACGTCAATTTCACCGCGCTCGAATCCTGGGGAAAACGATCCGGCCTTGAAACGGCGGGCTTTACTTCACAGACGGCTTTTCTGCTGGCGCTCGGGCAGGGAAATGAATTTGCGGACGTCTACGATGAGGGACAAACCGAGGCGGAGCGCATGAAGGCGCGGCTGCAACTTAAGACGCTGATCCACCCGGAAGGGATGGGGGAGCGATTCCAGGTCCTTATCCAGCGAAAAGGTGGTGTACCCGGGCCACTGACTGCCCTTGGGGGAATTTGACGGCTGATTTGGTGTCCACTTAAATTCGGGAGAGGCCCCTTGCGATGGTGGGACTCTTCATTCGTCGCGATGCACTCAAGACAGATTTCACCAAGGGGCATCTGGGATACCCCCGGTGTTTTTTGTAAGTTGCATCTAAATGACTTAAATGATGGGTAAGTCCTTTGGATGCAACACATACGCCGCAGTTTGTAAGTGTTGCATCTGAAGGGCTTAGGGATTTACATAGCCATCGAAGCAGAGCTGCTTCTCTTGCCATGAGCCGGGCTGCGGATCCTCATGCTGGGGTGCGGATTTGACGACGGAAAAGCGGCGGCAAGCCGCCGCACTCCAAAGTGTCTGCACCGGGCAGCCGCGGGCGGGGCGGATTCCGGTGAGAACTGCGGGTTGGAATTTTTGCGATCCCGGAAATAAAAAAGGCGGCAGAGAAGCTGCCGCAATCGGTAAAAATCCGCACTTCTATACAGAAAGTACATTACCAAATGAGATATAGAAAGTCAAGTGGGATTTTTCGCGGAAGCGGAGCGCTCCCAACCCCTGCAAAACGATTCCTATTGCTGAAGAGGATTGGGCTTTTTTAAAACGGGTTTTTCGCCGGAGGCGGGCGGCGGAATTGCTGCCGGGGGTTTTGGCGTCTGGCCAGCCGCGGGAGTGACGACAGGCGTTCCGCCTTCGGAGTACGCCTTCTTCAGAAATCCTTCCGCGACCTGCTGCGCGCTGCCGGTGTCGTCGTTGGTTTGTTTCGCTTTGCTGTATTCGTTGACGGCGCGCTCGCGCTGTCCTAGCATGTCAAAAATCTTTCCGAGGTAGATGTGGCTCCAGACTTCCGTCCACTTTTCCGACGGCTCCGGAACGGTCTGCAACGCTTCCCGGAACGCGTTCGCTGCCGCCTGATAGTTTTTCTGGTAGAAGAACGCTTCGCCCATCCGGAAATTCGCCAGCGGCCGGTTCGGCTGAATCGCAAGCGCCCGCTGATACTGCGCCACCGCATCGTAAAACCGGCCTTGTTCGGCGAGATCCTCGCCCCGCGCAATGGCAGCGCGGGCACGCAGCGTAGTGCTGCCCTTCAGAATGAGATTATTGGGATCGATCTTGATTCCGCCGGGCTTCGGCCGGCCAAATGTCTCTACGGTGAACCCCGATTCCGTGCCGATCACGTCGATGGTTTTCAGCTCCGGATTTCCTTCCGTATCGATGCGCAAATCCACCGGCATGCGAAAGGTGTCCAGAGGCTGCTTGATCTTGCCAACGACGCGAAATCCCTTCGGCGTGCGGTACACGACGTATTCCAGCGAGAACTCCGGCACGCCCGTTGAAGTGAGCCACTGGGCGAAAAAGCCGCGCAAGTTTGGCGGATCTTGGGGCGGCTTCGCCGCGGCCTGCGCGCGGCGCTCCGCGATGTTTTCAAAATCCTCGATCCGCGCGGTTTTCTCCGCAAACTGAAAGTAGAAATCGCGCAGCGCGGATTTGAACGCCACGTCGCCCATTTGCGCCCGCAACATGTGAAAAAGCATCGCACCTTTGTTCAACACCACCGAACGGTAATCGGGGGAGTAAGGAGCCAGCCGTGCCGCCTGCGCGATGGGCGCGGCATCTTCATACATCAGCGCGCCAACCGCGAATTCGTCCACCGCACGGAGTCCCGCTTCTTTGCCCGCGTTTTGCTCCGCGTAGAGCGCTTCGCAATACCGCGCCAGCCCATCGCTGATCCAGACGTCGCCAGGACTTGCCGGGAGAACCTGAATTCCCCACCATTGCGAGGCCACCAGGCGTGCAATCGTCCTGTCGCTGCTCTTGGGGTCCCAGATGCGCTGGCTCAGGAGTAAAACGCCGGGAGCCGCGTAATCGCGCAGAGTTCCGTCGGGCAGCTGGATCACCGTGAAAGTTGGATCCGGCAGGGGGCCAAACACATCTGAAAAAATAATTGTCGAGCGCGCCACGCTGGTTGCGAATTCCTCTGCATTCGCGGACGATGCTCGCGGAGCGTAAACCGCAACGTTGATCCCTTCCGCCTGCTTTGGGTTGAGCTGGAGATTGCCCACAACAAACGTGCCATGCGGCGCGAGATTCTTGCACTCGAAGGTGTAAAGCAGGCGCCCGCCCTCCACGGCGTTTTTGCCGGGCATCGGTGTCGGAGCGGAGGCTTTGCCAGTCCCCGCGACGGCAAAAGTGTCTGGAACGTTCAGGCGGAATGTCGCCGTGTAACGGTTCGACGGAAAGTTTGTGAGCGGAAACCACCTTGCCGGCAACAGCAAATAGCCACCATCTTTGTTAATCAGGGCGGCGCGCACACCGGGTATGGGGCTGTTTTCCTCATTTACGAGCAACCCCGCATAAGTGTAGGTGAGCGTGACGTGGCCGGCAGTGGCCACGGGCGTGGGCAGTTGGACGACAACGATGAGCGGGTTCTGATTGTCGCGCTCAAATGTCAGCGACTTGCCGTCGGCTCCTTTTACCTCTTTCACAGTCAGATTCTGGTGCAGCTCGACGCGCACGCTGCTGGAGGCTTCCACGGCCTTGAAATCAATTTTTGCGGTCGCCGAAATCGATTGTCCAATAGCATCCAGCGACGCGGACACGTCGTAGTGTTCGGCGAGGAAATTCTCGGGCCGGGGAGTCTGCGCCTGGAGCGGCGCGGCAGCGCAAGACAGAAAAATCAGCGTAAAGGGAAAAAATGTCGCAGAAGCTTTTCGGCGAAGGGCCATCGGACCCCTTTCAATAATCCTCAATTCTGCACCAATATACACCTATAAGATCCCAGACCCGTCACTTCGCGTTGCTTTTGGCCGTGGCCAGCAGCTTTATAATTTCATCCGCCGCTCTTTCGACAGCTCCCGGGGGGCCCAGGAGCTGCCGCACCTCTTCCAGCCCGCGGTTCATTTCCTCCACTCGTCTCTTGGCTTCTTCCGAGGCAGAGAGCAGCTTTTCTGCTTCCGCGGCGACTCGCTGTGGCGTGAAGGCGTTCTGGATCAATTCAGGGACGACCGCGCGGTCGGCAATCAAATTTACCATGCTGAGGAACTTGGTTCTTACCAGCGGTTTTGCGAGCCGCGCCGTCAGCGGAGAGAGCCGGTAAACGACAATCATTGGTTTACCGAGCAGCGCCGTTTCCACCGTGGCGGTGCCGCTGGAGACAATCGCCAAATCGGCGGCGGCCAGGGCGTTATAGGCGTCATCCTTGATGAATCGCACGTGCCAGCCGGGAGGGAATCTCGCCTCCAGCTCCAGGACATCCAGTCCCGGCGCCACGGCAACCACTATCTCAGGCTGGCCTGGCAGCCTTTGGCGGATTTCCGCTAGGGCTTCTATCAGCACCGGCACGTGGTGCGCGATTTCTCCCCGGCGGCTTCCCGGCAGAATCGTCAGTATCTTGTTCCGTTCATCCAGACCGTATTCTTTACAGAAAAATTCCCGAGTCATCGTGGGTTGCACGTTGCCCACGAGCGGATGGCCGATGAATTTCACCGGGACGCCGGCATCGGCGTAAAACTTTTCTTCGAAATGGAAAATACACAGCGCCCGCGCGAACCGCCGCCGCACTAGATTCACGCGCCACGGCCGCCACGCCCAGAATTGCGGGCAAATGTAATAGACGTTTCGAATGCCCTTGGGGCGCAGCTTGCGCGCTAGGCGCAGATGGAAACCGGGGAAGTCCGTCAGAATCGCAAGCGGCGGCCGCCGGCGCTCCGCTTCGTCCACAAGCCGCCTCATGGCGCGAACCAACGACGGCAGCCGCTTCAGCACTTCGGTGATTCCCACGACGGAAGCCTCCGAATAATCCGTGATGATCTCGACGCCCGCCGCGCGCATCTGCGGCCCGCCCATCCCGAAAATCGCCACGTCCAGGCGCTGCTTCAGGGCCGTCGCGAGCCGCGCGGCGTACATGTCTCCGGAAGCTTCGCCGGCGGAGAGAAGGAGCGGTATTGGCGGCATGTTTGTATTGCGCAAGAATCAGTCGCTGGCCGGTAACACGGAGGGTTCAGCCGAGCCGTTGGCTTCGATCGGAAGGTGCAGCTCCTGATCCTTGTATTGCAGCTGGTAAAGGCGATAGTAAATCCCGCGCTGCGCGAGAAGCTCCTGATGCGCGCCTTGTTCGCGCAAGCGCCCTTTGTGGAACACGAGAATGCAGTCCGCGTGCTGAATCGTGCTGAGCCGGTGCGCGATGACCAGTGCGGTTCGCCCGGACAACAAGCGGTTCAGCGCTTCGCGAATTAGCATTTCCGTCTTCGTGTCCACGCTCGAAGTTGCTTCATCCAGAATCAGGAAGCGCGGATTGTGAGCCAGCGCGCGCGCAAAATTGATGAGCTGCCGCTGCCCAACCGAAAGAGTTGAGCCGCGCTCGTTTACGCTGGCACCCACTCCCTCCGGCAATGAGCGTATGAATTCCCCAAGCCCAATCTCTTCCACCGCCCGCTCCACTGTGGGGCGGTCGATGCCCGGCGTGCCCAGCCGGATGTTCGTTTCAATTGTACCGGTGAAGAGAAAAGGGTCCTGCAGCACGATGCCGAATTGCCGCCGCAAATCCTGCAACTCGATCATTCGAATGTCCTTGCCGTCCAGGAGGATTTGCCCGCGCTGAATGTCGTAAAAGCGCAGTAACAGGGAGATCAGAGTGGTCTTCCCAGCGCCGGTGTGTCCCACGATGGCGATGGTCTGCCCAGGCGCCACTCGGAAAGAGACATCGCGCAAAACCCAATCTTCCTCGGACGGCTCCGCGACGTTCCGGTAGCTGAACCACACGTTGCGGAACTCAATCTCGCCGCGCGGATGGTCGAGCGGAATGGCGTTGGGATCCGATTCGACTAGCAGCGGCTCATCCAGCAGCTTGAAGATGCGCTCGGAGGCCGCCATAGCGGATTGGAGGATGTTGAATTTCTCGCTGAGGTCCTGAATCGGCCGGAAGAAGCGCTGCGCAAACATGGTGAACGCCGTGAGAACGCCAAGAGTGAGCGTGCCGGAGAGAATGCGGTTCCCGCCGGACCAATAAATCAGGGCGATGGTGGCGAAGCTGAGAAATTCGACCGCCGGATAGAAGAGCGCGTAAGCGAGAATCGCGTCGCGCCAGGCGAGCATATTGTCGCGATTACGCTTCTCAAATTCTTCGACGGCCTTGTGTTCGCGGTTGAAGAGCTGCACCACGCTCATGCCGGAAATGTATTCCTGAAGAAAAGCGTTGATGCGGGCAATGGCCGTGCGGATGCGGCGATTGGCGTCGCGGACGAACTTGCGAAAGATCATGGTGACGATCAGGATGCCGGGCAGGACGGCAAGCGTATCCAGCGCCAGGCGGCGGTCGATCTTGAAGAGTAAGCCGGCCATGACCACGAGGAGAAAGAAATCGTTGATCATGGTAACAACGCCGGCGGCGAAGAGATCGTTGAGAGCATCAACGTCCGTGGTCACGCGTGTGACCAGCCTACCGACGGGGTTGCGGTCGAAGTAACTCATCGGCAAACGCTGCATGTGGCTGAATATTTCGCCGCGCATGTCGTACATCGTTTGCTGGCCGACGCGCTGCATGATGCGAATCTGGATGTATTGGGCGAGGAAGTCGAACACCAGTACGGCCAGTAAGAGAAGGCTGAGCCAGCCGATTCCCGACCATGCGGATGCTTCCGTGATCAGGCCCTTCAGTTCGGGGACGAAGTAGCTGTCGATGCCCTTTCGAAAAATGAGCGGGGGTGCGAGCTCGAGAGGAGTGACGATGGCAACCATGACGAGCGCGAGAACAACGCGCCATTTGTAGGGCTTCATGTATTGCAGAAGCCGGCGCATCAAGCGCGAATCATACGCTTTGCCGAGGGCTTCTTCTTCGTGCAGGTTGCTCATGCGCGTTCGAGCTCTTCTTCCAGCAACTGTTTCTGGTACAAATCCGCGTAGTAGCCGCCACGAGCGAGCAGATCGTCATGCGTTCCGCACTCGGTGATGGCGCCGTCGACCAAGACGACGATCTGGTCAGCGTCGCGGACAGTCGAAGTGCGATGGGAAATCAGAATTGTCGTGCGCCCTTGCATGACTCCGCGCAGGCCATTGAGGATGAGCTCCTCGGTTTGCGTGTCCACGGCGGAAAGGGAATCGTCGAGGATCAGAATTCGCGGATCGCGGACGACGGCGCGCGCAATGGCGGCGCGCTGTTTTTGTCCGCCGGAGAGAGTGATGCCGCGCTCGCCGACCATGGTTTCGTAGGCTTTTCCGAAGTCCTGGACGTCGCCGTGCAGGCTGGCAATTTCGGCGGCTTCGCGGACACGCTGGTCGTCATATTCAGGCAGGCCGAAGGCGATGTTGCCGCCGACGGTCTCTCCGAACAAGTAGGTGTCCTGGGGGACGAACCCGATGGACTGGCGCAAAGTGGTGAGAGGCCATTCGCGAATGGGACGGCCGTCGATCAAGACGCAGTCATCCGGCGCTTCCCAGAGGCGGGCGATGAGAGCGGCGAGGGTGGTCTTGCCGCTTCCGGTAGGGCCGACGATGGCGAGTGTCGAGCCGGCGGCGACTTTCAAATGAATGTCGTGAAGCACGGGATGGCAGCTACTGCCATTGGATTTGGAGGCGCCGTTCGCTCCGGCTCCGGAAAGAGTCGTCGGATAAGTGAAGGTGAGATGACGAAATTCGATTTCGCCGCGCGGCTTGGTGCCTTCCGGAACTGTCGCGTGGCGGTCATCAATGTTGGGTTTGGCCGTGAGGATGTAGTTCAACCGGCCCATGGAAGCGGCGCCGCGCTGAAAAATATTTGTGACCCATCCAAGAGCGATCATGGGCCAGACGAGTAAAGCGAGGTAACCGTTGAAGGCAATGAGCGCGCCGAGGGAAATCTGGCCGCGGAAAAGCTGATGTCCGCCCTGCCATAACACGATCAAGAAGGTAGTGCCAATGAGGGCCTGAAGCGAGGGCATGAACATGCTCCAGGTGCGGATTAGTTTGATATTGCGAGAGACGTATTCGCGGTTGGGTTCGTCAAAGGCGCGGATTTCCGCTAGTTCCTGTGCGTACGCGCGGACAACGCGCACGCCGGCAAGATTTTCCTGGACGCGGGCGGTGAGGGTGGCGAGAGCGGCCTGGATCGATTCGTAGAGGTCGTGAATCGTTTTTCCGAAGAACCAGACGGCGACAGCCACTACAGGCGCGGGAAGAAGAACCCAAAGCGTGAGGGAAGGCGAGAGCGCGACCATGACAAGGATGGCCAAGATCATGGTGCCTATCGTCGTCGCGCTGTACATGATGCCGGGGCCGAGGACCATGCGGACGGCGTTGAGGTCGTTGGTGGCGCGGGACATCAGTTCTCCGGTGCGATTGCGGACGTAGAATTCGGGTTCGAGGATCAGCAGACGCTTGAGGAGATCGTTACGAATGTCGAATTCGATGTCGCGGGAGACGCCGATGAGGGTCCAGCGCGCGGAGAAGGAGAGAAGCCCCTTGATCGCGACGCAGAGAACCACGATGAGGCAGTAGATTCCCAGCGTGCGGCGGCTGCTGGGTGCGTAGTAGGGAATGGAAGTGCTGAGCCGCGACGGATTCAAAGCAATAACCAGCGGACTTCCGGTCTGCGTGGAGTGTTCAAAAGGAACCGCATTGCCGGCCAGGGTGTCCGTCATGATTCCGGTGGCGAGCGGAAGGATGTTGCCGATAATGCTCATCAGCACGACTGTAAGCAGGCCGAAAACAATGCCGCCGGTGTAGCGCCGCAGATACGGCATCAGGCCGCGCAAGGCTTTGCCGGGAGCAGATTCCCTCTTGCCCTTGGACGCTCGATTACCGGTTGCTGGCGGGGCGGCGCTCATCGCAGCGTCGACCTCGGATCTTGCATCGATGGAGACTCGAGCAGGAAGTGTTCGTACGTGCGATCCAGCGATTGGTAGCGCTTTGTCGCCGGATTCCAGCGCACACCGATCGGCAGCACGTGCGAGTCCGTCGTGCCTTTCAGAGGTGTGAAATAGAGTTGCAGGCCCTTCTCATCGTTTTGCTCATATTGCAGCCGCCAGCCGGTCACCTGCACCAAGGGCGTCAAACCCAAAAAGCCCTTTTGGTTTTTCAGATGTTCATCGCAGCGCAGGACTTCCGCCCATTTCCCGTCGGTATTTTCCGCCACGACGACTCGCGTCACGATCGTTCCCGGCAGATTGTTGGTTGGCGTCTTTGGTACGACGTTCGCCACAAGAAATTCCTGTTTCCCGTTCTTCGCCAGGTCTCCAAACGCCAGCACCTGCGATTCGCTCCCCAAGAGCGCCTTTGCCGCCAACTGAATTTCTTCGGGCACGGCAGGTTCCGCGGGCTTGGTTTCCGCTTGCGGCGAAGCCTTGGGCGCATCCGCGCCGCATCCGCCCAGAAAAATGGCCAAGGACAGGACACTTAGTGAGAATTTCAGCGGGATTCTCCACCTATGGGGCGCGCCAACACCCGAGCCCTCCTCTAGGAAGGACGGAGCGCTGCCCGCCTCGTTAGCACACGAACAGTAGCTTTGTGAGGTTTTGTCCATTAAAAATTTGACGCCCCAAGCGTGATTTTCACCACTCACCCCGGCTTCCCATTTTTCTCCGGCGTGCAGAGCACTTCCACACCTGCGGCACATCCGGACCAGTTCCATCAAATGCCTGCTACAGCAATTCTAGCTGTTGCCTGCTCTTCGTGGAAGGACTCCGCGAATCGGACTTGCCTAAATTTGAATGCGCTACCGCTGCGCCAGAATCGCATCCAGTCGCGCTTCAAAGTTTTCCTCTCCCTCAGACCAAAGCTCGCTGCGTTCTACCGGCAACGCCCGCTCGATCGCTTCCACCCAGTGGAATAGTTGTTGGATGTTCTCCCGGGTCTTGGCGTGATATTCCCTTAGGTTGCCGCTCGTGGCCATCCACTGCCGAAACTTATGCTCAAGCGGATGATCCGAGGAGTTAAACGGATTCGAGGCCGCGCCCGGCGCCAGCAGCCCTCCATGCCCCGTGAAAAAGTGCTCGAAGCCCAAGTCGGCCATGAAGTGTCCGGCCGTGGCCGCAAGTCCGTCGTCATACTCCTGCCCATGGCACGCCAGCACGAGCGGCTCCGGTTTGTGCTGCCACTTCATGCTCTCGATATCGAACCCCCACAAGTCCCATTTTGCGTTCGCGATATACGCCGTGTCCGCGTTCACGTGCTGGACCGCCAGCGCGGCAACTTCCGCAGGTCCTGTCTTCAAGGGACGCAAATCCCACTCCGCTACAGGTATCTCCGTTGCGTCCACGGCCTGCACGATCAGTTCGCTAAAGGTATTCTGCGTGGCCGAAAGCGGTGCGGTCGTCAGGAACCGCGCGAATTCGGCAAGCATCGTCTCCAGGGAAAAATCGCGCGTCCACACGCGCAGGTAAGCGTGGTTGGCCATGGTGGTTGAAACCTTTGGGATTATACCGGGCCAGCGTGGAACTAGCGAATCGGCAGCCGAATCGCGTTGAGAAAGATTGTCGTGAAACAGGTACGCTTGGCTGCAGGGACCTTGGTCAGCTACTCGTGTTGGCGCTTTTTGCGAGCCCGGGAGGCTCCGTCGGCGGCGCAAAACTCTGCCCCATCTCCCTCAGCCGTTCGCGCAGGGATTCTCCCACGCCTGCGAATACTTGGGCGCAGGCTTCGCGAAGTTTTTCTTCCGCAGTCGCGGCGATTCCCGAAATCATATCCCGCGACTGGTGGTCCAGCGACGCCACCGTCGCCAGCATCCACTGGTTTGAAACATTTTCCAGCCGGCTCTTGTACTGCTCCGCGGCTTGTTCGCCCATCTGGCCGTAGATGCTTTGCATTTCCTGCTGATGAGCAACCATCATCGCTTTCCACGAATCCAGCAGAGGCGCAAACCCTTCAGACACTTTCTTCTGGGCTTCGGCCACACCCGCTTCGAGCGCTCCGCCCATGGAGGACTGGAAGCGCCGCAGGAAAGCCTCTTGTTCGGCCGTCGTCTTCTGCGCCAGCTCCATACGCGCCGCGTCCAGTTGCTGCCGCGCCCCATCCGTGGAGCGCTGCGTCTCTTCGTTGAATCCCCCCAGCTCTTGCCGGCCCGTGCGCTGAATCTCATCCGTGAACGCCGCCGCAGTCGTGTCCGCGGCTTCCGCGAAGAGCACTCGCGCGCGCTCGAACGAATCCCGCACCACCTCTTCCATCTGCGTCTGCGCGTGTCCCACGAAGTTGCGGCTCGCATGATCCAGCTCGCTCGCGAAGACGCTGGAGATCTCTCCTGCCTTTTCCCGAAACTGGTTTCCGGCGTCCTCGATGGTCCTTTCCGTCAGATTCTGAATCTGCGTCTGCGCCTTCTTTTCATACCATTCCGCTGATTTGAGAAGCTCTTCGACCATCTGGTGCTTCAAATCGCCGGCTTTTCCTTCGAGTTCCGTCAGGTTGCGCCAGGTGATCGATTGCGAAGATTCCTGCAGGATTTGCTCGACGCTGCCCAGATTCTCCCGGAAGCGCGCCAGTGATTCCGCGAAGGCTTCGTCCGCGGAGTTGCGGATGCGGTCCTGCTGGAGCGTCAGCGCCGCATCCATCAGCGACCGCCCCCCTGCCAGCTGGTGAACCGCCTCTTCGGCGCGCGTGACGTGCGGCTGCACCGTCTCCGCGATTTGCCGGTCAAACTGCGCCACTGCCTGGCGGCTCGCCTCTTCGAATGTCGCCCGAATTTTCGCGTTGATCTCCTCGAGGTTCGCTTCGGACCGGCGCTGCATTTCTTCGCGGTGCGGGCTCATTGCATTTTCGATTTGCGCTTGGAATCCGGCCAGCGCCTGCTGCTGCGCGTTCTCGAGTTGGGACGAATGTTGATCGAGCCGCTGGCTGGTTTCCCCGGCACGCGCCAGCGCCGACTCCAGCCGTTGCGTTTGCTCCTGCAGCGCATCCCGCAACGCGGCCATTCGCTGCTCTGCTTCTGTTGCCGCACTCGTCGCCGATTCGCGCGCTGCCGTGGCGTGACGCGTCATCTCATCCTGCAACTGAGTCATTAATCCGCGCGCGTGCTCGTTCAATCCGCCGGCCGCGCGATCCTGGGCCTCCGCGAGCGTACTTTCGATCGCCGCCCTCCAGCGCGCCTGTGCCGCTTCCAATTCATTCGCAAGCTGCCCGTGCGAGGACGATTGCGCGGACGAGAGCGCCGCTGTCACCTGTTGCTGAATCTCATTGGCCGCCACGCTCAGCGCCTCGCGTTGCGCAGCTGCCCCTTCTTCCCGTTGCATCGCCGCTTCCTCGAGTGCTCGCGCCGCCGACTCTGCGCCTGCAATAGTCTGCGCTTCCGACTGCTCGGACTGGGCCTTCAACCGGGCGGCAGTTTCCTCTGCCTCCCGGCACACTGCTCGCAGAATCTCCGCGCTGCGTTCCAGCTGCTGGGAGTGCTCGTTGCGCTGGGCTGCGCCTTCCTGCGAGAGACTCGCCGTTAGGTCGCGCGTGAGTTGCTCAAGTTGCGGCGCCAGCCACCGCGGCAAATTCGTCCGCAGCGCCTCGGCTGCCGCTGCATGGGCGGTGCGTGAATGCTCATCGGCTTCCTGCTGAAACTGTTCAATCGCGTGCGCGGTTTCATTCGCGATTTCCGCGCGTCCTGCGGCAAACTTCTGCTCCCACTGTTCGAACGACAGCCGCCGCTCCGCCGACACCGCCCGGGAAGCCGCTTCCCGCGCCGCGGCCTGAATTTGCTGCTTCGCATCGGCCACCAGCCGCGCGACTTGACGCGCCAACTGTAACGAAGCATCCGTCGTGCTCGCCGGGGAAGGGAACACCCTCAAATTGTCTGCCCCAGCCGCCGGCGGAGGCTCCGCCTGGCCCAAGGGCGCCGCTGCATCCGTTTCAGTCACCGGTGGCGGCAATTGCGGCGTTTCCTGTGCTGCATCCAACTTCAACACGACCTGCGTCAACTCGGGGACGGCGGTCCAATCTTCCGGCGGAAACGCGATGCCCCAGACGTTGCCGGAAACTTCCAGCTCCAGCGCCACCTGAAAAAGCTGCCGCACCGTTCGAGGCCGTTGAATCCAAGCCACTCGTCCTCGCACCGTGCGGGGCGGCTGACCCGTTTCCGGGTGCGGGATCTCCATCGTCACCCACATGTTTTTCAGGACGTAATGTTTCGACTGGTAGCGGCAGCCATGGCAATTGATAATCAGCGAAGACGTTCGTTCCACGAACGGACGCCCCAGCGCGTCGACACCCGTCACGGCAAGAGGAACCGCCTGCACGATCCGCGTGCTGCGACGCTTCCTTAATTCCGCGCTGGCGTTATTGGCGTTTTCAGACACCATTTCCATTGTCTCATCGGCGAAATTGCCGCCTGGATCGTTCATACAGACCGCCGCCATCCCTCAGTATTTTAATATTTCGCGCAGACGATTGGGATCGCTGCATCTACTTCATTGCGTCACTTCGCGGAGTACCTTCCGAGGTCGGCCTGCGGTGCGTGCCCGTTAGGAACATCCATGCTTCTTTTGCAACCCAGATTGGCCCAACCAGCAAATAGATCGGTCCCTGGAAAAACGCCGGGTGGTTTCCCTCGATGCGGTGGCCGAGAAATAGAAACACCCATCCTCCGAGAAAAAATCCCGCTCCCCAGGCCCATTTCATGAAAAGGAGGAGGATAAGCCCGGCAAAAATCATCGGGATACCGACGCCATGCAGGAATTTGTTCCACCCGGATTCATGCTCGTGATCATACTGCGTCATGTAGTGCGCCAGGGTCGGCATTCGCGCGCCTCCTGTCAGCCTTTTCGCGGCTGCCAAAGGTTTGGTGGGAGACAGCCACCGTGGAAACTAAACTCTATACCCAAATGGAAGGATTGACTAGAGCGTCCTGGAAGTACTGAGAGTCATGTTGCTGTTCGCCTATTGCCCTCGCAAACCGAGCCATCCCTTGCCCAGCGAGGACCGCGGGTCTTAAGTGCCGTCCGCCCGAACGAACCCTACAAATCCCGTCGCCCTTCCAGGGCCTTCAACATGGTTACTTCGTCGGCATACTCAAGGTCCGCACCCACGGGAATCCCGACGCCGATTCGCGTGACGCGCACCCCCAGCGGCTTCAGCAGCTTGGAAAGGTAAACCGCCGTGGCTTCGCCTTCGGCAGTGGGATTCGTCGCGATGATGATCTCTTCGACGGCGCCGCCTTTTAGCCTCTCGATCAGCGTCTTGATATGAAGTTGCTCCGGTCCGCGCCCCCACAGCGGCGAAAGAGACCCGCCCAACACGTGGTACATCCCGCTGTACGTTCGTGTTTTTTCGATGGCCATGATTCCGCGTGGGTCCGACGCAGTACAAGCACGGATCCGAGTCCGTGATGTTGTGGCAGACGGAGCAAGCGCGGATTTTTTCTTTAGCGTCGCGAATCGCGTCCGCCAGCGCCAGGGCATCTTCGGGCGCCGCTCGCAGCAGATGAAACGCCAGGCGCTGAGCGGTTTTCTGGCCAATTCCGGGGAGATGTTTCAGCTCATCGATGAGGCGTTCGACGGGAGCGGCAAAATCAGGCATGCAGCATGTGTAGCACAGCCGCGCGCATCAGCGCAAACGCGCTAGAGATCGCGATACATGATGTAGGCGTCGACGTAGCCTTGCGCCGGATGCTGGAAGGCTCCGGGGAGGCGGCCGACAATTTCAAAGCCAAAACTCTGCCACAGCCGTACGGCACGCTCGTTGGTGCTGATCACGAAGTTGTATTGCATCGCGCGGAATCCGCGCTCCCGCGCTCGGTCCAGCGAATGCGCGCACATCGCCCGGGCCACGCCACGGCCCGTCGCTGAAACGGCTGTCATGTAGCCACAATTGGCGACGTGCGCCCCGCCGCCCTTCTGGTTCGCTTGCAGGCAATAGGTTCCGACGACTTCGCCGTTATCTTCCGCAACGAAAACCTCACGCTCGTCAGAGAGCCAGTACGCGAGCGCGCTCGCCTTGGTCATGTCGCGGGGAAGGGTGTAGGTTTCGCGCGCCCGGATGATGGGCTCCATGATCGCCCAGATCGCATTCGCGTCTCCGCTCCCTGCAGGCCGGATCAGCATCCTCGTATCTTGCCACGTTTGCTCTTAAACGCAGACGGGCCCCCGATCCGATCGGGGGGCCCGCGTTGCACATCCTTGATTAGACTCGCTTAGTTTTCGAGCTGCGTCTGGAAAACTTCGCCGGGAAGCACAAATCTCTCTTGCACCCGCGCAGACTCGATACGAGGCAAGTTGACAGGTCTGCGATCCTGAGGACCCGGCACGTTGATCGGGCTCCGTTCCTGTTTTTCAGGAAGAGAGGTAGTTTCATCCGCGCGCATCCGCTCGATCTTGATACCCAGCGAACGCTCCAGGTGGAACAATTCCGACCGCTGCTCTTTTACGAAAAGAGTTGAAGCCACGCCGTGTCCGCCGTTGCGTCCCGTTCGCCCAACGCGGTGGATGAAATTCTCCGCCACTTCAGGCAGATCGTAATTGATGACGTGTGCGATGTCCTGCACGTGGATCCCGCGCGAGGCCAGATCCGTCGCCACCAGCACCCGGAAGCGCCCCTGCTGGAATCCCGTCAGCGCCGAAGTGCGCTGCGATTGCGAGCGGTCGCCATGAATCATGGCGGCGGAGAAGCCCTTGCGATTCAAGCTCTCGGCAATCCGCTCGGTTCCGCGCTTGGTCCGCGCGAACACCAGGCACTTTCCCGTTTCTTTGGCCAGCAAGCGTTGCAACATTTCCTGCTTGCGGTCCATGGCAACTTCAAACGCCTGCACGCGCACATTTTCCGATGGCTTCGAGGTCGAGCCAAACGAGAGACGCACGGCATTGCGAAGATAATCCTTCACGATGCGGGCCATATCGCCTTCCATCGTCGCGGAGAAGCACATCGTCTGCCGTTCTTTCGGCAGGATCGATACGATTCTCTTTATCGCTGGAAGAAATCCCATGTCTAGCATGCGGTCGGCTTCATCGAGGATGAGAATACGGAGAGCGTTAAAATGAAACAGCCTGCGGTCGAGATAATCTTCCAATCGCCCCGGAGTCGCCACAACCAGCCGCGCTCCTTTGCGAATCGCCTGGAGCTGCGCACCTTCGGACAAGCCGCCGACGACTAGCGCCGCGGGCAACAGTTGCTTGCCGCGCAACGCGTTGTATTGCTCCACCACCTGCATCGCCAGTTCGCGCGTTGGCACCAGCACCAGCGCGGCGATTCCTGGCGTTTTATCCTTGAGGAGCTGCTCGATCACCGGGATCAGGAACGCCAGCGTCTTGCCGGTTCCCGTCTGAGCGGTCGCCAGCACGTCTTTGCCTTCCAGAGCTTGCGGGATTGCCGCAGCCTGTACCGGCGTCGGCATGGTAAATCGCGCCGCGGCCAATCTCTCCTTCACATAAGGAGAAATCAGCATTTCGGAAAAGCGCGCTGAGGCGCATTCCGCCAGAGGCTCCGAAGAGCGCTCTGGTTTAACTTCAGAAACATTCAACATTCAGTATTGCTTTCTTGCTAGCAGAAGCCGTCGCGGTTCGCACACGAGTTCTCGGGCGGGCCGGCGGCTTACTTTGCCAGTCTTGTTTTAGATTACGCGTAAAACGTACGGAGGAAACTGGAGGCGGGAGTCTCAGATCAAGCACTGCACCAGAGGGACCGCACAACACAACCGAGGTATTAAGCGCAGAGGAAGTATACCACACCTCGAATCCGGATGTGGGAATTTGATTGCCGGGACGGTTTGTATGCTTCTGTTTCGCGGTCCGGACCGTTTTCAAGCGGTGTACCTAAGTCATTCATTTAAAAGCGCTTATCTCGTATGGGTTTACTGCCAGCACCCCCGTTCTAACATCAGAACAAAGGATCACGCACCCCAAGGAAACCCCATGCCCCTTGCTGAGCTGGTTTTTGTGCTGTTCGCAATTCTGGCGATCGCGACGCCCTTTATCACCCTCGTTCTGCTCGCAAAGTATAAGAAGCTACGCGAGAATTTGGACCAGCTCGCCGAAGAAAATTCCAAGCAACACACTTCCTTCCAGCGCGAAGTTGCCGATCTCAAGCGCCAACTCACCGCCGCAGTCCATTCCGCTGCACCAGTTGCTGGTGAACCGGCGCAGCGACCGGCCGCTCCCGCCACGCCTGCAGTGAGGGAGACACCCGTTCCAGCACCACGCGTCGACTTGCCGTCGCCAGTTAAACTGCCCGCGCCCATATCGTCGTTTCCCATTCCTGAGAAGAAGCCTGAGCCGCCGCAGCCGCAAAAGCCGCATGAACCTGCTCCTGTTACGGCAGCTCACGTGCCAATCGCTCCAGCAAGCACGCCTGTGCAAAAGGTGCCCGCGCCACCCGCACTTGTTGAACCCAAACCCGTCTTGCCTGCGGCAGCGAAAACTCCAGTCGAAGTAAAACCATCTGCCCCGGTTGCTCCACCACAAACCATTCCGTCGTCGGTCCCTTCGACTCAGGCGCCCGGTCCGCGCATTCCGGCGCCCACGCCGCGCGCACCGGCAGAGATTCCTCGTGCCGCCGCGCGAGTCTCCGCGCCACCGCCCGTCTCAGCTTATCGCGTGCCTTCATCGAAGCCGACTCTCCAACAACGCATGAAGTCCGTCTCCGCGATCGAAGAAACCCTCGGCACAAACTGGCTCAACAAACTTGGCATCATTATTCTCGTCGTGGGTGTCGCCCTATTCGGCATCTACGAACTCGGCGCTCTTGGCCCGCTCGGCAAAGTCGGCATTTCTTACCTCGCCTCCGCTTTTCTCCTTGTGGGTGGAATATTTCTGGAAAAGAACGAGCGCTATCGCCTCCTCGGCCGCACCGGCATCGGCGGTGGCTGGGCGCTGTTTTTTTTCAGCACCTACGCGATTTATCACGTCGCCGCGATGCACGTCCTTGATTCACTGACCCTCGATTGCATCCTGATGCTGGTGGTGGCTATCGCGATGGCCGCGCACACTCTGCGATATCGCTCGCAGTTCGTCACCGGCCTGGCTTTTCTGCTTGGTTACACGACCGTGGCATTGAGTCAAGACACCGTCTACAGCCTGTCCGCCGGAGTAGTTCTTGCCATCGGTCTGGTCTGCATTGTCCTGAAAATGGGTTGGTTCGAACTCGAAGTTTTCGGCATTCTCTCCAGTTACCTCAATCATCTCTATTGGCTCTACCGCATCCTTGGCATCGAAGGGGCCCACGGCCGCCACTTCCAGGAATACCATGCCAGCTTGCTGTTGCTTTTCTTCTACTGGCTGACCTTCCGCATTTCCTACATTGCACGCAACATTAAAACCGACTTCGAAGAGCATATCTCCACCCTCGCTGCTCTCTTAAACGTTCTTCTGCTCCTCGGCGTCATGAAGTTCCAATCCGTCCAGCCGGAGCTCGCCTATCTCGCGCTCCTTGTCGTTGGAGCGTTCGAATTCAGCTTGGCCCAATTGCCCATCACCAAGCGCCGTCGCCAGGCTTTCGTTGTCCTGAGCGTGGTGGGCGCTACGCTGATGCTCGCCGCCGTTCCTTTCCACTATTCCGGAAACAACGTGGCCATCCTCTGGCTTGTCGGCGCGGAGGCTTTCCTGGCAGCTGGGATCATCGCGAAAGAAGTCGTTTTCCGCCGTCTTGGTCTCCTGACAGGCTCGCTTGTCGGCCTGCATCTTGTCGGCATTGATTTCCGCCAACTCCTCAACTTGCGTCTCGCGAATGAAGATCGAGCGCTCGCCGCCGGTGTACTTTTCTCTCTTTGTGCCGTCGTCTTCTATATCAATGCCCTCGGCGTCGGCTCGCGCTGGAAAGATTTATTTGGTGGCTCGCCCGATCGCCCCCTGCTGACCATCCATTCTTATCTCGGTGCGTTCGCCGCCGCATCCGCCGCCTGGGCTCTTTTCTCTCGCGATTGGACGGCGCTCGCTCTTGCCGCCATCATGCTCATTCTCGCGGCTCTTGGCCGCGCTCTCGAATCGCCCCATTTGCAAGTGCAATACGCTCTCCTCGGCGCGGTTACTCTCTATCGCGGCATCGTCGTCAATCTGCATCTCGAATCCCCAGAGCATTCTCACGTGCGGATGCGGTTGCTTACTCTTCCTGTTCTCGGTGCAGCGTTTTATCTCACCGCTAAGTTGGCCGCCCTGCGTGACGATCCCGGGCAGCGCGCGATTCGCGGCCTCTTTGCTGCTGCGGGCAGCGGTTTCTTTGCTCTTCTCCTCTGGTTCGAAGCGCCGGAGCTTTGGCAGCCCCTCGCATTCGTCGCTTTTGCGGTGCTCCTGTCCGAGGCCGCGCGCGCATTGCGCTATCACGCGCTTGCCTGGCACTCGCATCTTCTCACCGGTCTTGGCTTGTTCACTGCGCTCACGGCTGATCCTAGCGGTGTCCACGTCTGGCACACTATTCCAGTGCGCGCTTTCAGTGCGTTGCCGGTCGTTGTCGGAGGCTATTGGCTCGCCAAGCGGCTTGGAACCACTGACGAACGACATCTCGCGCTTGCGCGCGTAGCTTACACGTGGGCCGCCACAGGCATGATGGTCTGGGTCCTTCAGGTAGCGCTCCGCGCGCCCTGGATTGCCGTTGGCTGGATCGTTTTCGCCGTCGTTCTCGCGCTCTCCACGCGCTGGATTCGTTACCAGCAGCTGGCTTGGCAGGCAAACGTCGTCGGTCTCTGCGTTCTTGCCCGCGCGTTCTTCTATAACTACGACCTAGAGCAAAAATTCTGGGGCCCCATTTCACTGCGCATATTCACCATTTCTCTCGTCGCTGCTGGATTGTACTTCCTCTCGCGCAAAGCCGCGCCTGAGGTCCGGTACACCCGCGCCATCGCATTCTTTCATTCTTTCGCGGCGACCGGACTCCTGGCCCTCCTCGCCTGGTACGAAGCTCCCAACGGCTGGCTGGCCCCGCTCTGGGCCGCGTTTGCGCTGGTGCTGGCAATCGTCGACCAGCGCCTCGAACTCGAAGAACTGCCTTGGCAATCGCACATTCTTGCTGGGCTGACGCTGCTCCGCAGCATGAGCGTGAATTTCTACGTTACGGCCACATGGCGCGGCATCAGCGTGCGCCTCTTGTCGCTGGCCATCGTCGCCGTGATCTTCTACGCGCTTTCACGCCTCATCCGCATGCCTGACGAGTGGCGCCGGCGCGACATACACCACGTCTACTCCTGGGCCGCATCCGCAATTGGCGGTCTGCTTCTTTGGTATGAATTGCAATCGCAGCCCGCCAGCATCGCCGTGGCCTGGGGCGCTTTTGGTCTGGTGCTCTTCGAGTACGGTTTGTTGCGCAAGATCACGCAGTTCCGCTACCAGGCTTACGTGGCGCTCGTCGCCGCTTTCACCCGGATCTTCTTCGTCAATCTCACCGTGGGCGAGCCCGGCGAATTTTGGGGTCCGCGGATGTACACCGTCCTCCCGCTCGTCCTGATTTTCTTCTTTGTCTACGCGCAATTGCCCCAGAAGGAAGAAAACACCGGCCGCGACCGCCGCCTGCACTTCGACGCTCTCCTCGCTTATCTGGGCACGGCCACCATCGTGGCACTTTTCCGTTTCCAGTCTCCGCTCGAATGGGTTGTCACGTCGTGGGCTGCCGTCGTTTTTGCGCTTCTTGGCGCCGCGCTGCTTCTGGATCGCCCGCTCTTTCTGCATCAGGGATTGTTTCTGACGGTCGGGGTCCTCGCCCGTGGCATGGCGCATAATCTTTTCGGCGCCGGCTATTTCAGTGGAGGCGATTGGCAAGGCCGCTACTTTGTCCTCAGCTCTGCAGCCGCCATTCTGCTCGCCAGCATGTTCTTTGCGTTTCGTCTGCGCGGACGCTTCAGCCTGCCTCAGAATATGAATCCCTGGCTTAGACCGCTTGCTATTGTTGCCAGCCGCCCGGAACAAGTGGAATTTTTTGTTCCCATTATCCTGCTCACCTGCATGCTCGCTTTGAAAATGCGAGCGGGCATGGTCACTGTCTCGTGGGGCATTGAAGGTGTGTTGATCGTTCTGCTGGCGCTTGCCGTCAAGGAGCGCAGTTTTCGTCTCACCGGCCTGGGCATTCTTCTACTCTGCGTCGCAAAAGTCATGGCCCTCGATGTATGGGGTCTTCAAGCGCGAGACCGGTACATAACCATGATCATCGTGGGAGCGGCGCTGGTATTTGTTTCGTTTCTATACACCAGATACCGCGATGCCATTCGTCAGTTTCTATGAAACGCTCCGTTGTCTTCGTCATTTTTTTCCTCATCCTGGGCTTCGCGCTCGCCGGGCTCTATTGGAGCCAGCGCCGCCCTAAGTCCACTCCGGTTTCGGCCAACGCCATCTTGAACATGGCCGCCGATGCCCAGCGCGATCTCTCTCGCGCTCCCATGCACTTCACGCGCCTCTCCGACGAACGAGAAATCGACATCGGCAAGAAACTTGCTTCGCGCTACGCAACGCAAACGCGCAAGCTCACTCCTGAAGAAGAAGGCCTCGAGAGGTACGTCGCCCGCGTCGGAGGCACCGTGGCGCTCCGCGCGCATCGGCATTTGCCGTACACCTTCACCGTTCTCCCCGATCACAACATTATCAACGCTTTTTCTCTTCCCGGCGGCCCGGTCTACATCGGTGAAGGCATGCTCGACCTGATGATGAGCGAAGATGAGCTCGCCAACGTCCTCGCCCACGAGATCGAGCACATCGACCACTATCACTGCGTCGAGCGCGTGCAGGTGGAAGCGAAACTGAAAGATCTCAACCTCGACATCTTGGGAGCGCTCTTGCAGATCCCTCTCGATTTCTGGGAAGCCGGCTATCACAAGGACGAAGAATTCGAAGCCGATCGGGAAGGGATGTATCTGGCGGTTCAGTCCGGCTATTCTCCCTATGGCACCGTCGATACGTTCGAACGCTTCGCCAAATTGTGCGACGAATATGTCATCCACGCGCAAAGCCCGGACCAGGAACTCTCCGAGCTGGCCATTCAGAGTTTGAGCGGCTATTTCCGTTCACACCCGCTCCCTTCCGAGCGCCTCGCGCAAGCCAACCGCATTATCGCCGAGCAACATTGGGAGGATCGCAAGACACAGAAGCCCTTCCGGATTGAGTACGAAGTTCACAACGGAGAATACGTGGAGTAAAAAGAGGAAAGGAAATCCGGCCAGGGAATTTTTTGCCGGCTAAAACAGTCCGGGGATCTTCATGCCGGCAATTCCGGGAATCCCGCCGGCGAGGTTTTTCATCTGATTAGCGAGTTCTTCATCGACGCGCCGCGACGCTTCATTCACCGCCGCTCGAACCAAGTCCTGCAGCATCTCCTGGTCCTTGCCTGCGAAAACGTCCGGTTCAATGCGTATGTCCACGATCTGTTTCTGGCCGTTCATCTTCACCGTGACCATGCCGCCGCCGGCCGAGGCTTCCACCGTTACGGAATTCACCTGCCGCTGCAGGTCTTCCTGCAGTTGCCGGAATCGCGACAGCATCTGTTGGAGAGCGCTGACTTCCATCAGGATTCCTCTTGGCTTCGTTTCACTTCGGAAATTTTTCCTCCGAAGCGCTGTAGCATGGACTGCACCATCGGATCGCGCTCGAACTGCGCACGCAACTCTTGCGTACCGGATCCCGCGCGCGCCGCCGACGCGGCTGCCGCTGCAACTGCCTCCAGTTTAGCACAGACGCGCACCGCCCGGCCCAGCACCTTGCTCGAAATGGTACGGATCTTGTCCAGCGACTCGCGTCCTTCGATCAATTCCGCGAACGGCCGCTTCTCCGGCGAAAAATAAATTCGCAGCTCCGCGCCGTCGAGCTCCCACCGGCTGCTCTGTTCCACCAACTCGCCCAGGAATTTCTGTTGCGCGTGAATCGCCGCCTTGATCTCCGCAACATGCTCTTGCGAAATTCCAATCGCCTGCGGCGCCGCGCCATTCGTCTTCGCAGGAATTCCCGATTCTTCTGCCTCCACTGCCCGCTTAGCTTCTGCTGAAGCAGCATTCGTTGCTGGAGGCGCAGATGCTTGCGCAGCGAACGGGGAAGAGAATTGCATTTTCGTTTCCGCCTTCGGCTGCGCGGGAATCGCCGCCGCAAAACTCGCTGCCGCGCTTCTTGCAGATGTTGTGGACGCTCCAGCCGGCGCCGCGCTCCGCGTCACTCCGGTGTTCATCCCGCTGGCGGGCATGCCGCTCTTCAATTCCGCGAGCAACTCCTCCAGCGGCGCCAGCCGCGATGCATTGATCAGCCGCAGCAATCCCATCTCCAGGTGTACGCGCGGATCGGGCTTCCGCCGCAGATCATCATCCGTTTGCAGCAAAATCTGAAAAAATCGCGTGAGGTCTTCTTCGCTGAACAGCGCCGCCGCCTTCGCCAGTGCCGGACGCTGATCCGGCGTCGCCGCAATTAAATCCGAATCCGCCCCGCACGTTCGCGCGATCAGCAGATTGCGCATGTGCCGGATCGCCTCCCGGCAGAAGTGTTGCAGGTTCCGTCCTTCCTTCTGGAACGTGTGCACCAGCCCCAGCGCGCGGTTCGCCGATCCTTCCGAAATCGCGCCGACCAGTTCGTCCAGCGCATCGTCCGGCACCACGCCCAGCAATTCGCGTACCTCTTTGTCAGAAATCGTATCGCCGCAATAGGCCCGTGCCTGCTCGAGCAGCGACAGGGCATCGCGCAAGCTGCCTTCCGCCATTCGCGCAATCACCGCCATCGCGCCGGCCTCGATCTTCAAGTCTTCTTTTTTCGCGATCTCTTCCAGGCGCCCCGCAATCTCCGCAAACGTCAGTGCGCGAAAATGAAAGTGTTGCGACCTCGAGCGGATCGTATCGACCAGGTCTTCCGGTTGCGTCGTGGCCATCACGAAGATCACGCGGTCCGGCGGCTCTTCGAGCGTCTTCAGCAAAGCGTTTGAGGCTTCACCCGTGAGCATGTGCGCTTCGTCGAGTATCACAACTTTGCTTCTCGATGCCGCCGGCGCGTACCTCACCATCTCGCGCAACTCGCGGATCTGGTCGATGCCGCGGTTCGACGCCGCGTCGATCTCAATCACATCCAGCGACGTCCCCGCCGCAATCTCTTTGCAAGAATCGCACTCCCCGCACGGCTGCGCTGTCGGCCCCTTTACGCAATTCAGCGCTTTCGCGAGGATCCTCGCCGCTGTCGTTTTTCCCACGCCCCGCGCTCCCGAAAAAATGTACGCGTGCGCCACGCGGTCATTCTTGATCGCGTTTTTCAGTGTTTCTGTTACGTGTTGTTGGCCGACGAGATCGTCAAACGTTTGCGGGCGCCACTTGCGGGCTATGACTTGGTAGCTCATGGGAAAGTTTTCAGTTCTCAGTTTTCAGTAAACAGAGCTGAGAAGAAGTCACCAGTATCCATGCGTGCTTTTCCCACTGAAGACTGGCAACGGAACACTGCAAACCGTTTTCAGTGAGAGGAACTTCGGGTGGTCTGCGGCACCCGAGGTGATCCCGGTACCGTTGCTCCCTTCCGGGCCTGGCGGGGTTCGCGGGACCTCGTTGCACAGAGCCCGAAGTTCCACGCTCCGGCACTCGCGTCCATTTCCCGCGAATGCAGAGAAAAGTCTAGCACAGCGTCTCCAGCCCAGCCAGAACGCGCGGCCTCGGCTTCTTCCATTTCCTTTTTGCTGATTCCTTCTTCCGCTCGCGAATCTCGCGCGCAGATCAGGATTTCGGCTTCGCTGCCGCTGCTATCGGCGGATCCGGCGGCTGCACCTCGGACGGGTTCAC
>WNFK01111034.1_pt4 | contig 49536 bp, 55 predicted proteins | sample 5400281 | NCBI WGS metagenome assembly WNFK01 (sample SAMN13153350, study PRJNA577476) | soil metagenome | isolation source: 20 cm soil on Douglas fir-dominated hillslope | place: USA:California | collected 2013-09-17
AGCAAGGCCTGCACCGTGACGGTGTCGTCTTCGCCTTCGATCAGTTCGACGATCTCGACCCCGAAGTCCGGCACGGCCTGCGGGAATCCGCGCCAGATATTCTCGAGGCCGCCCCGGATCGGCGTGAAGCTGTTCTTGCCGTAGGGCAAGTAACGTCCCTTGGCGCCCTCGGCGCACAAGGCCAGCATGCCGTCGACGTCGTGATCGTCGTATGCGGCGAAGAACTTCTGGGTGATCGCCTTCGCGTCCAGCGCGTTGCTCATAGGACCTCCATTGGGACTGCTCTTGGCGATGGCGCGGGCTACGTCATCGTCAAAACCATCCGAAAGCGGGCTTGGCCGGACATCATCCGGGCATAGGCTTCCGGCGCGCGCTCGAGCGGCATGGTCTCGATCATCGCGGCAACATCGCTCATGGCGCTAAACCGCAGCGTCGCGTCGCCGGCCTTCGGCGTCCCCGTCAGGGCGCCGTCGACCCCAAGCTGTTTGAACAGCAACTCGAACGCCGACAGCTCGATCGGCTCGTCGGTTGCGCCCAGCGAAATCACCAGGCCGCCCCGCCGCAGGCCGCCGAGGGCTGCAGCGACTGCCTTGCCGCCTGAGGCGGTGGCCAGCACAACCTGCACACCTCCGAGCGCCTGGAGCTCCTTGGCGACATCGGCAGCGGAGCTGTCGATATAATGATGCGCGCCGAGCTTTTTCGCCAACTCGGCCCGATCGTTGCCGCGATCGATCGCGACCACTTCAAACCCCATGTGTCGAGCATATTGCACGCCGAGATGACCCAACCCGCCAACGCCGAACACCGCGACAAGGTCGCCGGCCCGCGCCGGGGAGTTGCGGAGCGCGCTGAAGGTCGTCAGGCCGGCGCACAGCAGAGGCGCCGCGTCGACCGAAGTCAGGTCGTCGGGGACGGCAATCAGCCCGCTGGCCTTCGCGATCATCACCTCAGCGTAGCCGCCGTCGTGCTGCACGCCCGTGTAGCCCTGGTTGATGCAATTCACGAGGTCGCCGTCGCGGCAGTACTCGCAGTGGGCGCAGCTGCCGCCTAGGAAACCAATGCCGACACGTTGGCCCACCGACCAGCCTTCGACGCCTTCGCCAATCGTATCGATCCGTCCAACCGCCTCGTGGCCGGGCACCCGCGGCCATTCGATCGGCAAGATCCCCTCGACCGTCGCAGTATCCGAATGGCACACGCCACAGGCCTCTACGCGGACACGGACGTGGCCCGCCGGCGGATCAAGCAGCGGCTTTTCCGTCAGCTCCAGCTTACCAGGACTGACGGCCTGCACCGCCCGATAAGTGGTTTGCGTCTCGGCCATAATCGCTCCCAGTGTCTCGCATCGGCCTCACATCGGCCGGTGAGCACCTGCCGGCAGGAGGTCGGATAGCCTTCAGCGCCGGATTTCGGCCTGCTTGGATCGGTGCCTGCTCATCGGAACGTCCGTGTTGGCGTTGTTCGAAGTGGCCGCCTTTGAATGCGATTTGGTAGATGGACCATGCGCAAAAGGCGCTATAACATAGCAGTTCGTCTCATTGAGGCTTGCTCATGGACGCTCTAGACGGCTGGTTGAAAATCATTCGCGCGGATGGCTTGGCTCTCGTTCGCGCGCGCATAGCGGGGCCGTGGGGCTTCGCGGCTCCGCCTAACACCGCGGTTGTGTTCCATTTCGTGGCGGAGGGGCGTGCCTTCGTGCGCCAGCCCAACGCGGATACGATCGAATTGCAGGCCGGCGAGCTAATTCTATTCCCCAGAGGCAGTCCGCACGAAATGGCGCACTCGCCGCGAGGTAAAGCGATGCCGCTGGAAGCCTTTCTGGCTAAACACGACGGCGTCGTCGATAGCGATCCGAGGGCCGTGACCTTGGTTTGCGGTCAATTCAGGTTGGATCAACACCTGGCACTGCCCGCCCTGCGAGCCTTGCCGGAGGCAGTGTCGCTCCGCACCGGACTGGAATCTGGATGTTCAGCGCTGGGCGACGCTCTGCGCATGCTTCGGAACGAGGTCGAGGCCCCTGACTTTGGCAATCAGGTTGTCGTGCGCAATCTGCTTTCGTCCCTGTTCATCTACTTCATTCGCGAATGGGCATTCGATACTTCTCCGGCAGCGAATGACTGGTTCTCGGCGTTGCACTCACCACGCATGGCGCTGGCCCTCTCTCGTATTCACGAGGAGCCGGAACGCGCTTGGACATTGGAGGAACTCGCTTGCGAGGCCGGCCTGTCGCGTGCAGCCTTCGTCCGCAACTTCAGTGCTTCGGTCGGGGAGCCGCCGCACAGTTATCTGACACGTTGGCGCATGGGCATTGCGGCGCAATTGCTCGAGGACACAGACTTTCGACTGATCGAGATCGCCTCGCGCGTGGGGTATCGCTCGGAATTCTCATTTAGCCGCGCCTTCAAGTCGGCGCGTGGTGTCTCGCCAACTCAATATCGTCGCGCGGCATTACAGGCCTCGTGACTGATACTGGCCTGAGCTCTCTACCTCGGACAAGAATTCAAGCTTTTCGGCGTTGGAAGCAGAGCGGATCATTCTGGCTGTCGACCGTGGATTGGCCAGCGCGATTTGATCAACCTAGTGTCTGGTTTCCACCCAAAGCAGACACTAGCTGTCCGCCTTCGATGCGGCTCATCAGAACTCAAATTGTATCATTTGAGCCTATCAAAGCGCAGAAAAAGTGTGGGGCGGAGTGTGGCAGTGAATCGAGGCGGAGGACGAAAATTCAGCTAATCTGAAGCGCTTAGCGCTTGACTCTGGTGACCCCAACGGGACTCGAACCCGTGTTTTCGCCGTGAAAGGGCGACGTCCTAGACCGCTAGACGATGGGGCCTTGGCAAGGCGGCTCGCCGGTTAGGCGAGCGGCCCCAACGGGTCAAGCGAGCGCCGCATCTTCCAGGTGCATCTCGGCCGCGTTGCCGCCGTTCCACTCGTCGCGCTTGATCGTCCCGGCGAGCCACCAGCGCTTGTCCGGCGGGGATTCGAGGAGTGCTTGCCCGAGGGGCGTCGTCGCGCTGCGGAAGGCGATCCATTTGAAGCTCTTGCCGTCGTCGCCGCAGGCGAAGCCACGAACGTGGCCGTCGCCGACGATGCCGGTTTTGATCAGCCGCACCGGTCCAGCGGCAACGCGGGGCTGCGGCCAACCGGCGCCGTACGGACCGGCCGCGTCGAGCGCATCGCATAGCGAGGCGGCGACCCCGCCGGGCGCAAGCAAAGCGTCGAGCAGAAGCGCCCGATCGTCGCGCGATTTCTCGACATCAGTGGCAAGGCGCTCGTTGATGAAGGCCTGAAACGCCTCGAGCCCGCCCGGGGGCAGGGTCAGGCCGGCGGCCATCGCATGTCCGCCGCCAGCAATCAGCAGCCCGCTATCCTTGGCCGCGAGCACGGCGGCGCCGAGGTCGACTCCCGGAATCGAACGGCCCGAACCCTTTCCGGTGCCGTCCTCGCACTCGGCGATCACGATCGCCGGGCGGCCGAATCGCTCCTTGAGGCGGCCCGCAACAATCCCGATCACGCCCTGGTGCCAACCGGCGCTCATCACCGTGATCACCGGTGAGTCGGCCTGGCCTTGCGCCTGTTCGGTGGCCTGCTCGCCGACCAGCATTTCGATTGCCCGGCGGTCCTCGTTGAGCCGGTCGAGCTCGGCCGCGATGGTCCGCGCTTCCTCCGCGTCCGTCGCGGTCAGCAGGCGCACGCCAAGATCGGATTTGCCGACGCGCCCGCCAGCGTTGATCCGCGGGCCAAGGGCGAAGCCGAGATCGCGGCACGATGGCGGTTTCACCAGCCGCGCCGCCTCGGCCAGCGCCACGAGACCGATATTCTCGCGCCCGGCCATGATCTTGAGACCTTGGGTGACGAATGCCCGGTTGAGGCTCTTCAGCCGCGCGACATCGGCGACGGTGCCGAGCGCGACCAGATCGAGCAGGTCGATGATTTTTGGCTCCGGTTTGTCGGCGAACTGACCGCGCCCGCGAAGCTCGCGAAGCAATGCCACGCCAAGCAAAAAGGCCATGCCGACCGCCGCGAGATGTCCGTGGGCCGCGCCGTCGGCGCTCTCGTCGAGGCGGTTGGGGTTGATCATGGCGAGAGCGACCGGGAGTTCGCTGGCGCATTGATGATGGTCGACGACGATCACGTCGAGTTCGGCCGCGCGGGCCTCGTCGAGCGCTTCGAACGCCTGTGCGCCACAATCGACGGTGATCGCGAGGGTTGCGCCCCGATCCTTTAGCTCGACCAGCGCCGCGCCCGATGGCCCGTAGCCTTCCATCAGCCGATCGGGGATGTAGACCATCGGCTCGGCGCCGAGCCGGCGGAGCAGCAGGACGAGCAGCGCGGCGCTGGTCGCGCCATCGACGTCGTAATCGCCGAAAATCGCAACCGTTTCGCCCTTCTGAACCGCGTCGGCGAGGCGCTTGGCGCCCTTGTCCATGTCCTGGAAGATCGACGGGTCGGGCAGGAAATCGCGGATGGTCGGTGTGCGGTGGCGCGCCAGATCCTCGCGCGCGACCCCGCGGGCGAGCAACAGTTCGTCGACCAGCGCGTCCATCTCGAGACCGGGCTCGGCATCGCGCCGCCAGCGCCACGGCTGGCCGGTGATCGATCGGTCGATGTTGAGAGGGGACGCCACGGCTCGACCTTAGCCGAAGCGAGTCCGGGGTCTAGTCGTCGTCTTCGTCCACTCGGTGCTGGAGCAGATCGGAACGAACCCGCACCGCGCGAGCCGCCACGGTCGTTTCGATCAGGAACACCGCGAACCCGGTGCCGATCGCCAGCATCGAGGCCATGAACAGCCCCGCAATTTCCGTGCCGAGATGCGTCCGGTTGAGGTTGGCGGCGAACAGCAGGACGACGACGAGGCAGGTCAGCACGGCCGACGTCACCGACAGGCCGGTTGCCCAGTTGATCAGCGACATCCGCCGATCGACGATTTTGAGATCGGCGATCCAGCGGTCATGCTCGCTGCCACGGCTTGCGAGAAGCTGCGGCTCGATCTCGCGCGAGCGGTCGACGATCCGTGACAGGCGCGACGCGAGGACGTTGAGGAAGGCGCCGATACCGCTCAGCAGGAACACTGGCGCGAGCGCCAGCCGGACGGTCTCAGCGACGGTGTTGACGGAAAAGCCGGGTCCGCTTTCGAACATGGGTGTTCTATGCATCATCCGCGACGCTGATTTCCAGTGGAGCCATTCGCGCTCGCCGCTTGCATCTCTCGACGGACCGTTCGCGGGAGCGCATGAAACCTCATGGGCGCAGGAATTCGCGCATCGCTGACGGCCATGCTGTTGTGCACGGCCAGTGCCGCGGCAGCGGCAGCGGCAGCCGACGGCGATGCGCCGATTTGCGCTGACAGGCCGGGCAAGTCGAGCCAGGCATGCACGGTGCCCGCGGGTCACTTCCAGTTCGAGAGTTCTTTCGCCGACTGGACGGTCGACAAAAACAACGATGAGCGAGCCACCGCGTTGGCGGTCGGCGAAACCGGATTCAAATATGGCCTGAGCGACCGGTCGCACATCGACATCGACGTCGCGCCGTGGGTGCGAACGACCAGCCAGCCGGCGAGGTGCGCGACCATTCATCCGGCTTCGGCGACGTGCAGGTTAGCTACAAGTACCGCGCGACGGCTGCGGATTCCGCGCTGCTCGTGGCGGTTTCGCCGTTCGTGAAGGTGCCGACGGCCAGGCGCTCGATCGGCAACGGCAAATGGGAAGGCGGCCTGATCGTCCCGATTCAATATGCGATCGGCAAAACGCCGCTCGTGGTGTCGCTTACGCCCGAGATCGATTGGAACGCGGACAATGACGGCCGCGGCTATCACGCCGCGATGTCGAATGTCGCCAACCTCGGCTGGCAAATCACCGACAAGCTCAACCTGTCGGGTGAGATATGGCGGCAATGGGAGTGGGATCCGACCGGGACGACGCGGCAGGCAAGCGCCGACGGTGCAATCGCCTATCTCGTAAACAACAAACTGCAACTCGACGCCGGCGCCAATCTCGGCCTTAACCGCGATACGCCGGACGTCGATGTCTACGTCGGCGTCGCCAGGCAGTTCTAAGACAAGCCAGGTTCATTGCTGGACCTGGACAATCGCGCCGGCTGATTGCGAGTTGCCCTCTCGAATAGCGAGGTAGCGGCGCGGTGCAGCCGCTGGATCGCTGACGATCTGGCGGATCGGTCCGGTCGCGTTGACGATCGCGGAGCCGGCGGGATTGGTCATGAAGTCCGCGAGCGGCTCGACGGCGCCGCTGCCATCCGGATTGACGGCCAGCACGAGTTGATAGTGGTGTTTGGGGATGAGTCCGGTGGCTGCCGCCTGCAGGACCTGGATCAGCCCTTGATCGAATAGGGTAACGGTCGTCAGGGCCTTTCCCCCAGCGCCAAGATTCAGCTTCGCAGCTTGCCCGGCCACGCCGAGCGGTTTCAGATTCTGCCGACCATCGCCGTCCGGTACCGCGTTCGGCACATAGGCGATCGCCTGGGGCGCCTGGCCAATCGGCACGCTGCCCACAACGGTGTTGGTTGTCGTGTCGATGATCGCCAGCGCGTCGCCATTCTCGAGCCCGACGAATATTCGCCGCCCATCCCCCGACGGCCACACGCCATGCGGCAAGCGTCCTACCGGGATCGTGGCGACCTTCTGGAAATCGCTAGTGCGAAATACCTGCACCTGGTTGAGGCCGCCAACGGAGACGTAAGCGAACCGGCCTTTGGGCGTGTACGCAAAATTCACGTGATTGGTGATCGGGCCGGTGTCGATCACCTTCAGGGTCGCAAATGGCGGAGTCGCCGCGATGACGACCGTCTCCCCCACATCTTTCAAAGTGTACCAAAGCTGCTTGCCATCGGGCGTGGCGGCGAGGTTCGGACAGAACGGGCTTGGCTGAGCTGCGTGCCCGACGACCGCGTGACTCGCGACGTCGAACACGACGAGTTCGGGATTGAACGATGAACAGACGAACCCATACTTCCCGTCGGGCGAGAAAATCGTCATTCCCGGACCGCCGGGCGTCTTCAAACGCATCTTCTCCTCGTAGGTCGCAGGATCGATGATGGAGACATAATCCTCGCCGCGAACCGTCACCCAGAGTTCCTTGCCATCCGGCGTGAAGAACGCCTCGTGGGGCGAGCGCCCGACGTAGGTGGTGTGCTTCACGGCGTTGGTGGACGTGTCGATGAAAGTGACCGAGTTGGATCCAATCGAGACGACGGCCAGCGTCCGTCCATCCGGCGAAAAGCCGAGCCCGTGGACGAGTACTTGCCCTTTATAAAGCGGGCTGAAATTGGCCGGCTGCGGGTCACCGAGACGAATGACGCCCAGAAGCTTGCCGGCCACGGGATCGGTGACCGACACCGTATTTGAGAATTGCTCCGCTGCGTACACCCGATCGCGGTGGCTTGCGGGAACGTTCCGCGCCCACGGCGCCTGAGCCGGCTGGGCAATGGCGGAGGTCGTTATGGCCGCCAGAATGAGCGTTGCGAATGGCGCTATTTTCATCTCAATGGCCTTTCACGGGCTGCTGGATGGGTGTCGGCTCGGGTTGAGGCAGCGCTGCGCCGGTCGCGACCCGCATCGCGACAATTTCCTGCTGCTGCTCAACGATGATCTCCTGCGCGATGCGCTTGAGCCCAGGGTTCGTGCCATAGCGGATCTCGGCGACGGCCATGTCGATCGCCCCCTGGTGGTGCGGAACCATCATTTGGGTGAAATCGCGATCAACGTCGCCTGTGGGCGCAACCTGCATGTCCGCCATCATCGTAGTCATGGCCTGATCCATTGCGGCCCTGAAGCCTGACCGGGAATCCGCATCCGTCGCCGCAGTCGCGACCAGCGACATGGTCGCGAGCGCAATTTTTACGTGCAGAGAGGTCATACCGTCTCACTCCCGAGACTCGGCGACCGGGAAATCGTTGTTTGCTTGGCATTGTCAATTAACTGGGGCTAGCCGCCCAGCATCTTCTTCACGCCGCGCGCCGCCTGACGCAGGCGCTGTTCATTTTCGACCAGCGCGATGCGCACGAACCCTTCGCCCTGTTCGCCGAACCCGACGCCGGGAGCGACCGCGACATGGGCTTCGGTGAGCAGCTTCTTCGAAAATTCCATCGAGCCGAGGTTGTGAAATCGCTCGGGGATCGGCGCCCAGGCGAACATCGACGCTTCGGGCGGCGGAATGGTCCAACCGGCGCGGCCGAAGCTCTCGACCAAAACATCGCGGCGTCCGCGGTAGAGGTTGCGGTTATATTCGACGATGTCCTGCGGGCCGTTCAGCGCGGCGCAGGCGGCCGCCTGGATCGGCGTGAACGCGCCATAATCGAGATAGGATTTGACGCGTCCGAGCGCTTCGATGAGCCTGGCGTTGCCGACCGCGAACCCAATCCGCCAGCCGGCCATCGAATAGGTCTTCGACAGCGAGGTGAACTCGACCGCGACGTCCTTCGCGCCCTTCACCTGCAGGATCGAGGGCGTCGGTGCGTCGCCAAAATAGATCTCGGCGTAAGCGAGATCGGAGATGACGATCAGCTCGTGCTCGCGGGCGAACGCCACCAGTCGCTCGTAAAAGCCAAGGTCGGCGACATAGGCCGTGGGATTGGACGGATAGCCGATCACCAGCACCTTGGGGCGCGGGACGGTGAAGCGCATCGCGTTGGTCAGCCGCTCGAAGAACTCATCGCCCGGGGCCGCGGGGATCGAACGCACCGACGCGCCGGCGATGATGAAGCCGAAGCTGTGGATCGGGTAGGACGGGTTGGGCGCGAGGACGACATCGCCGGGGGCGGTGATCGCTTGGGCGAGGTTGGCGAGGCCTTCTTTCGAACCCAGGCAAACGATCACTTCCTTGTCCGGATCGAGGGTCACGTTGAAGCGGCGCTGGTAATAAGCCGCCTGCGCCTTGCGCAGACCCGGAATGCCGCGGCTCGCCGAATAGCGATGGGCCGTGGGCTTGGCCGCGACCTCGGCGAGCTTGTCGATCACGTGTTTCGGCGGGGCACCGTCGGGATTGCCCATGCCGAGGTCGATCACATCCTCGCCGCGCGCCCGCGCCGCGGCCTTCATCGCATTCACTTCGGCGAAGACGTAGGGCGGCAGCCGGCGGATGCGGTAGAAATCGTCGTCCATCCGGCGTCATTGCGAGGAGCGCAGCGACGAAGCAATCCAGTAGCGTAAGAATCTGGGTTGCTTCGCTTTGCTCGCAATGACGACTACATGAGCGACATGGCGGAAGATACGAATGGCGGTGCCGCGATCCCAACGCTGGAGGATTGGCAGCACTGGACGCTGGTCATGGGCCGCGCCCAGCAGATGCTGATGGAATTTTGGGCCGAGAGCCTGAAGACCGATCAACCGATGCCGAACTTCCAGTCGCTCGGCTCCGTTCCAGTTTTCGGTTTTGGCGAACAGGCGCCCGCCGACCCGATGGCGCTGATGAGCGCAGGAGCGCAGGCCTGGGCCAAGGGGCTCGAGACCTGGGGCAAGGTGCTTGGCGGGGTGACCACTGCTCCCGGGACAGACGAGAAGGAGCGGAAGGACCGCCGGTTCGCGGCCGCGGAATGGCGTGACAACCCGATTTTCGACACGATCCGCCAATCCTATTTGCGGGTGTCCGATCAATTGCTGGGCACGGTCGACGAGATCGACGGCGTCGACGAACCGACGCGCCACAAGCTGCGCTTCGCCACGCGCAGCTTTGTCGACGCGATGAGCCCGTCCAATTTCGCGCTGACCAATCCACAGGTGCTCAAGCGCACGCTCGACACGCGTGGCGAGAATCTGCTCAAGGGCCTGGCCAACATGCTGCGAGACATTGCCTCCGGGCAGATGACCCAGAGCAAGGCAGGCGCGTTTGAGGTCGGCAAGAACCTGGCGACGACCCCCGGGAAGGTCATTCACGAGACCCCGCTGTACCAACTCATTCAGTACACCCCGTCGACGGACGCGGTGCTCAAGACACCGGTGGTGATTTTTCCGCCGTGGATCAACCGCTTCTACATCCTCGATCTCAGCCCGGAGAAGAGCTTCGTCAAATGGTGCGTCGACCAGGGCATTTCGCTGTTCATGGTCAGCTGGAAGTCGGCCGACGAAAGCATCGCCGATGCGCGGCTCGACGATTACGTGCTCAAGGGCCAGGTCGACGCGATCGACACGATCCGCGAGTTGCTGGACGTCGAGAGCGTGCATGCGATCGGCTATTGCGTGGCCGGGACCACGCTGGCGGCGACGCTCGCTTATCTCGAAGCCAGGAAGAGGGCGAAAAAGGTCAAATCCGCGACCTTTTTCACCGCCCAGGTCGATTTCAGCGAGGCCGGCGACCTCAAATTGTTCCTCGGCGATGAGACCATGGGCCTGCTCCAGCAGCTGACCGCCGAGAAGGGCTATCTCGATGGCCGCTACATGGCCGCGACCTTCAATCTGCTGCGCGGCCGCGACCTCATCTGGAGCTACGTGGTCAACAATTATCTGCTCGGCGAGGAGCCGCCGCCGTTCGACCTGCTCCACTGGAATTCGGACACCACCAACCTGCCGGCGGGCTGGCACCACGGCTATCTCGAGACCCTCTACAAGGGGAACAAGCTGGCCGAGAAAGGCGGGATCTCGGTCGCCGGAACGCCGATCGACATCGATGCGGTAGAGACGCCAGCCTACATCCAGGCTGGGCGCGAAGACCACATCGCGCCGCCGCAGAGCGTGTGGAAGATCATGGATCACTTCGCCGGGCCGAAGCGGTTCGTGCTCGCCGGCTCCGGGCACATTGCGGGCGTGGTCAATCCACCGGCGGCACAGAAGTATCAGTATTGGATCAACGATAGACCCGGCGAGACACTCGATTCCTTCGTTGCGGGGGCGAAGGAGCACAAAGGCTCGTGGTGGCCGGACTGGCTCGAATGGCTGAAATCCCAGGATTCGGAAACGGTGCCGGCCAAGGGCGCGCGCGTGCCTGGCAAGGGCAAGCGTAAAGCGATCGAGGACGCACCCGGGAGCTATGTCAAAGCGCGCTAGCGCTCAGCAATTCTCATACTTCCAGTGGCGCTTTTTGTCTTCGGACAGCCATTGGACCGCATCCGCGATCCGCTTTTGCAAGCAAGGTTGAACCTGTCGGGGCTCCTATCATCATTCGGGCGCCTGCGGCAGACGCGGGGCGCGTAGCAAAGCGACGACGTACAGCACGAGTGCGGTCCAGATCGCGACGAAGGCAATGGCGTGGGAGCGAGTGAACGGCTCGCCGTAGAGCAGGACGGCGATCAGGAACTGCAAGGTCGGCGCGAGGAACTGCAGCATGCCAAGCGTTGAATAGGGGAGGCGGCGGGCGGCGGCTGTGAACAGTAGCAGCGGCGTGGTCGAAACGATTCCGGCGACGAGCAGCAAAGCGATGTCGACCTCGCTTGGTCCGAAGACCGGCGCTCCTGTCGCTGCGCGCCAGGCGAGCCAGGCGACCGCAAGCGGGAACAGCAATACGGTCTCGACGCCGAGGCCGGTGACCGCGTCCGCCGTCACCACCTTGCGCAGCAGCCCGTAGAGCGCAAAGCTGGCGCACAAGGTGAGGCTGATCCACAATTGGCCGAGTGACCCGGCGGCGAGCACCGAGATGCCTGCGGCGGCGATCGCGACCGCTGCCCATTGTAGCCGCCCCAGCTGCTCCTTGAGCACGAACCGGCCGAGGAGGACGTTGGCGAGCGGGTTGAGGTAATAACCGAAGCTGGCCGCGAGGATGTGGCCGCTGGTGACGGCATACACGTAAAGCAGCCAATTCCCGCCAATCAGCAGCGCCGTCAGTGTCAGGACGCCAAGCGTTCGCGGCTGCCCGATGACGGCGCGAACGCCAGGCCAGCCGCGGGCGATGGTGATCAGGATCGCGAGGAACGGTAGCGACCACAGCACCCGGTGCGCGACGATATCGACCGCCGCCACATCGCTGAGCGCCTTAAAATAAAGCGGGAGAATGCCCCACAGAGCGTAGGCGGCAAGGCCCAGGGCAAAGCCGACGCGCGGATGGGCTTCGTCCGGCCTGGCCTGCACCTGAGGGGGACGGTTCGGCGCGTTCATCTTGCGCGCGCCTAGCGGCGGTCAGCGTTCAGTGAAAGCTCATGTTGAATCCGGCCTTAGTTGAATCTGGCACGGGTCGCTGCCACTCTTGCGGCGGATCTTGAAACACTTGGGGGCAATGGCTCGATTCGGCGGCCTTATCGCGCGAACTGCTGGAACGATGGCGCTTGTCACCGTCGCGGGGGGTTGCGTGCCCAAGCCGAGGCCCTCGTCCAGCGTCACGCCGCAGATTGTGACCGCCGCGCCGCTCAAGTCCTTTGCCTGGAAACAGGTCGCAACCGACGCCGACGAGGATCGCATCGCGCGTCTCGGGCTCGCCTGGCAGGAGGCGTTGGCGGACGCCCACCGGGGCTTCGCCGACGAAATCCGCAAGGAGGGGGTGTTGCTTCGGCCGCGCGCCAGTCTCGCGCGTCCAGCGCCGACTCCGGGCAGCTATAATTGCCGGCTGATCAAGCTCGGCAAGGCAAGCGCGAAGAGCAAGGCGTACGAGACCTTCAAACCTTTCTTCTGTTACGTCGAGGTCGAAGGCAATTTGCTGACGATCGTCAAACAGACCGGCAGCCAGCGTCCGGCCGGCCGCCTGTGGGAGGACGACGATTCGAGCCGGCTGATCTTCCTTGGCAGCCTGGCGCTCGGCGATGAGCAACAGCCGCTTGCCTATGGCGACAACCCCAGGCGCGACATGGCCGGCGTGCTCGACCGCATCGGGCCGTTCAAGTGGCGGCTGGTCATCCCGTGGCCCCAGAGCACGTCCAAGCTCGACGTGTTCGAGCTCACCCCGGTGGCCCTGCAGCCGGAGGGATGAACCACAGCGCCGGACTGCTGGCCGACCCGCTGGAGGTCCGTGCAATCCTGATCGCATCCGCGCGGGGTGGCGTTTCGATAACCTATTCCGAAGTGCTCGGGCTGCTCGGTCACCATTTCTCCCGCCCCAAGATGCGCGCCTTGTGCAAGGTGCTCGCCTATGTCGACGACGGCGCCGAGGAGCGCGGGGAGCCCGAACTCGCGGTGCTGGTGGTGCGCCAGTCTGACGGCTTGCCGGGGCAGGGCTGGTGGGTCGGTGGCGCCCGGAAGCATGGCTACACCGGAGAGTGGGAAGGTCCCAAGGCAGCGAAGTTGATCCGCAAGCTCCAGCGGCAGGCGTTCGAGTTTTGGGCGGGACGCGAGGCCTAGCATTCGCTAATCGCGCAGCAATGACCGAAGCACGCACCTTTACCGTCAGCGAAGATGACGATGGCATCCGGCTGGACCGCTGGTTCAAGCGGCATCTCCCCGACGTCAGTTTCAACATCGTCTCGCGCTGGGCGCGGACGGGTCAATTGCGGCTCGACGGCAAGAAGGCGATTCCCGGCGACCGGATCGAAGCGGCGCAGCAGATCAGCTTCCCGGCGTCGACCGACGGGCAGCAGCGGCCCGCGCGCGCCCAACCGCGCCGCAGTTCGTTGACCGACGAGGAAATTGAGTTCGTCCGTGAGATGGTGATTTTCGAAGATCCGCATGCGTTCGTGCTCAACAAGCCGCCGGGCCTGGCGACGCAGGGCGGAACCAAGACTACGAAACATCTCGATCGCCTGCTCGACGGCCTCGCCGACGAGGGCGGCCGGCCAAAGCTCGTGCATCGGCTCGACAAGGATACGTCGGGCGCCCTGCTGGTGGCGAAAACGGCGCGCTCGGCCGGTCACTTTTCCAAGGCGTTCTCCGGACGGACCGCGCGCAAGATCTATTGGGCGCTGGTCGTCGGCGTCCCGCCGGGCGAGGGAGGCCTGATCGACGCGCCGCTGGCCAAGCAACCAGGCTCTGGCGGCGAGAAGATGCAGATCGATACCGAGCACGGCCAGCCCGCCAAAACCCGCTGGCGGATGATCGATCGCGCCGGCAATCGCGCCGCCTGGCTTGAGCTGCAGCCGCTGACCGGCCGCACCCACCAGTTGCGCGCGCATATGGCGGCGCTCGGTTTCCCGATTGTCGGCGACGCGAAATATGGCGGGGTCGAGGCGTTCCTGACCGGCGGAATCAGCCGCAAGATGCATCTCCACGCGCGGCGGCTGAAGATCGATGCGCCGGACGGCGGCAAGATCGACGTTAGCGCGGACCTCCCGACTCATTTTTCCGAAAGCCTGGCGATGCTCGGGTTCAACCCGATGGCGGGAGATTCCCTGCCGCTGGATCAGAACCCGGCGCTGTCGGCCGAGGTCAAGCAGCGGCGCGTTGCTGCCGCGGCCAAGACTCGGCGGCGCGAGCGCAAGGGCGAACGCCGCTCGCGCGGCTCACAAACCAAGACGAAAAAGCGGTGATCCGTGATGGCTGACGAGAGCCAGTGGAAGCGCCGTTTCTTCGCTTATACGGCGGTGCGGTTGGGTGGCCTGGCGATTTTCTTCCTCGGCATCGCCATCGCCTATTCCGATTTGATTCGCGCGGGCGGCTGGCCGCAGGTCGGTGCAGTCGTCGCGATTCTCGGCGCGATCGACACGGTGTTCGCGCCGCGGCTGCTCAAGAAGGGCTGGGACCAGCAGGGCCGGCAAGACAGCGACCAGTGAAGCGTTTCTGGAAGAGTGTAGAGGTCAGGACGGACGAAGGCGGCTGGGGCGTGTCGCTCGACGGCAAGCCGGTCCGGACTCCGGCGCGCGCTGCCCTGATTGTTCGGTCCGAGGCGCTGGCCGAGGCCATTGCCGAAGAGTGGCGCGGTGCGGTAGACGAGATCGATCCACGCGCTATGTCGCTCACCGGTCTCGCCAATGCAGCGATTGACCACGTTACGAAGGACAAGGCGGGGTTCGCGAGCGGGCTGGCCCGTTATGCCGAGGCCGATCTGGCCAGTTACCGGTCGGAATGGCCCCCTCAGCTGGTCGACCGCCAGGCGCAGAGTTGGGATCCGTTGCTGGCCTGGGGGCGGCGGCGGTTCGATATCGATTTCTCGACGACGTCGGGCTTGATGCACATTCCCCAGCCGCCCGCGACCGTCGAGCGGCTGGCGCACGAGGTTTTGGCGCTCGATCCGTTCCAGCTTGCCGGCCTGTCACCGTTGGTCACGGTCGGGGGCTCTCTGCTCGCCGCGCTGGCCGTGCTCGAGAAAGCGATTTCGCCCGAGACGGGTTGGCAGGCGGTCAGTGTCGATGATCGCTGGCAGTTGGAGCAATGGGGCTCCGACGCGGACGCTGAGCTGGCGCTCGAGACCCGGCGCCGCGACTTCTTTGCCGGTGCGCGCTTTCTGGAGTTGCTTGCCGAAGCCTAGTGCGCCGGTCCGATCAGCTCGCGCACGAACGGATCCAGGCCGCCCTGCCGGACCTTCTTCAGCCGTTCCGCTTCGAGGATTGCCTGCACCTGTTTCAGGCAGGCGTTGGTATCGTGATTGATCAGGACGAACTCATACTCGGCCCAGTGATTGATCTCGTCGGCGGCCCTGCGCATCCGCTCGGCGATGACCTCTTCGGAGTCGGTGCCCCGTTCCCGCAAGCGGCGCTCGAGCTCGGCCATCGAAGGCGGCAGCAGGAAAATCGTCACGAGGTGCTCGCGGAAGTCGGGTTCGAGCTGACGAGCGCCCTGCCAATCGATGTCAAACAGGATGTCGCGGCCCTGGCGAAGTGCCTGCTTCACCGGCGCCTTGGGCGTGCCGTAGCGGTAGCCGAAGACGTGGGCCCATTCGACGAAGTCCCCCGCGGCGACCATGCGATCGAATTCCGCGTCGTCGACAAAGTGGTAGTCGACATCGTCAACTTCACCGGGGCGCTTGGGCCTGGTCGTTGCTGAGATCGACATTGCGATCTCGGGATCGGCGTCCATCAGCATGCGTGAAATCGTCGTTTTGCCGGCGCCGGATGGCGAGGAGAGCACGATCAGCAGGCCGCGGCGGCGGCGGGTCGACGGGTCGGATGCGGGGTCCATGTCCGTCTTTGCTTCGGGCGAGCGGTGGCCGTCAAGCGGTGGCTGACGCAGTGCACAAAATTTCCCCTTGAAATGGTGCAGCGCAATGTATATTGTGCAGTGCAACATATTCGAGGAAGTATCAGATGGCAGACGAAACCAAAGTTGAGGTGCAAGCCGCCGCCGAGGCTCCGGCCAAGGTCGTGGAGGCTGTTGCCGATACCGCGGCGACGATCGCCACCGAAAGCGTCAAGACGGTCAAGCGCGCCCGCGCCGCGACCGCTCGCCGCGCGAAGCGTGAAGCCGTTGTTGCGCCGAAGACCGTAACGCGCCGCGCCAAGATTTCCCGCCGCAAAACCCGCAATTCCGCCCCCCGCAAGACTGCCCGGGTGGCCCAGAAAAGGACTGAAACCGTGACCAACAACAATTTCTTCAAGGGCTTTGAAGCCGTTCCGACGTTCGCGCCGTTCCAGTCGCTGTTCGCCGACGCCGGTGATCGCAGCCAGGATCTTGTCAAGAAGGGCCAGAAGGTCGCCGAAGAGCTCGCCGATCTCGCCCGCGCCAACGTCGAAGCAGTTGTCGAAGCCGGCCGCGTGGCCAGCGAAGGCGCCCGCTCGCTCGGCCAGGACGTCGTTGCCAAGCAGCGCGACAGCTTCGAGCAGGCCGCGGACGCGATCCGCTCGCTCGCCGAGGCCAAGAGCCCGACCGAATATCTCCAGCTTCAGGGCGACTTCGCCCGCGCCTCGTTCGACCGCCTGGTCGCCGAGAGCTCGAAGCTGACCGAATCGATGGTGAAGCTCGCCGGTGAGGCGTTCCAGCCGCTTTCGAATCGCGCCACGGCCAATGCCGAGCGCTTCAATACCCTCGTTGCCTGACCCTCTCCCCTCTTAGTCTAGGCGACGACTGGCGGCCGTTCCTCACTGAGGGGCGGCCGCCCTTTTTTTATTCGGCTCAGCCCAAACTTGCCTTGCGGCACTTTTCCGGCTTGCCATATTTTATAGCATCATGAGCATACGCCCGATGACCATGGCCAGCGGCCCTGAAGATGACGACGGCCTCGACGAGATCGAGACCGGCGTAGCCACGCGCACCAAGCCCAGGACCAAGAAGCCGTCGAACTACAAAGTGCTGATGCTCAACGACGATTACACGCCCATGGAGTTCGTCGTGCTCGTCCTTCAGCAGTATTTCGCAATGGGCATCGAAGATGCGACTCGAGTGATGCTCCAGGTTCATCAGAAGGGCGTCGCGGTGTGCGGGGTGTTCACCTACGAAGTCGCCGAAACCAAGGTCACCCAGGTGATCGATTTCGCCCGCGAGAACCAGCACCCACTGCAGTGCACGCTCGAGAAGGCCTGAGCCCGACTCCTTGTCACGCTGCCGTCACGCGTTAAAGCGCGCCGGTGGACAGCATCTGGATCAAGGGCGGCGAACGCCTGAAGGGCGAAATTCCAATCAGTGGCGCAAAGAACGCGGCGCTGACTCTCATGCCGTGCGCGCTGCTGACCGATGAGAAACTGACGCTCGCCAACCTGCCGCGACTCGCCGATGTCGACACTTTTAGCCATTTGCTCAACCAGCTTGGCGTTTCGACCAGCGTCGCTGGGGTCAGGAAGGGCGAATTCGGCCGCAAGATGACGCTTCAGGCGAAGGACATCGCCTCGACCGTCGCGCCGTACGACATGGTCCGGAAAATGCGCGCGTCGGTGCTCGTCCTCGGACCGATGCTCGCGCGGGCGGGCGAAGCCACGGTGTCGTTGCCGGGTGGCTGCGCGATCGGCGACCGCCCGATCGACCTGCATCTGCAAGCGCTGGAAGCGATGGGCGCGGAGATCGAGCTTGCCGCGGGTTACGTGAAAGCCGCCGCGCCCAAGGGGCGGCTCGCCGGTGGCGACTTCAGCTTTCCCGTGGTGTCGGTTGGGGCGACCGAGAATGCCGTCATGGCGGCCGTCCTCGCCAAGGGCAAAACGCAATTGTTCAACGCCGCGCGCGAGCCCGAGATCGTCGATTTGTGCAATTTGCTGGTGGCGATGGGCGCGAAGATTCGCGGCATCGGCTCGTCGCACCTGATCATCGACGGCGTCGAGGGGCTGCACGGCACCGAATATGAAGTCATGCCCGACCGGATCGAGGCGGGGAGCTATGCCTGTGCGGCCGGGCTCACCGGCGGCTCGATCGACCTCATCGGCGCGCGCCCCGACGATATGCGGGCGACGCTGAACGCGCTTGCCCACACCGGCCTGGCGATCGAGTTTCACAATCGCGGGATCAAGGTCAGCGCCAACGGCAAGTTGAAGCCGCTGGCTTTGTCGACCGCGCCGTTCCCGGGCTTCGCGACCGACATGCAGGCGCAATTCATGGCCATGCTCTCGCTCGCCGACGGCGACAGTTTCCTCGAGGAAACGATCTTCGAGAACCGCTACATGCACGTGCCCGAGCTCCGGCGCATGGGGGCCAATGTCGAAGTTCATGGGCGCTCGGCAATCGTCCGCGGAGTCGAGCAGCTGACCGGCGCCAGTGTGATGGCGACCGACCTCCGCGCGTCGATGAGCCTGGTGCTCGCCGGCCTCGCGGCCGAAGGCGAAACCGAAGTGCTGCGGGTCTATCACCTGGATCGCGGCTACGAACGGCTCGAGGAAAAGCTTTCGGCCGTCGGCGCGACGATCGAGCGCCGGAGCGCGGGCTAAACCGGCGGGAGCAGGTGCGCTTCGACCTCGATCATGACGGCCTAACACTGCTGCCTGGCCTCCTCGGGTCCGAGCAATTGGGGTTGCTTGAGGAAATCATTGGCCCGGCGGAGGCCAGTGCCGGCACTCGCCTATTCGGGAATTCCGGGCTCGACCGGTGGCTAAGCGACGGCCCGGTTGTACCGGCGATTGGCTCGGCTTCTGGACTTGCGTCGCGAGCGGTCCGAGCCATACTCTTCAACAAGGTTGCGCGAACGAACTGGGCCCTCGGATGGCATCAGGATCGGACGATCGCTGTGCGTCAGCGAGTCGAGGGCGAGCCCGGATTCGACCACTGGACGATCAAAGCTGGCGTGACCCATGTGGAGCCGCCGTTCTCCTTCATCGAGAACATGGTGACAGCTCGAATTCACCTCGACGATGTTGGTAAGGACAACGCGCCCCTGCTGGTTTCGCTTGGCTCGCACCGGCTTGGGCGCATCAAAGAACCGGACGTGGACAAAATTATCGAACGCTGCGGAACAGTAGCGTGTTTAGCCAAGAAGGGTGACGTCTGGCTCTATCGTACGGCAATTTTGCACGCATCGGAGAAATCTAGAGTCGCAGCGTCGCGTCGTGTTCTCCAGGTCGATTTCTCGAGGGAAAGCCTGCCCTCTCGGCTAGAGTGGCTCGGCATCGCGTACGCTCAGTTAAACCTTCTTCATGAAGCGGATGCTGGTCCGTTCGTAACCCAGATGCCGGTAGAAAGCGTGGGCGGCGGTTCGGCGGTCGTTGCTCGTCACCTCGACGATCTGGCAACCGGCCCGCTTGAGCAGCTTTTCCGCTTCTTCGACCAGCATCCGGCCAATGCCTTTGTCCTGAGCGCTTTCCGCGACGACGAGGACCGTGATTCGCCCGACGGGAGCCGGCCGGTGCACGGTCACGGTCCGGTGGATGCCGCACAGCCCGATCACCGCTCTGTCCAACGTCGCCACCAATGGCGCTTCGCCCGCCTTGGCCAGCTTCGCGATATTTTTGCGGACGGTCTTCTCGTCGATCTCGTGGCCGAGAAATTTGATTAGCTCGGTGAGGGTCGGGGCGTCGCTTGGCTTGGCCGCGCGAACTTTTGGTTGGGATGGTGGAGGCGGAGGTGCAGGCCTCGGTTGGATTTTGGGCCTCGGCACGGGTTCGCGATCGTTCGCGGCGGTCGCGCGGGTCTTCTCAACCTTGGCCGGCTTTCGCTGGCGCGGCAGCACCGCCACGTCGAGCGACGCGCCCCAATCCTGCGCGCCCAGGTTGCGGAGATAGTCCTCAACCTCGCCCGGCTCCGCCGTCGGGCCGTGGGCGTCCATCCCGAACACAGCTTTGCCGCCCTTGTCGGTCAGCCCGACCATGCCGAAGCCGGGCTTGCCCGGCGTTCGGACGCGCGAGCGTACCAGTTTGAGCCCGCGGTTGCGGGCGGACTCGGCGAGCTGGTCGAGCCGCGCGTCGCTCACAGCGTGTCCAGCGCGTGGAGGATGAGACCGACGAGGCCGCCGACCAGGGTGCCATTGATCCGGATGTACTGAAGATCGCGGCCGACCGCGGCTTCGAGCCGGGCGGTGACCGTGCGCGCATCCCACCCGCGGACCGTCTCCGACACCAATTTGACGATCGAGCTGCCGTAACTCGCCGACATGCCGACCGCGGCGCGGCGGGCGAAGCGGTTGATTGCGACGTGGATACGCGGATCCTTTTCGAGCGTCGATCCCATCGATTTGAGGATCTCGCCGAGTTTGCCGGCGAGCACCGCGTCGGGATTCCGGGCGGCGCGGATCACCGCCTCGCGTCCCTTCTGCCACAAAGTGTCGAGCCACAGGCTGACCGACTGGTTGTCGAGCAATTGCTCCTTGATCGCCTCGACCCGTTCGCGCGTTTCGGGCCGCGTCTGGAGGTCGTTGGCGAGCTGCACGAGCGCTTCCTCGATCTTTTGCCGGACCGGGTGCGCCGGGTCGGTCGACATTTCGACGGTCAGCTTGCGCAAGCCGTTGATGATCGCGTCGGCGAGTTTGGCGTCGAGACCGGCGAGCTTGAGCGCCCAGTTCGCCTTTTTGTGGACGATCTCGCGGATCAGCGGCTCGTTCGCGTCGAGCGCGCGGGCGGTCCAGCGGATCGTCGCCTCGAGCATGGGCACGTGGCGATCCTCGTTGATCGCCGAGGCGAGCGCATGGCCGAGCAGCGGCGACACTTGCGCCTTGCGCAGCCGCGACGAAATCGCGCCCTTGACGATCCCACCCAAGCGCTCGTCGTCGAGGCTTTCAAATACGTCCGCAATCAGGCGCGAGGCGCCGGCGCGGATCCGCGTGCCCTCGCCGGCCGGGGTCTGCAGGAAGCGCCCGGTCGCGCCGGCCACGTCGATATTGCGCATCCGCCGCGCGACCACCGACGGAATCAGGAAATTCTCCTTGAGGAAGTTGGCGAGCGCTTCGCCGATCCGGTCCTTGTTGCGCGGGATGATCGCGGTGTGAGGGATCGGGAGACCGAGCGGGTGGCGGAACAGCGCGGTCACCGCGAACCAGTCGGCCAGACCGCCGACCATCGCCGCTTCGGCAAAGGCCTTGACGTAGGCCAGCCACGGGTAGGCCGCCTCGAACGTGCGGGCGATGGCGAAGACCGCGGCCATCACCACTAACAGCCCGGTGGCAGCCGCCTTCATCCCGGCGGCGCCCGGCTGGGCGGGATTAAAGCGCGCCAATGCTCCGTTCGGTCTGCGGCTCATGGCTGCTCAATAGCCGAGCCGGGGCGGAGGTTCACCGTGCGCGATTCACTCCGCGGGAACGGCCTGGCCTTGGCGATGCGCCTCGGCGCCGACGAACCGATGGAACAGCTTGCCGATCCGGCTTTCGATCGAAATGGCGATCGAGAAATAGGATGGCACCAGAAGCAGCGTCAGCACCGTCGAGAAGATCAGGCCGCCGATCACGGTGATGCCCATCGGCGCGCGCCAGCTGTTGTCGCCGCTGATCGAAATCGCCGTCGGCAACATGCCCGCGACCATCGCCACCGTGGTCATGACGATCGGCTGGGCGCGCTTGTGGCCGGCCTCCCAGATTGCCTCGTTCTTCGCCATGCCGTGGTTCATCATCTCGACCGCGAAGTCGACGAGCAGGATCGAGTTCTTCGCCACGATCCCGAACAGCATCAGGATGCCGATCAGCACGAACAGCGAAATCGGTTGCCCGGCGATGTGCAAGGCTATGGCCGCACCGAGTGGGGCGAGCAGCAGCGACCCCATGTTGACGAACGGAGCGAGGAAGCGGCGGTAGAGCAGGACCAGCACCGCGAACACCAGCAGCACGCCGGCGATCAACGCCACGGCGAAGTTGAACAATAGCTCGGCCTGCCACTTCTGATTGCCGAGGTTCATCTGTTGAACGCCTTGCGGCAGGTTCTTGTAGCTCGGCAGCTCCTTCACCTTGGCCCAGACGTCGCCCTCGACCACACCGGGCGCGAGGTCGGCGCCGACGGCCAGGCGGCGCAGCTGGTTCGAGCGCTGGATCGTGGTCGGGCCGGAGCCGAAGCCGATTTCCGCGACCGACTTGAGTGGAACCGAGCCGCCGCTCGACGTCGGTACGGGAAGGTTTTCGAGCGTCTGGATATCGCGGCGGGCATTCTCCGACAGCGACACCTGGATCGGCACCTGCCGGTCCGACAATGAGAATTTCGCGCTGTTTTGCTCAATGTCGCCAAGGGTTGCGATGCGGATCGTCTGGCTCAATGCCGCGGTCGTAACGCCGAGGTCCGCGGCGAGATCGAAGTGCGGTTTGATGGTGATTTCCGGCTGCGCCAGCTGGCTCCCGACACGCGGCGCGCGAAGTCCCGGGATGGTCTCCATTTCCTTGGCGATGCGGTTGGCGACCGCGGTCAGTTGCTCCGGATCGTCGCCGCCGAGATAAAGCATGATATCGCGCTGGTCGGAATCAGGTCCGCCACCGTTCTGGCTCATGAAGCTGACGCGGGCGTCGGGGAAGGCTGCGAGCGTTGGCGACATGCTGCGCTCGAACTCCGTGCTGGTCATCTCGCGGTCCTTCTTGAGGACGACGTTGACCCTGCCGGTCGCGACGTTGACGCGTTCGAACACCCGTTCAACGGTCGGATTCTTCGAAACAATTGCCGCAACCCGATCCGTAACTTCCTCGGTTTGCTTGAGCGTGCTGCCCGGCGGCAACGTGATGTTGACCCGCGAATAGTCCGAGTTCTGGGGCGGGAAGAAGGATTGCGGCAGAGTTGCGAATGCGACCGCGCTGAGCAGCAACGTGACGATGCCGGCACCGACCATCGCCATCCGATGGTCGAACATGCTGGCCCAGCCAATCTTTATGCAAGATCGGCTCCATGCGGCGAATTCGGTGTCCTCAAAGCCGAAGAGCGCTCCGATTATCAGTCCAACCAGAACTGTCAGTGCGAGAAGAACGAGGCCGAGGAAAATGAACGTGAAGAAGCCACCGACAATCAGCAGCCCGATGTTGGGCGGCGCATCCGGTGAGGCCTGCATGACCTTCATGACCGACTTGAGGACGACGAGCACTGCCGCGATAGCCAACGGGACGGCATAATAAGGAAGACGGATTGGCACTTTCGCGACCTTGGCGCGCCTGGCGTGCGCCTTGGTTGTGTCGAGGCTCCAGTTGAGCACCTTGAGGTAAAGGTCCATCCACTTCCAGTTCGCGTGCGGCTGCGCGCCGTGCGAACGCAGGAAATAGGCCGCGATCAGCGGCGTGATCATGCGCGCGACGAACAGGCTCATCAGCACCGAAACGACCACGGTGAAGCCGAATGCCTTGAAATACTGGCCGGCGATTCCAGGCATCAAAGCGACCGGGAAAAAGACCGCGACGATCGCCATGGTGGTGGCGAGCACGGCGAGACCGATCTCGTCGGCCGCGTCGAGGGACGCCTGATACCCCGATTTCCCCATCCGCATGTGGCGGACGATATTTTCGATCTCGACGATCGCGTCGTCGACCAGAACGCCGGCGACCAGGCCCATGGCCATGGTCGACATGAAGTTCATGGTGATGCCGAGCATGCTCATGAACCAGAAGGCGGGGATGGCCGACAGCGGGATGGAGACCGCGGAAATCAGGGTCGCGCGGATGTCGCGCAGGAAGAGCAGCACGACGAGGACGGCGAGAATTGCGCCCTCGACCAGGCCTTCCATCGCGGAGCGGTACTGCGACTTGGTGTAGTCGACAGTGTTGAAGACCTCAGAGAAGTGAACTCGCGGATTTTCCTTCTCGAGCGCCTTCAACTCTCGCCAGGCGTTGTCATAGGCGGTCACTTCGGACGAACCCTTGGCGCGCTGAACCATGAACGTGACGACCTGGCGGCCGTTCATCTTGGCAATCGAGCGCTGCTCCGAGTTGCTGTCCTGCACCTGGCCGAGGTCAGCGAGGCGCACCATGCGTCCGCCGGGCAGCGCGATCTGGATTTGGGAAAGCGCGTAAGCATCCTGCGCATTGCCGAGCACGCGGACAGATTGCTCCGACCCCGCGATTTCCGCACGCCCACCGGCGCCGTTCATGTTGCTTTGTCTGAGCTGCGCGTTGACCTGGGCAGCGGTGATGCCCTGGGCCTGAAGCGCCGCCGGATCGAGGATGACTCGAATGACTCTGCTGACCCCGCCGACGCGACTGACCGCGGCGACGCCTTCCTGCCCCAGCAAGCGCTTGGCGACATTATTGTCGATGTACCAGCTGAGCTGTTCGAGCGTCATGTCCGTCGTCTGGGCACCGACGTAGGTGAATGGTTCGTCCTCGGCATCGACCCGAACCACCTGGGGCTCGAGAATGCCTTCCGGAAGGTTGCCGCGGATCTGCGAAATGGCGTTGCGAACGTCGTTGACCGACCGGTCGGTTGGCGTGCCGAGCTGGAATTGCACGAAGGTCGTGCTGTTGCCTTCGCTGATGGTGCTGCTGATCTCCTCGACCCCGGTAATGCCGCGCACGGCGGATTCGACCCGCTGGGTGACCTGGGTTTCGAGTTCGTTGGGCGCGGCGCCGGGCTGGGAGACGGAGACGATCGCGGCGGGGAAGTCGATGTCCGGCGCGTTGTTCACCTGCATCCGCGCGAACGAGATCAGACCGGCCAGCATCAGGCCGACGAACAGCACGATCGGACCCACCGGATTGCGAATGCACCAGGATGAGATGTTCCGGAAATTCATCAGCTTACTCTTCTAGCGCGTCAACGCGCCGCTGCGCGCTTGGGATTCACTTTCTGGCCCGGGTTGAGGAACGGGCCGGCCGAAAGGACCACCGCCTCGTTGCCCGAAAGCCCCTCGGCAATCGTCACGCCATTGTCGCCAACGGTGCCGATTTTGATGCTGCGGCGTTCGACCTCGTTCTTGGCATTGATGACGTAGACGTAATTGCCCTTGTCATCGCTCAGCACCGCGCTTTGCGGGAGCAAGGGCGCGGTGGTTTCGCCGGCCGTGATCCGGGCCTCGGCAAAACCGCCGGGCTTGATCGCCTGGTCGTAGGAAAGTTCGATCCGCACGTCGCCAAGGCGCGACTGTGGGTCAATCGAGGGAGCGACTTGCCACACGGGACCCTGGAAGCTGCGGGGCGAGCCCACTGGGGTCACGCTCGCGATCATGCCGGTGTGAACGAGAGCAAGGTCTTGCTGCGACAGCTGCGCGCGCATTTCCAACTGGCCGCCTTCGGCGAGCCGGAACAGGGCGCCCGATGCCGGGCCGACGATCTGACCGACCTCGACGCTCCGGGCGAGAATCAGGCCGGACGCCGGAGCGATGACGTTAAGCTGGCCAATCTGCGCGCGCTGCGCGGCGAGTTGCGCCTGCGTGACTCGAACCTGGGCGAATGCGGCATCGCGGGTTGCTTTCTTCGAATCGATTTCGGCCTTCGACACGAAGCCCCGGCCCTGAAGCGAAATGGCCCGGTCGTAATTGGACTGGGCGAGCGCGGCATCGGCTTTCGCGGCCTCGACCTGGGCGGCGAGCTGCGCGGCCTGTTGCGCCTGGACCGACCGGTCGACGACCGCGAGCGTCTGTCCGGCGCGCACCCACGCGCCCGCGTCAACCAGCACACGGATGACTCGACCGCCCTGGCCGGCGATTCCGACCGGCTGGTCGCGCTTCGCCCCGAGTGGCCCGCTGGCGCTGATCGTCCGCGCGACTTGGCTGCGGCCGGGGACGACGACCGTAACGGTCGGAACCTGGCCGGCGCCGGCAGTCGGGTCGGCAGTATCCGACCCGCCGCGCATCATCACGAAAAGCGCGATCGCCACCACGACGGCAATCAGCACGGCGCCGACAATCACCCAGCGCCGTTGACGCGAACGGTCGGTCACCACCAAAGTGTCGGAGGCGTGGAAGGAGGTTTCCCGGTTCATCATTCCCTGCTCAGTCTCGCGAATCTGCCAAAGTCTACTCAGGCAGCTGTGTTAATCCAATAAGTCACCTTCCGCAACAGACGCGTGTTCTGAATCGCAATTGCCAGCGCTTTTCGACCAACGACGGCACTTGCGCCGCCGGCGCGCATTGACGCATCTGACGCCCACTGACCTAGTGGACAGATCGATCGAAAGGGAAGCGGAATGTTCGGCGACAACAGCAGTTGGCTGGTTACGATTATCCTCGGCCTTCTGGCAGGAGCGCTGGCGAAATTGCTGATGCCGGGACGTGATCCGGGCGGATGCATCATCACCATATTGCTTGGAATCGCCGGCGCCCTTCTCGGGACCTGGCTCGGCCGCGCTCTGCACTTTTATGGGCCGAACGAACGCGCCGGCTTCATCGGGGCGGTCATCGGTGCGTTCCTTATCCTGCTGGTCTACCGACTGGTGCTCGGGCGGCGACGCTATTAGCCTCATTGGGCGCGTTCATGGTTCAGCCATGGCGAGTGGGCGAGCGTTGCTGCATGATCGGAAGCAGGACGAACAAAATGAAACAAGCATGGCTCGCGGCGCTGTTCCTTGGCGCCTCTTTCGTGCCCGCCGCCGCTAACGCTCAGCAAGCGTCCGCGATCACGCAGACAATCACCGGAACCCGGCTCGACCTGAACGTCACCGGTGAATCCACCCGCGTGCCTGACGTAGCGATCATTTCCACAGGGGTGGTTACCCGTTCGGCGACCGCCAGCGGAGCGATCCAGCAGGCGGCGACCAGCATGGCGCGGGTTCGCTCGGCGCTCAAAGCGGGCGGCATTGCCGATCGCGACATCCAGACGAGCAATCTCAGCCTCAATCCGGAATACCGCTACGTCGAGAATCAGCCGCCGCAATTGACCGGATATACCGCCACTAATCAGTTGACCGTGCGCTTCCGGGATATCGCTCAAACCGGCAAGATCATCGATGCGCTGGTGCGCGAAGGCGCAAACCAGATCAATGGACCGAACCTCACGATCGACAAGCCCGAAGCGGCGCTCGACGAAGCCCGGGCCAATGCCGTCGCGATGGGCCGCGCCCGCGCCGACCTTTACGCACGCTCGCTCGGCTTGCGCGTCGTCCGGGTGGTTTCGGTCGCCGAAAGCGGAGGTTATTCGCCGCCACCACCGATGCCGTATGGGGGCATGACCGCGCGAGCCCAGGCGGCCGACAGCAAGATCGATGCCGGCGAGCAGAAGCTTCAGGTTACTCTCGGGATGACCTTCGAGCTTCAATAATCCTGGAGCAGATGGCGTGAAAAGGCCGCCCGGCGGAGCCGGACGGCCTGTTCAAGTGCGATCGTCGATTGGCTAGCGGACGCTGCCTCTGCGGATCAGATTGATGACCGCGAGAAGGATCACCGCGCCGAGCAGGGAAACCAGAAGGTTCGGAAGTGACAAACCGCCACTCGTAATCGAACCGCCACCGAGCAACGGACCAAGCAGCCAGCCGCCGATAAGCGCGCCGACGATACCGACCACGATGTTCATGATGATTCCCTGTTGGGCGTCCGTGCGCATGATAAGGCTGGCAAGCCACCCTAAAACACCGCCGACGATAATCACGATAATCAGGTTCATCCGAGCCCTCCTGTCTTTCAGCCGCCATCGGCACGCGGCGGCCATTCCGGCATCAAGACGCGCGATGCGCGATTGTTGTTCCGGATTCGGATGGGAGTGTCCAGCAATTTGGTCGATTCGCGGCAGCGCAGGCCGCTGGAATACTGGGCGAATACGTGCCCGTAACGAGCGGAACTCCGGTATTATGTAGCAGATGCACCAAGCCGGAGTGCCGGTAGGTGTTAGGGCTTCTTGTCCTTCCATTCGCCCTTGGCCATGCGGCGGAGCTTATCGTTCTCCATCGTTGCCAAGTAACTGTGGTAGCTTTCCAGCCAGAATGGTGCTCCCGGCCACTCTTGGATCAGGAAGGCGAAAACTTCCTTGCCCGGGTGGCGTGTCTCAAACACGTCGTCCCATTCGTATTCGATCAACACGAGCCCTTGGAGATGCTTGAAATCGAGAAATGCGGCGGGCGGTTTTGCCAAACCGTGGGCGGGCACGTTCAAGGTATCAGTAGCCGGAACGGAATAAATCCCGCCCAATTTACAAACAGCCTCGAAGCTCTTGGGCTTCCCCTTCTCGGGAACCAAATGGAGGGTGAGAGTGACCTTCAGCCTCATTTTAAGGGCTGGCGACTGCCCAGAATTTTTCAGCGTGAAGCCGATCTGCGGGACCTTCTCCTCACTGAGATCGGCGAAGGCTTCAGTTACAGAAATATACGATCTCGTTTGCGCTTCGCCGATGCGGCGTTGAATCTCATTGCCGCGCCTAGTCTCGCGGAACGTGAACCACACAACGACTACGCCAACGACGCTGAGGCCCATGCCGAGCAAGGCGGCAATGCCCATGATGCTAGTCCAGAGCGCCGCCTTCCGTTGCGCTATAAGGTCGGCCTGGTCGTGTTCGGCTTGGCGCTTCTCCAGCTGGCCTTCGGCGCGTGCCTCCGCAAAGCAATGCGGGAATTGGGCAGCGGGGACGCCTCGGCAGGTCTCGGCTACCTTTTGGTCGGTCTCTCGGGCGTATTGTCGAGCATTGTTAGCGGCTTCCTGTTCGTATCCGTGCTGATAGAACAGGCCTACGCCTACTGATGCGATGAGCAGGATCGTGACGGCGATAGAGGCCGCGACGATTAGTCTAGTCTTAGATGATCCGCCCCTATCGCTTTCAGGCATTGAACCAGAAACACCGCTGTAAATTTGCCCCGCGCCAGCTTGTTCCTGATGTTCGGTTCAGAGTCCACCACGCCAACTGCCGCCAGCTTGTCCACTAGCTGGGCATAGGTAACGCCACGGCGCTTCAATTCGCCCTTCAGCAAGCCCTTCACCTTGGCTTCCCAGTCGGAATTATCAGGCATCGGGCTTCTCCTGCCGAGACGAGGCCGCGACAACGAACAGGATGATGGCGGTCAGAAACTGGGCGGAGCCGAGGCTTCGATCTTGATAGTCCATCACTGAGTTCAGCGATTGGAGAAGGAGGATAGCGCCACCAAGGGTCAGCAGGCCTCTTTGAATCAGGTTCAAACGCATTTGCCACTCCATTCGTCGCAAATGCACTCATATACGATACTTTTGCCCTTGCATAGAGTGCATCAATGCCATTATATCCGATGCATAAGCACTGGATATGATGACAATGCAACATTTTCTCCTCTCTGCCGCCGCCCGCTCAATCAGCCTCAAGGCTGTTTTCAGCATGGGCGAAGGCAAGGCTTACGACACGTTCAAGGCTCTGCGCTTCGCAGCGAACGACGGCGACCCCGTTTGCCCGCGTTGCGGCTGTGTTGAGATCTACGACATTTCGAGCCGCCGCCGGTTCAAGTGCGCCGCTTGCTATACGCAATTCAGCGTGACCAGCGGGACGATCTTCGCTTCCCGCAAAATGTCGTTCACCGACTTGCTGGCCGCTATCGTGATCTTCGTGAATGGCGCAAAGGGCGTTGCCGCCTTGCAGCTGAGCCGCGACCTGGACTGCCAATACAAGACCGCGTTCGTTCTCACTCACAAGCTGCGCGAAGCCATGGCCCGCGAGCAAGCGGGCGTGTCGCTCAACGGTATCGTGGAAATCGATGGCGGCTATTTCGGCGGCTACCGCAAGCCTGAGAACCGCGCCGAGGATCGCAAAGACCGCCGGTTGAAGGTTCACCAAACCGGCAAGCGCCAGTGCGTCGTCATCATGCGCGAGCGCAAGGGCCGCTCGCTTCCGTTTATCGTGGCCAATGAGGGTGACGCTTGCCCGATCGTTCGGGACCGCGTTGGAACGCTGGCGACGATCTATGCCGACGAAGGCACCGGTTGGGATGCGCTTCACCAAGGTTGGGATACGAAGCGCGTGAACCACTCCGTTGCGTTCATGGATGAAGGCGTTTGCACCAATCAGGCGGAGTCATATTTCAGCCGCCTGCGCCGCGCCGAAATCGGAACGCACCACCACATCGCAGGCCCGTATCTCGCGGCCTATGCGAACGAAATGGCGTGGCGCGAAGATCACCGCCGCGTGGCGAATGGTAATCAGGCGGCGCTTGTCGCGGGCGCTGCGATTGGAAGCCGCCAAAGCCGCGCTTGGGCGGGCTATTGGCAGCGGGCGGCCTAGAACCAGAGTCGCCAGAAATAGGAGCGGCGGGGCATTTTCACGTCTGATAGTGAGCGGGTTAGATCTTCAAACTCATGATAAATCGCCGCATTACAGGTGACAGACCGAATCTTGTAAACCCAAGGGGCGGCAAGTTCCCAATCACGAATAATTGTGCCGCGAACGGCGCGCCTGACAAACTCACGGTCCAGAATGCCAAACTGAATCCCAATGGCGAGCCGCTCATTCTCGTTCAGGGTGAGCCGCATGGCTGCGGCTTCGTTCGTGTCATATTTGTCGGGTGTCGTGAACGACATAAGATCGAAGCCTTCGCCGGTCACGTGAACGAACAGTTTCCGAGCATCGATCAAGTCGCGATCATTATCCATCCTCGAAAAGTAATCGAGCGTAGCGTTGCGACGGGCTACGATCCGCTGGGTGATAACACCCCAGACGGCGATAAGGCCCGCTAAGAAGGCCGTAACGAAAATGGCCTCCACTTCGTTGAGGGAGGCCATTCCGAATACTGCCAAATCAGTGGCGGTTGCTGGTGCTTGCGCTAGCGTGTTCCACCCCAAGTTTCACGGCGAATTGTCATGTCGGGTCTCTCCTGTGTTACCATTTACTCTGTCACGCAATGCCTGAATGTCTCGTGAATGATTACATTTAGCAGCGCCGTTGATGCTGAGTAATAGCCTTACTCATCGCATGTGGGGTGTCAACGAGAGGTTAAAAGGACCGTTCCCAACGCGGGAGGCGTGAGTTCCCACTCCATAACCGCGCTGCGATGCGCACGCTTGCTCGTCACCTTGTTCCGGCTCCGCATCCGAGCCAGCGAGTAGCCGGTGCGCCGCGCGATCAGCTTGAACAGAACACGGTCGGTGGGGTCCAAGCCGCGTTTGACCATGACCCGCTCGGCAATCTCGAATGTGCTGAGCGGCGCGTTTGCCTTCCGCAACTCGTCCAAGAGAAACCGTTGTATCTCTCCTCGGAAGCCAGCGAATGGCAGCGGAGCCACGCCTTCTGGCAAGTCTTCCAGATGAAGGTCGGGCCTGAACACGAGGATCGCCGCGTCAATGTGGGTGAGTCCGTCCACCAAGCTCCGCATCTGGAGGCGCAGCCCTTCAAGCTCGCCTGCCATTTCTGCTCGCTTACGAAGCAATCCGCTGAGCGTTAGGTCGTATCCCATCCACAGAAATGTAGCGGAAACGATGATTAAAGCCGCGCACTACGTTGGTGCATCTGCTACATAATACCGCGGAACTCAGTAGCGCTGCTGGCGCTCGTACTGGTCGCGATACTGCTTGATTCGCGTGACCCGGAGGCCCGGCATGCCGCTGCGATCGACCGCGCGCTGCCAGCTGGTAAACTCCTCAAGGCTGAGGGTGTAGCGCTGGCACGCCTCGTCGACCGTCAGAAGGCCACCGGCGACCGCGGCGACGACCTCGGCCTTGCGCCGCACGACCCAACGAGTTGTGTGCGCCGGCGGCAGGCTGTCGAGCGTCAACGGCTCGCCGAGCGGGCCGATGACCTGGGCCGGCCGGATCTTCTGATTCTCAAGCATTCTGTTAAACCTGCTTAATCATTGTCGATGCGTTCGTTTTAAGCGCGGTTCGTTGAAATAATTCTGAAGCGCGCTGGTTAATTCCGTACTTAGACCGCCTTACTTTCCCTTAACTTTTGTCCCCGCCGCAAAGGCGCCGCCAAGGCGCTGAACGGCTTCGCTCCACCCCTCGCTGGCCGAAAGATAGCAAGCGATCGCCTCCTGGCGATCGCGACACGACTCGGCTTTTGCATCGCCAAGCAGCGCCAGGAGTTCATCGAGACTCAACGGACCGCCCGAAGACGCTCGAAAATCCGGCTCGTGACGCGCCAACACTATCCCCCTGAGGACTACGTTGGGTCCTGCTCTAGCGGTCAGGAGTGAAATTCGAGTAAAGACCTGCCCGATGCCCGTCAGCTTCGACCTTGACCGGCCACCGAGCCAGGCCCGGATCGTCGTCGCCATGTCTGGCGGCGTCGACAGTTCGGTCGCGGCCGCGCTCGCCGCCGGCACCGGTGCCGAAGTGATCGGAGTGACGCTCCAGCTCTACGATCATGGCGAGGCGGTACGCCGCTCGGGATCCTGTTGCGCGGGTCAGGATATTTACGACGCCAAGCAGGTCGCCGACCGTCTCGGCATCGCCCATTATGTGCTCGACTACGAAAGCCGCTTCCGCACCGGCGTGATTGACAAGTTCGTCGACGAATATGCCCAGGGACGCACGCCCGTACCCTGTTCGCTGTGCAACCAGGGGGTGAAGTTCACCGACCTCATCGCCTTCGCTCGTGAACTCGGCGCGGATTGCCTCGCGACCGGCCATTATGTCCGCCGCGTCGCCGGGGATGGCCGGGTCGAACTGCACAAGGGCGCCGACCTTCGCCGGGACCAGAGCTATTTTCTCTATGGAACGACGCGCGAGCAGCTCGATTTCCTGCGCTTTCCGTTGGGCGAGTTGCCCAAGAGCGAAGTGCGGGAACTCGCGGCCGGGCTCGCGCTGGAGGTCGCGGCCAAGCCAGACAGCCAGGATATCTGCTTCGTTCCGGACGGAGATTACGCCGGATTGGTCAAGCGCATCCGTCCGGAAACCGAAGCGCCGGGCGACATTGTCGATCTTGGCGGGAGCGTTCTCGGACAGCATCGCGGAGTGGTGCATTTCACCGTCGGCCAGCGCCGCGGGATCGAAGTCGGCGGCCAGGCCGAACCCTTATACGTCGTCCGCATCGAGCCTGAGACCCGGCGGCTCGTCGTTGGTCCGCGGCGCGCGCTGGCGGTTGAGTCGATGCGGGTCGAGCAATGGAACTGGATCGGCGAGGAACAGCGCGAAATCAGCGTCAAGGTTCGCTCGCTCGCGCCGCCGGTTCCGGCGCGGATCGAGAACGAATGGATTCGTTTCGATCAGGCGGAATTTGGCGTCGCGCCCGGCCAGTCGGCGGTGGTCTATGACGGCAGCCGTTTGCTCGGCGGGGGCTGGATCGCGGAGACGGTGGCGGCAGAGCAAAGCGCGCTGAATGCCGCCGCCGCTTAGCGCCGGCGTCCTCCTGTTTCGCGACCGTGACGGCGCGACCGAAGTGCTGTTGATCAGGCCCGGCGGACCGTACTGGACGAACCGCGACACGGGCGCGTGGATGATCCCCAAGGGCGGCGTCGAGCCGGGCGAGGCTCCCGCCGAGGCGGCGCTGCGCGAATTCGAGGAAGAAACCGGGACGCGGTTGACCGTGGTCCCGTTCCCGCTCTCGCGGGTCCGCCAGGCCGGCGGTAAGTGGGTCGAAGCCTTCGCCGCCGAGGGTGATTTCGATTGCGCGAGCCTCAATTCGAATCTGTTCGAGGTCGAATGGCCGCCCCGCAGCGGCCGGCGCCAGAGCTTCCCCGAGGTCGTCGAAGCGCGGTGGATGACGCTTGCCGAAGCCCGCGCCATGATGCTGCCGAGCCAGTTTCCCTTTATCGACGCGCTCGAAGCCAAACTGAAACGAGGCCGTTGATGCTGTTGCTGTTCTTTGCCGCGCTTACCCTTCAGGCGCCTGCGCCGCCCGTTTCCTGGGGCCCGAATGCGCCGCCCGCGACGCGAACCTGGCCGATCCGCGAGGGCGATGTGACTTTGCGCGATTTCCGCTTTCGGTCGGGCGAATCCCTGCCCGAAGTCCGGATTCACTACATGACGCTCGGGAATCCGCACCGCAATGCGGCGGGTACGATCGATAATGCGGTGATGGTCCTCCACGGCACCGGCGGGACCGGTAAGCAATTCCTCCAGCCGCAGTTCGCCGACGAGCTTTATGGCCCTGGCCAGCCGTTCGATATCCGCCGCTATTTCATCATCCTGCCCGACAATATCGGTCACGGTGGATCGTCGAAGCCGTCCGACGGCCTCAGGATGCGATTTCCCAAATATGATTACGACGACATGGTCGAGGCGCAGCGGCGGATGCTGGTCGAGGGCCTGGGTGTAACCCGTCTGCGGTTGATCCTGGGCACGTCGATGGGCTGCATGCAGGCGTTCGTGTGGGGCGAAACCCATCCAGCCTTCGCTCAAGCGCTGATGCCGCTCGCCTGCGAACCGGTCGAGATCGGCGGGCTCAACCGCATGTGGCGGCAGCTCGCGATCGACGGCATCGAGGCAGATCCGGCGTGGGCGAACGGCGACTACAAGAACCAGCCGACCGTCGGTCTGCGTGCCGTCCAGAACCTGCTGTTCGTCGCCGGCGCCGCGCCGCTTTATTACCAGTCGCAATATCCTCAGCGGGCGGCGGCGAACGCGTTTGCCGAAGACCGCGTCGCGACCGCCATCGCGAAGCTCGACGCCAATGATTTGATCTACCAGCTGGATTCGTCGCGGAATTACAATCCGTGGCCGAAACTCGAGCAAATCACGATGCCGCTGACGTGGATCAATTCGGCCGACGACTTCATCAATCCGCGCAACCTGCCGTTCCCGCAGCAGGCGCTGAAGCGGATGCCGACCGCGCGCTTCCACCTGATCCCCGAGAGTGCCGAGACGCGCGGCCACGGCACGCATAGCTGGGCGAGGTTCTGGAAGGCCGACCTTATCGCGTTGCTGGCGCGTTCGGAGGCGCCAGATCGTAAGCCGAAACGTGGTTTACGCTGATCAGCCAGCGGCCACGGACCTTGCGGAACAGCCGGGTGTTCACGCCCTCGGTGATACGCGGGCCGCGCACCAGGCGATATTGTCCGATCAGCATGGCCGCATCCGGCGCGAGCAAATCGACCTTCATATTGTAGAAGTGCAATTGGCCGCGCCGTTCGGCTGAGCCGCCATAATCGCGGACGTAATGGTCGAGCGTGCCCTGCCAGCCGTCCTGGAACTTGCCGCCTGACACGAATACGACGCCGGGATTCTGGAACCCGGCCATGTAACCGCGAAAATCGCCGCGGTTCCATGTCGCTTCCATGCGCTCGACGGTTGCAAGAATCGCCGCCCGGTCGCTTTTAGGATTCGCAATCGCCGGGGCCGCGAGCACAGCGAGCGCCAGCGTCGCAGTGAACCTCACAGCTGGAATTGCCCGGCGATCACCGTGTGGCACTGGCCGCCGAGCAGCACGCGGTCGCCGTCCAGCCGGCAATGGAGAACCCCGGTTCGCGCGCTCGCCTGAAGCGCGGTAAATTCATTGCGGCCGAAGCGCTCCGCCCAATAAGGCGCCAGCGCCGCATGGGCCGAGCCCGTGACCGGGTCCTCGTCGATCCCGAGATAAGGCACGAACACGCGGCTCACCACGTCATGGGTCGTCCCGCGGGCGGTAACGACCGGCATGCGATGGATTTTTCCGAGCGCGCGGAAATCGGGCTGCACGGCGCGAACCGCGGCTTCATCGGCAAGCTCGATGATCGCCGCATCGTTATAACCGTCGGCCAGCCACGCCGGCGATTCCGGCAGCCCAAGCGCCCGGCATAGGTCCGGCTCATGGACCTCGGTGAGCTTCGCGGCCGCCATCTCCAGTTCGAGACGTTCGCCGCGCCGATTGACGGTCAGGATCCCACAGCGCGCCGTGAACCGGACAGGCCCCGAGTGGATCAGCACATGTCCGGCCGCGAGCGTCGCGTGACCGCACATCTCGACCTCGCTGGTTGGCGTGAACCAGCGCAGGTCGAAGTCTGCAGTTTCGCTTTCGCTCGGAACCGTGAACGCGGTCTCGCTGAGGTTATTCTCGGCGGCGATCGCCTGCATCAGCGTGTCGTCGAGCCAACGGTCGAGCGGCATCACCGCCGCCGGATTGCCCGTCAGCGGCCGGTCGGCGAAGGCATCGACCTGGAAGAACGGGATACTGGTCATTTCGCGCTCTCCGTCAGGTGCGACGAGAGCAGGGTCTCGCGGTCCGTCTGGCCCTCGGGGTCGACATGGATCAGGATTTCGGTGCCGGGGAAGCGCTGCTGCAACTTCTCCTCCACGGCATCAAGGCGATCGTGGGCTTGCTGCACCGTCCAGTCGGCCGGGACCCAAACGTGGAACTGGACGAAGCGGACAGTGCCGCTCTTGCGCGTGCGAAGATCGTGAAGCCCGCGAAGCTCCTCATGTCCGGCGGCAGCGTCGAGGAATTCCTGCCGTTCGTCTTCGGGCCATTCGCGGTCCATCAACTGGTGAATGGCTTCGTTCGACGCCCGGTAAGCGCCCCACACCAGCCACAGTGCGATCCCGATCCCGAACACGGCATCCGCGCCGCGGATATGGAAGCTCTGGTCGAGGATCAGCGCGACGATCACCGACCCGTTGAGATATAGATCCGACTGGTAATGGACATTGTCGGTCTTGATCGCGACCGAGCCGGTGCGAGCGATCACGATCCGCTGGTACCACAGCAACACGAAGGTCGCGGCGATGGCGAGGACGGACACGCCGACACCGGCCTCCAGCGCCGCCGTCTCGCCGCCGTTGATCAGTCGGTCGATGGCGCGCCAGCCGATCCCGACGGCCGATACGCTGATCAACGCGACCTGGGCGAGCGCGACCAGAGCCTCGGCCTTGCCGTGCCCGAAGCGGTGATCGTAATCGGCCGGCGCGGCCGCGATCCGGACGCCGATCAGGGTCGTCAGGCTGGCGATCACGTCGAGCGCAGTATCCGCGAGCGAGCCGAGCATCGCGGTGGAATCGGTCACGTAAGCGGCCCAGGCCTTGGCAACGAGCAAGGCGACCGCGAGCGAAACGCTGGCCAGCGCAGCTCGGGTCGACAGCCGAGAATGTTCGGCGGCGATCTTGGCCGTGGTCATGGGTATAGCAGCCCTTCGGCCCAGCCGCTTTCGCCGAGCGTGAACAGCCGCCGTTCGTGGAGCCGGTGCGGCCGGTCGGTCCAGAACTCGATCCGATCGGGGATCACGCGATAGCCGCGCCAATGCGGTGGGCGCGGCACGTCTTTTCCTTGGAATTCACGCTTCACCTGATCGAAGCGGTGCTCGAACGTCGCTCGGTTGTCCAGCGGGTGGGACTGGTCCGACGCCCACGCCCCGACCTGAGAGTCCCGCGCCCGGCTTGCGAAATAGGCGTCGGCCTGGGCGTCGGCGACGCGCTCCACTGCGCCCTCGATCCGCACCTGCCGCCGCAACGCCTTCCAGTGAAAGAGCAACGCCGCGCGCGGGTTTTGCGCGAGTTGGTCGCCCTTTGCGCTTTGTTCGTTGGTGTAAAACACAAAGCCGTCGGGGCCGTGCCCCTTGAGCAAGACCATGCGCACGGAGGGCTGCCCGTCGCTGCCCGCCGTCGCGAGCGCCATCGCCTCGGGGTCATTGACCTCTGCCGCCCGCGCTTCCGCGAACCATTGATCGAACAGGGCGAAGGGGTCGGTCATGCTGATCGCGCTCTAGGCTTGGCCTCGCGCAAACGGCAACCCATCTGGTCAGCGCGAAACGGTTACGGCATGGAAGCGAAATGGCACTCGATCTCTACCAACGCCTGGGCGTGCAGCGCGGCGCGAGCGCGGAGGAGATCAAGAAGGCCTACCGCAGCCTCGCCAAACAGCTCCATCCCGACCGCAACAAGGACAAGCCCGACGCCGCCAAGCGGTTCGGGGAGATCACGCACGCCTATGATCTGCTGTCCGACAAGGACAAGCGCGCCAAATACGATCGCGGAGAAATCGACGAGGACGGCAATCCTAAAATGTCGTTCGGATCGGGCTATGGCGGCTATTCGAGCGGTGCTGGCGCGGGCGGACCGCAGCCGGGCGCGGGCGGGGCGGGGTTCGAGAACTTCAATTTCGGAAACGACACCGCCGACCTCAGTGACCTGTTCGAGGGCCTGTTCGGTAGCGCTAATCGGGGTCGCGGCGGCGGTTTCGGCGGCTTTCGCCAGCGCGGGCGGACCGCACAAAAGGGCGCGGACGTCGCCTACCGGCTGAAGGTGCCGTTTATCGACGTGGTCGCGTTGAAGCCGCAGCGGATTTCCCTCGCAGACGGCAAGACCATCGATGTGAAGCTTCCCAAGGGGCTCGACGACGGGGGCAAGATTCGCCTCACCGGCAAGGGCGAGGATGGCCCCTCGGGCCGGGGCGACGCGATCGTCACCATCGAAATTGCGCCGCACCGATTTTTCACGCGTGACGGGAACGACATCCGGCTAACGCTGCCGGTTACGCTTAAGGAAGCCGTGCTGGGGGCGAAGGTGCGGGTGCCAACGCCCGAAGGGCCGGTCATGCTCACCGTCCCCAAGGGGACGACCTCGGGCAAGGTCCTGCGGCTCAAGGGCCGCGGCTTTACCGCCAAGGACGGCAAGCGCGGCGACCAGTTGGTCGCGGTCGAGGTCGACGTCCCGGCGAACGACGAACAATTGCAGCAGTTCGCCGAGGCGTGGGATGGCGGGGGCAACCCGCGCGCATCGCTGGGTGTTTAACGCCACGGCCGAATGAGAGAGAATTCCCCCCAATCCCCCGAAGCCAGGCGCAAGCGCCTGGCCAGTCTGCGGGCCGCGTTCGGCGTCGAGGTCGAAGAGAAGCTCAAGCCCAGGGTGACGGCCTGGGAGGTGATCAAGCGGGTCGCGGTTGGCGTCTATAACGACGGTTTCATTCACGCTGGCAATCTCGCCTATCTGGCGATCGTCGCCTTGTTTCCATTCTTCATCGTCGCGGCGGCCGCGGCGCATTTGCTCGGCCAAAGCCAGGACGCGCAGCTGACGGTGGCCAACGTTCTGCATCGCCTGCCGCCGGATGTCGCAAAGACGCTTCGCGAGCCGATCAACGAAGTGCTGACCGTGCGAACCGGCCCGCTGCTGTGGCTGGGCGCGATCGTTGGCTTGTGGACCGCCGCCAGCTTCGTCGAGACCATCCGGGACATCTTGCGCCGGGCGTATGGCGTCAAATTCTGCGCGCCCTTCTGGGAATACCGCCTCGGTTCCATCCTGCTCATCCTGGGCGCGGTCATGCTGCTGATGATCGCGTTCGCGGCGAGCGTGGCCTTGAGCACGCTGCACCATGTTTTGGTCGAATGGTTCCCGTTCGCCGAGGGCCTCGGCGCGACGCTCGGGCTTTACCGGCTGGTGCCGGCGGCAACCTTGTTCGTGACCTTCTACGGCCTGTTCTTCGCGCTGACCCCTGCGCGCTACCGCAAGCGGGCCTGCCGCAAGTGGCCCGGCGCTTTGCTAATCACCGCCTGGTGGCTAGCGACCGTCGAAATCCTCCCCAGCGTGCTCGGCCTGCTCGGTGGCTACAGCCTGACCTACGGCAGCCTGGCCGGCGTGATGATCTCGTTGATTTTCTTTTTCGTCGTGGGGCTCGGAGTGGTCACCGGCGCCGAGCTCAACGCGGCGCTGGCAGAAACCGGCGCCACCGCGCTAAAGGGCGAAGTCTATTCCGGGCCGTACACAGACCAGCTCGAGGTCGAGGAGCCTCAGCCCGGGGAAGATGTCGAAGCCGTACTGGAGACAGGGGGACCGCAACTTTGACCGGATTGATGCAGGGTAAGCGCGGCTTGATCATGGGGCTCGCCAACGATCGATCGCTGGCGTGGGGGATCGCTCGCGCGGTCGCCGCGCAGGGCGCGGAGCTGGCTTTCTCGTATCAGGGCGAAGCGCTCGAGAAGCGGGTGCGGCCGCTGGCGACGGATCTGGGCTCCGACATCCTCGTCGACTGCGACGTCTCCGACATGAAGGCGCTCGACAGGACTTTCGATGCCCTGAAGGAGCGTTGGGACAGCCTCGACTTCGTGGTTCACGCGATCGGTTACTCGGACAAGAACGAACTGCGCGGGAAATTCGTCGATACGACCATGGATAATTTCCTGATGACAATGAACATCTCGGTGTTCAGCTTCCTCGCCATCGCCCAGCGCGCACGGGGTCTTATGAGCCCCGGCGGGTCGCTCCTGACGCTGACTTATTACGGGGCCGAGAAGGTCATCCCGCATTACAATGTGATGGGCGTCGCCAAGGCCGGGCTCGAGGCCTCGGTCAAATATCTCGCCGCCGACCTCGGGCCGGAGGGCATCCGCGTCAACGGCATCTCGGCTGGACCGATCAAGACCCTCGCGGCAAGTGGCATCGGCGACTTCCGCTACATCATGAAGTGGAATGAATATAATGCGCCGCTGCGCCGCAACGTGACGATCGAGGATGTCGGCGGGGCTGGCCTTTACCTGCTCTCCGACCTCGCCAGCGGGGTCACCGGCGAGATCCACCATGTCGACGCCGGCTATAATGTCGTCGGGATGAAGGCCGAGGACGCACCCGACATCGCGACGGTGTGATGGCCGATATTGCGCGGCACGTCAGCGTAACCGGGAGAGTGCAGGGCGTGTTTTTCCGCGCCTGGATGAGTGAACAGGCGGCGGAACTCGGCGTGACCGGCTGGGTGCGGAACTGCCCGGATGGGCGGGTAGATTCGCACATCGAGGGCGAGGAAGCGGCGGTGCTGCAGTTGATCGAACGGCTAAAACGGGGTCCGCCCGCTGCAAAAGTCGACGACGTTCACCTGTGGGACGTCGAGCTGTTCGATTTCGACGATTTCGAGGTGCGGCACTAACCCGCGAACGGGTCCCGCACCAAGATCGTGTCGTCGCGCTCGGGGCTGGTTGACACCAATGCCACCGGACAGCGGATCAATTCCTCGATCCGGCGGACATATTTGATCGCCCGCGCCGGCAGATCGGCCCAGCTGCGCGCGCCGCGCGTCGAGCCCGGCCAGCCTTCAACCTCCTCATAGATCGGCTCGACCCGCATTTGGTCGGCGGAATGCGGCGGTAGATAGTCAAACTTCTCGCCGCCGATCGAGTAGCCCGTGCAGATTTTCACGGTCTCGAAGCCGTCGAGCACGTCGAGCTTGGTCAAGGCGACGCCCGTGATTCCGCTGACGGCGGCAGCCTGGCGAACCAGCACAGCGTCGAACCAGCCGCAACGGCGCCGCCGTCCGGTGACCGTGCCGAACTCGTGCCCGCGCTCGCCGAGCCTTTGGCCGACCTCATTGTCCTGCTCGGTCGGGAACGGGCCCGATCCGACCCGCGTCGTGTAGGCTTTGACGATTCCAAGGACGAAGCCCGCGGCCGACGGCCCGATCCCGCTGCCCGACCCGGTGGTTCCGGCGACCGTATTGGACGAGGTGACGAATGGGTAGGTGCCATGGTCGACGTCGAGCAGCACGCCCTGCGCGCCTTCGAACAGGATGCGGCGGCCGCGCTGCAGCGCCGCGTCGAGGTCGCGCCACACGGGGCGGGCGAAGGGCAGGACGAACCCGGCGATCTCCCGCAAATCCTTGAGCAGCCGCTCGCGATCGACCGGCGGTTCGCCGAAGCCGGCGCGAAGGGCGTCGTGGTGCGCGCACAGGCGGTCCAGTAACGGGCCGAGATCGTCGAGCTTGGCGAGGTCGCACACGCGGATCGCGCGGCGTCCGACCTTGTCTTCATAGGCGGGGCCGATTCCGCGTCGGGTCGTGCCGATCTTGCCCGCGCCCGAGGCGTCCTCGCGCAAGGCATCGAGGTCGCGGTGGATTGGCAGGATCAAGGGGCAGGTCTCGGCGACCATCAGGATTTCGGGCGTGACCGCGATGCCCTGGGCGGCGATCTTCTCGACCTCGGCTTTGAGCGCCCACGGATCGAGCACGACGCCATTGCCGATCACCGAGGGCGTTCCCCGTACGATCCCCGAGGGCAGGAGCGAGAGCTTGTAGGTCTGGTCGCCGACGACGAGGGTGTGGCCGGCGTTGTGGCCGCCCTGGAAGCGCACGACCATGTCGGCCCGGCTCGCCAGCCAGTCGACAATCTTGCCCTTGCCTTCGTCACCCCATTGCGCGCCGATGACCGTGACGTTGCCCACAAGTATTCCTTATTGTTGGAAGCCCGCGCGCTCCTAGGGGGCGGACGGCGGTGCGTCCAGATCGGCCTCACACTTACATTGCCGCGCCATCCGGCCTATGTGCAGAATCGCTACTAGTCGCAAACGGACGGACTTCAGGGCGCTTTGCGGCTCCTCATTCCTTTCCTTCGCCTCTCCTAGCGCCGGCGGACCGATTGGCGGGCCGCCTCAATAAGGAAGGACTGAGCAATGCCTCTCGGCACAGTCAAATTTTTCAACGATTCCAAAGGTTACGGCTTCATCAGCCCGGACGAGGGCGGCAATGACGCATTCGTCCACATCACCGCGGTCGAGCGTGCAGGTATGCGCACGCTGCAGCAGAACCAGCGCGTGAGCTATGACCTTGAAGAGGACCAGCGCGGCAAGACCAAGGCGGTCAATCTGCAAGCGGTCGAAGGCTGAATCCCAACGAAAGGCCGCCGGGCGCGTGATCGCGTCCGGCGGACCCATCCATGCCCATCACCACGCAATTGCAATTCTATCTCGACCGCGCCGCCCAGGCGAAGGCCGATGCCGACGCAGCGACGCTCGACAATGTTCGCGACCGCTGCCTCCGCGCCGAAGATGCGTGGACCCGAATGGCCGAACGCGCCGCCCGCACCGAAGAAATGCGCGCCGGGCGCAAGGACTAAAACCCGCCTCGGTTGACAGTCGCAACGCACCCCCCGAAGCTGACCCGGCTCGGGTTACGGATTGGGGGGATTTATGCGCCTGCTTGCCGCGCTTTTTGCCGCAGCCCTGTTCAGCGGCAGCGCCGCGTCCGCACAAGATGAACCTGCCGCGGTCTCCGTAGGCTCTCAGGAAATCGTCGTCACCGGCTCGCGCGTCAATGTTGACGGATACAACGCGCAGACGCCTGCCGTCGGCCTCAAGAAGGTCGCCGATTTTGCCATTCAGCCGGTGGTGGTCACTGGCGACACGCGCGAAACCGGCCTTCGCCACGAGGAGATGTATCAGACCATCCGGCGCGCAATTGAGCTTGCCAATTCGCAAGGCGTGCAGCTCGCGTTCGGCGAGCTGGTGGTCGAGCCGCTGACGCTCGCAAATTACCGCGATTTGACCTTTGGCACGGACAATCGGCCCGATACCAACCGGGTGGAACTCCTCGTCAAGACACCGCTGATCGGTGCCGACGCCAAGGAAGCCACGGCGCGGATTGACCGATTCCTCAAGGCCATCAAGCCGGTCGGCCGAGCCCTGGTTGTGTCCAGCGGCGACCTTTCGCTGTCGGTCGTTGCGCCGGACCAATACCGGCCCGAGATTGTGCGGATCATCTCGGCCGATGCGGCGGCGATGGCCGCCAAATTCGGCCCGGATTATGCTGTCGAGGTACGCGGCCTCAATCGCCCCGTCGACTGGAGCCGGGCGAGCCTGACCGAAGTGTTTCTGTACATCCCCTACGAGCTAGTGATCCGGCCAAAGTAGGGCGCGGAGGGCGCCGCTTCAGGATGATGACACCGGCGTGTCCGGCTTGGCCGATTCCTTTGGGAAATAGTCTGTATATTCGCGGATCAGCAGCGTCCTGAGCGCCTTCATGTCCACCTCGCTGGGCGAATCGTCTTGATCCCGATGAAGAAATTCGGGGAGACGCGGGTCAAGCCCCGCTGCCTTGGAAAAAGAGGTTACGCCGAACGCCTTTCTTTGGCCCGTGAAGTCGACCAGGAGGCGTGCATCTCGCTTCGTGAGGTGGATCGGCAGCAGGTAGAAGGAGACCTGGCTCCAATGGGCCTTCTTCGCGCTCCGAGCCTCCTTGGCTTGCGAAGCGTTGAACAAAGCGATGCGCTGGAGCGGCACCGCGGCGTCTTCGGTCTCGATATAGGCGGACGTCAGAGGCAGGTCGGTTGCGAAAACGCTCGACGCCGTGAGCATCAAGATCGCGTGCTTGCCGAGCGCGCGATACTCGTCGTTAGTGGCAGGCCAGCAGAGATCGAAGTGCACGAGGCGGATGACGTGATCGTCCGCTACCGCTGGGGCGTCGTCACCTTCCACATGCGCTCGCTCCTCCGGTGCCGGACCTTCGGTTGTCGGCCGAGCGGGCGCCGCGGTCGCAACGCAGAGCAGCAGCATCGCCATCAGCGGCTTGAGGAACTGACAAACGCGCACGAATGCCGTTAGAGCGCACATTGTGAGCCTCGACAACGCGACTTCGTTCAAAAGCTCAACGGGACGACCTGCAGTACGCCCGGCAAATCGTGCAGCTGCTTTGCCACATCTGCCGTGATCGGGTCGTCGACGGCGACCAGCGCCACCGCTTCGCCGCCCGCCGCGTGGCGGCCGAGGTTGAAGGTCGCGATGTTGATCGCATTCTCACCGAGCTTGGTCCCGAGCGCGCCGATGAAGCCCGGGGCGTCAGTGTTGACGATGTAGATCATCTGGCCCGCCAGCTCGGCCTCGACCGGCACGCCGAAGATGTTGACCAACCGCGGCGCCCGGTGGCCGAACAACGTGCCCTCGACGCGTTTTTCGCCCTGGCTGGTGCCGACGGTTACCGCGACTAGCGTGTGGTAATCGCCTTCGCCCTCGTTGCGGATTTCGCGCACGGCGAGCCCGCGCTCCTTCGCGAGATAGGGCGCGTTGACCATGTTCACCGTGTCGGACCAGCTGCGCATCACGCCGGCGAGCACGGCACCGGTGATCGGCTTGATGTTGAGCTCGGCCGCCGCGCCTTCGACCTCGACGTCGATCGAGCGGATTTCCGTTCCCGCGATTTGCCCGATCAGCCGCCCAAGCTTCTCGGCCAGCGCCATGTACGGGCGGAGGCGCGGCGCTTCCTCGGCGGACAATGAGGGGACATTGACCGCATTGGTGATGCCGCCAAGCAGCAGGTAATCGGCCATCTGCTCGGCGATCTGGATCGCGACATTGACCTGCGCCTCGGTGGTCGAGGCGCCGAGGTGGGGTGTGCAGATGAGTCCGCGCGTGCCGAACAACGGATTGGCCTTGGCTGGCTCCTCGGAGAACACGTCGAGCGCGGCACCGGCGACGTGGCCGCTGTCGAGCGCGTCCTTTAACGCCGCCTCGTCGATCAGCCCGCCGCGCGCGCAATTGACGATGCGCACGCCGGGCTTGGTCCTGGCCAGCGCGTCGCGGCTGAGAATGCCGCGGGTCTGGTCGGTAAGTGGCGTGTGCAGGGTGATGAAGTCGGCTCTTGCGAGCAGTTCGTCCAACTCGACCTTGTCGACCCCCAGCTCGACGGCGCGGTCGGGCGACAGGAACGGGTCATAAGCGACGACCTTCATCTTGAGGCCATGCGCGCGGTCGGCGACGATCGACCCGATGTTGCCGCAGCCGATCAGGCCGAGCGTCTTGCCGGCCAGTTCGACCCCCATGAAGCGGCTCTTCTCCCACTTGCCCGATTGGGTCGACTGATCAGCGGCGGGGATTTCACGGGCGAGCGCGAACAGCATCGCAATCGCATGTTCGGCGGTGGTGATTGAGTTGCCGAACGGCGTGTTCATGACGACAATGCCGCGAGCGGAGGCGGCGGGGACGTCGATCGTGTCGACCCCGATCCCGGCGCGGCCGATCACCTTGAGGCGAGGGAGGGCGGCGTCCATTGCCGCCGCATTGACCCGCGTCGAACTGCGGACGGCGAGGCCATCGTAATCGCCGAGGATCGCGGCGAATTCTTCGGGTGTCAGGCCGGGCTTCTCGTCGACGGCGATGCCGCGTTCGCGGAAGATCGCGGCGGCGCGCGAGTCCATCTTGTCGGCGATCAGGACGCGTACTTGATCAGTCACTTGGTTTGCTCCCAGGCCCAGTCGAGCCACGGCCCGAGTGCTTCGATGTCGGTGGTGTCGACGGTCGCTCCGCACCAGATGCGGAGGCCCGGTGGCGCGTCGCGATAGGCGCCGATGTCGTAGGCGGCTTTTTCCGTTTCGAGCAGCTTTGCGATCGCTTTCTGCCGCGCCTTGTTTGCTTCGACGTTCGAGCGGTCGGCGAATTGCAGACAGACAGAGGTGTTCGAGCGGATCGCTGGATCCGTTGCCAGATGCTCGATCCAGTTCGCCGACTGCACCCAGCGGTCGAGCGCCCCGGCGTTAGCGTCGGCGCGGGCGGTCAGCGCCTTCAATCCGCCGATTCGTTCCGCCCAATCGAGCGCGAACAGCCAGTCCTCGACGCACAGCATCGAGGGCGTGTTGATCGTCTCGCCGGTGAAGATGCCGTCGATCAGCTTGCCGCCCTTCGTTAGGCGGAAAATCTTCGGCAGCGGGCGCTGCGCGGGATCGTCTTCAAGCCGTTCGACCGCGCACGGGGAGAGCACGATCATGCCGTGCGCCGCCTCGCCGCCCAAAGCCTTCTGCCAGCTGAAGGTGCCGACATCGATCCTGGCCCAGTCCACATCCTGGGCGAACGCGGCCGAGGTTGCGTCGCAGATTGCAAGGCCGGTCCGGTCGGGCGCAATCCAGTCGGCATCTGGCACGCGAACGCCGCTGGTCGTGCCGTTCCAGGTGAATACGACATCGCGAGCCGGATCGATCTCGCCGAGGTCACAGATCTCGCCATAACCGGCGGTACGGATTTCCGCGTCGAGCTTCAGTTGCTTGGCGACGTCGGTCACCCAGCCTTCGCCGAAACTTTCCCACGCGAGCATCGTCACCGGCCGGGTGCCGAGCAGCGACCAGATCGCCAGCTCCATCGCCCCGGTATCGGATGCTGGGACAATCCCAAGTTTGTAGCTGGCGGGGAGGCCGAGGAGCGCATGGGTGCGCTCGATCGCCTCCTGCAAGCGCACCTTGCCGAGGGTGGCCCGATGCGAACGCCCAAGCGCGTCCTCGCGGAGCAGCGACGCGCTCCACCCGGGGGGCTTGGCGCACGGGCCAGAGGAAAAATGCGGACGCGCCGGAAGCGCGACAGGACGGTCAACCAAAATCACTCTCCTCGCAGAGAGCTCGCGCCGCGTTGGGACGGCGTGGCCCGTCGCCGCTTCTAAGCCGCATTATGGCGGCGGCAAGGCAGCGCGAAAGATTCGCCTGCTGCACCGCACAATCGCTTGATTTTGCTTGGTGAGAGAGCGTTCCGGACGCGAATCGAACGCTTCACCGCAGTTACCTCGCGACTCGTCCCGGAGGAGGGGTCCGAAGGTTGAAATGATTAACCATTCGGGGCCAGTCCAACCTCACCAGCACGCGGCGGGCAATTCGCGGGTTGGGTCAAGGGGCTGGGGAGCTCCCGGATAGACAGAGAAATCAGCGCTGCGCGCTTTTGTGCGTAACGCCCGGGCTTTTGGAGCGGGGATCGGATGACGCAAGTTTTGGCTGCGACGGGAGCCTTGTTCCGCGACCGCGAACTGTTTGTGCATGACGGTTCCAAGCTTCGTCGTTTCCGTGTTTCAGCCCCGATTCAGGCAGTCTTCTTTCTGATTCTCATGGCGCTTGTCGGCTGGTCGAGCTTTGCCACCGCGCGGCTGATTTCGCGCCCACAGGTTACCGGCGGCCTCAGCGCCGCGACCGAAGCCCGGGCGCGCCAGATCGAGCAGCGCCAGGCGATCATCGAAGGCCTGCTCAGCGGCCAGAATGTCGATCCGAGGCTGATCGCTCAGGCGGCTGCGAGCGGTCAGGTCGCGCCGGACGGGCCGCTCGCCCGGGTCGAGCAGCAACAGCTCCAGCAGGCGGCACTCGTGGCTGCGGCGCTCGATGTCCGCTATCAGGTCACCGCCGCGGAACTGAAGAAGCTCGGCATTTCTTCCGCGCGTGTCGGTGCCAGCGATGGCGTCGGTGGTCCGTTCGAAAGCGCGGGCAATCCGACCTTCAAGGCGCTGTTCAACAGCTGGAAGAAACTCGACCAGCTTCAGGATGGCGTCATCGCGATACCCTCCGACAAGCCGGTCCAGGCGAGCGTCACCATGATGTCGTCTTTCGGTGTCCGGTCCGACCCGTTCAATCACCATGCTGCGATGCACCCGGGCATTGATCTGTCGGGCTCGTATGGCACGCCAATCTATGCAACCGCTGATGGCACGGTGCTTCGCGCCGGTTGGAACAGCGGCGGCTACGGCAATCTGGTCGAGCTTGATCATGGCCGCGGCATCACGACACGCTACGGCCATATGTCGGCGATCCTCGTGAGCGCGGGCCAGCATGTCACTCGCGGTCAACAGGTCGGTCGCATGGGTTCGACCGGCCGCTCGACCGGCAATCACCTGCATTATGAAGTGCGCATTGACGGCCGCGCGGTGAACCCCATCCCGTTCATGAAGTCGACCGACTATGTGCTTGCGATGCAGCGCCGCTCCGGCACCGCGTCGATGGAATCGCTGGCGATCGGCGGCCCGGGCGCCGGCAAATAAACTTGTTCGAGCGCCTGGCGCTCCCTATCTCGCTCGCGTGAGCGACCCACAAATCAGCCTGACCGAAAATGCCGCCAAGCGCGTCGCGTGGATCGCCGAGCGCCAGGCGAAGCCTGCGATTTTGCGCCTGGCCGTCGACGGCGGCGGCTGCGCCGGGTTCACCTACACGTTCGAGCTCGCCGAGGCGCTCGATGCCGAAGACACGGTCGCCGAGACCGACGGCGTGAAGCTGATTGTCGATCCGGTGAGCCTGGAGCTGGTCAAGGGCTCGGCGGTCGATTTCGTCGAGGATCTCGGCGGATCCGCGTTCCGGGTCACTAACCCCAATGCGCAGTCGGGCTGCGGCTGCGGAAGCAGCTTCTCGGTCTAACCACGAACGGCTAGGGCGGCTCGATGAAGCTCGCCACATATAACGTAAATGGCATTCGCGCGCGCCTGCCGCGCCTTCTCGAATGGCTCGACCGCGAACAGCCGGACATCGTCTGTCTGCAGGAGCTGAAATGCGCCGACGATGCCTTGCCGATCGCCGACGTCGAGGCCGCGGGCTACGGCGCCGTGTGGCACGGGCAAAAGGGCTTCAACGGGGTCGCGATTCTCGCCAAGGGCGGTGCGCCCGAATTGCGCCGCGTCGGACTGCCCGATGATCCCGACGACAGCCACAGCCGCTACATCGAAGCGGAGGTCGACGACCTGATCGTCGCCTCACTCTATCTGCCCAATGGCAATCCGGTCGGGACCGAAAAGTTCGACTACAAGCTCAAGTGGATGGAGCGGCTCGGCGCGCATGCGGCCGAGTTGCTGGCAACCGAGCGCCCGACCGTGCTGGCCGGCGACTGGAATGTGGTCCCGGAGGACCGCGACGTCTTCTCGGCCAAGGCTGCGGCGGGCGACGCTCTCCTTCAACCCGAGACCCGCCAGGCTTGGCGGCGCATTCTCAACCAGGGCTGGACCGACGCGCTGCGCATGTTCCATCCTAAAGAAGACCGGCTCTACACCTTCTGGGACTATACCGCGGGCTGCTGGCAACGCGACGCCGGCTTTCGCATCGATCATCTGCTGTGCTCGCCCGAGGCCGCGGACCGGCTGGAGGCGGCCGACGTCGACAAATGGGCGCGGGGCGAGGAGAAAGCCTCGGACCACACGCCGACGTGGATTGAGCTAAGCTAGAGCGCCTTCTCGTAGATCCGGTAGCGGTGGTTGACGTGGGCGCCGGGCAGCTGGGCGATCGACAGCATCCCCTTATTGTCCTCGAGGATCCAGCCGAATTCTCCGTGCGTCGCGCCGAATTTGGTCGTCGCATCGCGGCGGG
>WNFK01167337.1_pt1 | contig 48797 bp, 51 predicted proteins | sample 5400281 | NCBI WGS metagenome assembly WNFK01 (sample SAMN13153350, study PRJNA577476) | soil metagenome | isolation source: 20 cm soil on Douglas fir-dominated hillslope | place: USA:California | collected 2013-09-17
CCTTGCTGTTGAGCGCCCGGAAGGCCAGGAGCCGATCGCGGGCGCCCGCGATCTGGTACGCCACGGCGCCGCCTTCCACCTTGGTGACGGTGAAGATCGCGCCGTGCCTCTCCACCGACGCGCCGGCCTTCGGGTGGTCCAGGCCGACGACTTCCGTCCTCACCGGTAGGCGCAGCTGCACCCGGCCCGAGGTGCTCTGCAACGCGCGCGGGTCGGCCCCCGGGATCAGGCGCACCGTCTTGGTCGCCTTCAGCCGATGCGAGCCCGAGGTCTTGAAGGACGCGGGCAGGGTATTGCGCTCCCGCCCGCACGCCTCGGCCCGCAGCAGCTCTTGCCCGCCGGCGGCCTTCACGCTGTCGAGGAAGAGGCGCGCGCGCTCGTCACTGCCCCCGAGATTCGGGATCTCCCTCGCGAATCCCTCGACGTCCATCTCCAGCCCGACCGCGGGGTCGGCGCTCAGGCGAAGCTGCCCGAGCCGGAGCCCGAACGACCCCTGGATCTGCTCGACCTCCTCGGCGAATTGCCCCTTGGGATCGTAGGCGGGCAACGACCCCGGCGTGATCGAGGGCACGAACGGCAACGGCTCGGTGTCGATCTGCTCGTCACGCGCTGGGAGCTGGCGGCGAGCGTGCGGTCCACGGTGAACTCGATGGTGCTCCGCGAGCCGTCGGCGTGAATCTTCAGGCTGTCGTAGAGCGCGGCCACGCTGGGCATGCTGTCCTTCCAGCGGGCCCGGGACTCGCTCACCGCCTGCTCCCAGGCCCTGAGCTTCTCCGAAACGCGGCCGGCGTCCTTCGCGTCGATCACGATGCGGAGAACACCTTGAGGCGGAACCGGCTTCACCCCGAGGCCGAGATACAGGCGCCCGACCGCGCCCGCCTCGGCGGCCAAGGTCTTCGCCGAGCTCTTCGCGAACGGCTGAGAGATCCCGGTCTCGAGCCGGTCCAGGCCCGTGATCCCCACCGCGGCCACGTCCGCGCGCGCGAGGGACCGCCACCAGGCGAGCGGCTCCCGGTTCTCCGGCGGCGGGTTCGCGAAGCGAGGCAGCAGGGTGGCGTGCGATCCCGGATCGGCCAGCACGATCCACTCCGGAGCGGCGGTCACGATCCAGGTCGCGGCCGGCCGGCAGGTGGTCGGATCCGTCCGGACGACCTCGTAGGATGCGCGCCCCGCCGGGGCCCGCGGCGTCGCCTGCAGCTCGCGAGTCAGGTAGGCGTTGATCGCGGTGGGGTTGAATCGGCCGACCAGCACGACCGCGTGCCGGGTGGCCTCGGCGGCCGGGTAGACGGCATAGAGCGCGTAGTCCACGTCGTGGCGCGGATCCACGCCCGCCGCACGCAGGTGCTCGAGGAGCGTTCGGTCCGCCACGGCGGGCGGCGGCACCGCCGGCGCCGCCGTGACCCGTGGAGCCCCGAAGAACCAGCGCTCCAGGAACACGGCCTGCCGGACGTTGATTCCGCCGAGCAGGAGCAGGTCGTCGGTGGCGAGCGCGCTCTCGGCGACCGCGGTCAGCTCGGCGGGTCGAAGCAGGGGTCGAACGACGAAGAAGTAGAGGGCCGCGCCCAGCACGACGAGGACACCCAGCAGGGCGGCCAGCGCCCTCTTCATGCCCACGATGGTACGAGAGAAACGACACCGGGCCGAAATGAAATTACCGTTGCCAGGTATGGTACCTTCCCGGTGGATCGACGCCACCGCAGAGGAGGACGGCCGTGCAGCGCGACGGGATGATCATCGATTGCGACGGGCACATCCTCGAGCCGCCCGACCTGTGGGAGAAGTACCTCGAGCCGCGGTACCGCGCCCGCGCGATCCGGATCCGGGTCGGCGACGACGGCTACGAGTACCTGGAGATCGACGGCCGGCGCGCCACCCTGCCGCGCCCCGGGCAGCTGGGCACGCTGGGCGGGATGGGCAAGCGGGTGGACGAGGCCCAGCGGCTGCGCGAGCGGGCCATGAGCGGCGAGATCCGTCCGGACGAGATGCGGGGGATCCGCCCGGGTCCGGAGCAGACCTACATGCGCGGGGCCGCGTTCGGCACGATGGACATGAAGGAGCGCGTGCAGCTGCTCGATCGCGAGGGCATGGCCAAGGCGGTCCTCTATCCGACGATCGGCCTGCTCTGGGAAGCCGAGCTGATGGATCCCGAGCTGTCCGGCGCGTACTGCCGCGCGTACAACCGCTGGATCGCCGACTTCTGCCGTGACTCCGGGGGCCGGCTGGTTCCGATCGCGCACCTCTCGCTGGGCGATCCCGCCGAGGCGGCCCGCGAGCTCGAGCGCGCGGTGCGCGACGGCTGCCGCGGGGCCTTCGTGTGCCCGTTCACGATCACCCGCGTTCCCCACGGCGCGCCCGAGCACGACGCGGTCTTCGCGGCCGCCCAGGACCTCGACGTGCCGCTCGCGATCCACCCCACCTTCGAGCCGCCCGCCTGGAACGTGCATCACCGCTACGACAAGTTCGGCTGGGCGGTGTGGTACTTCGACCTCTTCGCCGGCCACGGCGTGCAGCAGGCCTTCGCGACCTTCTTCCAGCTCGGCGTCTTCGACCGCTTCCCGCGCCTGCGGGTGGTGGTCCTCGAATCGCAGGCCGGCTGGATCGGCTATTTCCTCGACCGCGCCGACGCCATCTTCGGCGGGACCACGCTCGGCGCCACCGTCCGCCTCGCCGAGAAGCCGTCGCACTACTTCAAGCGCCAGTGCTTCATCTCCGCCGATCCGGACGAGCGGACCATCCCCGCCATGATGCAGCTGGTCGGCGAGGACAAGTTCTTCTGGGCGAGCGACTACCCGCATCCCGACCATCCCGGCAACTATCTCGAGGAGCTGAGCGAGATGGTGAAGCCGATGCCCGACTCGGGGCGCCGGGCCATCCTGGGCGAGAACGTCGCCCGGGCCTACAACCTGTCCTGACCGGGCCGCGCCGCCCGACCTGCTCGCGCCTGGTGGGGGATCATCTGGTGCGGACGGCCGCGGCCAGCTCGTGCGCCTCCCGCTCGACATTCCGGTTGATCTGGGTCCTCACGTCGAAGGCGCCCTCGATCAGGCCCCAGCTGGCCATCCATTCCCACGCCCAGCGCGCCTCGTTCTCGGGAATGGGGGTCGGTTCCTTCAACTGGATGCGGCCAAGGTTGAAGTCGTCGGGGCTCAGCGCCGCCACCTCCGAGTGGCCAGCCCAATCGCGGATGAAGTACGAGACATACCGTCGCTTGTCGGCGTTGATGCGCCGGACCGCCCGAGTGATCGCCCGCAGGAGGGCGGCGTACGCATCGACGCGGACGTCGCGGTTGGCGACCCAGGTGCCGTGAAAGAACGTGCTCGAGGCCAGGCGGCATCCCGCCTTCTCGGCCACCGTGATCCAGGGCTCTTGCAGCACGGTCGCCTCGAAATCGCCCCGCATCAAACCCGCGAATCGCTCGGCGGGACTCGTCGCGCCCGCGCAGGTGGTGACCGCCGCGCGCGGCATCGCGCCCTCCAGCATCTGCAGGCCGGCGTAGGCGGTGCCGTTGCCGTAGTCGAGGGCCACCAGCTTGTGAGCCAGCTCTTGCGGCGCGTAGACGGTGGAGGTCGGCGGGACGACCAGGGCTGCGCAGACGATCATCGCGCGCCGTCCCACCTGCAGCGCGCCGACCGGACTTTCCGCCACCCGGCGGTTATTGCCGCACTCTCAGGCCTGAAACATCTGGGCGGCGCCCCGAGCCTGGAGCTTCCCCTGATTCGTGGAGGGCTTCGAGGGTGTGCCTTCCGCGGCGGAGCGGATCTCGTCCGGCGGGAGCGCCGCGATCCGGAGATCCAGCCCCTCCTCTTCAAACAGACCCTCGTCCTTCGCGACCAGCACGTCGAGTCCCATGAACGCCATCACCCGCTCGATCGTCATCGTCATCGCCATGGTGGGCCCTCCCGGGATGCGCTACGCGGTTGAGCGAGCACTTTCCTGCAAGAAGAACACGTCCGGCTTTCCCCGAACACCCGCCCGCTTCATCGCCTTCCGCAAGCCCGGCGATCTGGCAAACTTCTTGGCGCGCCGGAGATCGTTCCAGCGAAGGAGAATGAACACTTCCTTCGGCTTGACCGCGCTACGGAACAGGCGCCCGCCCTTGGAGCCCCCCGACTTTCTCACGCTGCCATGACCGTCGAATGCCCGCTTCCACTTCTGGTAGTCGGCGACCTTGTGTCGGATCAGCACGTAAGGCATCTACCGCCTCCCTGGGTAAGAGGTGAACAAATCGTGGCGCGGCAACCCGATCTGGCTAGATCTTCTTGCGGATCTCCCCGGCCGTGACCGTCGTGATCCGGCCACGAGAGTTGAGGTCGGTGGCCCACTTCACCTTGTACCGCCCATCCGACATCGTGACGATGACTTCGCCTTCGGTGTCTTCGGGACTCCGGAGGAGGACGACAACGTCACCCGTCCTGATCGTCGCGCGCGGCCCGGGAGTCTGCGGCATCCCCGCTCCTTCCTCGTTCGGGTGGGAAGCTGCGTGGGCAGCCCTCTCATACGCCCAGGCAGGAGGGTTGTCAACGGCGACCAGCAGAGGGCCTGCGGCTTGACAGCCTCAGGTCGCCGGAGCACTATCGCGGCCGATAGCGATCCCTGGTTTCGAGGAGACATCATGAACTACAACCGGATCTCCGCGGATTGCCACCTCGACCTCATCTGGCTGCCCCCCGACCTGTTCGTCTCGGAGGCGCCCGCCGCCATGAAGGACCGCATGCCCTACGTGGCCGAGGGGCCGGATGGGCCACGCTGGGTCGCGAACAACGGCGCGACCTTCGGCCTGGCCGGCGGGGTGGGCGCGTCGGGGACGAAGCACGTGCCGGGCAAGCAGCTCCGGGTCGACGTGATGGCGGCCACCGGCCTCTACGAGGACGGCCGGAAGGGCATCCGGCGCCCCGGGGACCCGCATCTGCGCGTCAAGGAGATGGATCGCGACGGCGTCGACGCGGAGGTCATCTACGGCATCCTCGCCGCGGCGGCGAAGCTCAACGATCGCGAGGCCTCCACCGAGATGCTGCGCATCTACAACACGTGGCTCGCCGCGTTCTGCCGCCACTATCCCGATCGCCACATCGGCCTCGCCTGCCTCCCCTACGGCGACATCGAGGCGGCGGTGGCCGAGGTGCACCGCGTGGCCAAGCTCGGCTTCCGGGGCATCGAGCTCTCCTGCTCGTGGGACATGGACCCGATGTGGCATCCGATCTGGGAGCCGCTCTGGCAGGCGATCGACGAGGTGGGCCTGCCGCTCCACTTCCACACCTTCCCGTCGGTCTCGCCGAAGCTCCGCGAGCAGTACACCGGCTTGACCCAGCGGGCGCTGGCCTACAGCAGCCTCTGCCTGTTCCAGATGACGCTGGCGAATATCCTGACCGCGCTCATGGGGCGGGCGGTCTTCGAGCGCTATCCGAACATCCGCATCGCCTTCGGGGAGAGCGGCATCGGCTGGATCCCCTACGTGCTCGACCGCATGGACTTCGAGTACGAGGACCAGTACAAGGACCTCCCGCTCAAGATGAAGCCGAGCGAGTACTGGCGGCGGCAGTGCAAGGCCACCTTCCAGTACGACCGGGTGGGCACCAAGCTCATCGACGAGATGGGCGTCGAGACGCTCATGTGGGGCTCCGACTACCCGCATCCCGACGGGGTGTGGCCGGAGTCGGAGAAGTACATCGACGAGCAGTTCAAGCACCTGCCGCCCGACGTCACCCGCAAGATGGTCTGCGAGAACGCCGGCCGGTTCTATGGCCTGATCCCGGCCGGGGGACATCGCGCATGATCACGAGCTTCGGCAGCCTCTTCGCGGGCCACGTGGATCTGGACGACGAGGGGTTCGACGGCACACCCGCGAACGACCGCTGGCTGTCCGACGAGCGGCTGGCCACCGTGTTCCCCAAGAGCGAGGCCATCGCGAAGCTGATGGACCGGACCGGCTACGACGTCTTCTGGCTCGCCGAGCATCACTTCCAGCGAGAAGGCTACGAGTGCATCCCGAACGTGCTGATGCTGGCCCTGCACCTCTGCCACCTCACCAAGAACATCCGGGTCGGCTGCGGCTTCAACATCGCGCCGATGTGGCACCCGATCCGGATGGCCGAGGACTTCGCCACCGTCGACTGGCTGACCAACGGCCGGGTGGTGTTCGGGGTCGGGCGCGGCTACCACACCCGCGAGGTCGAGGCCTTCGGGGCGCCGCTGCTCGATCAGAACGCCAACCGCGAGCTGTTCGAGGAGCAGGTCGATCTCATCATGACGTCGTTCAACCAGCGCGCCTTCGCGCACCGGGGCAAGCACTACACGATCCCGCCGCGGGTCCCCTACCGCGGCTACGAGCTCGAGGAGATCACGCTGGTGCCGCGGCCGAAGACGCTGCCGGTCGAGTGCTGGCAGCCGGTGGTCAGCGCGAGCGCGCGGGCGCTCGACTTCATGGCCAAGCACGACATCCGGGGCATCATCGGCGGCGGCGCGGCACCGGGCGGGGCCAACGAGAAGGTGGTCCACGCCTTCCGCGAGGCCCGCGCCCGCGCGGGACGGGAGGGCGAGCCGGGCGAGGGCCTCTGCATCGGGTTCTCGTTCCACATCGCCGACAGCGTGGACCAGGGCATCAAGGAGGCCACCCCGTTCTTCGAGGAGAACATCAAGATGTTCGCCCCGCTCGGCTTCGTGCCCGGGCTCACCCCCGAGCAGATCGACGCGGTCGCCGACCCGAAGCGGGTGCGCCAGGCCAACCTGCCGACCCTGCGCAATGCGGTCAAGGCGGGCTCATGGCTGATCGGGCCGCCGGAGCAGATCACCGAGCAGCTCATGGAGATCCAGCACAAGTATCCCGGCCTCGAGGTCGTCAACGTGGGCCAGCCGGTCGGCACGCCGCAGGCGGTGATTCTCGAGCAGCTCGAGCGCTTCTCGGCGCAGGTGATGCCGGCCTTCAAGCGCCGCTAGCGCGCTAGCCGGTCTCGATCGGCAGACTCGGGTCCTTGGCCCACTCGCCCATCGAGCCGTCGTACAACGTGAGGTCGTCGAACCCGAGCTGGTGCAGCAGGAAGAGATCGATCGTGGCGGAGATGCCGCCGCCGCAGTAGGCGATCACGTGCTTGTCCGGGGAGATGCCGGCGGCGGTGAACTTGGCCAGCGCCTCGGCGGGTGAGACGAAGCGCTTGCTCGCGGGATCGATCAGGGTCGCCGAGGGCACGTTGACCGATCCCGGCACGCGACCCGGCCGGCCGTAGGGCGACGGCTCCAGACCCTGGTAGGACTGCGGGCGGAGGGCGTTCACGGTGACCGTGCCGGGATCGCCGATCGCGGCCCGGACCGCGGCCTTGTCGACGAACTGCCCCGGGCGCGGACGGGGTGTGAACGTCGCGGGTGGATAGCCCTTCGGCTCGCCCGTCTCGATCGCGCGGCCCTCCGCCTGCCATCGGTCGAAGCCGCCGTCCAGCACCGCCGCGCCGTCGAAGCCGAGCGCGCGGAGCATCCACCAGACCCGGGTGGCCCACATCATGGAGCCGATGCTGTAGAGCACGACGCGAGCGCCGTCGCCGAGGCCGTGCCGGCCGAAGGCGCGCGCCAGGTGCCCGGGCGGCGGCATCGTGAACTTGAGCTTCGTGTCGGTCGCCGAGAGCTCCCCCTCGAGGTCGAGGAAGTCGGCCCCCGGGACATGTCCGGCCACGAAGGTCTTCATGCCCGACACCACCTTGTAGGGGTCCTCCGAGCCGGGATCGGGCGGATCGAGGTACGTCGTGCAGTCGTAGACCCGCAGCCCGGGCTGCCCGAGCCGGGCGGCCAGGTCGTCGGTCGAGATCAGGGCGTCGGGATCGCGCATGGTGGTCGGCCGGAGTGTGCCACAACGCCCCCCACAAACCCAGTGTTACGCTAACCGCACGGCCGATGCTCATCCTCCAGGAACTGCTCGCCCGGTCCACCTACACCGGCATCCTGGTCGCCCTGCTGCTCGGCAGCCTGGGAGTGCCGATCCCGGAGGAGATGCCGATCGCCGCCGCCGGCATTCTCAGCCACGAAGGGCTCGCGCGGTGGTGGCTGGCGCTGCCGATCTGCCTGCTCGGGGTGCTGTCCGGCGACATGGTGCTCTACTGGGTCGGCCGGCGCTGGGGCGAGCGCGTCCTCGCCTGGCGCGTGGTCCGCTGGGTGCTGACCCCGGCGCGCGAGGCAATGCTGGTCGCGGCGTACCACGAGCACGCCATGAAGACGATCGCGATGGCGCGCCACGTCGTCGGCCTCCGCGCGGCCGCGTTCCTGACCGCGGGCATCGCGCGGGTGCCGTTCTGGAAGTTCCTCGTGGCCGACGCGGGGGCGGCCGCGGTGAGCGTCCCGTTCGTCTTCGGGCTCGCCTACTTCTTCACGGACCAGATCTACGCCGTCCTGGCCGACGTCCACCGGGTGGAGCGCTGGGCCGCCCTCACGGTGATCGTGGGACTGGTCGCCGGGGTGGTCGTCTACGCGGTCCGATGGAACCGGCGGGTTCCCCCTTGACGTTGCCGCGCTCCGGGCTGATCCTCGGGCCCACGAGGAGGGCCCCGCGATGAAGAACGGCTTCAAGGTCATGGACTCGGACCTCCACACGATGGAGCCCGACGGCCTCTGGGAGCGCTATCTCGACGCCCGGTTCAAGCCGTTCGCGCCGCAGTTCCTTCGCTCCAGCGAGAACTCGCCGAACCAGCCGGTCATCAAGATCGGCGATCTCGAGCTCGGCGAGATGTCCAAGCGCGCGCGCACCGCGGTGGTCGGCAAGGATCTCCACCAGCGCGCCTTCGCGCGCTCGCCGCACTACGGGATCGCCCACGCGCGCGGGTACGATGCGGAGTCACACGTCCAGGCCATGGACATCGAAGGCATCGACGTGGCCGTCCTCTACGGCACGCGCGGGCGGCAGGTGCTCATGCACGACGAGCTCGACCCGGCGGTGGCGTCCGCGCTGGCCCGCGCGCACAACGACTGGACCCACGACTACTGCCAGCACGAGCCCTCGCGCCTCAAGTTCGCGGCCCAGGTGGCGTTCCACGACGTGCCCGGCGCGATCGCGGAGGCCCGGCGCGCGGTGCGCCAGCTCGGCGCGGTGGCGGTCATCGGCAACCCGAACCCGGTCAACGGCCGCCACGTCCACGATCCGGAGATGGAGCCCTTGTGGGCGGCCATCGAGGAGCTCGGCGTGCCGGTCGGCTTCCATCCGACCGGGCAGTCGTCGCTCCGCGACGACATCGCGCGGCGCTACCTCGACACCCCGAACGGCCGCGTCATCGGCGTGGCCGGCCGCAACCCCATCGAGCTGATGATGGCCTTCGGTAGCATGGCGGCCGGCGGCGTCCTCGAGCGGCATCCGGGCCTCCGCTGCGCCTTCCTCGAAGGCACGTGCGGCTGGCTCCCCTGGTATCTCTGGCGCCTCGACGAGGCGTGGGAGAAGTTCGGGCCCGGCTCGGAGATCCAGATCGCGCACACGCCCAGCCAGTACTTCTTCCGGCAGTGCGTCATCGCCACCGACGCCGACGAGAAGCCGCTCCGCCAGGTCATCGAGGCGATCGGCGACGACAACATCGTGGTCTCGACCGACTACCCGCACTCGGACGGCCTCTTCCCGACCGCGATCGAGGAGTTCGTCGGCCTGGAGGGCGTCAGCGACAAGTCGAAGTCGAAGATCCTCTGGGACAACTGCGCGCGGCTCTACAACCTGGCCGGGACCCACTAGCGCCGCGGGAGACGACGTGCACTGGCTGGTGGACGGCTACAACGTGATCCGCCGGGCGCCCGAGCTGGCCGACCGTGAGCGGGAGAGCCTGGAGGCCGGGCGCCGGGCGCTCTGCCGCCTCCTCTCGACCGCCGCGCGCGCCTCGGGCGACCGGTTCACCGTCGTCTTCGATGGCAGCCGCGAGGGCGGCGCCGGCGGCGGCGGCGCTGGGGTCCACGTGGTCTTCTCCAGCGCGCGCGAGACGGCCGACCGGGTGCTGGCGCGCATGGCCACCGCGGGGGCCGCCGTCGTCTCCAGCGACCGCGAGGTACGGCGCGTGCGAGAGCCAGACCGCCCGAGCGGCCCCGATACCGGTTCGGAAGGCGGGACGGACAAGGACGCTGACGAGCCGAGCCGGCCGCGGACCAAGAAGGGCAACCCGCGCCGGCTCAGCAAGAAGGACCGCCTCGCGGCCCGTGCCCTGGGCCGCCTCGGGAGATGACCGATGCCCATTCACCTCGACCACCTGATCGTTCCGTCTCGCGACCCGATCGCCATGGCACGCTCGCTCGCGGGGGTGCTCGGCGTTCCCTGGCAGGAAGCTCAGGGCCCCTTCACGCCGGTGTATGTCAACGAGGCGCTCACCCTCGACTTCGCGGACCGGCATCCCTTCGAGAGCCACCACTACTGCTTCCGGGTGAGCGACGCCGAGTTCGACGCGATCCTCGGCCGCATACAGGCGGCCGGGATCCTGTACCGCAGCTCCCCGCTCGGGGAGACCGACATGCAGATCAACCGTCGGCTCGGTGGCAAGAATTGCTACTGGCAGGACGCGGACGGTCATCTGTGGGAGATCCTCACCGTCAGCTACGCGCGGGCGGATTCGCCGCCGGTGAGCGCCGAAGAACGCGCGGCCCGGTAACCCTCGAAGAGAGCTCTACCGCCGATCCACCACCCGCACGGCCTTGCCCGGAGGCCGCGGCAGCTCGCCCTCCTTGAGCACCGTGATCTCCGGGCTCAGGTTCAGGAGCTCGCGGAGCTCCCCGCGGAGCCGCGGCAGGCCGGTCTCGGCGAAGCCCTCGCGAGCTTCCAGGAGCAGCGCCAGCCGGTCACTGCCCCCGGGGGCGCGGTCGAGCACGATCTGGTACTCGTGGCCCGCGCCGGGCTGCTTGAGGAGCAGCGACTCGATCTGGCGCGGGTAGAAGTTCACGCCGCGGAAGATCACCATGTCGTCGGTCCGCCCGTGCAGCCGGTCCAGCCGCAGGTGGGTCCGCCCGCAGGCGCACGGCTCGCGGCTCAGCACGCGCGTGAGGTCGTGGGTGCGGTAGCGGATGAGCGGCAGACCCTCGCGCGTGAGCGTGCTCACCACCAGCTCGCCCTCGACGCCGTCGGCGCGCAGGGCTCCCGTCACCGGGTCCACCACCTCGCAGAAGTAGTGGTCCTCCCAGACGTGGATGCCGGCCCGCGCCGCGCAGTCGATGCCGAGCCCCGGTCCGCCCGTCTCGGTCATCCCGAGGATGTCGAACGTGGTCACGGCGAGCTCGCGCTCGATCAGCCGGCGCAGATCGTCGGACCACATCTCGGAACCCAGGATGGCCACCCGGAGGCGGAGCGAGCCCAGGTCGAACCGCTCCTCGCGCGCGACCTCGAGGATGCGCAGCGGGTAGGTCGAGATGCCGGTGAGCACGGTGGTCCCCAGATCGCGCATGAGCTGGAGCTGGAGCGAGGTGCGGCCGGCGCCGATCGGCACGACCAGCGCGCCGATCCGCTCGGCGCCGTAGTGGAAGCCGAACCCGCCGGTGAACAGGCCGAACGAGGGCGTGATCTGGATGACGTCCTGCGGGCCGACGCCCGCCGCCACGTAGCAGCGCGCCATCACCGCGCCCCATTGCTCGACGTCGGCCCGCGTGTACGGGTTCAGCACCGGGTTGCCGGTGGTGCCGGAGGACATGTGCACGCGCACGACGCGGTCGGGCTCGACGCAGGCCAGACCGAACGGATAGGCGTCGCGCAGCTCGTCCTTGGTCAGGAACGGCAGCCGGGCCCAGTCGGCGGGCGTGCGGATGTCGCCGGGCTGCACGCCCGGGAGGCGACGCCGCCACGCCTCGTGCTCGAGGACGTGGCCGAGCGTCCGGCGCAGCCCCTCGAGCGCCTGCCGGTCCAGCGCTCTCCGCGGCCGCGACTCGGCGGGCGCTTCCCACATCGGCGCGATCATGAGCGCGGCCGGGACGCCAGGGCGCGGAACACGCGCTCGGGGGTCATCGGCAGCGCGGTGAGCCGCACCCCGACCGCGTCGTTCACCGCGTTGGCCACCGCGGCGGCCACCGGGATGACCCCGGACTCGCCGAGCCCCTTGGCCCCGAAGGGGCCGGCCTCGTCGATGGTCTCGATCAGCTGGATCACGATCTCGGGCATGTCGGAGGCCGAGAGCAGCGCGTACTCCATGAACTGCGGGTTCAGCACCCGTCCATCCTCGATCCGCAGCTCCTCGGAGAGCGCGTAGCCGAGGCCCATGTGGATGCCGCCGTGGATCTGCCCCTCGGCGGCCAGCGGATTGAGCGCCCGGCCCACGTCGTGGGCCGAGGCGACCTTCAGCACCCGCACCTCGCCGGTGGCCAGGCTCACCTCCACCAGCGCGGCCTGGGCCGCGAAGCCGTAGGCGGCCGAGACGTTCCCCCGGAGGTCCTTCGACAGCATCTCGTTGGGCGGATCGTAGAACGCCTCGGCCACGAGCGTGCGGCCGCCCTCGCGAAAGTGCCCGGCGCGGACCACGCGGTCGTACTCCATGCCACGCTCCGGATGGTCTCGGACCCGGACGACGCCGCCGGCCAGCTCGAGGTCGTCCGCGCACTCGTCCATCACCGAGGCGGCCAGGGCGAGGAGCTTGCCCTTGAGCGCGCGCGCGGCCAGGAGCGCGGCGTTCCCGGCGATGAACGTGGTGCGGCTGGCGTGTACCCCCACGTCCCAGGGCTTGATGCTGGTGTCGCTGTTGACGACCTCGACGCGCGCGAGCGGCAGCCCCAGCTCCTCGGCGACGATCATGGCCAGCACGGTCTCCGAGCCCTGCCCGATCTCGCTGGCCCCGGTGAGCAGCGAGACCTTCCCGAAATCGTCGAGCTTGAGGATGGCCCCGCAGCCGTCCGAGCGATAGACGCGCGCGCCCCCGCCCACGTGGAACATGGCCGCGTAGCCCACTCCGCGCCGCCAGCCGGGCGGGGCGGCCTCGCCCGCCGTCTTGGCCATCTCCCGCTCGACCGCGTCCAGGCACTCGGTCATCGCGCAGGAGGTGATGACGCTGCCCTGCGGGTTCACGTCGCCCGACCGGGTGGCATTGCGGCGGCGGATCTCCACGCGATCGAGGCCGAGCCGCTCGGCCAGGTCGTCCATCTGGGCCTCGATGGCGAACGTGCTCTCCAGGTTGCCGTAGCCGCGCATCGAGCCCGAGTACGGGTTGTTGGTGTAGACGATGCTGGTGTCGAAGCGCACCGCGGGGACGCGGTAGAGCCCGGCGGTGGTGGAGAGCATCACGTAGGGCGTCGTCGAGCCCCACGAGACGTAGGCCCCGTTGTCGATCACCACGCGCGCGTCGCGGCCGAGCAGCCGGCCGTCGCGGTCCGCCGCGGTCCGCAGGTGGATCACGCACGGCTCGCGGGTCGGGCTCGCGATGAACTCCTCGATGCGCTCGAAGGCGATCTTCACGGGCCGGCCGGCGCGCCGGGCCAGGAGCGCGGCGATGATGTCGATCGGGTAGAGATCGAGCCCGCGTCCGAAGTTGCCGCCGACCGGCGGCTGGATCACGCGCACCCGGTCGCCGGTGATGCCGAGCGCCTCGGCCAGGTCGCGCTGGTAGAGGAACGGCACCTGGGTGGTGCTCCACATGGTGAGCGAGGCATCGGGACTCTCGGGCGCGCTCCAGGCCGCGATCGCGGTCATGGTGCCGAGGCAGGCGGTGGTCACGTAGTTGAGCCGGTACTCGCCCTCCACCACGACGGCCGCCCGCGCGAAGGCCGAGTCCACGTCGCCGTGCGCGAACTGGTAGCGCAGGTTGACCAGGTTGCTCCCGCGCGTCTCGTGGACGAGCGGGGCGTCCGGCCGGAGGGCCGACGCCGGGTCGAACACCGCGGGCAGCTCCTGGTAGTCCACCCGGATGCGCCGCACCGCCTCCTGGGCGATCTCCTCGGTCAGCGCGGCCACCGCGGCGATCTCGTCGCGGATGCAGCGCACCTTGCCGCCGTCGGCCGCGCCGCCCTTGAGGGCCAGGTGATCCTTGGCGAAGCCGAAGGGGTGCTGCTCCACGCGATCGGCCGTGATCACCGCGACCACCCCGGGCAGCGCCTCGGCCGCGCTCGTGTCGATCCGGAGCACGCGCGCGTGCGGGTGGCGGGTCCGGAGGATCGCGCCGTGGGCGAGGCGCGGCAGGGTGAGATCGTGGAGGAACTGGGTGTGCCCGGTGACCTTGTCGGCCCCGTCGCGCTTCGGAGTGTCCTTGCCGATGATGCTGAAGCTCACCGCCGTCGCGCTCCGGAGGCGATCGCGGGCCGGCTACCGCGCCGCGGCCATCCGCGTCACCTGGGCGGCCCGCCACTGCTCCCGCGACATGAAGCCGGGGCGATTGCGGCAGAGGGCTTCGGTCTCCCGCTCGATGACCTCCACCGGCGCCTCGATGTCGAACGGCTCGACCACCGGCTGCGGAGTGTGCCACGGCGTGTCCACGAAGACCTCGACCCGGTTGCCCTCCGGGTCGGCGAAGTAGACGGACCACGCGTTGCCGTGGGTCACGATCCGGAACTGCTTCGTCCCCTCGTCGCGGGCCCGGGCGTGCATGGCCTTGAGATCGGCGAGGGCCGGCAGCTTGAACGAGATCTGGTTCACCACGTTGAACTCCACCCCGGGCGGCCGGCCGGTGGCGAGCACGATCTGGTGGTGCTCGTCCGGGTCGCGGGAGAGGAAGACCAGGTCGGACCCGCCGGGCACCTGCCCGCGGTCGCTCACGAGCAGGCCGAGCACGCGCGTGTAGAAGTCCTCCATCCGCGCGAGGTCGGTCACGTAGATCCCGAAGTGGCTGAACGAGACGGGCGGCGATGTCGTCATGAGCGTTGCCTCCGCGCGAGCGTGGTCCTGTCGCGGATGATAGCACCGAAACCCCGGTGAAGATCCCGCGCGGGTCGGCCTATAATGAGCGCGACAAGGAGGAGCGCGGCATGGGCGCCACCCGGAAGTACGTCGTCATCGATCCGGCCACCGGCAAGATCGACCGCCGCATCTTCAGCGAGCGGGCGGTCTACGACGACGAGATGGCCAGGATCTTCGGGCGCGCCTGGCTGATGATCGGGCACGAGAGCCTGGTGCCCGCCCGCGACGACTTCTTCCACACCTACATGGGCGAGGACCCGGTGATCCTGACCCGCGACGGCCAGGGGCGGCTCCACGCGCTGCTCAACATGTGCCGGCACCGCGGCAACCGCGTGGTGCGCTGCGACGACGGCAACGCCACCCGCTTCATGTGTACCTACCACGGCTGGACGTACCGCAACGACGGCGCGCTCGACCACGTCCCGGGAAAGTCCGAGGCCTACTACGACGCGCTCGACCGGGACTCCCTCGGCCTCGTCGAGGCCCGCGTGGAGACCTACGCCGGGATCGTCTTCGCCACCTGGGCCAAGGACGCTCCGAGCCTCGAGGCGTACCTGGGCGACGCCCGCTGGTACCTCGACACCGTGTTCAACCGGCGCGACGGCGGCATGCAGGCGCTGGGCCCGATGAAGTGGCTCGAGCCGGTCAACTGGAAGACGATGGTGGACAACTGCTCGGACAACTACCACGTCCCGACCACCCATCTCTCCAGCGCCCGGATGCAGACCCGCTTCCTCGGCCGCCCGCGGCTCTCGCACAAGGACCAGTTCGAGAGCCCGAACAAGCACGCCTTCGTCAACGGGCACTCGATCACCTTCCGCGACGCGGACGACAATGCCCCCCGCTACGTCCACGGGATATCGAGCGAGACCTTCCAGATGTTCCAGGACTACCACACCGGGACCATGCCCGAGGTCGAGCGGCGGCTCGGCGCGTTCCGCGCGCGCCGGGTGCAGCTCGGCAACCACAGCATCTTCCCGAACGGCGTCCTCGGCTTCCGCCTGGCCCTGCCCCGCGGCCCGCTCCAGACCGAGTTCTGGCACTTCGTCCTCGTGGACCGCGCCGCGCCCGAGGCCATCAAGCGGGCGATCCGCATCGGCAGCCAGGCCAACAACGGCGCCGCGGGCATGTTCGAGCAGGACGACGTGGACAACTGGCGCCAGGTGACGGCCGCGAGCGCGAGCCAGCTCGGGCGTCGGTATCCCCAGGATCTGTCGATGGGCCTGGGACATGCCGGGCCGCATCCGGACTATCCGGGTCTCGTCTCCGAGCGGTACATCTCGGAGAACAACCAGCGCCTCTTCTACCAGCGCTGGGAGGAGTTCATGAACGCGGAGAGCTGGGCGGACATCGCGCTCGACCCGATCAAGGCCCGCTTCGAGGGCACCGCGACCCTGCGGGGCTAGCGGACGGCGACGCGGTGAAGAAGAAGCGCGCGCGCGGCCGGGCACGTCCCAGGACCCGCCATGCGGCGCGCCCGGCGGCCCGGCCCGGTGGCCTGACGGCGCCGCAGGCGCTCTGGCTCGAGCTGATGCCGTTCTACATCCGCGAGGCCTGGCTGCTCGACGAGCGTCGGCTCACCGAGTGGCTCGCCCTCTTCACCGACGACGTCCTCTACTTCATGCCCCGCCGCAAGAACGTCCTCCGCCGCGAGGCGCACCGCGAGCTGACCCCGCTCGGCGACCTGGCGATCCTCGAGGAGGACAAGCGCTACCTCGAGATGCGGGTGGCCCGCCTCGACACCGGGATGGCCTGGGCCGAGGATCCCCCGTCGCGCACCCGTCACCTGGTCGGCAACCTCGAGGTCGCCCCGCTGGCCAGGGGGGAGGTGCAGGCCAAGACCGCGTTCCTGGTCTACCGCTCGCACCTCGAGACGGATCACCAGCTGCTGTCCGGCTGCCGCGAGGACGTGCTGCGCCGGGTGAAGGGCGAGTGGAAGATCGCCCGGCGCACGATCGTGCTCGACGCCAACGTCCTCCTCGACAAGAACCTCAGCGTCTTCCTGTAGCCCGGGCTCAATCCCTCTCCCACGCGGGGAGAGGGCGGGGTGAGGGGGCGGCTCCCCTAGTAGCCCCGCAGGTACGCCAGCACGTGCGCGGCCCACTCCGCCGGCTTCTCGAACGGCGGCCAGTGCCCGCAGTTGTTCAGCAGGACCAGGCGCGAGTCGGCGATGTGGTTCAGGATCGCGATGCTGACCTCGAAGGCGACCATCCGGTCGTACCGCCCGTGGATCAGGAGGACCGGCGCCTGGATGCCGGCCAGATCCGGCGTGTAGTCGTGGGGCACGCTCACCGATTGCCGCCGCGCCTCGGTGAGCTCGGGCGACCAGGTGTGGGCGCGGTGGATGTAGTCCACCAGCTCGTCGGTCACCAGGCCCTCGTCGTCCAGGTGCACGCGCAGGTAGCGCCGGATGTTCTCGCGGCTCGGATCGTCCAGGGCCTGGCGGGTGGCGCGGCTGCCCTCCGAGGGCCGATTGGCCATCAGATAGCGATCGCCGCCGGTGCCGATGTGCGACCCCCCCATCACGAACGTCCGGACGCGCCCGGGATACGTGATGGCCGCGACCATCGACGACTGCCCGCCCTGCGAGGTGCCGACCCAGTGCGCCCGCTCGATGCCGAGGGCGTCCAGCAGGGCGACTGCGGTTCGCGCCTGGACCGCGTGCACGCCCTCGCGGTAGACGATGGGGCCGGTCTTGCTGAAGTTCGGCAGGTCCATGAGGATGCACCGGAAGTGCGGCGAGAGCGCGCCAACAGCACCGGTTCGCCCTGGCCCACGTCGTGGTAGTGCACCGTCATGCCCCCGGCCTCGACCCTCCGGCTGCTGCCCATCTCGGTGAGCCCATTCGACGCGATGAACGGCATGGCTCTCTCCTTCAGGCCCGCTCCCCTCGGGGGGCGGTCGGCTCGGCCAGGCCGAGGTAGGCGACGCGGATGCGTGGGTCGGCGGCCAGCTCGCGCGCGGGGCCGCTGACCACCACGCGCCCGGTCTCCAGCACGTAGGCGCGGGAGGCCAGGGCCAGGGCGCGCCGCGCGTTCTGCTCCACGAGCAGGATCGTCGCGCCCTCCGCGCTGAGGCGGGCGATGACCGCGAAGATCTCGCGGGCCAGCCGCGGGGACAATCCGAGCGACGGCTCGTCGAGGAGCAGCAGGCGCGGCCGGATCATCAGGGCGCGCGCGATCGCGAGCATCTGCTGCTCGCCGCCCGACAGCGTCCCGGCGAGCTGGCGGGCGCGCTCGCGGAGCACCGGGAAGAGCGCGAACGCGCGCTCGGTCGCCTCGGCCACGCCCGCCCGGGGGACGGTGTGGCCGCCCACCAGCAGGTTCTCGCGCACCGTGAACTCGGGAAAGATCTCGCGCCCCTCGGGCACGTGGCCGACCCCGGCCGCGACGATGGCGTCCGGCGCGGCCCGCGTGATGTCGCGGCCGTCGAAGACGACGCGACCGGTGCTCGGACGGACCAGCCCCGAGATCGCCCGCAGGGTCGTGCTCTTGCCGCTGCCATTGGCGCCGAGCAGCGTGACGATCTCCCCCGCGCCGACCGTGAGCGACACCCCGTCGAGCGCCCGGCGCTTGCCGTAGGCGACCGACACCGTGTCGAGGGCGAGCAGGTCGCTCATCCCCTCACCCGTCCTCGGTGCCCAGGTAGGCCGCCACCACCGCCGGGTCCCGGCTGACCTCGCCGGGCGTCCCCTCGGCCAGCCGGCGCCCATGCTGCAGCACCGCCACCCGATCGGAGACGCCCATCACCAGATCCATGTTGTGCTCGACCAGCAGGATCGTCAGGCGATCGTCGTCCCGCAGGCTCCGGATCAGCCGCATCAGCTCCTGGGTCTCGGTGGGATTGAGCCCGCCCGCCGGCTCGTCGAGCAGGAGCAGGCGGGGCTCCAGCGCCAGCGCCCGCGCCAGCTCGACCCGCTTCTGGAGCCCGAGCGGCAGCCCCGCCGCGTCGCGGCCCGCGACGTCGCCCAGGCCCACGCGCCCGAGGAGCGCCCGCGCCCGGTCCCGCGCGCGCGCTTCCTCCCGGCGCACCCCGGGCAGGCCGAGCGCGGCGGCGACCACCCAGCCCCGCAGCCGCGCGTGGGCCCCGATGAGCACGTTGTCGAGCGCGGAGAGGCCGCGGAACACCTCGGTGTTCTGGAAAGTCCGCGCCACCCCGAGCCGCGCCACCGCGTGCGGCGCGCAGGCCAGGAGGTCCTGCCCGTCGAAGCGCACCCGGCCGGCCGACGGGCGGTACAGTCCGGTGAGCACATTGAAGACGGTGGTCTTCCCGGCCCCGTTGGGTCCGATGAGCGCGAAGATCTCCCCCGCCCCGACGGCGAGATCGACGTCGCTCAGGGCGGCCAGGCCGCCGAAGCGGATCGACAGCCCCGCGATATCGAGCAGCGGCGCGGACGGCCGCGTCACGGGTCGGACTTGAGCCAGTCCGAGAGGGGCTTGAAGCGCCCGGCCTCCACCCGCACCCAGAACCCCTGCTTCTGCGTGTCGTGCTCGGGACCGATGGTGATCGGCGGCACGATGCCGGTGTCGAAGCCCTTGAGGGTCTCGAGCGCGGCCACGAGCCCGTCGCGGGTGAGGGTCCGGCCCGCGCGCTTGGCGGCCTCTGCGAAGAGCATGCCGGCCAGGTATCCGGACAGGGAGTAGCGGTTCGGCTCGTTCTTGCCCACGTACTTCTGCAGGTGCTCCCGGTAGAGCTTGATGGCGGGCTGATCGGAGCGCAGGGGATCCGGCAGCGTGGCGAGCCCCTCCACGCCCTCGGAGGCGTCGCCGGCCAGGCCCAGATAGGTCTCGTCGGTGAGCGGCCCCGTCGAGACCATCAGGGTATCCGTCCAGCCGATCTTCTGCCGCTCCTTGAGCGCCTGCGCGGCGGGACCCGGCGTCAGCACGAGGAACGTGACCTCGGGCTTGGCGGCCTGGAGCTTGGCGGTCTGGGCGCTCACGTCGGTGACCCCGCGCTTCACCGGCTCGGTCGCGATCAGCTTGAGGCCGTGACGGCCGAGATCGGCCTCGAACGCGGTGAGGAACGACTTGCCGTACTCGTCGTCCTGGTAGAGCGCGGCGAACCGCTTGAACTTCCGCGGGCCGGCCAGGTGGTCGATCATCATCCGCGACTGACGGTCGCTCAGCACGAGGCCGCTGAAGACGTACTTCCGGTTGCGCGTCGCGGTCGAGCTCTGGAACGGGAACAGCATCGGGACCTTGGCCTGCTCGAGATAATCGAGCGTGGCGACCACCGGGGGCGAGCCCTGCGGCGCGATCACCGCGAAGATCGCGTCCTGCTCCACGAGCTTCTTCGTGTTGGCGACCGCGTCCTGCGGCCGGTAGCCGTCGTCGTAGTAGATCGTGCGGATCTTGCGGCCGTGGACGCCTCCCGCGTCGTTGAGCACGCGGAAGTAGAGGTCGACGCCGGCCTTGGTGAGCTGGGTGCCGGTGAAGGCCAGCGGCCCGGAGAACGAGTTCGACCCGCCCAGCAGGATCTCGGTGTCGGTGACGCCGGGCTCGGCCGCGGCCGGCGCCGGACCGGCGAGCGCGGCCGCGAGCGCGCAGACGACGGTGCAGATGCCCAGTGGCCCTCGCTGTCTCATGACTGCCTCCTTGTCACCGCGGCCAGCCCGCCCGGCGCGAACAGCATGCAGGCGATCATGATCGCGCCGAAGATCAGCGGGCGATACGTCTGGAACCCGGCCAGCGAGTCGTTGAGCACGGTGACGACGGCCGCCCCCGCCACCGAGCCCCAGACGGAGCCGAGCCCGCCCAGGATGATCATCACCAGGAAGTCCACCGAGAGGAACACGTCGAACGCGTCCGGGGAGAGAAATCCCACCACGAAGGCGAACAGCCCGCCCGCCACCCCGGTGTAGAACGCGGAGAGCACGAACGCGATCGTCTTGTAGGCGGCCGCGTTGATCCCGCTCGCCTGCGCCGCGACCTCGCTGGCGCGGATGGCGAGAAAGGCACGCCCGGTCCGCGTGGCCGCGATGTTGAGCGCGGCCAGGACCATCGCGGCGGCCACCGCGAGGGCCAGGTAGTAGCGGGCCCGGTCGGTGGCGAGCACCCAGGGGCCGAGCCGGGCCGAGGGCACGCGCAGGCCGTCGTTGCCGCGCGTCAGCCAGTCGAGGTTCGTGATCGCCTCGGTCACCACGAAGCCGAAGGCGAGCGTGGCCATGGCCAGGTAGAGGCCGTCGAGCCGGAGGCACGGGATGCCGAGCGCCAGGCCGACGAGCGCGGTGACGAGCCCGGCCGCGAGCAGGGTCAGCGGCACCGGCAGCGCGGGCGCCCGCAGGGTGAGGATCGCCGCCGCGTAGGCGCCGATGGCGAGGAACCCCGCGTGGCCGAACGAGAGCTGGTTCGTGTAGCCCGAGAGCAGGTTGAGGCCGATCGCCACGATCGCGTTCACCGCGACCAGGGTCGCGAGGAACACGAAGTACCCGGGTGCCACCAGCGGCCACCCCAGCAGGGTCGCCGCGGCCAGCGCCCAGGCCGCCGCCCGCACTAGACCTTCCTCCGCTCGAGGTGGCCGAAGAGGCCCCGCGGGCGCGCGACCAGGATGCCGATCATGACGAGGAAGGGGACCGAGTAGCGGATGCCGGTCGGCAGGTAGAGCGGCGCCAGGTTCTCGATCACGCCGAGGAGCATGCCGCCCGCCACCGCGCCCGGGAGCGAGCCGAACCCGCCGAGCACCGCCGCGGTGAACCCGTTGATCGCGATCAGCCCCATCTTGGTGGAGAGAAAGGTCACCGGGGCGATGAGCACGCCGGCCACCCCGCCCACCACCGCCGCGAGCACCCACGCCCCGGAGTACACGCGCTCCACGCTGATGCCCATCAGGCGCGCCGCGGTCTGGCGCGAGCATCAGGACCAGCGAGGCCCCGATGACGCCCAGCGACACCGGCGCGACCCGCACCGGGCCGATCGCGATGGGCCGGTTCGAGAACAGGGCCGGGAACGGCAGCTCCTCGTTGGTCCACACGATGCCGGCCGCCGCGCGCAGCGCCAGCGACAGCCCGAGCGTGATGATCAGCACGTCCCAGTGGGTCGCGGAGACCGCGCGCCGGATGATCGCGCGCTCGACCAGGAACGCGAGGAGCCCGCCGGCCCCGACCCCGCAGGCCAGCGCGGCCGGCAGCGGCAGCCCGGCCGCGTGCTGCGCGGACCAGGCCACGAACGCGGAGACCATGAGCATCTCCCCCTGGGCGAAGTTCACGGTGCGCGTGGCGTTGTAGACGATGACGAGGCTCAGGGCCACCAGCGCGTAGATGCAGCCCGTCGCGAGCCCGCTGACGACGACGTGGACCAGCGCCGAGCCGCTCACGCCCGGATACTGCTCGGCGCGCCCGCCCCTGTCAAGGCAAGCACCCCGACCGTCTCCTTTCCTCCTATAATCCCCCCGGAGGATCCCCATGCCCCCCACCACCGGAACGAAGTCCCCGCAGGCGCTGGCGGAAACCCGACGCTGGGCCGCGCCGGGATCGAAGTCGGCCGCGCTCTTCGCGCAGGCCCAGGGCGTCATGCCCGGCGGCAACACGCGCACCACCGTCTACATGGCGCCCTACCCGCCCTACGCGGCCTCGGGCGACGGCTGCTGGATCACGGACGTGGAGGGCGATCGCCGCCTCGACTGCCTGAACAACTACACCGCGCTGATCCACGGGCACGCGCATCCCGCGATCGTGGACGCGGCGACGCGGCGGCTCGCGCTGGGCGCGTCGTTCCCGCTCCCCACCCCGGAGGAGGTCGAGCTGGCCACGCTGCTCTGCGACCGCCTCCCCTCGGCGGAGCGCGTGCGCTTCACCAACTCGGGGAGCGAGGCGGTGATGATGGCGATCAAGGGGGCGCGGGCCTGGACCGGCCGGCCGAAGATCGCCAAGTTCGAGGGCGCCTACCACGGCTCCTACGACTACGCGGAGGTGAGCCTCGGCTCCACGCCGGAGAACTGGGGCGGCCTCGCCGCGCCCGCCAGCACCGCCTACTCGCGGGGCGTGCCGCCGGCCGTGCTCGAGGACGTGGTGGTGCTGCCGTTCAACCACGCGGAGCTGGCGGTGGCGCGCATCGAGCGCGAGGCCAACCAGCTCGCGGCCGTGCTGGTGGACCCGATCCCGAACCGGGTGGGGCTGATCCCGGCGCATCGCGAGTTCCTGCGCGCGCTGCGCGAGGTGACCGCCACCCACGGCATCGCGCTGATCTTCGACGAGGTCATCACGTTCCGGGTCGGCTACGCAGGCGCCCAGGGCCTCTTCGGCGTGACCCCGGACCTGACCACGCTCGGCAAGATCATCGGCGGCGGCTTCCCGGTGGGCGCGGTGGCGGGCCGCGCCGACGTGATGGCGGTGTTCGATCCCACCGGCGGCAAGCCGGCCGCGCCGCACGGCGGGACCTTCAACGCCAACCCGGTCACCATGGCCGCGGGCCTCGCCGGGATGCGCCTGCTGACGCCCGAGGCCTTCGCGAAGCTCGACGAGCTGGGAGCCAAGCTGCGCGCGAGCCTGGAGGCGTGCTTCAAGCGCGCGGGCGTGCCGGGCGCGGTCACCGGCCTGGGCTCGCTCTTCCGCGTGCACCCGACCGATCGCGAGCTGATCGACTACCGCAGCACCCGCACCTCGCCCGAGGAGGAGGCGCGCCGGCAGCGCCTGATCCGCGGGCTCATGGAGCGCGGCGTGCTCATGTCGGTCACCGGCCTCGGCTGCCTCTCCACGCCGATGGCGGACGCCGAGCTGGAGGGCCTGATCGAGACATTCGCCGCGGTGCTGGCGGCCGAGCGCGGAGGCCGCTGAGCGGGAGGAACGCCCCTCACCCTGCCCTCTCCCCGAGGGGAGAGGTGGAGGGTGCGTGCCTTGACACCTCCTGGTGCCACGGGTAACGTCGGGCCCTCGGTCGCCCCGCCCCTCGCGGTCAAATAGGAGGCACCATGTCGCGCTCGCTGGCTCCATCCCGGATCGTCTCGCTGCTCGCCGTCGCGCTCCTCACCGTTCTCACGCTCACCGGCCCCGCCGCCGCCCAGAAGCCGGGCGGCACGTACGAGGTCGCGTACGACCTCAGCCCGTTCACCCTCGACGCGATGGCGGACACGATCAGCGCCAAGTCGCACATCGTGGACAACGTGCAGGAGGGGCTCTTCGCTCCTGACGCCGCGCTGGTGCCGAAGCCGATGCTGGTCGAGAAGTGGACGGTGAGCCCGGACGGCCTCACCTGGACGTTCGTGCTCCGCAAGGGCGTGCCCTTCCACAACGGCGAGATCCTGAAGGCCGACGACGTCGTCGCCTCGCTCCAGCGCTGGCTCAGCCGGGACGGCACGTGGGCGCCGCATCTCAAGTCGCGGCTCACCGCGCTCGAGCGGGTGGACGACGTGACCGTGCGCATGAAGCTGTCCCGGCCCTTCGGGGCCATGCTCGAGGCGCTCTCGATGGTGGAGGGCGTGCAGCCGGTGATCTTCCCGAAGTCGGTGCTCGACCGCTACCCGGGCGACAAGGACCGCGTCAGCGAGAAGGACGTCGTCGGCACCGGGCCCTTCAAGTTCGTGAGCTGGGAGCGCGACCGGCGCATCGTGCTCGAGCGCTTCGACAAGTACGCGGCCCGCAAGGAGCCGCTGAGCGGCTTCGCGGGCAACAAGACCGCCTACTTCGACCGCGTGCACCACAACTTCGTGCCGGAGGCGGCCGGCCGCGTCGCGGGCGCCCTCACCGGCCGCTACGACCTGGCGATGCTCCTGCCGCTCGACCAGATGGCCCAGATCAAGGGCAGCTCCGCGGTCGTCGCGCAGGTGAACCCGTACGGCGGGCGCACCGAGATCACCTTCAACACCACGATCGCGCCGTTCGACAAGAAGGCGATGCGCCAGGCGGTGGCCGCGGTGCTGGAGCCGGAGGAGATGCTGGCCGCGATCGCCCCCAAGGGGCTCTACACGCTCAACTCGAGCCCGTTCTTCCCGAACCAGGCCACGTGGGTGAGCAAGATCGGCTACGACACCTACGCCAAGCGCGACCTCGCGAAGGCGCGCGAGCTGATCCTCTCGGCCGGGCTGACCCCGCCGGTCGCCATCACGGTGATCTCGGTGCCGGTCAGCCTGCCCGGCGGCCGCCAGATCCAGGTGGCGGTGCAGCAGCTCGACGAGAGCAAGCTCTTCAAGGTGGATCTGCAGATCATGGACTGGACGGTGATGGTGCAGAAGCGGTGGGAGAAGAAGCACAGCGCGATGTACAACGCGTTCAACGTCTGGTACCAGAACGACCTGGTCGCGCCCACCTGGAACAACCCGCAGCATCCCGCGTCGGGGTTCTTCGTGAGCCCGACGCGCGACGAGCTGCTCGAGCGGCGGCTGCAGACCACGAGCGCGGCCGAGATCGCCAAGATCCGGGACGACTTCCACCGCTGGTTCTGGGACGAGGTGCCCCTCTTCCCCTTCGGCAACTTCGCCACGCTCAACACGGTGGGCCCCCACGTGAAGGGCTCCCAGCATCTCGGCAGCCCGATCTACTTCGGAGTCTGGTTCGACGGCAAGAAGTGAGGAGCTATCTCGCCCGGCGCCTGGCCAGCGCGGTCCCCGTCATCCTGGTGGTGGCGATCGTCGGGTTCGTGCTCTTCCGGCTGACCCCGGGCGACCCGGCGGCGCTGCTCGCGGGCGACAACGCGAGTCGAGAGCAGATCGAGAAGACCCGGCAATACCTCGGGCTCGACCAGCCGATCCACGTGCAGTTCGCGCGCTACCTGAGCCGGCTGGCCCGCGCCGACTTCGGGCAGTCGATCTTCCTCGGCCGGCCGGTGACGACCGCGATCCTCGAGCGGCTCGAGCCCACGATCTCGCTCGCCATCGTCGCGGAGCTCTTCGCCCTGGCCCTCGCGATCCCGCTCGGGCTGCTCGCCGCGGTGCGCGCGAACACGTGGGTGGACCAGGCCGCGATGGCCCTGGCGCTGGCCGGGCTCTCGATCCCCGCCTTCTGGCTCGGCCTGCTCCTGGTGTTCTCGTTCGGGGTCAAGCTCGGCTGGCTGCCGGTCGGCGAGTTCCGTCCGCTCGCGGACGGGATCGGCCCCTTCCTGCGTCACATGATCCTGCCCGCGGTCTCGCTCGGCCTCATCCAGATGGCGCTCACCGCGCGCATGGTGCGCTCGAGCATGCTCGAGGTCCTGCGCGAGGACTACATCCGCACCGCGCACGCCAAGGGCATGAGTCGCCGCGTCATCGTCCTGCGCCACGCGCTCCGCAACGCCCTGATCCCGACGGTGACGGTGGTGGGGCTCGGCTTCGGCGCCCTCGTGAGCGGCGCGGTGGTCGTGGAGACGATCTTCGCGCTGCCCGGGCTCGGGCGCCTCACCGCGACCGCGCTGCTCAACCGCGACTACCCCCTGATCCAGGCGGTCCTCATGTTCGTGGCGATGATCTTCATCGTGATGAACCTCCTGGTCGACCTCGCGTATGCCTACCTCGACCCCCGCCTCCGCGTCCGCTACTGAGCCGAGCCCGGCGGTCTGGGCGGCCCCGCGATCCCGGCCGCGCCTCGCCCGGCTGTGGCGCAGCCGCTACACGATCGCGGGGCTCGGCATCCTGGGCGCCCTGATCGTCCTCGCCGTCTTCGCCGACCAGATCGCGCCCTACGGCCCGAACCGCATCCGGCCGACCGAGCGCCTGCAGGCGCCGAGCGCGGCGCACCCCTTCGGCACCGACGATCTGGGCCGGGACATCCTGAGCCGCGCGGTGTTCGGCGCGCGGCTCACCCTGACCATCGGGGCGATCGTGGTGCCCTTGAGCCTGCTGCTCGGGGTGCCCCTGGGGGTGGCGGCCGGCTACTACCCGCGGGTCGACGGCATCATCATGCGAATCGTCGACGGGCTGATGGCGTTCCCCGCGGTGCTGTTCGCGATCACCCTCATGGCGGCGCTGGGCCCGAGCGTCACCAACGTCATCATCGCGCTCTCGGTCGCCTACGCGCCGAGCGCAGCGCGCCTCGCCCGCGGCTCGACGCTGACCGTGCAGGCCCTGACCTACGTCGAGGCCGCGCGCGCCCTCGGCGCCCCGGACGGCCGGCTCATCGCGCGGCACGTCCTGCCCAACATCTTCGCCCCCCTGCTCGTGCTGGCCTCGTTCACGTTCGCGGTCTCGGTGCTGACCGAGGCGATCCTGAGCTTCCTCGGCGCGGGCGCGCCGCCCTCGGTGCCCAGCTGGGGCACGATGGTGGCCGAGGGGCGCAACTACATCGAGGCCGCGCCCTGGCTCATGTTCTTCCCCGGCTGCTGCATCGCCATCGTGGTGATGGGGCTCAACCTGCTCGGCGATGGGCTCCGGGACCTGCTCGACCCGCGGCTGCGCGGCGGGTTCCGGGGCAGCGGCGTCTCGTGACCCCGTCGTGACCTTCGTGAAGGAGATCGCGTGGACCTGATCGTGACCAACGCGAACGTGCTGACCATGGACGGCCGCGACGCGCCCGCGTCCGCCGTGGCGATCCGCGGCGGCAAGATCGTCGCGGTGGGCCGCGACCAGGACGCGCTCGCCTTCCGGCGGCCGGGCACGCGCGTCGTCGACGCGGGCGGCCGCACCGTGCTGCCCGGCTTCATCGAGCCGCACAATCACATGGTCGGCTACGGTACCGCCCTGATCGGCGTGGATGCGCGCACGCCGCCGAACGAGACCATCGCCGACATCGTGGCGCGGGTGCGCCTGGCCGCCGCCGCGCTCCCGCCCAATCGGTGGATCCTCGGCCGCGGCTACGACGACACCGGCCTGCGCGACATGCGCCATCCGACGCGCCGCGACCTCGACCAGGCCTCGACCGAGCACCCCATCGTGATCTGGCACAACTCCGGCCACCTCACCGTCGCGAACAGCAAGGCGCTCGCGCGGGCCGGCATCACCGCGGGCACCGCGGACCCGGCCGGCGGGCGCATCGGCCGGTTCGAGGGCAGCGCGGAGCCGGACGGCGTGCTCTACGAGGCGCCGGCGCAGACGATGGTCACGAAGCTGATCCCGGCCTACGAGGCGGCCGAGCTGGCCGATTCCTTCCGCCGGGCCCAGGACGAGTTCCTCCGCCAGGGCGTGACCACCATCCACGACGCGCACGTGAGCCGCCTGCGCGGCATCGACATCCTCGATACCTACCAGAAGATGCACGCCTCCGGCGCGCTCAAGCTGCGCGTGAACATGTTCATGCAGTGGGACTACCTGAAGGAGCTGGACTTCGCGCCGGCGCCGGGCTCGGGCGACGATCGCCTGCGGGTGGCCGGGTGCAAGATCGTCTCGGACGGATCGATCCAGGGCATCACCGCCGCGCTCCGCGAGCCCTACTACTGCAACGAGGCCGAGAAGGGCTGGCTCATCTACGAGCAGGCCGAGCTCGACGAGATGGTGCTCACCCTCCACCGCCGCGGCTACCAGATCGCGATCCACGCCAACGGCGACGCGGCGATCGACTCGGTCCTGCTGGCCTACGAGCGGGCGCTGCAGGCGATCCCGAAGGCCGACCACCGCCACCGCATCGAGCACTGCCAGGTGTGCCACCCCGAGCACCTCCAGCGCATCGCCCGGCTCGGCGTGATCCCGAACTTCTTCGCCAACCATGTCTACTACTGGGGCGACCGTCACCGCGACCGCTTCCTCGGCCCGGACCGGGTGCAGGTCCTGGACCCGGTCGGCTCGGCCTTCCGCGCCGGCATCCGGCCGATGCTCCACTCGGATTGCCCGGTGACGCCGGTGAGCCCGCTCTTCTGCGTGCAGAGCGCGGCGGCGCGCGTGACCAGCTCCGGCAAGGTGCTGAACGACCCGGAGCGGGTCGCGGTGCGGGAAGCGCTCTCCACCGTGACCGCGAACGCGGCGCACGGCGCCTTCGAGGAGCGCCAGAAGGGCACGCTCGAGGTTGGCAAGCTCGGCGACCTCGTCCTGCTCGGCGCCGATCCCCTGAAGGAGGCGCCGCACGAGATCGGCAAGATCCCGGTGGCGGCCACCGTCGTCGGCGGCGAGGTCGTCTACCAGGAGGCCGCGCTTGGATAGGAGCCTGCTCGAGGCCGACGCGCTCACGCTCGCCCGCCGCATCCGGACCAAGGACATCTCCCCGGTGGCGGTGGTCGAGGCGGTGCTCGCGCGGATCGAGGCCCTCCAGCCGACCGTGAACGCGTTCATCACCGTGACCGCGGACGAGGCGCGGGAGACGGCGCGCCGCGCGGAGGCCGCGGTGCTGGCCGGCGAGCGGCTCGGGCCACTCCACGGCGTGCCGTTCTCGGTCAAGGATCTGCTCTTCACCAAGGGCACGCGGACCACGATGGGCTCCCGGATCTTCGCCGAGCAGGTGACCGGCGCGGACGCGGTCCCGGTCCGGCGGCTGCGCGAGGCCGGCGCCATCCTGATCGGCAAGACCACCACGCCCGAGTTCGGCCACAAGCCGCTGACCGACAGCCCCCTCTTCGGCGCCACGCGCAATCCCTGGGATCTCTCACGCACCGCGGGCGGCTCGTCGGGCGGGGCCGCCGCGGCGGTCGCCACCGGCCAGGCGCCGCTCGCGCTCGGGACCGACGGCGGCGGCTCGGTCCGTCTCCCCGCCGCCTGCTGCGGCATCGTCGGGCTCAAGCCCACGCTCGGCCGCGTCCCGCACGCGCAGCAGGCGGACCTCTTCTCCTCCACGTCCTACATCGGCCCGATGACCCGGAGCGTGGCGGAGGCGGCGGCCTGCTTCGACGCGATCGCCGGCTACGACGCGGGCGATCCCTACTCGCGCCCGGAGCCGCCGGACGATCCGCGCGACGTCGCGGTGCGCGGCCTGCGGCTCGGCTGGCTGCCCCGCGTGGGCAACCGCCTCGTGGATCCGGAGGTGCTCGCGGCGTGCGAGGCGGCGGTGCGCCACCTGGAAGGGCGGGGCGCGCACGTCGAGAGCGTGGAAGAGGACGTCTCGGCCTTCGAGCGGACGTTCCTGATCTCGCTCCAGGCCGGGCTCGCCGCGCGCGTCGGCCCGCACATGGCCGAGTTCGGCGACAAGGTGGCGAAGAGCCTGCGCGAGTCCATCGAACGCGGCGCGCAGTGGTCCGCGGTGGACTGGGTGAACGCGCTCGGCCAGCGGACCGCGGTCTACCGTCGCGTGCAGGCGCTCCTCCAGCGCTTCGACTTCCTGCTATCGCCGACGCTGTCGCGCCCGGCGCTCGCCCTCGATCACGATCCGTACGAGCCGATCACCATCGCGGGCGAGACCGCGGGCACGATCCGCGGCGCCTGGTACCCCTACCTCTGGCCCTTCAACCTCTCCGGCCACCCGGCGATCTCGCTGCCGTGCGGCTGGTCCTCCGACGGCCTGCCCATCGGCCTGCAGATCGTCGGTCCCTGGTACGGAGACCGCCGCGTCCTCGCGCTGGCCGGTCACCTCGAGCGCGAGCGCCCGTGCGCGCGCCCGATGCCTCTCTAGGAGACACGTCATGCCGCTCTCGCCCAAGGGCTTCCCGGTCCTGCTCAGCTTCGACATCGACGCGGAGACGATGTGGACCGCCCGCGACCCCAAGAACGCCGAGCGCCCCATCGTGATGAGCCAGGGCGCCTACGGCTGGAAGGTGGGCGTGCCCCGCATCCTCGAGCTGCTCGCCCGCTACGGCCTGCGGGTGACGTTCTTCGTGCCGGGCCTGGTCATGGAGCAGCGGCCCGCGATGGTCGAGGCGATCCTGAAGGCCGGCCACGAGATCGCGCACCACTCCTGGTCGCACGCCTGGATCGTCAACCTCTCGCTCGAGCAGGAGCGCGAGGAGATGGACAAGGGCATCGAGATCATCCAGCGCATGACCGGGCGGAAGCCGGTCGGCTACCGCTCCCCGGCCGCGGAGTTCAGCCCGCACACGCTCCGGATGCTCGGCGAGTACGGGTTCGGCTACTCCTCGAACTACTTCGACGACGATTCGCCGTATCTCCACCGGATCGACGGCAAGCTCACCGACCTCGTCGAGTTCCCGTTCGCCTGGGTGCTGGACGACGCGCCGTTCTTCCAGTACTCGATCACCCTGCCCGGGCGGACCATGCAGGCGCCGTCGGCGGTGTTCGAGGCCTGGCGACGGGAGTTCGACGTGCTCTACCGCGAGGACCGCTACTTCTGCCTCGCCATGCATCCCCAGATCATCGGCCGGCCCTCCCGGATCACGCTGCTGGAGGAGCTGATCCAGCACATCCTCGGTCACCCGCGGGTGTGGCTGGCGCGCTGCGACGAGGTGGCGGACGCGGTGCGGCCGGCCCTGCGCGCGGAGGCCCGCGCGTGAGGCTCCGCGGCCGCCGCGTGCTGGTCACCGGCGCGGCCTCGGGCATCGGGCTGGCGACCGCGCGCCTGTTCCGGAGCGAGGGGGCGGCGGTGGCCATGCTCGACCGCGACGAGGCGGCGCTCGGCAAGGCGCGCGTGGATGGCGCGACCGCGCTGGTCTGCGACGTGGCGGACGAGCGGCAGGTGCGGGCCGCGGTCGCCCAGGCCGCGACGGCGCTGGGCGGGCTCGACGGCGTCGTCAACAGCGCCGGCATCGATCTCATGCGGCCCTTCGAGCGGATGACCTCGGAGGAGTGGGCGCGGGTCATCGCGGTCGACCTCACCGGCCCCATGCTCGTGTGCCACGCCGCCCTGCCCGCGATGAAGCAGGCCGGGCGCGGGACCATCGTCAACATCGCCTCGGGCGCCGCGCTGCGCCCGCTCGAGCAGCGCACCGCCTACTGCGCCGCGAAGGCGGGGCTCGTGATGTTCGGCAAGACGCTCGCGGTGGATCTCGCCGCGGACCACATCCGCGTCAACGCGATCTGCCCGGGGATCATCGACACGCCGCTGTTCCGGTCATCGTGGCAAGGCGCGGCGGATCCGGAGGGGGAGCTGGCGCGGATCCTGGATCGCTACGTGATCCGGCGGCCGGGCGAGCCGGAGGAGATCGCGCAGGCCGCGCTGTACTTGACCAGCGACGAGTCGTCGTTCGTCACGGGCGCGGCGCTGGCGGTCGACGGCGGTCGGACGTTCCACTAGCCGACGAAGACGCCGCCGGAGGGGTGCAGGATCTCGCCGGTGAAGAACGCGGCGTCGTCGGAAGCCAGGAAGAGCGCGGTGGACGCGATCTCCTCCACCGTGCCGTAGCGGCCCATCGGGGTGAGGCCCATCGCCCAGCGGCTCCGGTCGGCGTCCCCGCGTAGCGCCGCGGTCATCGGCGTCTCGATGAAGCCGGGCCCGATCGCGTTGACCCGGATGCCGTGGCGGGCCAGCTCCTGGGCCAGACACTTGGTCGCCATCCAGACGCCGGCCTTGCTCACGCTGTAGGCCCCGCCTCCCGACGGCATCTTCGACATGATCGAGCCGAGGTTGATCAGGCTGCCGCCCCGCTTGTTGGCGACCATCCACCGCGCGGCCGCGCGGTTGGAGAAGAGCACGCCGTACAGGTTCACGTCGATCACCGAGCGGAACCCCTCCGTCGGGATATCGAGCATGGTGTACGGCTTGGCCGAGCCGGGGTCGGGGCGCGGGCTCCCCACGCCGGCGGCGGCGACCAGCACGTCCACCGCCCCGAAGGCCTGCACGCAGGCCGCGACCATGGCGTCGTTGGCCGCCTCGTCGGTCGTGTCGGTCCGCACCGCGAGCGCCTTGCCTCCGGTGGCCTCCACGAGCCGGGCGGTCCCGCTGGCCGCGGCCTGGTCCAGGTCGGCCACGCACACCTTCGCCCCCTCCGCCGCGAAGCGGAGCGCGCACGCGCGTCCGATGCCGCTGCCGCCGCCGGTGATCACCGCGATCTTCCCTTCCACCCTTCCTGCCATCTCGTCCTCCTTGTCCTTCGGCCCCTCACCCTGCCCTCTCCATCAAGGGGAGAGGGTTGAGGGGGCTCAGATCATCCAGCGGCCGCCGTCGATGAGGATCGACTGGCCGGTGATGTAGCGGGCGTCGTCGCTGGCCAGGAACGCCACCACCCCGGCCACGTCCTCGGGCTCGGCCACGTAGCCCATCGGCACGCTCGTGCGCACCTTGTCGATGACCGCCTTCGGCAGGCGGTCGTGGGCCCGGGTGCGGATGGCGCCGGGGCACACCGCGTTGACGTTGACGTGGAACGGCGCCAGCTCGCGCGCGAGCGAGCGGGTGAAGCCGACCACGCCCATCTTGGCCGCCGCGTAGTCCACGAAGCCCACGTCACCGTAGAAGGCGGACTCGGTCGACATGTTGACGATGCGGCCGCCGCGCCGGGCCCGCATCTCCTCGACCGCGAGCCGGGTGGCCCGCATCGTCGCGACCAGCGAGACCTCGATCACGAAGCGCCACGTCGCCTCCTCCGAGAGGTGGAACTCGGTGGCGCGCTCGCGGGCGCTCTGGCCCACGTTGTTGAAGAGGATGTCGATGCGGCCGAAGCGCTGCCGGATGGCCGCGAAGGCCGCCTCGACCGCGCCCGGGTCGGTCCAGTCCGCGGTGATCGCCAGGACCTGGCGGCCGGCCGCCTCGATCTCCCGGGCCACCGCCTGCAAGGTATCGCCCTCGCGGTCGACCACCACGAGGTCCGCGCCCTCCCGGGCGAGACGCAGCGCGCTGGCCCGGCCGATGCCGTTGGCCGCGCCGGTGACGAGGGCGATCCGGTCCGCGAAGCGGTCGGTGACGGGCGCGGTCATGGCGTGTCCTCTATCTAGAGGTGGGATCAGACGAAGCGGTGGAACCCGATCCAGCGCTCGGCCACCGCGAGCCCGGCGCCGGTGAGCACGATCAGCATGGTCGAGATCGCGGCGATGGACGGGTCGACGCCGTACTCGATGGCGGTGAAGATCTTCACCGGGAGCGTCATCTGGCCCGCCCCGAGCAGGAAGATCGACACCGGGACATTGTCGAACGACACGATGAAGGAGAAGAGCGCCCCCGCGGCCACGCCCGGCCGGATGAGGGGCAGCGTGACCGTGAAGAACGCGACCGGCCCGCTCGCCCCCAGGACGCGCGCGGCGTGCTCGAGCTCCGGGTCGATCCCCTGGAGGCTCGCGGTCACCGCCCGCACCACGTAGGGCACCGTGATCACCATGTGGGCGAGGGCCAGCCCCACGAAGGTGCCGTTGACGTGGACGAGCGCGTAGAACTGGAGCAGGGCCACGCCCACCACCACCCCCGGGAAGACGAGCGGCGCGTTGAGCAGCGCGGCGACGCCCCCGCCGCCGGCCACCCGCCGCCGGAGCAGGGCGAACGACGCGGCCACCCCCGCCCCGAGGGACCCGGCGGTCGCGACGAGCGCGAGGAGCAGGCTGAAGGCGATCGCGTGTACGTACTCGGGATCGCCGAGCACCGCGGCGAACCAGCGGAGGGTCAGGCCGCGCGGCGGCACGGTCAGGTACGAGGTGCGGCTCAGGGACGCGAGCGCGATCACCACCACCGGCAGCATCAGGAAGCCGAAGACCAGGGTGACCCACACCCGCAGGAGCCACGTCCGCACCCGGGCCGCGGTCACGCGCGCACTCCCGTCCGCCGGGCGAGGCGGCTCGAGAAGTAGATCAACGCCAGGACCATGCCGGTGAGGAGCAGGGACTGCGCGGAGCCCGCCGGCCAGTTGAGGCGCTGGAGGAACTCGTCGTAGATCAGCGTGGACATCACCTGGTAGGTGGGCCCGCCGAGGAGGCGCGGGGTCACCAGCGCGCTGATCGTGAGGACGAAGACGAGGATCGAGCCCGAGAGGATCCCGGGCGCGGACAGCGGCAGCGTGATCCGGAGGAACGCGCTGCCCCAGGAGGCGCCCAGCACCCGCGCGGCGTCCTCCACGTCGCGCGGGATGTTCTGGATGGCGCCGATCAGCACGAGCACCATGAACGGCAGGAAGATGTGGGTGAGGCCGATGAGGAGGCCGGCGAAGTTGAAGAGCAGCTTCACCGGCCCGTCCACCACCCCCAGGGCCTGGAGCGCCTGGTTCACCAGCCCGTTCTGGGCGAGCAGCGCGATCCAGCCGAAGGTGCGCACCACCAGGTTCAGCATGAGGGGAAACACCACGAGGATGGTCAGCCAGTTCCGCCAGCGCGAGCGCGTGCGCGCCAGGAAGAAGGCCAGCGGGTAGCCGACGACCAGGGTCGAGCACGTCACGGTGAGACCGAGCGCGAGGGTGCGGCCGATGATCTCGAGGTAGTAGGAGTCGGTGAGGAGCTTGACGTAGTGGCGCGCCGTGAAGCCGCCGGTGATGCCCACCAGCGGGACGTACGGGCGGACACTGGTCGGCACCATCATCCCCACCGGCACCACGAACGCGACCAGCAGGAGCAGCAGCGCCGGGGCGAGCAGCCACCAGCCGTGTCCGGCTCTCACCGCGCCTCTCCCGGCCCCGCTCCGCCGCCGGGCAACAGGATCACGTCGTCCGGGCTCCACGCGATGCGGGTGGCGGCGCCGCGCGCCAGCGGCCGCGCCGCCCCGGGCGCGGCGATCTCGAGCTCGCGCTCGTCCGCGAGCTGGACGACGTAGTGGTGCGCCTGCCCCGCGAAGGCGTGGAAGACGACGGTCGCCGCGAAGTGGTTGGGGCGTCCGGGCTCGCTCCCGGCCGGCTCGAGGCGGATGGCCTCCTGCCGGATCGCCACCCGCACCGATTGGCCCAGGACCAGGTCCGGACGCGGGCCGGCCACCACCGAGAGCCCGCCCCCGTCGAGCGCGACGACGGTGCCGCTCGCCCCGCTCTCCGCCACGGTGCCCGCGAGGAAGTTCGCGCGGCCGAGGAACCGGGCGACGAAGGCGGTGGCCGGGCGTCGATAGACCTCCTCCGGCGTGCCGACCTGCTCGACGCGCCCCGCCTCCATCACCACCACCCGGTCGGACAGGATGAGGGCCTCCGCCTGGTCGTGGGTCACGAAGATCATCGTGGTCCGGAGGCGCTCCTGCAGCCGCTTGAGCTCCACGCGCATCTCGTCGCGCAGGAGCGCGTCGAGGTTCGACAGCGGCTCGTCGAGGAGCAGCACGCGGGGCTCGGTGACGAGCGCCCGGGCGAGGGCGACCCGCTGCTGCTGGCCGCCGGAGAGCTCGCGCGGGTGCCGGGCCCCGAGCGGGCCGAGCCGCACCAGCTCCAGCATGCGCTCGACGCGCGGGCCCAGCTCGGCCGCGGGCACCGAGCGCCGGCGGAGGCCGAAGGCGACGTTCTCGAACACGGTCATGTGCGGGAAGAGCGCGTACGACTGGAAGACCAGCCCGAGGTTGCGGCGGTGGACGGCCAGCCGCGTGATGTCCTCGCCCGCGAGCACGACCTGCCCGGCGTCGGGCTCGACGAGGCCGGCGATCATCCTGAGGAGGGTGGACTTCCCGCAGCCCGAGGGCCCGAGAAGAGAGAGGAACTCGCCGGGGGCGGCGTCGAGCGAGACCTCGTCCACCGCGACCACGGTCCCGAACGACTTGCGGAGCCGGCGCACCGTGAGCGCCGGCGCGGCGGCGCTCACCGCGGAGGACGCGCCGGGGTCAACGCGCGATCTCGCGCCCCCAGCGCTCCGACCACTCCGGGAACTTCTTCGCCACCAGATCGGTGTCCGGGAAGAACATGCGCTGCACCAGGGGGCCGTAGGGCACGAGCTTGGCCAGGTCGGGCGGGAGCTGCACCTTCCGGTTGGTGGGACCGGCGAACTGCGACTGCCCGAAGCAGAGCTGGCCCTCGGGCGACAGGAGCCCCGCGATGTACTTCTGGGCGAGATCGCGCTTGGCGCTGGCCTTGGGCACCGAGACGGTGGGCACGATCCCGATGGCGCCCTCCGACGGATAGGCGGCGGCCACCGGCACCCCCTTGAGCGCGGCCGCCCCGGTCCGGTCCGTGTACCAGACCGCGAGGGCGATGTCCCCGCGCTCGAACAGCGGGATGATCTGGTCCGGCTGCGTGTACATCATCTGGACGTTGGGCTTGAGCTTCTTGATCGCATCGAAGCCGGGCTCGATGTTCTCCACCGAGCCTCCGTTGAGGCGTGCCGCCGCCATCAGGAACTGCTGGCCGGAGGTGCCCGAGATGTCGGGGATCGCCAGCTTGCCCTTCCACTCGGGCTTCCAGAGGTCGCCCCACGAGGTGGGCGGCGTCTTCACCAGATTTGTGTTGTAGGTGATGATGGTGCCCGCGAACATCATGGACACCCAGTAGGCGTCCTTGTCCCGCGAGGCCTCGTAGAGATCGTTCCAGCCCTCGATCTTCCCGGACTCGAGCGGCTGGAGCAGCCCCTCCGCCTTCGCCTGCTTGACGATCTGGCTGTCCATGTACGCCACGTCGAACTCGGCGCGGGCCCCGGCCGCCCGCAGCTTCGCCATCGTCTGCACCGAGCTGCCGAGCACGTACTTCACGGTCGACCCGGTGGCCTTCTCGAACGCGGTGGCGTGGCACTTCTTCGAGTTGTCGACGAAGGTGCCGCCGAAGGTGGCCACCACCAGCTCGTCTCCGGACGCGGGTAGCGCGAGGCCGAGCGTCAGGAGGCAAATCAGCAGGGTCATGCGCGAGGCGATCATGGTCGAGGGCTCCTCCCGGGGCGTGTGGTGGCGCGATTATTCACGAGCCGCGCCGACCAAGTCAACCGGCAGTCTGCGGCGGCCGGGCGCGGCTCCGCCTACAGCTCGCGCAGCCGCGGCAGCACCTCCCGCGCGAAGAGCTTCAGGCCCTTCGTCGCCTCGGTGTGGGTCATGAAGCCCGAGCGGCTCGCCAGCACGAGATGCTCGAACGGCCCGACCCGCTCGCGATACGCCTGGATCTGCCGGTAGACGCTGTCCGGATTGCCGGCGAACATCAGGCCCTTCGCCATCGCCTGCTCCGCGGTGACGCCGATCAGGCCGGCGGCCGGCCGCGCGGCCGCGGGCACCCCGGGCCGCGGCTTCGTGGTATAGAGCGCGGGCGCGAGCTCGGCCGGGACCGCCCCGGGGAGGAACTTGGAGTACTGCGGCGCGGAGCGCAGCGCGGTGTTGAGGAACCACAGCAGCTTGCTGCCCACCCGCACGCCTTCCTCGTCGGTGTCGGCGGTGTAGACGAACGCGGTGCCTCGGCGGTGCGGAATACCATCACGTTGACGATGCCCCGCCGGCCGAGCTCGGCCGACGTCGTCGGGTCGCCGGTCGCCGCCCACAAGGGCGGATGCGGCTGCTGCCAGGGCCCGGGCCAGATGTTGACGTGCCGGTGCGTGAAGTGCTTCCCCTCCCAGCTGAACGGGCCGTCCCGATGCGAGAGGGCCTTCCGGATGAGATCGATCGCCTCCCAGAACCGATCGACGATGCCGATCGGGTTCGCGTTGCCGGACGCCATCTCGGTGCCGCCCGACTTCACGAACCCGATCTCGAGGCGCCCGCGCGAGATCACGTCGGCCGTCGCGTACTCCTCGGCGACGCGCACCGGGTCGGTGCGCACCGTGATCAGCGTCCCCAGGCTCAGGATGCGCACGTTCCGGGTCTGGCGCGCGAGAATGCCGAGGATGAGCGGGCTGGCCCCGAAGAGGCAGTTGATGCCGGCGTGATGCTCGTTCGAGACGACGTTGATCCCGACGTCGTCGCAGAGCAGGTACTCGTCGAGCGCTTCCTGGAACAGGTCCGCGGCGATCTTCGGATCGCAGTATCGGTTCGGCAGGCTGCCGCGGACCGACTCCGCCGCGTCCAGGACGTGCGGCGGCACGAACGGGTACGGGTTCTCGTTCAGGTACCAGGCCTGCATGGCGCCTCCAGGGTCATGGGGACAGGAACGCCACCACGCGCTCCACGAGCGCGCCGGGCTGCTCGATCTCGGGGTGGTGCCCGGCGCCCTCGATCAGCTCGAAGCGGGCCCCCGGGATGCGGGCGCAGTAGGCGCGCCCGTAGGCGGGGGTCACGATCCCGTCGCTCGCTCCCCACAGCACGAGGGTCGGCACCGCGATGCGCCCGAGCCACCGGGAGAGCCGGGGGTTGTACAGGTAGGGATGCCACGCGTAGCGACAGAGCGCCTCGCGGTTGCGCGCGTGCGCGACCAGCGCCTCGTTCGACATGGCGTCGGGGTCCGGCGCCCACTTCGCGGGCTCGTGCCAGCGCCGGCGCTGTACCTCGGCGGGCCCGGTGTTGAACACGTCGAGGATGTCGGGCGTTTCGCGGTCACCGACCTTGATCCCCACCGCGTCGACGAGGATCAGCCGCGCCACGCGTCGCGAGCGCGCCGCCGCGATCTCGGCGGCCAGCCAGCCGCCGAACGACAGGCCCATCACGGTCACCCGCTCGTGGGGCAGCTGCTCGAGCAGGTCGAGATAGAGGTGCACCAGGTCGTAGACCGTATCGAAGTCGTCGGGGCGCGCCGAGTGCCCGAACCCCGGATGGGTCGGCGCGATCACCTCGGCGTGGGCGGCCAGCAGATCGACCATCGGCGCGCCCGGATCGAGCGGCGCCTCGCCGTGGAGCACGAGGAGTGGCCGGCCCGCTCCGCGGCGCAGGACGTCGAGCGGGACGCCGCCCACGTCGAGGCGCTCGACGCTCTCCATCAGAAGATCCCGAGGTGCTGGCGCAGGTCCGCGTCCCGATGCCGGAACTCCGCGGCGGCGCCCTCCACCACGACCCGGCCGCCGTTGAGGATCACGATGTCGTCGGCGACCTGGAACACCAGCTTGGGGTTCTGCTCGACCAGCACGATGGACAGCCCCTGCTCCTTGAGCCGGCGCACCGTCGTCATGACCTCGGCGACGAGCTGGGGGGCCAGCCCCTCGGAGGGCTCGTCCATCAGGAGCACGCGCGGGTTCGACATCAGGGCCCGGCCGATCGCGAGCATCTGCTGCTCGCCGCCCGAGAGCGAGCCCGCGACCTGCCGGCGGCGCTCCCCGATGCGCGGGAAGAGCGCGCAGACCGAGTCGAGCGTCCACGCGGTCGCGGCCCCGTCCCGCGGCTTCCGGCCCGCCACCACCAGGTTCTCGCGCACGGTGAGGCTCTTGAAGATCCGGCGCCCCTGCGGCACCAAAGCGACCCCCTGCGCCGCGATGGCCTCCGGAGCGCGACCGGTCACGTCCCGGCCGAAGACCGCGACGCGGCCGCGCCGGGGCGGGAGCAGCCCGACCGTCACGCTCATCGAGGTCGACTTGCCGGCGCCGTTGCGGCCGAGCAGCCCGAGAAGGCGCCCCTCGCCGAGCCGGACCGACACCCCGTGCAGCACGTGGCTGTCCCCGTAGAGCGCGTCGATCTCGTGGAGGACCAGCGCGTCACTCGCCAAGGTAGATCTCCCGGGTCCGCGGGTGGGCCACCACCTCGCCGCGGGTGCCCTCGACCACCACCTGCCCGAAGTGCAGCACGGTGATGCGCTCGGCGAAGTCCAGCGCCACGTCCATGTCGTGCTCGATCATCACGATGGTCACGTCCCGCGGGATCCCGCTCACCAGCTGGAGCACGTCGCGCCGCTCCTCGATGGAGAGCCCGGCGAAGGGCTCGTCCAGCAGCAGGATCCGGGGATCCTGGGCCAGGGCCATGGCGATCTCCACCCGCCGCCGCTCCCCGTACGACGTCTGCGAGAGGGGCCGCTCGGCCAGATCCTCGAGCCCGACCCGGGCCAGCGCCTCGCGCGCGCGGCCGATCAGGGCGGTCTGGCGGGCCAGCCGGGCGACCGGGTTCCAGCGCAGCGGCGAGCGTCCGAGGAGCGAGAGCGTGACGTTTCGCATCAGCGTCTCCCGCGGGAACAGCGTGATGATCTGGTAGGTGCGGGAGATCCCCAGGTGCGCGCGGTGCCAGCCCGGGGTCCGGGTGATGTCCCGGCCAAAGAGCGTGACGGTGCCCCGGTCGGGCCGGAGCTCGCCGGTGATGAGGTTGAACAGCGTCGTCTTGCCCGCGCCGTTCGGCCCGATGATGAGGCGCCGCTCGCCCGGCTCCACCGTGAGATCCACCGAGGCGGTGACGAGCAGGCCGCCGAAGGACTTGGTCAGGCGCTCCACCGCGAGCGCGGTCGATGGTCCGCTCACCGGGCCGGCCCCTCCCCGGGCGCGGCCATCGCCGCCGCGGCGCGCGGCGCCGACCGCGCGGTCGCCCGCCGCCACAGACGGGCCGCCCCGGGCACGAGCCCGTCCGGCATGAAGATCACGATCGCCACGAAGATCGCGCCGAGGACGAAGTTCCAGCGCTCGATGTACGCGCTCGCCACGTTCTTCATGATGACGACCAGCCCGGCTCCGACCACCGGGCCCAGCAGCGTCCCGCTCCCGCCCGAGATGACCATCAGCAGGGCCTCGGCCGACGCGGTGAGCGCCACCGCCTGCGGGCTCACGAACTGGTTGTAGTAGAGGAAGAGCAGCCCGGCCACCCCGCTCCAGAACCCGGAGAGGAGGAACGCGAGGAACCGGATCATCCAGACGTGGTAGCCGAGCGCGGCCATGCGCCGCGGCTGGTCGCGCGTCCCGCGCAGGGCGGCGCCGAACGGCGAGGCGACGAGCATCGCCATCGATCCCAGGGCCAGCCCGAACACCACGAGCGTCGCCCAGTAGAAGTGGGACGGCGAGGCGAGCGACAGGCCGAGCGGGCTCGGCCGCGCGGTCACCGAGATGCCGTTGTCCCCGTTCGTGAGGCTGATCCAGCGATAGGCGACGCCCCAGACGATCTGGCCGAGGGCCAGGGTGATCATCACGAACCCGATGCCGGTGCCGCGCAGCGCGAGCACCGCGAAGAGGGCGGCGGCGGCCAGCGCGAGGGCGAGCGCGCCCGCGATCGCCGCGAGGTGGCCGTGCCCGCCGGTCAGGATGCGGGCCGCCCCGTAGGCCGCGATGCCGAGGAGCCCGGCGTGGCCCAGGCTGACGAGGCCCGCGTAGCCCACCAGGATGTTGAGGCCGAGCGCGAAGATCGCGTAGAGGAGGATCTGGCTCGCGATGTTGATGTAGAACGTCCCGCCGGCCCAGACCGGCAGCGCCGCCAGGATCACGAGCGCGGCGGCCAGCGCGAGGCGTCTCACACCGCCGGCCGTCCGAAGAGGCCCTGGGGCCGCACCACCAGGACGATCAGCATCGGGAGGAACAGCACGACGTAGGCCAGCTCCGGGAACATCGCCTGGCCGAAGTTGTAGAGGAAGCCGACGATGAAGCTGCCGACCAGCGAACCGAGGAGGCTCCCGGTACCCCCGAGGATCACCACCACGAGGGCGAGCGGGAGCATCTCCTGGTCGAGGCCCGGGTAGACGGAGAGGATCGGCCCGCCGATCACGCCGGCGAACCCGGCGAGCCAGGCGCCCAGGCAGAAGACGATGGTGAAGAGACGCGAGACGCGAATGCCCGCGACGCGGGCCATCTCCGGATCGTCCACCCCCGCCCGGATCATCGCCCCGAGCCGGGTCCGGTCCAGCAGCGCCCAGAGCGCCACCGCGAAGACCACCGCGATGAGGCTGATCGCGAGCCGGTAGGTCGGAAACGCGAAGCCGCCCACCGCGGTCGCGCCCTGCAGCGCGGGCGGGGTGCCGATCCGGACGGGATCGCCGGTCCACACCTTGAGGCACACGTCCGCGATCATGAAGGAGAGACCCAGGGTCACCAGCACCTGCGCGAGCTCCGCCCCGGCGAGCCGCCGCAGGATGAGGCGCTCCACCCCGCCACCGAGCAGCGCGACCAGCAGCCCGCTGACCACCGCGGCCGGCCAGAACCCGAGGCCCCACTCGATCAGGCTCGCCGCGAAGTAGCCGCCCAGCATGAAGAAGGAGCCGTGGGTGAGGTTCGGGATCCGCATGAGGCCGAAGATGAGCGAGAAGCCGGCGGACAGCAGGAAGAGCAGACCGCCGAGCGTGACGCTGTTGACGGCCAGCACGAGCCAGAGGCTCATGGCGGAGCGGGCGCGGATCAGCCCTTCAGGGGCGGATAGTCACGCGAGTAGACCGGCTGCGCCAGGAACCACTTCTCGTCGTAGGTCCAGAACTGGCTGACCTTCGGATACGTCTTGATGGTGGTGTTGACGAGCTTGTCGCCCTTGCGCTCGCAGCGCCGGACGTAGAACGTGCCGACCACGTTGCCGAACCGGTCGAAGGTGAACGGCCCGCGCGGGGTGTCGGTGAGCGAGACCGCGCGGAGCGCCCGGTTCATCGCCTCGCGGTCGTCGGTCTTGCCGCCCGTCTTCTCCAGCGCGGCCTCCGCGACCTGGCCGTTGATGTAGAGGCCGGCCGAGTAGAGGCCGGGAATGTTGCCGTGGTCCTTCACCATCCCGTCGATCAGCCGCTTGTTGCTCGGGGTGTCGAGGTCGCCGGTGTAGGCCGAGCACGAGATCAGCCCGATCGCCTCGTCGCCGTAGCTCTTGAGGAGCGCGTCGTCGCAGGCCGGCCCGCCGCCCAGGACGGGCAGCTTGAGGCCCTGGTCCCGGTACTGCTTCATGAACTTGAGCGGGTTCGAGCCGGCGAAGCCCTGCACCACCGCGTCCGCGCCGCTGATCTGGGCCAGGTACGGGGCGTAGTCGGGGGTGGTCAGCGGCGGCCACAGCTTCTTCACCACCCGGCCGCCCGCGTCCTCGAAGACACGCTGGAAGCCCGCCATCTGCTCGTGGCCGAAGGCGAAGTCGTCGGCGATGGTGATGACGGTCTTGAACTTCAGCTCCTTCGCCGCGTAGTCGGCGAGCGGGTGCATGTTCTGGGAGGAGGTGGCGGAGGCGCGGATGAAGTACGGGTTGGGCCGCCGTTGCGTCATGTCCTCGGCGGCGGCCAGGCTCAGCACCGGCACCTTCGCCTGCGCGGTGTAGTCGGTGATGGCGAGCAGCTCGAAGGCGGCCAGGGGCCCGAAGATCATGTCCACGTTCTCGCGCTCGACCAGCTCCTGGGTCTTGGTCTTGGTGCCGGCCGGGTTGCCGCCGGTGTCGGCCACCACGAGCTCGACCTTGCGGCCGGCGAGCGTGTAGTTGCGGTCCTTGAAGAAGCGGACCGTGCCCTGCTCCATCTGGATGCCGCCCGCGGCGAGCGGTCCGGTCTTCACGGTGAGGAGGCCGATGCGCACGGGCTTGCTCTGCGCCCGGGCCCGGGTGGGCAGCGCGGCGGCCCCCGCGGCAAGAACGGTGCTACCGGCCAGGAAGGAACGGCGGCTGAGTGTCAGCGACATTGCTGCCTCCTGTGGAGGGACGGGCTAGGGCTGGCGGGTCACCTCGACGGTTGCGCTCTCCTCGGTCATCCGCCCGCCCACCGGGACGTGACGGAGCTGGTTCCAGACGTGATCGACCGCGGCGAGGACGGTCTCGTCCGGCTGGTCGATGTCGATGGGGGTGGCGGTCGGTACCCAGCACGGCCGGCCCGTCACCCAGAACACCTCGGTACGATTGCCCTCGGGATCGAAGAAGTAGCAGCCGATCGCGCTGGCGTGGTTGACGACGCCCTCGATGCGGTAACCCTCCGCGACCAGGCGCTTCCGCATCACGCGCAGATCGTCGAGGCTCCCGACCCGCATCGAGATCTGGTTGATCAGGTGGGGATCGGCGGGATCGGGCCGGCCGCCCATGAGCGCGATCTCGTGATCCACCGAGTCGGGATCCGCGCTCAGGAAGCACACGCCCGCGCGCCGGTTCTGCTTGGTCACGCGCATGCCCATGACGTCACGGTAGAACGCGACCATCCGGTCGAGGTCGCGCACGTAGATCCCCACGTGGCCCAGCCCCAGCACTCTCGCCATCGGTCCCTCCCCCCGTCGCCCCGGACCGCAGCTCGGACGCCCGGAGAATACTCCTATCGACGACCGCGCGCCCGCCCGGCTTTCGGGGGCGCCGGGGCCTTGATCTTGAGCAGCCGGGCCGCGTTCCCGCCCAGGATCTTCGCCTTGTCCGCCGCGGTGAAGCCCGCGCCGCCCACGAAGCCCCGGGGATCGTACATCCCCATGTCGTAGGGATAGTCGGTGCCGGCGAGCACGTGGCCGGCGCCCCACAGCTTGACCAGGTGCTCGAGCTGGATCCGGTCGAACACGATCGTGTCGAAGTACACCCGGGCCAGGGACCGACGCGGCGCGTTCTTCAGCACGGTCCGCGCGTCGGCCCGCGCCCCCCACACGTGATCCATCCGCGCCGGGTAGTGAGCAACGTAGCCGCCCCCATGGGCGGCGACCAGCTTCAGCTTCGGGAACCGCTCGAGCACCCCGTCGAAGACGAGATGGCCGAGCGCCACCGTGGTGTCGAGCGGGTTGCCGATGACGTTGGTGAAGTAGTGATCCGCGAGCCGGTCGCCCTGGGTGAAGCCGTTCGGATGCATGAAGAGGACGACGTCGAGCTCCTGGGCCTTCCGCCAGAACTGGTCCCGGCCCCGCGAGACCTCCGCGCCCACCACGTTGGTGCCGATCTCCGCGCCCCGGAACCCGAGCTGGGTGACACAGTACGCGAGCTCCTCGGCCGCGAGGTCCGGCGCCTGCAGCGGCACGTGCCCGAGGGCGACGAAGCGGTCGGGATGCGCCTTCACGATCCCGGCCAGGTGCTCGTTCACCGACCGGCTCACCTTCCGGGCCAGCTCGGGCTCGAGCCAGTACAGAAAGTGGAAGGGCGACGGGGAGATGGCCTGCACGTCGACGCCCATCTTGTCCATGTCGCGCAGCCGCTGCTCGACGGACGTGAGGCAGGACCAGACGTTCTCCATCTGCTTGCGGTTGGTGGCCCGCGAGAGCTCGTTCGAGAACCGGGCCGACGGCTCCCGGTCCGGCGAGGCCAGGTGCTTGACCATCTCGTCCGCGACGGGATGGTGCACGTGGCAATGGATGTCGACGCAGAAGGGGCGGCGGCCGGCGGCGCGGGATCGTGACCCGCCGCCCCGGGCCGCGTTGGCCGGGCACGTGAAGAGCATGCGCTGTTTTCTGCCACACGTCCGCCGCCTTGTCGAGCCCTTCTTTCCAGGAGAACATGGGCGGGCATGCAGCACCGCGACGGCCGCCTTCTCTTCTCCCCTTCCGACCTCGGCAACTTCCTGGCCTGCGAGCACCTCACGCAGCTCGACCTGGCCACGGCCCTGCGGGGCGGGCGGCGCCCGAGCTACGAGAACGCCTACGCGGAGCTCCTCCGGACCAAGGGCCAGGAGCACGAGCAGGCCTTCCTCGAGGCGCTCCGTGCCACCGGCCGGGGCGTGGTCGAGGTGCGCCTGAACACGGCGCGCGACTTCGAGGACGGGACCCGCCGCACCGCGGAGGCGATGCGGGCGGGCGCCGACTACGTCTACCAGGCCGTCTTCCTCTCGGAGGGCTGGCGCGGCATCGCGGATTTCCTGGAGCGCGTGGAGCGGCCGTCCGCCCTCGGGCCGTGGAGCTACCAGGTGCTGGATACCAAGCTGGCGCGACATCCACGGCCGGAGCACGCGCTGCAGCTCTCCTTCTACAGCCAGGCCCTGGCCGACACGCAGGAGCTGGCGCCCGACCGGGCCTACGTCGTCCTCGGCACCCGCGAGCGCGTCGCGATCCGGCTGGCCGACGTGACCGCCTACTTCCGGCGCGTGCGCGAGCGCTTCGGCGCGGCCGCGGGCACCCGGCCCGCCACCGGCCCCTATCCGTGCCACCACTGCTCCTTCTGCGACTACCGGAAGCCCTGCGGCGACCAGCTCGAGCGCGAGGACCACGTCGTGCGGGTGGCGGGCATCCAGCGAATCCAGGTGAAGCGGCTCTTCGCCTCCGGCATCGAGACCCTGGCCGCGCTGGCCCAGACGCCGGCCGACTTCACGGTGGCCCGGATCGCGACGTCCACGCTCCAGGGACTGCGCGAGCAGGCGGACCTGCAGCTCATCCGCCAGCGCACGAGCTCACTGGAATGGCGGCCGCTCGACGCCGAGGACGGCCGCGGCTTCGAGGCGCTTCCGCCGCGATCACCCGGCGACGTGATCTTCGATCTCGAGGGCCACCCCTTCTTCGAACCCGCGCGCGGCCTCGAGTATCTCTTCGGCGTGCTCCTGCTCGACGGGCCCGAGCCGCGATACCAGGCGTTCTGGGCCCACGATCGCGACGGCGAGCGACGGGCGTTCGAGGGCCTGGTCGATCTCGTCCACGCGCGCCTCACCGCGCATCCCGATCTGCACGTGTACCACTTCAGCGGCTCGGAGCCGAGCACGCTCAAGCGGCTGATGGCCGAGTACGTCTCGCGTGAGACCCAGGTGGACGACCTGCTCCGCCGGAAGGTCTTCGTGGACCTGCACACGATCCTGCGCCGGGCGTTACGCGCCGGGGTGCCGAGCTACTCCCTCAAGGACGTCGAGGCTCTGTTCGACTTCGTCCGGAGCGGGCCGGTGCAGTCGGGCACGCAGGCCATCCTCCACTACGAGCGCTGGCTGCACGAGAGGGACGAACCGCTGCTCGACGAGATCGCGGCCTACAATCGCGAGGACTGCCTCGCGACCCTGGGCCTGCTCGAATGGCTGCACCGGATCCGCCCCGAGCACCTGCGGTGGCCGGAGGCGCCCGAGGCGCAGCCGCTGTCTCCCGAAGCCACCGAGGCCCTCGACGCGCGCGGGCGACTGCGCCAGGCGCTGATCGAGGGAGCCGAGCCCGGCTCGCCCGGCTGGCTCGCGGGCGAGCTGCTCGAGTACCACCGGCGTGAGGCCCGTCCCGCGTGGTGGGCGTACTACGACCGCCTCGGCAAGTCGCCGGAGGAGCTGCAGGACGACACGGAGGCCATCGCCTACCTGACGGTCGACCGCGGCACGCCCCCGAGGCCGGTCAAGAGATCGTTCGTCCACACCCTGACCTTCCCGATCCAGGACCACAAGCTCCGACCTGGGATCCCGGTGCACGACCCGGCGACCGGCAAGCACGCCGGGGATATCGTCGAGATCGACGATTCGAGCGGCACCGTCGGCATCGTGCGTTTGCTCCGAGGACCCAAGGTCGGCGCGAGTCCGCTGCCCGAGGCGATCATCGCGGGCGGCCCGATCGAGACCCGGACTCAGCGCGCGGCGGTCCTGCGCGTGGGCGAGTCGATCCGGGCGGACGATGACGGTTACCGGGCGCTCCGGGCCATCCTCGCGCGCGAGCACCCCCGCATCCAGGGCGGTGCCCCCGGGGCCAGGATCCAGACCACGGATCTCGCGGAGATGAAGGCGCTCGCCCTCGGCCTGGACGCGAGCTATCTCTTCCTCCAGGGTCCGCCCGGCACCGGCAAGACGTGGACGGGCGCGCGCATCGTCGTCCACCTGCTCGCCAATGGGCGGCGCGTCGGCATCGCGGCCCAGAGCCACAAGGCGATCCACAACCTGCTGACCGAGATCGAGAAGGTCGCGCGTGAGACGGGCGTGCGATTCAAGGGGCTGAAGAAGTCCACCGGCAACCCCGAGTCCGAGTACGACGGTGCGCTCATCAAGTCCGACGACGACAACGCGACCTTCGAGGGCGCCGGCCGCGACGTCCAGCTCCTGGCCGGCACCGCCTGGCTCTTCTCCCGCGAGAAGCTCGACCGCGCGCTGGACTATCTCGTCCTGGACGAGGCCGGCCAGATCTCCCTGGCCGACGCGCTCGCGATGGGCACGGCGGCCCGCAACCTGATCTTCCTCGGCGATCCGCTCCAGCTCGCCCAGGTTTCCCAGGCGGTCCACCCGGCGGGCGCGGGCGCCTCCGTCCTCGAGCACCTGCTCGGGGACGCTCCGACCATCCCGGAGGACCGCGGCGTCTTCCTCGAGCGCAGCTTCCGCATGCACCCGGGCGTGTCCGACTTCATCTCGGAGATCGTCTACGCCGGCCGGCTACACTCCGACGCGTCGGCGGCCCGCCGCACCACGTCGTCCGGCACCGGCATCCGCTTCGCGCCGGTCGACCACGACGGCAACCGGTCCTCCTCCGACGAGGAGGTGGCCGAGATCGCGAAGCGGATCGCCGCCATGCGCGGTGGCCGCTTCACCGACGCCGACGGCACGACCCGCCCGCTCCGCGAGGACGACTTCATGGTCGTGGCACCCTACAACGCCCAGGTGCTCCGGCTGCGCACCGCCCTGCCCGCCGGGGTCCGGGTCGGAACCGTCGACAAGTTCCAGGGTCAGGAGGCGCCCATCGTCTTCTTCTCGATGGCCACCTCCAGCGGCGAGGACGTGCCCCGCAGCCTCACGTTCCTCTTCTCCCGCAACCGCCTGAACGTAGCCATCTCGCGCGCGCAGTGCCTCGCGATCCTGGTCTGCTCGCCCCGTTTGCTGGAAGCGCGCTGCCAATCCATCGAGGAGATGCAGCTGGTCAACGCGCTCTGCCGGCTGGTCGA
>WNFK01220488.1_pt2 | contig 48589 bp, 48 predicted proteins | sample 5400281 | NCBI WGS metagenome assembly WNFK01 (sample SAMN13153350, study PRJNA577476) | soil metagenome | isolation source: 20 cm soil on Douglas fir-dominated hillslope | place: USA:California | collected 2013-09-17
GCCTCGAAGGCCTCGTCGATGCGGGCCAGCGGGAAGGTCTGCGAGAGCAGGCGCTCCACCCGCACCGCGCCGGTCGCGAGGAGCCGGATCGCCTCGGGGAAGTCGTCCTGATAGATCATCGAGCCGATGATGCGCAGCTCGCGCCGCACCACCCAGAAGAAGTTGAGCGAGGTCGGCTCGTGGGGCAGGCCGGTCAGGACCACCCGGCCCCCGGGACGGCAGAGGTTGGTCGCCTGCTCCACCGCGAGCGCGGTCCCGGCGGTCTCGATGACGAGATCGACGCCTTCGCGGCCCGAGAAGGCCCGCGCGGCCGCGGTGTCGTCGTCGGCGCCCGAGAGCGCCACCACCTCGGCCCCCAGCTCGCGGGCGAGCCCGAGGCGTCGCGTCGAGCGCGCCACCGCGAGCACCCGGACGCCGCGCGCGCGCAGCGTCTGCACCGCGAGCAGGCCGAGCGAGCCGAGGCCGAGCACCGCCGCGGTCTCGCCCGCCTCGGGCGCGGCGCGGCTGACCGCGCGCACCACCACCGCCAGCGGCTCGGCCAGGAGCAGGCGCTCGTCGGCCAGGCCGGCGGGCGCGGGCCAGCAGCAGCGCGCGGGCACGGTCGCCTGCTCGGCGAATCCGCCGTCCACGTCGATCCCCACCGCGACGCGCGACAGGCACAGGTTCCGGTTGCCCTCGCGGCAGAGCGGGCAGGTGCCGCAGGAGTAGTTCGGCTCCACCGCCACCGCCTGGCCGACCCCAAGATGCCGCACGTCGGCCCCGACCGCGGCGACCGTGCCGACGAACTCGTGCCCCATGACGCGCGGATATTGCACGGGCCGCTCGCCGGTCCAGATCCGGTAGTCGGTGCCGCAGAGGCCGGCCACCTTGACCCGCACCACCGCGTCGAGGGGCCCCGGGGAGGGTGTCGGAACGGTGGTGAGCGCCAGCGCGCGAGGGCCCCGCAGGACCGCGGCGATCATGCCCGCTATCGTAGCGGACCCGGCGCTGCCGAGGCAAGGCGGCGCGAAGCCGTGCTAGCATGGCCGCACATGGCAACGGCGCCGTCGCCCTCCTTCGCGCCGGATCAGCGGCCGGCCTCCGTGCCGATCTGGCGCGAGGGCCTGGCCGGCCTCGACTGGCTCGCGCTCCGGACGTCCGCCGTCTTCTATGGCTGCGGTGTCCCCCGCGGCGACGGCGCGGGCGTGGTGCTGGTGCCGGGCTTTCTCGGCACCGACTGGTACCTGCTCGAGCTCCACGGCTGGCTCGGCCGCCTGGGCTACCGGTCCCATCTCTCGCGCATCGGGCGGAACGCGGAGTGCCTCGATCTGCTCTCGGGGCGCCTGCTCGAGACCGTCGAGCGCGCGAGGGAAGCCACCGGACGGCCCGTGCACCTGATCGGCCACAGCCTGGGCGGCATGCTCACCCGCTCGCTGGCGGCCCGCCGGCCCGACCTGGTCGCGTCGGTGGTGACGCTCGGCTCCCCGTTCCGCGGGGTCCGCTCGCACCCCCTGGTGCTGCTGATCTCCGAGCGGGTGCGGGCGCGGGTGCGCCGCGACGACCGACCGGACTGCTACACCGGCTACTGCCGCTGCGAGGCGGTCACCGGCCTCGAGGGGGCGTTCCCCGCCTCCATGCCCCAGCTCGCGGTGTACACGCGGACCGACGGCATCGTGGACTGGCGCATGTGCCTGGGCGACGACCCGGCGAGCAACGTCGAGGTGACGGGCACGCACGTGGGCCTGGTCGCCAATCCGGCCGTCTACCGGGCGATCGCGCACCACCTGGCCGGGGCGTCTCGGCCGGCCCCGGCTGCCACCGCTCCGTAGCCTGGCCGAGTGAGCGCCGCCAGAGCATGACGCCGCCGGCGCTCAACCATCGGCTCACGACCCTCGACGCGACCTTCCTCTACACCGAGAAGCCCGTCCAGCCGATGCACGTGGGCGGCTCCATGCTGTACGAGGGGCATCTGTCGCTGGACGTGCTGGTGCGCGCGCTCGAGTGCCGGCTCCACCTGCTCCCACGTTATCGCCAGAAGGTCGTCTTCCCGCCGTTCGCGACGGCGCATCCCACCTGGGAGGACGATCCGGCCTTCGACATCCGCCACCACGTGGCTCAGGTCACCCTGCCCCCGCCGGGCGACGATCGGGCCCTATCCGAAGTGGGCGGCGCGGCCTTCGCGGGCATGCTCGACCGCGATCACCCGCTGTGGAAGCTGATCGTGGTGCACGGCCGCGCCGACGGCAACACCGCGGTGATCTGGAAGGTCCATCACGCGATGATCGACGGCGTCTCCGGCGTCGATCTCACGATGGTGCTCCATGATCTCAAGCCCGACGCGGCGCCACCCGAGCCCCCGGCCACGCCCTGGCAGCCGCAGCCGCTACCGGACCCGCTGACCCTCCTGCAGAACGCGGTCCGCGATCGCGTGACCGAGGTGGCCCAGGCGGTCACCGACGACATCTTCCGCCTGCTCCGGCCGACCGACCTCGAGGGGCGGATCCGGCAGCTCGCCGGAGCGGTCGGGACCACCGCTCCGAATCTGCTGCAACCGGCGCCCCGTACGCCCTGGAACGCCCCGCTCTCGCCGGAGCGGCGCTTCGGGTGGGCCGAGTTCCCGTTCGGCGAGTTCCGGCGGGCGAAGTCGGTGCTCGGGGGCACGGTCAACGACGCGGTCCTCACCGTGATCGCGGGTGGCATGGGCCGCTACCTGCGCGCCCTGGGCCAGCCCACCGAGGGCGTGGAGATCCGCGCGATGTGCCCGGTCAGCATGCGGCGCCCGGACGAGCGCGGGGCGCTGGGGAACCTCGTGTCGATGATCTTCGCGCCGCTCTATGTGGGCGTGCTGGCCCCGGTGGAGCGGCTCGCGGCCGAGCGGGCCGCGATGACGCGACTCAAGGACCAGGACCAGGCGGGCGGGCTCTACGAGATGACCCATCTGATGGACCGGATGGCTCCCGCGGTCCAGGCGGTGGCGGGCCAGCTGACGATGCCGAACACTCTGCTGAACACCGTGTCGACCAACGTGCCGGGACCGCAGATCCCGCTCTATCTGTCGGGGCATCGTCTCGTCGGCTGGTGCCCGCTCATCCCGCTCGCCAACGAGGTCGGCCTCGTCAACGCCATCCTCACCTATGACCAGCGGCTCACCATCGGGGTCACGGTGGATCCGAAGCTGGTGCCGGACGTGTGGCTCTACGTGGAATGCCTCAAGGCCTCGTTCGCCGAGCTGCTCCAGGCGGCCGACGTCGCCGAGACGGCGGGAGCCGGATCCCCGGCCCCCGCCGCCGCGACCCGCTAGGCGCGGGTGTAGATGTCCTTCATCCGGCTCGCGTAGCCGCTCGCCGCCTGCTCGATCTCCTTCGCGGAGGCCGCCGTGGAGGCCTGCAGCCGCTCCGCGTTGCGGGCCACGATCTGCGCGTTGGTCTCGATCAGCTTGGCCGCTCGCTGGGTCGACTCCGCGACCGCCTGAAATCCCTTCCGGTACCACGCGAACGGGTCGCGCCGCAGGTCCTCCAGGGTCTCGGTCGGCGCGCTCGGCATCGGGATCGCGCGGGCCGCGTCCATCGCCGCCGTCTGCAGCTCGCCCATCGCGCGCAGGCCCTCGCGCGCCGCGGTCGAGGACAGCTCGACGAGCTGGCCCACCACCCGCTCGTTGGCCTGGGTGAACGCCGCCACCGCCTCCAGCACCTTGCCCTGCATACCCTCGAACTGACAGTTGGTCGCCATCGCGCTGCTCCTTCCTTGTCCGATCGTTTGAGGAATTCGTGACTGCCCCATGACGTCGATCAGGCTAACACGATGCGTCATGGAGTCAAGGTAAATTTGCTGCGCAGCGTTATCAAGGATGGCCGACCGCGTCATACTCCAGCATCTAATATCTCATCGTCAGATATCCAAACATCTATCATAACTGAGTAAATACAACATCTCATGTCGCTCTTTGCCGAGTTCGTCTTCCCATAGTAGGCTCCGGGGCGTGGACCCCGGCCGCGTATCCGCAGCAAGGCGGCCCCGCCAGCGACGCCTCGCCCGTGGGGCGGGTGGATCCTGGCCATCGCCGAGGCCGGCATCGTGGGTGGCCTCGCCGACTGGTTCGCGGTGACCGCCCTCTTCCGGCGTCCCCTCGGGCTTCCCATCCCTCACACCGCGATCATCCCTGCGAACTGGGAGCTGATGGCCGAGCGCGTGGGCGCGATGGTGGGCAACCGTGTGCTGACCAAGGACTACGTCCGCGGGGAGATCGAGAGCTTCGACCTCGCCGATCTGCTCGCGCGGGCCGCCGGGCGCCTTCGCCCCGACGATCTCGCCTCCGCGGTGCGCGCGGTCTCCCAGTGGATCGTCCTGGAAGTCTCGCCGTCGGCGACCAGCGACCTGGCCGCGTGGCTCGGCCGTCTGGCGCGGGCGCACCCGATCGCTCCGGTGCTGGCGACCGCGATCGAGATCGCGCGCAAGCAGGGCTGGGACCAGCGCCTGATCGAGGCGATGGCGGAGGCGCTGGTCGAGGCCCTCGACCGCCCGGATTTCCGCACCGCGGTCGGAGACCTCGTCGATGAGGTGCTGGCTGGGTACCGGGCCCAGATGAGCCTCTACCCGCGCTTTCTCATCGGCCTCGCCAACGCCTTCGGCCTCATCGACCGGGAGCGCCTGGTGTCGGCGCTGCACGACGCGCTCCGGAAGATCGCCTCCGATCCGGGCGATCCGCTGCGGGTACGGCTCAGCGAGACGCTGGCCGCGCTGCCGGCCCGCCTGCGCACCGACCCGGACCTGACCGCCCGGCTCGAGGCCGCGAAGGAAGAGCTGCTGGCGAGCCCGGCCCTCACCCGGCTGGTCGAGGACGTCGCGACCGGGCTGCGTCGAGCGATCGTGGCGGACCTCGAAGGTCCTTCCTCCGAGGTGGTGAACTGGATCACGGCCCGGCTCGACCGGGCGCGCCTCACCCTCGCCGAGGACGCGGCGCTACGGCAGGACCTCGACGGCTGGCTCAAGGAGCGGGTCACCGAGGCGGTGGACCGCTATCACGATCGGATCGCGCGATTCATCGAGCGCGGCGTGCACGCCCTCGGCCCGGAGGGCGCGGTGCGGCTGATCGAGGAGCACGCGGGGGACGACCTGCAGTACATCCGCGTCAACGGTACCGTGGTGGGCGGCCTCGCGGGGGGAGGGCTCTACGCCATCCACCTCCTGCTGGGCCTGCTCGGCTGACCGGTCCCGGGTCAGCCCGTGGCCCACACGTCGACCAGGTAGCGGCCCTCGGCGGTGAGCCCGTCGAGCCAGGCAAGGGCGGTCCGCTCGTCGGAGCCGGTCTCCTCGCGATGGATCGCCGCGAAGGCGCGCCGCACGTCGGGCGCCATGCGGGTGGCGTCGCCGCAGACGTAGACGATCGCGCCCTGCTGGAGCAGCTTCCACACCTCCGCCCGCTGCTCCCGGAGCTGATCCTGCACGTAGGTCTTCTGCGCGCCCGGAGCGCGAGAGAAGCACGCGAAGAGGCGTGCCACGCCCTGGTCCGCGAAGGCCCGCAGCTCGTCCTCGTAGATGAAGTCCTGCCGAGGGTGGCGGCAGCCGAAGAAGAGCAGCGCGGGACCGACCGCCTGCCCGCGCTCGCGGAGGGCGGCGCGCTCCTGCAGGAAGCCACGGAAGGGCGCCAGCCCGGTGCCGGGCCCGATCATGACGATCGGCGTCGCCGCATTCTCCGGCAGGCGGAAGGCGGAGCGGGTGTCCTTGACGAAGGCGTGGACCGGCTCGCCCTCCTTCTGGTGGAGGAGGTAGCCGGAGCACACCCCGTGAAAGGTCCCGCGGCCCGAGCGCGCTTCGCCCTCCACGATCGCCACCGTGATGCTGCAGCGACGCTCGTGCCGGAGCGGCGAGGACGAGATCGAGTAGTAGCGCGGCCGGAGCGGCGGCAGCATCTCGAGATAGCGATTGAACGGGAGCTGGCAGGCCGGGAACTCGTCCAGGAGGTCGATCACCGACTTGCGCCGCGCCAGGACCTCCTCGCGGTAGCGCGCCTCGTCCTCGGCGAGGGCCCGCAGGCGCGGCCCCGTCCACGGGCACTCGGTGTGCCCGGCGAGCCCCTGGATCTGCTTCCGGGTCGCGGGATCCTGCAGCTCGACGTAGTCGCCGAGCAGGCGGCTCACGCGGACCGGCTGATCCACCGGGAGAAAGGTCTTGCGGCTCCCGGGCAGCCGGAGCCGGATGGACGCGGCGGGGTCGAGACCGAAGCGGGCGGCCACCCGCGCGACGAGCGCGTCCGCGTTGCGAGGGATCACCCCCAGGTGATCGCCCGCGCGATAGGCCACGCCGTCGGGCAGCTCGAGCTCCACGTGTCGGGTCGAGCGCGGCGAGGGATCGGCGCCGGTCCGCGTGTGCAGCTCGCGGTTGACCGCCACCCGCATCGCGCGGGCCCCGAGCGAGTCGACGAACGGGCTCGCCTCCCCGCCCTCGACCTCCTCGACCGTCAGGTGCGCGGTCTCCACCGCCTCCGGGGGCGCCAGCTCGACCCCGAGCGCCGTGGCCAGGGTCCCCAGTAGCGGATCCTGCCAGGCCTGGAACTGCCCGTCGAAGTCCTCCCGCGCATCGCCTTCGCCGCGCGGGTAGAGCCGCTCGGCCCCGAGCGCGGCGAGCCGCTCGTCGATGAGCCGGGGCACCGCCTGGAACGTGGAGGCCCAGTCCCGGTTGCCGCAGCCCCACACCGTGTAGCGCACGCCCGCGAGCGAGACGGTATCCGGCTCGGCCGCGCGCAGCCATTCGCAGAAGCGGACCGCGTTGTCGGGCGGCGTGCCGTTGTAGGACGCCGACGCGATGACCACCGCGCCCTCGCCGGGCAGCCGACCGACATAGTCGTCGAGCGGAGCCACCGTGACCGCGAAACCGCCCGCCTCGCCCGATTCCGCTACCCGGCGCGCGACCTCCTCGGCGGTGCCCAGGTTGGAGCCGTAGAGCACGAGGAGAGGCGTGCCGTGCCGCGGACCCGTCGATGCGAGGATCGGCCCCGCCGCGGCGGCCGTCGCGCGGACCGCCGGACGCCCGGGCGGGTGGCTCCGGTCGCGATCGGGTCGCCGCCGCACCCGGATGCGGAAGCCGTCCGGCTTGACGGTCAGCGTTTCCTTGAGGGCCAGCCGGTAGCGGGTGTGGTCGACCAGCTGGAAGCGCTGCAGGATCATGCCGAGCACGAGCGTCGCCTCGACGAGGGCGAACTGGCGGCCGATGCAGGCCCGCTGGCCGTTGCCGAAGGGCTTGTAGGCGTTGGCCGGACGCCCCGGTGGAGCATGGGCGTGAGCACCACGATCTGGTACGGCTTCTTCATCCGGTACGTCCCGCCGATCGTGGTGTCCTCGTAGGGCGAGAGGGCGAAGACCGGCGCGGTGGGCCAGAGGCGCAGCGACTCCTTCAGCACCTGGCCGAGGTAGGTCAGCTGGTTGACCTGGGCGTAGGTCGGCGGCACCGAGGGGTCGGAGCCGAGGACCCGGTCCACCTCCTCGTGGGCACGGGCGAGCACCTCCGGATTCTGGAGCAGGAAGTAAGTGGCGAAGGACAGGAGGCCGCTCGTCGTCTCGTGCCCCGCGATCAGGAAGGTGATCACCTGGTAGCGGATGTTGAGATCCTCGAGCCGCTCGCCGCTCTTCCGATCCACGCCGGAGAGCATGCAGCTCAGGAGATCCGGCTTCGAGGCGTCATCCCGGCGTTCCTGCCGGCGCTCCTGGATGATCCGGTCCACCATCTCGTTCATGTAGCGGATGTCGGCCTTGAGCTGGCGCTCCCGATCCTTCTTGATCAGGCTCTCGAGCGGCAGGCCCCGCGTCTCCATCGAGGCCCCGAGGGCCCCGATCATCGCCCCCACGAACGGGTGGTTGGCGTCGCGGTAGAACGAGTTGAAGCGGTAGCCGAACCCGCAGAGCCCGATGGTGTCGAGGGTGAGCGACGTCATGTCGTGGGTGACGTCGATCTCGTCGTCGACGTTGAGCCGCTCCCACTTGAGCACCAGCTGCTGGGCGATGTCGACCATCATCGGGTGATAGCCCTGCATGGCGCGCGACCCGAAGTTGGGCAGGAGGATGTTGTGGGCCCGCGACCAGTTCGGCTCCTGGGTGTAGGCGGTGAAGAGGCCGTCGCCCGCGAAGGCACGGAGCCGGCGCAGGGCGCCCTTGACGCTCTTGTCGAAGCGCGTCTCGTCGCACAGCTCGTCGACCAGGGAGAAGCCCGAGACCACCACCAGCGGCTTGCCCATCATGTCGAGCCAGTAGATGGGCCCGTACTGGCGCGCGAGCGTGATCATGTCCTGGATCGGGGTGCTGATCCCGAGCGAGAGCAGGTTGCCCAGGACGAGCGTGCGCGGGGGATGCGGGATCGGGTCGAGGAGGTTCTTCTGGGCCATCGACGCTAGTCGTCGTGATCGGTCAGGCCGGTGACGTCGTATCCCATCACCACCAGGTCGCGGGTGCGACCGGTGTGATCGACCACGAAGTCCTGCAGCAGCGCCTCCGGCCGGAAGCCGAGCCGCTCGAAGGTGACCATGGCCCCCTTCTGGTCCGGCGTCATCTGGGCCACGATCTTGCGGAGGCCACGACCGCGGGCCAGCCCGAAGATCTCGCCGGCGAGGGCCCGGCCCAAGCCCTGGGAGCGGAAGCGCAGCGCGACCTGGGTCCGGATCTCGCCCAGGTGCCGCTGCCAGGCGACCCGGTTCTGCACCAGGGCCGCGTAGCCCGCGATCTCCCCGCCCGCCTCCGCGAGGACAGTGGTGGTGAGCCCGGCCTCGAGGTTGCGCATCCAGTGCGCGACCGCGTCGGGATCGGTGATGTCCATGCGCAGGAAGAGCAGGTCGTCCTCCGGCAGGCTGCGCGCGAACGCGGCGATCGGCGCGGCGTCCGCCGGGGTCATCAGGCGCAGCACGATCGGCGTGCCGTCCTTGAGCTGGACGGTGCGCGGGAGGGCTCGAGCGGGAGACGTCGGTGCGTCACTCATGGGGAGACGTAGTATAGAGGCCATGGACGTCCTGGTCGAGACCCGCCGGGGCCGTGTGCGCGGCCTGGCCGAGGAAGGCCTCGCGGTATTCCGCGGGATCCCCTACGCCCGCCCGCCGGTCGGGCCGCGGCGCTTCGGGCCACCCGAGCCGCCCGAGGCGTGGACCGGCACGCACGACGCCACGCGCTTCGGGCCGTCGGCCCCGCAGAACGGCGCGCTCATCGGGCCCATCATGAGCCTCGGCATCGGCCGTACCAGCGAGGACTGCCTCTATCTGAACGTCTGGACGCCCGCGGCCGACCGCCGGCGACGGCCGGTCCTGGTGTGGATCCACGGCGGAGCCTTCCTGCTGGGCTCGGGCTCCCAGATGCTCTATGACGGCGCGACCCTGGCCCGGCGGGGGGACGTGGTGGTCGTCACCATCAACTACCGGCTCGGTGCCTTCGGCTTCCTTCGCCTGCGCGACCGCTTCGGCCAGCGGCTCCCCGCCACCGGCAACGAGGGCCTCCTCGACCAGGTGGCCGCGCTCACCTGGGTACGCGACGAGATCGAGGCCTTCGGCGGCGACCCCGACCAGGTCACGATCTTCGGCGAGTCGGCCGGCGCCATGAGCTGCGCCACCCTCCTTGGCCTCGCGCGCGCCCACGGGCTCTTCCACCGCGCGATCCTCCAGTCCGGCGGCGCCAACTTCGTGTGGCCCCGCGAGATCGCCACCGAGCTCTCCGACCATGTGCTCGACGAGCTGGGAGTCGCCTCGCCGGAGGCCCTGCAGAGTCTGGGCGCCGATCGGATCCTCGAGGTCCAGCGCCGGTTCTTCGGGGACCTGCTCCTCGGCGAGGACCACGTGCTGGGCGGCCTCTCCGCCACCGGGCAGCGCGTGGCGGGCGCGATGTTCCTCGGCCTGTCCCTCGCGCAGCGACGGTTCGGCCGCCTCACCGCACCCCTCGCCCGCGGGCTCGTCGATGTCCTCAAGCGCCGGGGCCGTCGTCTCCCTGCGGGACGGTCGGACGCGATGGCGCCGCTGCGACGGCTGCGCACCCAGGGCCTCCCCTTCCAGCCGGTGGTGGACGGCGAGGTGCTCCCCGGCCACCCGCTCGCCGCCATCGGGGCGGGCGCGGCCCGCCACGTCCCGCTGCTGATCGGCACCAACCTCGACGAGTCGAAGCTCTTCGCGCCGCTCGATCCGGAGGCCGCGACCCTCGACGAGGCGGGCCTGGTGGCCCGCTGCGAGGAGGCCATCGCGGCCGGGCAGGTCGGCGTCCGGGGAGCCGGGAGGCGCGCGGTCGAGGTCTACCGCGCGGCGCGGGCGGCGCGCGGCGAGCGCGTCGAGCCGGGAGAGCTGTGGTTTGCGATCGAGACCGACCGGACCATGCGCCATCCCGCGATGAGCCTGGCCGCGCGGCAGGCCGCGCATCAGCCGCAGACCTACGCCTACCTGTTTACCTGGCCCTCGCCGGTGCTGGGCGGCATGCTCGGCTCCTGCCACGCCCTGGATCTGCCCTTCGTCTTCGGCACCCTCGAGCATCGGCTGCTCCGCCCGCTCGTCGGCCGGGGCCCGGAGGCGCTGGCTCTCGCCGCGCGCGTCCAGGACTCCTGGATCGCCTTCGCGCGCACCGGACGGCCCGAGCATGGAGGCGTCCCCGACTGGCCGTCCTACGACGGCGCGCACCGCCGCACCATGATCCTGGATCGGCAATGCCGGGTGGAGAATGCGCCGCGCGAGGCGGAGCGCGCCTTCTGGGAGTCGGTGGATCGGGCCGTGGGGCGTCATCCGGGCTAGCGCCCGGATCGCCGCTCAGGCCGCGGACTGGCCGCCGTCGAGGAAGAGGGTCTGCCCGGTCATGAAGTCGGAGGCGGCGGAGGCCAGGTAGACCACCAGCGGCCCGATCTCCTCGAGCCGTCCGGTACGGCGCGCCGGCACGTCGCGGAGGAGCCGCTCGCTGACGCGCGGATCGCCGAAGGCCTCCGCATTCATGTCGGTGACGAACCAGCCGGGCGCGACCGCGTTGACCTGGATGGAGTGACGGGCCCACTCCGCGGCCAGGGCCCGCGTGAACCCCATCACCCCGCTCTTGGACGCGGCGTAGGCGCTGTAGCCGGGCAGCCCCACCTGTCCCAGCACCGAGGCCACGTTGACGATCTTGCCGGACTTCTGGGCGATGAGGTGGGCGGCGGCGGCGCGGCAGCCGTTGAACACCCCGACCAGGTTGACGTCGAGGGTGGCGCGGAAGTCCTCGGGCGACATCTGCGCGACGGGGGCCACGCGCGCAATCCCCGAGTTGTTCACCACGACGTGGAGGCCGCCCAGCTCGCCGACCGTGCGCGCCACCAGCCCCGCCACCTGCGCGTAGACGCTCACGTCGGTGGCGATCGCGAGGGCGCGGCGGCCGGTGGCCCGGACGAGGCGCGCGGTCTCATCGAGGTCGGGCTGGGAGCGCGCGGCGAGCGCCACGTCGGCACCCGCCTCCGCGACCGCCACCGCCATCGCGCGCCCGAGGCCGCGGCTGGCGCCGGTGACGATGGCGACGCGGCCGTCGAGGCGCATCGCCGCGAGGGCTCCGCTATCGGTAGAGGGAATCGAGCAGCTCCCGGTGCTTGTCGGTGATGACCCGGCGCTTGACCTTCAGCGTCGGGGTCAGGAGCCCGTTCTCGACCGTGAAGTCGCCGGGCAGGATCATGAACTTCTTGACCTTCGCGTAGGACTGCAGCTCCCCGTTCCGCTCCTCCACGATGCGCGACACGCGCGCCACCACCTTCGGGTTCTTGGCGAGCGAGGAGGGTTCGGTATCGAGGATGCCTTGCTCCCGGGCATACTTGGCGAGCTCCTCCGGGTTCAGGGTGATGAGAGCCACCGGGTAGGGCCGCTTGTCCCCGTAGACCATCGCCTGACTGATGAACGGATCGCCCTTGAGCAGGTTCTCGACGTTCTGGGGCGCGATGTTCATCCCGCCCGCGGTGACGATGAGGTCCTTCTTGCGGTCGGTGATGAAGAGGAACCCGTCCTCGTCGATCCGCCCGATGTCTCCGGTCGCGAACCAGCCGTCGGCCAGGAAGACCTCCGCGGTCGCCTCCGGCTTCTTGAAGTAGCCCTTGGCGATGTTGGGCCCGCGCCCCATGATCTCCCCGTCGGGCGCGATCTTGACCTCGATGCCTGGCTGCGCCTGCGTAGCCTTCCAGGATGAGGATGCCCGCCGCGTGGAAGAACTCGGCGATCTCCTTGGAAAGCGGGGCGCCGCCCGAGACCGCGAAGCGCAGACGCCCGCCGAGGGCCTCGTGCAGCTTGCCGAACACGAGCGCGTGGGCGATGCGGTGCTTGAAGCCGAGCACGGCCGGGACCGGACGGCGCGCCTGCTGGAGCTTCGACACCTCCCGACCCACCCCGACCGCCCAGTTGAAGATCTTGCGCTTGACCGGCGAGCCCGCCTCCGCCTTGGCGAGGACGCCCGCATAGACCTTCTCGAACACGCGGGGCACGCTGCAGATGAAGTGCGGCTTCACCTCGGGCAGGTTCTCGCGGAGCTTGTCGATGCTCTCGGCGAACGCGGTGGTGAGGCCCCGGTGCACGCCGATGAACGACTCGAGCCGCGCGAAGGAGTGCGCGAGCGGCAGGAAGAGCAGGTGGGTGTCGCCGTCCTGGATCCCCGACATCTTGGCCGCGGACCCGAGCGTGCCCAGGTGGTTGCCGTGGGTCTGGACCACGCCCTTGGGCGGGCCGGTGGTGCCCGACGTGTACACGATGGTGGCGATGTCTTCCGGCCCGACCGCGGCCACCCGGCTCGCCAGCTCCCCGCGGAGCCGCTCGAGGTTGTCCCGTCCGAGGCGCCGCAGCCCATCCCAGGTCATGACCCGGGCCGAGGACTCGCCCTGGTGGCCCTGCATCACCACGATCTGCTCGAGCCCTTCCATCTTGCCCTGCACCTCGAGGACCTTGGCGAGCTGCGCCGGATCCTCGACGAACAGGGTCTTCACCCCCGCGTCGTTGACGATGTACTGGATGAGGTCCGGGGGGTAGCTCGGATAGATCGGAATGGTGCGACAGCCCGCGGAGAAGGCCGCGAAGTCGGCCTGCACCCATTCGGCGCGACTCGCGGACAGGATGCCGATCGCCTCGTCCTTGCGGCGGCCGAGGGCGAGCAGGCCGGTGGCCAGCTCGCGCACGATCTCCCCGACCTCGCGCCAGGGACGGGTGCGCCACGCGCCGCCCTCCTTCCACTGTTGGGCCGGCCGGTCGCCGTCGGTTTCGACCCGATGCCAGAACATGCTCGCCAGCGTCACGTGGGCCATGGTTCCCTCCTCACGCCTGTGTGCGGAGCTCTTTGCGCAGGATCTTGCCGATCGGGCTCTTGGGCAGCGAATCCACGAAGCGGATCTCCTTCGGGCATTTGAAACGGGCCAGGCGGCCCTCGCAGAACGCGCCGATGTCCGCGGCGGTCGCCCGCTCGCCGCTCCGGAGCACGACGAACGCGAGCACGCCCTCCCCCATCAGCTCATCCTTCATGCCGACCACCGCGGCCTCGGCCACCTTGGGGTGGGCGTAGAGGACCTCTTCGACCTCACGCGGGTAGATGTTGAATCCGCCGCGGATGATCAGGTCCTTCTTGCGCTCGACGATGAAGAGGAAGCCGTCCTCGTCGAGCCGGCCCATGTCCCCGGTATGCAGCCACCCGGCCCTCACCGTCCGCGCCGTCTCCTCCGGGTTGCGGTAGTAGCCGACCATGACGCTCCGCCCGCGGACGCAGACCTCGCCCACCTCGCCCGCGGGGAGCCCGCGGTCAAGATCGTCCAGGATCGAGACCTCGACCCCGGGAATCGCGCGACCCACCGAGCCCACCTTGCGCGGGCCGCTCAGACGGTGCGCCGACACCACCGGGGAGGCCTCGGTCAGGCCGTAGCCCTCCCGGATCTTGCCCCCGCACTTCCGCTCGAAGGGCTCCACGATCTCGGTTGGCAGCGGGGCCGCGCCCGAGCCCCACGCCCGCATCGAGCGGGTGTCGAAGCGGTCGGCCTCCGGGTAGTTCAGCAGGTAGATCAGCATGGTGGGCACCGCCGACATCGAGACCGCCCGGAACTCCTGGATGGTCTGCAGCACCGCCTCCGGGTGGAACCAGCGGAGCAGCGCTGCCCGCGAGCCCAGGATGTGGCCGGCGTTCATCACGGTGAGGCCATAGGAGTGCGAGAGCGGCAGGACCGCCACCGCCCAGTCGTCCCGTCCGAGCTCGTTCAGCGAGGCGGCCGAGCGCGCGTTGGACTCGAGGTTGTCGTGGGAGAGGGCCACGCCCTTGGGGAGTCCGGTGGTTCCCGAGGTGTAGAGGATCACCGCCAGGTCTTCGGGGCGCCGCTCCACGGTCGGGAAAGTGTCCGGCTCCCCCGCGGCTTCCGCCGTCAGCGAGCGCGTCGTGCCGTCGCCACCGCCGTCCACCAGCAGGACGTGGTGCAGCGTGGGCAGGACGCCGATCTGCGCCTCGACCTTCCCGAGCATGTCGGCAGACGTGATCACCACGTTCGCCTCGGAGTCGGCCACGATGTGGGCGACTTCCCGCTCGCCCAGCAGGAAGATCACCGGAACGATGACGCCGCCACACTTGAGGATGCCGCCGTAGCTCTGGATCACCTCGGGGCAATTCGGAAGCATCACGACCACGCGATCCCCGGGGCCCACGCCCAGGCGCCGCATGGCGTGGGCCAGCCGAGCGGCCGCCCGCGCCTGCTCGAGATTGGTGTACCGGCGGCCCTCGAACGCCAGCGCGACATACTCGCCGTACTTGTCGAGGCTCTCGTCCGCGAGGCGAGTGAGGGACATGGATCGGGTCACCAGTTCGTGATGAGTTTCAAGAGGTTACCCGTATAGCACGGTCGTCGTAACGCGACGCGATAAAACGCTTGACGCTCATAGCGCACCGCGTTATCCTCGACGGTGCGCGGTCGAAACAACACCAAGGAGCGAAACGAGATGACCAATCCCCATCCCCTGCAGGTGAACGAGCTGATGGCCGAGCTGACCGGACGCACCGTCGAGGCATTCTCGCTGTGGGCCGACGCAAACCAGAAGGTTCTCCAGGAGCTCGTGGATCTTTCCGCCGGCACGGCACGGGAGGGGGCGCGCCTCTACGCCGAGATCCAGTCCTCCGCGCTCGAGGCGGTCAAGGAGGGGCAGGCCTACCTGCTCCGCCGGCAGCACGCGATGCAGGATGCGCCACGCGATCCGCTCGGGGCCTACCGGAAGGGTGCGCTGGAATCGGCGGAAAGCGCGCAGAAGACGTTCCGGCTCCTCGAGGGTACCGCACAGGCCATGACCCGGTCCGCGGAGCGGCTGCAGGTCACCGCCGAGCACGCCGGTCAGGAGATCCAAGCCACGGTCACGCAGCTCGCCGGCAAGGTGCAGTCGCTCTACACCCCGCTCGCCTGAATGATCTGACGGGGGCGGACGCAGGACCGACGCGGGCCGGGTCGCACGACCCGACTCGCGTCGCTACTTCTCGCGCTTCTTCTCGAGCCGCTCTTCGAGCGCGCGCAGCTGCTCGCGTAGCACCGAGACCTCCTCGCGGAGGACGTCGGCCTCGGCGGTGTCGGCGCGCTTCTCCGGCTTGACCGGTTCGGCGCCGGGCGATGCGACGCTCGGCCACCCGGCGCGGGAAGCCCAGTCCCGCAGCACGCGGTCGGCCTCGCGCTGACTCGTCATGAGCCCTTCGAGACTGGAGCGGAGCGACTTCTGCACGAAGTCCTGCCAGGCCTCTCCATGCTTGATGAGCTGGTGCAGGAACCCGGTGGGCAGCGTCGCGCGGTGGTTCCGCTCGTTCTCGAGGATGATCTGCGCGAGGGTGACCGACGTGAGGTCATCGCCCGTCGAGACGTCCACGACGGAGATCTCGCGCCCGGCCCGGATCAGCTCCTCGAGCTCCTCCAGCGTGACGTAGCGGCTCTCCTGCGTATCGTAGAGCTTGCGATTGGAGTAGCGCTTGATGACGTACGCCATGATCGGTGTCAGTCTAGCACCGCGGTCCAGCCCCGACAAGGTGAGCCGGCCGCGGCGACGGGCCGCGACGCCCGACGACGCTCGCTATTTCGTCCGCGGGCGCGCGGACGCGGCGGAGAGCGCGGAGAGACCCAGCATGCCCACGATGGTGGCGCCCTGGGCCATCCACGCGAGCGGCTGAAGCGTCCAGAGCGCGAGCGCACCCATGGGCGCGGTCGATCGCGCGTAGTCGATCGGCGTCCGCGACGGCATCACCACCGCCTCGCCGGTCAGCACGTCCTCGGCCCGCTGGTTGGTGCACACGGTGCGCAGGCGAATCCGGTTTCTCTCCCGGTCGACGTCGATCACCTCGACGCGGGCCGAGATCGAATCGCCCGCCTTCACCGGCTTGAGGAACTTGAGGTCCTGGGAGAGGTAGATGGCGCCGGGCCCCGGCAGCCGCGTGCCGATCACCGCCGAGACGAGTCCGGCGGTCCAGATCCCGGGCGCGATCGGCTCCTTGAACACCGTCTCCGCCGCGTACGCCCGGTCCGAGTGCACCGGGTTGTAGTCGCCGACCGCGTCCACGAACGAGGCGATGTCGCCGTCGGTGACGCGGCGGGTGATCCGGGCGCTGTCGCCCACCGCGATGGCGTCGATCGTCATGCCGATCATGCGCGCTCCGGTCGCCCGGCGGCGTCGGTGGGCCGGCGGAGCGCGCGGTCCAGCTTGTCCTCGAGGGCGTCGATCTTCTCCTCGACCTGGGCCAGGTGGCGGGCCAGCGCCACGACCTGGGCGCGTGACGGCAGGCCGAGCCCGGCGACCGAGGCGTCGATCTGCTGCTCGGCCGCCTTCTTGGCGGGGCCGGAGACATTGAGGAAGCCCTCGAGCTGCTTGCCCATCATCTGCGCGAAGGTGTCGGTGCCCATCGCCTGCTCCAGGACCCGGGACCACGCCGCGATCCACTGGTCGAGGAACTGCTTCCACTGCGCCATCAGATCGGGCGACGGTGCGGTCCCCTGGGTCATCACCTTCGACCACGCGGCCATGCCCTGGTCCATGAAGGGCCGCCAGAAGGCCTGCGGATCCATCGGGGGTGTCCCGGCCGCCGGCCCCTGCCCCATCATCCGGAGCCAGGCCTGCGTGCCGTCCTCGACCTGGCGCTTCCACATGTCGAGCAGCTGCTGGCTGGTGTTGTCGGCCATGACGTCCTTCCCCGGCCCGCGGCTAGGACCGCGCGGCCAGCCAGGACGCCACCTTCGGCCAGCAATGCACCGAGGCGCTGCGTCCGGCGATCAGCGAGATGTGTCCTCCCGGCAGCTCCACGTACTCCTTGTCGCGCGTGCTCACGACGTCGATGAGCGGCTTCACGCAGGCGGGGGGCGCGATGTTGTCTTCCTTGGCCCCCACCGCGAGCACCGGGCAGCGGATCTCGCGCAGGTCCACCCGGCGACCCGCCATCATGAGCTGGCCCTTGATGAGCTGGTTCTGCTGGTAGAAATCCTTGACCCAGTGACGGAAGAACTCCCCCGGGAACGGCAGGTACTCGTTGGCCCACTTGTTGAGCGCGTTGAAACCGGCCACGTAGTCGGGGTTCCAGAGGTTCCACCAGAGGTTCAGATTGGTGTTGAGGTCCATGGTGGGCTTGAGGAGCTTGAAGCCCATCTTGACCATCTCGGCCGGGATGCTCCCCAGGGTGTCGACGTACTTGTCCACGTCGAAGACCCGCGGGTCGAGCCACTTGCCGAACAGCCCCACGTGGGCGAAGTCGATGGGGCCCGCCATGTCGACGTAGTTCTTGAGCGGGAACTCCGGATGGGTCGCCACGAAGCTCGCGGAGAGCGGGGCGCCCATGCAGTAGCCCAGCACCGACATCTCGGAGGCCCCGGAGGCCTCGAGGGCCTTGGCGGCGAGCCGCGGGAGGATCTTGGTGACCGCGTCCTCGACGGTGAGGCCGTTGTCTTCCTCGCCGAACACGCCCCAGTCCACCAGGAAGAAGTCGAAGCCCTGCCCGGTCATGTACTCGATGAACGAGCCCTTGGGCATGAGATCGAAGATGTAGGGCCGGCTGATCCCGAGATTGGGCACGAAGAGGAGGGGGGTGCGCACCGTGCGCTTCGACTCGTACCGCCAGAGGCGCGACTTGTTGGTGCGGTAGATCAGCTGCCGCGGGGTGGGCCCAACCTCGGGCTCCTTGGGGTTCATCACCATCTCGCTCCAGTGCTTCATGCGGAGGAGATTACGGCTGGCCTCCTCCCGCATCCGCGCCAGCACCTCCGGCGACATCGCCGGCATCTCTCCCATCATCGTGAAGAGCTCGTCTTTCATGGCTCCTATCCTACACCCGGCGTGACGCTTCGCGTCAGTCATCTCCGCCGCGCCCCGACCCCGCCCTCGCGGGGCAGCGGGGCCGGGCGGACGCGGCCACGAGACGGGCTAGACCTGGAAGAGGCTCCCCACCTTCATGGCGAGGCCCATGTCGCCCTTCAGCTTGAGCTTGCCCGACATGAAGGCCATCTGCCCGGAGAGCTTGCCGCCGGTCATGTCGAGCCAGTCCTGCGACGACATGGTGAGGGTGAGGTTCGGGCTGGTCGCGGCGCCCTGGGTCACGTTGCAGGCGCCGTCCTTGATGACCGCGTTCCAGGTCCCGCCCTGATCCCCCGTGATGTCGTACTGGATGGTGGCGTTCACCCCCGCGGCCTTGTCGGCGCGGAACCGGGATGCCATGTTGTCGAAGGTCTCCTTCACTGTCGGCATGACCGATGCTCCTTTCCGGTGTCGATCGTGTCCTAGAACGTGAAGAGGTCCATGCCCCCGGTGACGGTGAGCACGGCCCCCGTGATGTAGCGCGCGCGCTCCGAGCAGAGAAACGCGATCGCGCTCGCGATGTCTTCGGGCTGTCCTTCCCGCTGCATGGCCACCCGCTTGACCATGCGCTCGTACAGTGGCGACATGTTCGCATTCGGCCCCACGATGCCGGGAGCGATCACGTTCGAGGTCACATTGTACCGCGCCCCCTCGAGCGCCACCGACTTGGCAAAGCCGATCACCCCCATCTTGCTCGTCGAGTACGCGGTCTGCCCGAAGCCGCCCATCAGCCCGGCGATCGAGGCCATGCAGATCACGCGTCCCCAGCGGCGCTCGCGCATGCCCGGGAACACCAGCTTCGTGACGTTGTAGGTGCCGGTCAGGTTGATGCGCAGGTTCAGGTCCCAGTCGTCGTCCGCGGTGTCCTTGAGCTGACCCATCGTGTAGATCCACCCCGCGTTGTTGACGCAGATGTCGACGGGCCCGACTTCCTGCTCGGCGCGCCTGATCACCTCGGCCAGGACCGCGCGGTCGGTGATGTCGGCCGCGTAGCCCCGCGCGGTGCCGCCCCCGTCGGCGATCTCCTTCGCGGTCTCCTCCGCGCCCTCCGCGTTGAGATCCAGCACGATCACCCGACAGCCTTCCGCCGCGAGGGTGAGGGCGTCCTGCTTGCCGAGGCTCCGGGCGCCGCCGGTCACCAGCGCGGTCTTGCCCGTGAGGCCCAGGTCCACTTAGGAATCCACCTAGCGGCCCTTGAAATCGGCGGGCCGCTTCTGGAAGAAGGCCTGGATGCCCTCGCCCGCGTCCTCGGTGCGGAGCGACTGGAGAAAGGCCCGCACCTCGACCTCGATGGCCTGGTCGATGGGAGCGTGGATGCCGTCGTCCACCGCCTCGATGATGAGGCGCGTGGCGATCGGCGGGCGCTTGGCCAGCTCGCGGGCGAGCGCGCGCGCGTCGTTGAGCGTCTCGCCTTCCTTCGACAGCCGGTTGACGAGCCCGGTGCGGTAGCACTCCTGCGCGGGCACCTGGGTCCCGAGGATCAGGTGCTCGAGGGCGCGCCCCCGCCCCATGAGGCGCGGGTAGCGCTGGGTGCCGCCGAAGCCCGGGATGATGCCGAGGTTGGACTCGGTCTGCCCCATCCGCGCGCCCTCCTTCAGGATGCGGATGTGGCAGCCCATCGCGATCTCGCACCCGCCCCCCAGCGCGTGCCCGTTGATCGCGGCTACCACCGGCTTGGGGAAACGCTCGATGCGCCGCACCACGCCGTTGCCGAAGCGGATGAAGGTGGCCACGTCCGATCCCTGGAAAGCCGAGCCGAGATCGGCGCCCGCGCAGAAGATCTTGTCGCCCGCGCCGGTGATGATCACCGCGCGCACCGCGTCGTCCGACTCGAGCTCGGAGAGCGCCGCGTTCAGCTCCCGCATGAGCGTCTCGCTGATGGCGTTCGCGGGCGGCCGGTTGAGGGTGACGATCGCGAAGCGCTCCTCGCGGGTCAGGATGAGGGTCTCGTAGGCCATCGGGTAACTCCTCCGTGCGTGAAGGCTAGGGGCGGGCGGCCACGCCCTGCAGGAACAGGTCCGCCACCGCCGGCGCGGTATCCACGAGCCGGTAGCCGCGCTTGCCCAGGACCCACGACGTCGCCATCTGGTCCATCGCGCCGAAGAGCACCTTGGTGGCCACCTTCACCGGCAGGTCGGCCTTGAAGTGCCCCTGGCCGACGCCCTCCTCGAGGACGGAGCCGATCAGGGCGAAGTACGCCGCGACCTCCTGGCTCGACGCGCCCCGGAAGAACTTCTGACCCTGGCGCAGCTCGACCTGCACGACCTCGGCCAGGTCGGGATCCTTCTCCAGCATCTGGAAGTGAAGCTGGACGAGCCGGCGCACCTTGGCCACCGCGTCCGGCTCGCCGCTGATGGCCCGCCGCAGAGACGCCTCGAACGCGGCCATCTTCTCGCGGAACAGCGTGATGAGGATGTCTTCCTTCGTCTTGAAGTAGAGGTAGATCGTGCCGGCGGCGATGCCCGCCTCGCGCGCGATGTCCGACACCCGCGAGTTGAAGTAGCCCTGCCGCGCGAAGACCCGAACCGCGGCCTCGATGATCTGCTGGGGCTTGTCTGGATCGCGCATGGGAAGAGATGAACCGCGGTTCATTCTATGCGGCGCTCCCGGGGGCTGTCAAACGGAAGTCGGTCGCGAGCCGCGTGACTGGCAGCTCGCGATGTACTCCTGCAGCCGCGTGAATTCTCGGGAATCGAGGTTGGCGAAGACGAGCACCGCGCCGCCCTCGTACGCCTCCCATACCACCGCGGGCAGCCGCAGGCGATCGAGCCCCGGCCGGGCCGGCAGCTCGATCACCACCACGTCGCCATCTACCAGGGGCTGATCGGTCCGCACGCGGCCGCCCGAGGCGCTCAGGTCGACGGTGTGCCCGCTCGCGGTTCCCGCGGATCCGCCCTCGACCCGGATCGGCAGGCTCACCGGCACCCGCGGGAAGCGCCGCCGCATGTCGCTGCGCGAGACGAACGGGGTCACCCGCCCCGCCGGCGAGTCCGACATCTTGAGGAACGCGACGCCGATGCTCTCGCGGTCGCGACGCACCACCGTGCCGACCATCTCGAGCCGTCCCGCGTCGCCGGGCAGCGTGACCCGCACCGTCACGATGCTGTTCGCCGCCGCCTCGGTGTCCGACCGCACCTTCATCCCGGAGAGACTCAGGTTCACGACCTCGCCGGACACCACGCGCCCGTCGCTCGATTCCACCGTGGCCGGCCACGCCGCCGCCGCCCTCGGGAACGACCGCCGATCGTGACCGCTCATCACTCGACCCTGACGTGTCGGAGGCCTTCCTGTCAACTCCTGCGGTCGAGCGGCTCGCCTTGACGCCTCGGAGCCCCGCGCGTACGATGCCGCACCATGACCGTCAAGTACCGCATCGGCATCATGCCGGGCCCGTGGCCGCCCGGCCGCGACGGCGCGGGCTTCCTGTGGACCCTCTGCGACATGCTCGAGCGGAGCGACGTGGACTCGATCTGGCTCTCCGATCGCCTCTCCTCCCCCGCCCCAGTCCCCGAGGTCATGACCACGCTCGCCGCGATCGCCGCGCGCACCACCCGGCTCAAGTTCGGGCCCAGCGTGGTCGTGCTCCCGTACCGCACGCCGGTGGTGGCGGCCAAGGAGATGGCCACGGTGGACTGGCTCTCGCAGGGGCGGCTCTTCCCCGCGGTGGGGGTGGGAGTCGAGCTGCCGCGCGAGTTCGACGCCTCCGGCGTGCCCTTCGCCGAGCGCGGGCGCCGCACCGATGAAGCCATCCGGGTGATGCGCCTGCTCTGGACGCAGGACGAGGTGACCTTCCAGGGCGACTTCTACAAGCTGGACCGGGTGTCGATCCTCCCCAAGCCGTGGCAGACGCCTCCGCCGATCTGGATCGGGGGCAAGAGCCTAGCCGCCATGCGGCGGACCGCGCGGCTCGGCGACGGCTGGATCCCGTCCTTCATCACGCCGGACGAGATGCGGGCCGGGATCCAGCAGGTGCACGACCTGGCCGCCGCGGCGGGACGCCAGGTGCCGGAGGATCACTTCGGCACCCTCATCAACTACGCGCTCGCCGACTCGGAGGCGGCCGCGCTGGCGATGGCCCAGCCCTACATCCCGCGCGGACGGGTGGACGAGTCCACCATGCGTCAGTGCACCGCCTTCGGACCGGCCGGGCGCCTGCTCGAGAAGGTGGAGGAGTACGTGAAGGCGGGCGCCTCGAAGTTCATCCTGCGGCCCCTCTGCCCGCCCGATCGCATGCTCGAGCAGCTCGCCCTCGTGGCCGAGCACGTCTGCCCGGAGTATCACCCCCGCTGAGATTAGGCCCGCCTCGCGCGGCCTCGTATACTGCAGGCATGCACCGACTCGAACGTCTGGCTCTCGCGCTCCTCGTCGCCCTCGCCCTGCCGTCCCTGGGCGGGTGCTCGCTGGTCACCCTCGACTTCCAGCCCAAGATCCGGCCGCTCGAGGAAGAGACGGTGGAGGGCAAGGGGTCGAGCAAGATCCTGATGCTCGACCTCTCGGGGATGCTCTCCGAGGACCTCCCGAGCTTCTCCCTGGGCGCGCCGCCCCCGCGCGTCCCGCTCCTGGCCCGCGTGCGGGAGGAGCTCGCCAAGGCGGAGAAGGACGACCACGTGCGCGGCCTGATCGTGCGCATCAACAGTCCGGGCGGCACCATCACGGCGTCCGACGTGCTGTACCACGAGATCCTCACCTTCAAGCAGCGGAAGAAGGTCCCGGTCGTCGCCGCGATCATGGACGTGGGCGCCTCCGGAGGCTACTACGCGGCCCTCGCCGCCGACACCATCGTGGTCAACCCCACCACCATCACCGGCAGCATCGGGGTGGTGATGGTAACCCTCAACGCCCAGGGGCTGATGCAGAAGATCGGGGTCGCGCCGCTCGCGATCAAATCGGGCCCCATGAAGGACGCGGGCTCGCCGTTCCGCTCCCTCACCGCGCCCGAGCTGGCCGTGTTCCAGACCATGATCGACGAGATGTACGGCCGCTTCGTGAGCCTGATCGTGCAGTCGCGCAAGCTGCCCGAGGACCGGGTCCGCGCGCTCGCCGACGGTCGCATCTACACCGCGGATCAGGCCCTCCGCCTCGGCCTGGTCGACCGCATCGGGTACCTCGAGGACGTGGTCGAGCTGACCCGGGAGGCCGCGAAGCTCGACGAGGCGCGGGTGGTGATGTACCACCGCCCCAAGGAGTACCGCGCCAACATCTACTCGAGCAGCCAGGCGCCGGCCACCGCGGAGAGCACCCTGGGCCAGTTCGCGACCGCGCTCGGGGTCAGCGGGCCGCGCTTCCTGTACCTCTGGTGGCCCTAGGCGGGCGGCCCGGTGGTGGCCCTAGGCGGGCGGCCCGGCTGAGCCGAGCCGGGGCCGGTCCCGGTCGAGCGCGTCGCGGACCTTGTGTCCGAGCGCGGCGGGCGTGAAGGGCTTCTGGATGAACATGGTGTCCGGCTCGAGGACCCCGTGGCGCACGATCGCCTCGTTCGTGTAGCCGGACATGTAGAGCACCTGCAGCTCGGGCCGGAGCGGGCGCAGTCGCTCGGCGAGGGCCCGCCCGCTCTGCCGCGGCATGATGACGTCGGTCAGCAGCAGGCGGATGGGCCCCGCGTGGCGCTCCGCGATCAGCACCGCGTCCTGGGGATCGCACGCCTGGAGCACGGTGTAGCCGCTCGCCTCCAGGATCTCGCGCGCGAGATCTCGCACCTCCGGCTCGTCCTCCACCAGCAACACGGTCTCGTCACCGGGCGGCACCGGGGCGGCCGCCGACCTCGTCGGGCCGGGCTCACTCGCCTGCTCCGCCACGCGCGGCAGGTAGATCTTGAAGCTGGTGCCGCGCCCCCGCTCGCTCGAGAGCTGGATGTCGCCGCCGCTCTGCTTGACGATGCCGTACACGGTGGCCAGGCCCAGGCCGGTGCCCTTCCCGGGACCCTTCGTGGTGAAGAAGGGCTCGAACACCCGCGAGCGTGTCTGCTCGTCCATTCCCTCTCCGGTGTCGGTCACCTCCAGCATGACGTAGGGCCCGGCCGGCACCGTGAGGTGCCGGCTCGCGTAGGCCGCGTCGAGCTCCACCTCGGCGGTCTCGATCGTGAGGCGGCCCCCCTCGGGCATCGCGTCGCGGGCGTTGACGACCAGGTTGACGATGACCTGCTCGAGCTGGCCGGGGTCGGCCCTGACGCGTCCGAGTCCCTCGGCGGGAATGACCGAGAGGTCGATGTCCTCTCCGATGAGCCGGCCCAGCATCGGCTCCATGCCGGTCACCACCGCGTTGAGGTTCAGCACCTGGGGCTGGAGCACCTGCTTGCGGCTGAAGGCGAGGAGCTGATGGGTGAGCGCCGCGGCGCGGTCCGCGGTGCTGCGAACCAGGGTGGCGTCCCGGTGGATCGGCTCCTCGGGGCGAATGCGCGAGAGGATCAGCTGCGCGCGGCCCGCGATCACGGTGAGCAAGTTGTTGAAGTCGTGGGCGATCCCCCCGGCGAGGCGCCCGATCGCGTCCATCTTCTGGGACTGGCGGAGCTGCTCCTCCAGATGGCGCCGCTCCCCGATGTCCTTGAGGACGCCGAGGGTGCCGACCTCCGCGCCGGCCGGATCGCGAAGCATTGCGATCGACGCGCTGACCTCGACGCGTCGGCCGTCCTTGGCGAGGAAGCCGGTCTCGTAGTTCCGCAGCGGACCCTCGAGGACGAGACGCTGCCGTACCACCCGCGCCTCCTCGATCCCGCCCGGATAGAGGTTGGCCACCGCCTCTCCGATCATCTCGTCGGCGCGGCAGCCGAACATCGCCTCGGCTCCCCGGCTGAAGTAGGTCACCCGCCCCTGCCCGTCGGTGGTGACGATCGCGTCCGGGGAGTGGTCGGTGATGGACTGGAGGAAGTCCCGCGCGTCCCGGATCTCGCGGTACAGGGCCGAGTTCTCGAGGGCCACCGCGCCCTGGCCCACGAACGCGGCGAGCAGGGCCAGCTCGTCCTCGGTGTAGGTACGGCCCGCCACGTCGCCCAGGCCCAGCACCCCGATGACCCGGTCCCCCGCCTTGAGCGGCATCGCGAGCACCGAGCGGAACCCGGCCGCGCGCACCTGCTCCGGGGCCCAGGCCGGCAGCGAGATCTTCGGGTCGTCGAGCACGTCGGGGGTCCAGACGCACCGCTCCTCCGCCACCGCGCGGCCCGCGACGCCCTCGCCCACCATCATGGTCCGGCCGCGCCACGTCTCCGCGTCGCCGATGCCCGCGGCCGCGATGCAGAGGAGCTGCCCGGTCTCCCGCTGCAAGCGGTAGAGCGTCGAATGCCGGGCGTCGAACACCCGAACCACCGAGGTCGCGATCTGGCGGGCCACGTCCGCGGGCTCGAGTCCTCCGGCCAGCTCGCGCCCGGTCTCGATGAGGGCGGCGGCCGACATCTCGGTGCGGCGGCGCTCGGTGATGTCCGAGTGGGCGATGACCGCGGCGCCCCCTTCGAGCGGGGTCACCGTCAACATGAACCACCGCGGGTCGTCGGAGCTGTGGCTGGCGTAGTCGAGGGTGAAGATCGGCAGCTCGCGCCGGAGCACGCGGGCGACGCCCGCCTGCGCCCGGGGACTCCGCGGGCAGCCCGCCAGCGTCCCGTCGCGGCAGATCGCGAAGTAGTCCAGGCCCACGCCCTCCGCGACCGCGGGGCCGGCGCCGTTCTCCCGGCCGAAGCGCCGCCACGCCTCGTTCGCGGCCGCGATGACGCCGTGGTCGTCGACGATCACGGTCATCGCGGGGAGCGCGTCGAGCAGGACCCGGCCCAGTCCTCCGGCCCATGCGCCCGGCGTCGCCGGGCCCGAAACGGCACCGGCCGACGTCCCACGCACCGATCCTCGACCGCCACCCATGGTCACGCGCTGGTCCGCCAGAGCTCGATCTCCCGCGCTACACCGAGCGCTGGAACTCCCGCGCGGAGATCCCGTACCGCTTCATCTTTCCGTGCAGCGTGGTGTAGTTCGTGCGCAGTAGCCGCGCCGCGTGGCTCTTGTTGCCGAGCGTGCTGGCCAGCGCGCGGCGGATCGCCTCCACCTCCGCCCGGGTCACCGCCGAATCGACGATCTGCCGGAGCGAGAAGAGTCCGACGCGCATCGGGGCGCGGCTCGCCGCCGGCGATTCGGCCAGCGGCGGTCGCGGAGCCTCGACGGCGGGCTGGGACGGGGCCCCGAGATCGGGGACGGAGAACCACCGCGGGGCGGCCTCGAGAGTGCTCATGTCTTGCTCTCCTTCAGTGGTGGTGACGTGGTACGAAGCCACACTGATAGCCGGGCAAGGGCAGTGCCAAGGCGCGCGACCCCGAGTCGAGAGCCGGGCCCGAGCGATTCTCGCTACTTACGTGATCGACCGGGTGGGGCGCGGCCGGTGGAAAGCGCGGACAATAGCGGAGCGGCACCAGAGCTATGGCGGGGGCGCCATAGGAAGACGGCCAGGGACGGACGCCGGTCTAGCGGGGCGTGAAATCCCGGGCGGAGATGCCGTAACGCTTCATCTTCGCGTGGAGCGTGGTGTAGTCGGTCCGGAGCAGGCGCGCGGCCTGGCTCTTGTTGCCCTTGGTCGACTCGAGCGCGTGGCGGATGACCTCCCGCTCGGCCTGTCCCGCGGCCAGCTCGGCGACCTCGCGCAGCGAGAGGTCCTCGCCCATCGGCTCGGCGGCCGCGCGCGACGGCGCGGGGACCGACGCGCTGAGCGCGGGAACATGCTCGGGCGTCACCACGTCGGTCGCGAGCAGGGCGGCCTTGCGCACCACGTTGCGCAGCTCGCGGACATTGCCGGGCCAGTCGTGGTGCAGCAGCACCTGCATGGCCTCGTCCGCGATCCGCCGCACCGGCCGCCGCAGCTCCATGCTCACCTCGTCGAGGAAGCGCTGCGAGAGGTGCATGATGTCCTCCCGTCGGCTCCGCAGCGGGGGCAGCGCGATCGTGAACTCGCTGAGGCGGTAGTACAGGTCGGCGCGGAACCGCCCGGCCTTCACGCTCTCCTCGAGCTCCGAGTTGGTCGCCGCGATGATGCGCGCGTCCACCGCCACCGCCCGCGTGGCGCCGAGCGGGTTGACCTCGCGCTGCTCGAGCGCCCGCAGGAGCTTCGCCTGGGTGGCGAGCGGCACGTTGCCGATCTCGTCGAGGAACAGGGTCCCGCCCTTGGCCAGCTGGAAGTGGCCCTCGCGGCGGGCCTGCGCCCCGGTGAAGGCGCCCCGCTCGTGCCCGAACAGCTCCGACTCCACGAGCGTCTCCGGGATCGCGCCGCAGTCGACCGCCACGAACGGCGCCGGCCGGCGCGGGCTCTGCTGGTGGATGGCGCGCGCCACCAGCTCCTTGCCGGTCCCGGTCTCGCCCTGGACGAGCACCGTGAAGTTCGACTCCGCCACCTGGGTCACCTGCTGGATCACCTGCGCGATCGCCGGGCTGCCGCCCATGCGCTCGGCCAACGAGCTGCCCTGCCCCTGCCGCTTCAGCTCCTCGATGCGCGAGTGAAGCCGGTGGCGCTCCACCGCGCGCTCGAGGGTGAGGATCAGCAGCTCCACGTCGAAGGGTTTGGTCAGGTAGTCGTAGGCTCCCAGCTTCATCGCCCGCACCGCGGTGGCCAGGTCCGCGTGCGCGGTGCAGATGATGACCGGGACCTCCCCGTCGAGGCGCTTGATCTCGGGAAGCGCGTCCATGCCGTTCATGCGCGGCATGCTCAGGTCCATCAGGATCACCGCGGGGCGCTCGCGCGGCACCGCCTGGAGCGCGGCGGCCCCGTCCTCGGCGGTGACCACCTCGTAGCCCTTGTTCTGGAGGACCGCCGCGAGGAGCGATCGAATCTCGGCCTCGTCGTCGACCACCAGGATCTTGATCACCGGATCATCCCGTGGCCCGGAGCTGGTAGATGGCGACGTGACGGATCGACGCCACCGGCCGCGTCCCCTCCGCCACCAGGAGCAGGTCCAGCTCCACGAACTCGTGCCCCTTGCCCCGGAAGAGGTTCTTCACCTTGGCGCGCGTGGCCAGACGCTCCCCCAGCCGGGGCACGGTGAGATGCTGGCCGTGGCTCTCCACGTGGATCCACGGGCTCACCCGCACGTTGCGGTCCAGCGCCCGGTTGGCCTGATCGAGGTAGAGCCCGGGGTGCGCGGGGGCGTCGGCGTCCCGGTAGACCGGCAGCGTGTCGCTCACGCGCGTGAGGAACGCGTCGATCACCGACCGCTCGAGCAGCAGCTCGGGCGAGCCCAGGATCGTGTGCCCCGCGAGGTGGGCCCGGGTCGCCACCGGTCGCTCGGCGGGGAGCGGAGCGGCGGGATAGGCGGCCAGCTCCGGCAGCGCCAGCAGCGGACCGAGCGGCAGCCCCATCGTCGCGGTGGCACACACCTCGTCCTCGTCGTTCACCACCCGGGCCTGGATCGTGACCTCGTCCTTGGAGTGCGCGGCGACGCTCGTGCGCACCGTGACCGGCTGGCCGAAATAGACCGGCTTGGCGAAGCGCACCGAGAACCGCCCGTGATCGAGCCACGCGCCGCCGAGCGCGGCCACCACCGGGCGCGTCATCCACGCGTAGACCGTCACCCCGGGCACCAGCCCGCCGCGAAACCCGAACTCGCGGGCGAGCCCGTCCTCGTGGATCTTGTTCTCCCACGCGTCGTGCGTCGGGGTGGCGCTCACCCGGTATTCCGGGAGCTCGGTCCCCACGACGAGGGCGTCGAGGCTCATCCCGTCCTCAGGGCTTAGGAACGGTGCCGCCGTAGCCTCCGGCGAGATCCTGCTCCGCGTTCCATCGGACCCAGGTCGTCTCGAGCGGATCCACCGCAATCGCGACCGGCTGAGCGGGAACGCCCGACGCGGGAACGACGAGCTGCTGCGGGCCCGTCAGCGTCCGCTCCCACTGCCGGTCCGGCCCCGCGCATACCGCGCTCCCGTGATGGACCTGCACGAGCAGGGCGCCGTCCGCGCTGCGTCGAAGCCCCGCCCCGGCGCCGCGAACCGTGACCACCGCCGGCCCGGCCCGCACCTCGATCTGCGTCGGCGCGGGGCTGCCCGGCATCACCGCGACCCAGAGCCATCCGCTGTCGAGCCGGATGCGGGTCGGGCCCGGCGTGGTCGCGGCTCCGTCGGAGGCCATCACCGCAATCTGCGAGTGCGAGCCGAGCCGCAACGCCTGACCGCTGGCGGTCCGGATGGTGACTCGCCCGCCCAGCTGGGTGCGGAGGCTGTCGCCTTCTCCCAATTCGGCCCGCAGGGTCGCCGGCGCCCACGCGGGCGTGTCCTTCCGGTGCAGCTCGGCGACACCGCCGAGCGTCACGAGCTGGGCGGGCAGCTCGCGCGGCTGCGCCCACGCTCCGGGGGCGACGGCACCGACGAGAACGACCCCACCCAGGACGGCCGCCCGCAAGATCTTGGGCACGCTCAGACCTCCGTGGACTTCGGTTGGTGTCCCGGACAGCGTAGCACGGGCAGGCGTGGATACTTCGCAAACGCCGGGTCCCGACTCGCGAGCGCGCAGAGCCAGAACGCAGATCCGCGTCCCGACACGATGCAGCGACCGTGGAGGCAGCCGGCGCAGAGCCCGGGGTCTTCGGTCGACGCGCGCGCTCCCTCCGGCGGCCGGGAAATGGCTAGCGGCCGGTGAAGCGCGGGGGCCGCTTCTCGAAGAAGGCGGCGATTCCCTCGCGCGCGTCGTCGGACAGTGCCACCAGCGTGATCAGCTCCCGGAGATAGCGCAGCGCCGCGCCGGCGCCATCACGATCAGCGGGAGCAGGCCGACCTTGCTCTCGGGCAGGCCGAAGACCGCGTCGTCCGCCGCCACCACGATGTCGGCCCCGGCGGCGAGCCCGCAGCCGCCCGCCAGCGCGTAGCCGTGGACCTGCGCGATGACCGGCGTGCGCATCCGGGCCATGTGCTCCAGGATGCGGCCGAGCCCGCCGAAAGACTCGCGGGCCTGGAGCGTGGTGCCGCGGTCGGCCACGCGGTTGAGGTCCGCGCCCGCGCAGAACGCTCGCTCCCCGGCCCCGCGCAGCACGATGACCCGCGCATCCGGATCGTCCTCGAGGCGGCGCAGGGTCGCCTCCAGCTCGCGCAGGAGGGCCTCGTTGAGGGCGTTGCGCACCTCGAGGCGGTTGAGGGTCACGCGGGCCACGCCGTCGGCCACCTCCACGAGCGGGACCGGCTCGCTCACTCCGCCTCCTCGTCGAGCAACGCGAGGAACTGACTCAGGATGCGCGCGGTGGCCCCCCAGACCAGGTCCTCGGCCGAGACCTGGTAGAAGAGGACCGGGTGCGGCTCGCCGTCTCGCTCCCACAGCTCGGTGCGGAAGATCGCGGGGTCGCGCAGGGTGGCGAGGGGCACCTCGATGACGCGCTCGATCTCGCGCCCGTCCGGCTTGAACACGACCGGGGCCCGCACGATGCCCACCACCGGGGTGATCACGAAGTTGGTGGCCCGCGTGGGGGTGTCGTCGAGCAGGCCCAGCACCTCCACCGCCTCGGCGGGCAGCCGGATCTCCTCCCACGCTTCGCGCAGCGCGGTCTCGACACGCGAGCCGTCGCCGGTCTCCACGACCCCGCCCGGGAACGAGAACTGCCCCTTGTGGTGGGGCACGCCGGACGTCTTCTTGGTGAAGACCAAGTGGGGACCGTCGCGATCCGTGACCGGCACCAGCACCGCCGCCGAGACCAGATCGCTGCGGTCGAGGGCCACGCGCGGGCGGCGGCTCAGCGCCGCGTCGAGGCGTCTCCGCAGGGCCTCCAGGTCCATCCGGCGGTCAGACGAACCGGCACGACACGCTGCCGAGGCGGGTGAAGGAGGCGCGCGCGGACTGGCCCGCGACGGGACGCAGCACCTTCGAGATGGAGCCGGTCAGCACGATGTCCCCCGCGCGGAGGCCGCGCCCCATTCGGCCGAGCGTGTTGGCGGCCCACGCGAGCGACACCAGTGGGTTGCCCAGTACCTCGGCCGCGGTCTGGGTCGCGACGATCTGGCCGTCCTGCTCGAACACCACGCCCTCGAGGGCCAGGTCGAGGCCTGCGAGCGGCGTGAGCGGCCGGCCCAGCACGATAGCGTTGGTATACACGCCGTCCGCGATCACGTCGACCCCGCGCGGGGTGCCGCTCAGGCGGAAGTCGATCAGCTCGAACGACGGCATGGCTCCCTCGACCGCGAGCAGCGCGGAGGCGGCGGTCACCCCCGGTCCGGCCAGGTCCGCCTTGAGGAGGAACGCGACCTCGACCTCGACGCCGGGCGCGATGAAGCGCGCGACGGGTACCGCGTCCCCGCTCCCGAAGACGCCGGAGCCGAGCAGGAAGCCCAGCACCGGCTCGGTCACTCCGTGCCGCTCCTGGAGCGCGGCGGTGGTGAAGCCCACCTTCCATCCGATCACGCGCTCGCCGCGCCCGATCAGGGCCTGCTCGAGCTCGCGCTGGAGAGCATACGCGCGCTCGAGCGTGAGATCGGGCGTGGATTCGCTCAGCGGGCTCGCCGGGCGGCGCCCCAGGCGACCCGCGAGGAGATGCTCGACGAGAGAGGCGGTCACGGCGCGGCCCGACTCAGCGGGCCACGGGCCGCGGTTGCAGCCGATCGACGACCGCGGCCAGGACCCCTGCGGCGCTCCCGCGCACCAGCAGGTCGGCCTGGGCGTCGTGCGGGGTCTCGGTCAGGTTCACGATCGCGAGGGTGGCGCCCGCATCCTTAGCGTGCAGCGGCATGTAGGCGGCCGGGTAGACGACGAGGGACGAGCCCACCACCACGAACAGATCGCTGGCCCGGGCCCGGCGCTCCGCCTCCGCCAGCTCCACCCGCGGCATCGCCTCGCCGAACATGACCGTGCGCGGCTTGATGATGCCCCCGCAGGGCGGGTCGCACATCGGAATCGCCACACCGGCGTCGAGCCACTCCTGGACCCGCTCCCGCTCGTACGCCGTCTCGCAGGTGAGGCAGCGCGCGCGGGTGGCGTTGCCGTGCAGCTCGATGACCCGATCGGCCGGAAGTCCCGCCCGCTGGTGGAGGTTGTCGATGTTCTGGGTGATGACGCAGTCGAGCTTGCCGAGCCGCCACAGGGTCACCAGGGCGTGGTGCCCAGGATTCGGCTCGGCCCGCCGGATCACCGGGAAGGTGGTGCGGCCAAGCTCCCAGTAGCGGCGGCGGCCGGCCTCGCTGCCCATGAAGTTCTGGAAGGTGAACTCGTTGGGATCGAAGCGGTCCCAGACCCCACCCGGGCTGCGGAAGTCGGGGATGCCCGACTCGGTGCTGACGCCGGCGCCGGTGAACGCGACGATGCGGCCCGCTCTCGAGACGAGATCGGCCAGCCGCTCGACCTCGGATGGCATCACGAGCGGCGCTTCTTCTTCGCTTTCGGGGGTTTCCTGGTCGGCCGCTTCTTGGCCGCTTTAGGCTTGGCCTTGGGTCGGGCCGTGGCCGGACGGGCCTTCGGTCGGCCGGCCAGGTGCGCCTCGTTCCGGGCCCCGACACCGCCCCGCATCCGGGGTCCGCCCGCGATCGCCTTGATCCACGCGGCGAGATCGGCGGCCAGCTCGGGGTAGGCGTGGTCGCGGTAGGTCTCGAGCGCCCGGAGGGCGGCCGGGTCCTTCCACGGCTTCAGCACGAACGGCGCCTCCGGATCCTGCGTGTCGAAGGGCGCTTCGGTGGCCATGGTCATCACGATGTAGCGCCGGGTCAGCTCTGGCATCTCGATCGCCTCGCGTCGCTCAAGGGGGGCCGCGGTGCGCCCGCCCGTCGCGCGCTCAGGGCTGGGAGAGAATCGCGACCTCGGAAACCGATCCGGGGCCGCCCAGGTTGCGCGTCAGTCCGATATCGCGGATCATCGCCAGCTTCTCCTTCGTGCCCATCGCCCGCTCGAGCCGTCCAAGCGTACTCTGGGGTCGGCCGGACCTGCAAGCCTCCCGCCCGGTCAGCCGAGCCCGAGCAGCCGCGGGACCACCAGGGTGACCCACGGCACCAGGATCACGATCAGGAGTCCCACGCACATCATGTAGACGTAGGGCATCATCGCGCGGGTCGCGCGGTCGCCCGGGATGTTGGCGATCCCGCAGGCGATGAAGAAGCCGACGCCGATCGGAGGCAGAAACAGCCCGATGCCGGTGGCCGCGACCACCACCGTGCTGTAGTGGATCACGTCGATGCCGAGCCGGCTCACCACCGGCATGAAGGTCGGCAGCAGGATCACCACCGCGGGCAGCCCCTCCAGCACCGCGCCGAGCACGATGAAGAGCAGCGCGGTCAGGGCGAGGAACACGAGGTTGCCGCCGGGCACCGCGAGCATCGCCTTCAGCAGGAGCTGCGGGATCTGCTGCACCGCCAACACCCACGCCACCACCGCGGCGGTGCCGAGGAGGAAGCACACCGCGGCGGTCACCACCGCGCTGTGGACGAGGATCCGGGGCAGGTCGGCCCAGGCGATCTCGCGATACACGAAGACCCCGACGATGAACGCGTAGATCACCGCGAGCACCGCGGCCTCGGTCGGGGTCACCACCCCGCCCAGGATGCCGCCGAAGATGATGGCGGGCAGGCCGAGCGGGATCACCGCGTCGGCGAAAGCTCGCCCGATGTCGCCCCAGGAGGCCCGCGCCCGCGCCTCGATGCCGCTCCGGCCCGCGTCGTACCAGATATAGGCCATGATCGCAAGGGCCAGGACCACCGCGGGCAGGAAGCCGGCCGCGAACAGGGCGGCCACCGAGACGTTGGCCACCGAGCCGATCACGATCATGAGGATGCAGGGCGGGACGAGGATGCCCATCGCGGAGGCGGCCGAGACCACCGCCACCGCCTGCTCGGGCCGGTAGCCCGCCCGCAGCATCGGCGGGATCATGGTGGAGCCGATGGCGGACACGTCGGCCACCGTGGAGCCGGAGATGCCGGAGAAGATGTACTCCGCGACCACCACCGCCATCGAGAGACCGCCCCGGATCCACCCCACCAGCACCTGGGCGAGCCGGACCAGCCGCACCGCGATGCCGCCGGTCTCCATGAAGGCGCCGGCCAGGATGAAGAGCGGGATCGCGAGCAGCACGAACGAGTCCACGCCCTCGAAGATCTGCTTCACGATCACGGTGAGCGGGTACTCCCCGCTCCACCAGAGGCCGATGAAGCCGGCCACCCCGATGACGAAGGCCACCGGGATCCCCAGCAGGAGAAGGACCGCGAAGGAGACCGCGATGATCGGGATCATGCCGCGGCCGCTCCCGGCACCCCGCGGAGGGCGCGCCAGAGGTGCGGCAGGCTGTAGAGGACGATCAGGGCGCCGCCCGCCGGCACCGACAGGTAGACGTACTGCTTGGAGAGGCCCATCACCGGCGTGCGCTGGAACTGGCCCAGCTCCACGAGCTTCCAGCCCTGCTGGATCAGGAGCAGGCCGAAGCCCATCACGACCAGCACTCCGACCACGTGGGCCACGCGGCGGAGCCCGGGCGGAAAGCGGTCGACCAGGAGGTGCAGGCGGAAGTGGGCGCTGCGCCGCACCCCCACCGCCGCGCCCAGGAACACGATCCACACGAAGAGGAGGCGGGCGATCTCGTCGTACCAGGTGAACGTGCGGGCCATCACGTAGCGGGAGAAGACCCCGAGAAACACGTCCGCGCACAGCACCACCATCATCACCAGCAGCAGGCCCTCGACGACCTGGGACAGCGCCCGGGCCACCACGGACTACTTCGACGCCGCCTGGACCGCCGCCCGGAGCCGGGTCATGAACTCCTTGCCCACCTGGCCTTCGACGTAGTCGTAGGCCGGCTTCATGAGGGCCTGGAACGCCCGGATGTCCTTCACGTCGTTGATCTGCACTCCCGCCTTCTTCATGACGTCGAAGTCGTTCTTCTCCTTCTCGACCTCGAGCCGGCGGTGAAGCTGACAGGCGTCCTTCATCGAGTCGTCCACCACCTTCTGGACGTCGCCGGGAAGAGCCTGGTACTTCTTGAGGTTCATGAACCAGGCGATCGGCGGATACGAATGCCGGGTCAGCGAGTAGTACTTGGTCACTTCCTGAAACTTGTCCGAGGTGAACGTGAACGACGGCAGCTCCATCCCGTCGATCGTCCCCTGCTTCATCGCGAGGTACACCTCGACGTAGGCCATCGGCACCGGGTTCGCGCCCATCGCCTTCATCATGGCCACGTACGTCGGCGACTCCTGCACGCGAATGGTCTGCCCCTTCATGTCGTCGGGGGTGACCACCGGGCGTTTGTTGGACATCATGTTGCGGAAGCCCCAGCCGCCGCCGAAGCAGAAGGCCTTCAGGTTCTTGCTCTCCATCTTCTTGAGCAGCTCCTGCCCGAGCGGGCCGTCCATGACCTTCCACACCTGCTCCCGCGTCGACCAGAGGAAGGGAAGGTCGAGGGCCTGGTAGAGCGGCTCGAACATGCCGCCCACCGGCGCGCTGCCGATCGCGACCACGTCGATGGTGCCGAGCTGCACGCCCTCGAGATGCGCGCCCTCCCCCTTGGCCAGCGCGTTGGCGATGTGGACGTCGACCTTGATCCGGCCCCGGCTCTTTTCCGCGAGCTGCTTGGCGAAGTGTTCCATCGTGTCGTTCAGCGGGTTGCCGCCCGCGGTCACCGTGCCCGCCTTCCACGCGTACTGCGGCGCGGTCTGGGCCGGCGCGACGGAGGCCGCGCCCACGACCGCGATCGAGCACAGGATCAACACGAGAGCCAGGCGACGGGGCATGGTCAGTTCTCCTCGGAATCGAGTGCGAGCGGAACGGGGCCGGGTCGCGTCATCGGGAGCCGCCCCTGTGTAGCACGCGGGCTCCCGGAGGGTCAAGGCGGGGAGCCCCTGGACTTCGGCCCCGGGCCGGGGCAGGCTGGGGTCGCGGCCGCCGCCGCGGCCCACACTCGCCCCACCACGGAGGAGCACGATGACGGAGCCGACTCTCGATGGGCTGCACGGACGCCTGGAGCGCCTCGAGCGCGAGGTCACGTGGTGGCGTCGCGCGGGCATCGCGGCGCTGGCCTGCGTGGGACTGCTCGGCGCGGTGGCGGCCACCGTCAGCACGAACCCGGACGAGGTGAAGACGCGCCGGCTGGTGATCACGGACGGCGACGGCCGCGCGCGCGCCCTCTTCACGGTAGACGACAGCGACCGCACGCGCCTGTCGCTCACCGATCGCGACAACGGCACCACCGCCGATCTCACCGTGGTTCCGGGGCAGTCCGCCGCGCTCTCCCTCGCCCGCGCGGGGGCGCAGGCGCAGCTCGCCACCACCGGCGACAACGGCCAGCTCTCGGTCAGCACCCGCGGCCAGCGAGGATGGCTGGTCGCGGCCCCGAGCGGGTCGAGCCTCGGGCTCGGCAACGAATCGGGCAAGCCGCAGATCTCGCTCGCCACCAGCCCCACGCTCGCCCCCAGCCTGCTGCTCTCGGATCGCGACGGCAACGCGGTGTGGAAGGCTCCGTAGACGAAAATCGTCGCTTTTCTCGACAATTTGTAAGCGCGGGGGCGCAGGCGGCCCCGTCTTATCAGCCGGTTAGATCCCCTGCCCCGTGGCACTTCTCTTGCTCGATCGGTCACCCCTTGGAGCCTCTTCATGCCCCAGGGACCGATCAATCGTGAGGTGGCGTTCGCCGGCCAGCAGGTCCGGCGCAAGGTCATCTTCGCCCTCACCCTCTGCTCGGTCCTCCCGCTGCTGCTCCTCACTTATGCCTTCAGCACGCCGGTCCGCGAGCTGCTGGGCCCGCTCGCCGGCCTGGCCGACGCGATCAGCATCCCGGCGCTCCTGGTCTTCACCGCGATCCTGATGGCGGGCGGCGCCTTCGTGGTGTGGGACATCGCGACCGCGCTGTCGCGCGCGGCGCACATCAGCAACGAGGAGAACCCGGCGCTGCCCGTCGAGCCCGGCCGCAAGGACGAGATCGGTACCCTCATGAGCTCCTTCGCGCGCATGCTCGCGACCATCGAGCAGCAGTCGCACGAGATCAACGAGTTTCCCCGGCGGCTCGACCAGCTCATCCGCGAGGCCTTCCGCGACTCCCTGACCAGCCTGCCGAACCGGGCGCTCTTCATGGACCGTCTCGCCCACGCCCTCACGCGCGCCGAGCGAGCGGGCACGAACCTGGCCGTGCTCTTCCTCGACCTGGACCGCTTCAAGATCCTGAACGAGACCCTCGGGCACGAGGTCGGCGACCGCCTGCTGGTGGAGGTCGGGCATCGCGTCGCCGCGTGCCTGCGGCCCGAGGACACGGTGGCCCGCCTGGGCGGCGACGAGTTCGGCCTGCTGCTCGAGGACACCGCCGACCTGGCTGGCGCCACCGCGGTGGCGGAGCGGGTCTCCACCGAGATCCAGCGTCCCTTCGTGGTCGAGGGTCGCGACGTGCTGATCTCGGCCAGCATCGGGATCGCCCTGACCGCGGGCGGCTCCATGCAGCCCGACGAGGTGCTCCACAACGCGGATCTCGCGATGTACCAGGCCAAGGCCGAGGGGCGCGGGCGCTACGAGCTCTACCAGCCGGGACTCAGCGTCTCCACCCGCGAGAGGCTCGACCTGCAATCGGACCTCCGCACCGCGGGCGCCCGCCAGGAGCTGACCCTGCGCTATCAGCCGGTGGTGACCCTCGCGACCCTCCGGCCGGTCGAGGTCGAGGCCCTCATCCGGTGGGATCACCGGCGTCGCGGCGCCCTGCTCCCTGCCGATTTCATCGCGCTCTCCGAGGAGACCGGCTTGATGGTGCCGATGGGCCAGTGGGTCCTGCGCGAGGCCTGCCGTCAGACCCGGGCCTGGCAGGGGGACGGCTCGGCGACGCCCCCGCTGGTGGTGGGCGTCAACCTCTCGGCGAGCCAGTTCGAGCGCGACGCGCTGCCCGAGGAGATCGCCACCATCCTGCGCGAGACCGGCCTGCAGCCGAGCCGGCTCCAGCTGGAGGTCAGCGAGGCGGTCCTGATGCGCGACGACCCGCGCATGCTCCACCGCCTGGAGGCCCTCAAGGGCATCGGGGTGCGGCTCGCCATCGATGACTTCGGCACCGGCTACGCCTCCCTCTCCTACCTCAAGCGCCTGCCGGTGGACGGCCTGAAGATCGACCGCTCGCTCGTCAAGGGCGTGGGCAGCGACACCGAGGACACCGCCATCGTCCGCGCGGTGGTGGCCCTCGCCCGCAGCCTCGGCATCGTGGTGACCGCGGAGGGCGTGGAGACCGCCGAGCAGCTCTTCCAGCTGCGCGCCCTCGGCTGCGAGCAGGGCCAGGGATACTACTTCGCTCGGCCGGTCTCCGCCGACCGCTTGCCCGAGCTGCTGTCGAGCCTCGACGCCGACGACCGGCACGGGAGTCCCTCATGTCTTGGGTAGCGCTCCGGGCGTTGCTGCGCACCATCCTCATCCGCCTGGCCGGGATCGCGATCCTCACCGGCGCCCTCGGCATCGGGCTGGGCTGGCTCCTCGACGTGGTGGCCTCCGAGCCCGAGTGGACCGAGACCGCCGCGATCGCCCAGCGAGCGGTGGATCGCAGCGGCCTGCCGGAGCTGCTGGCCGGCCAGAGCGCGCGCAGCCCCAAGCGCTGGGCCGACGAGAGCGCCCGATTCGTGCGCGACCTTCCGGGCGTCGTTCAGATCAAGGTGTGGGATCCCCAGGGCAACGTGGTGTGGGCGGTGCAGTCCGGGGCGATCGGGCAGCACTCCGAGGGCCAGGAGCTGCGGGACGCCCTCGCGGGCCGGGTGGCGGTGCGGTTCACCGCGCTGGCGCCGCCCACCGCCGCCGCCGAGAACTTCGTCGCGCCCAACGTCGCCGACCTGTACGTGCCGGTCTACACCCCGGGCGCAGCGCGCGTGGTCGGCGTGGTGGAGCTGTCGCAGGTGCCGTTGCGCATGGATGCGGCTCACGAGCGCTGGAGCCAGGTCGCGTGGATCATCGCGCTGGCCACCGGCGGCGGCCTCTGCCTGATCCTGCTCCCCGCGGCGTGGCGGAGCCATCGACGGGTCCGCGCGCAGGCCAGCTCGACGGCCCAGCGCTCGGCCCACCGCACCCAGGAGCTGCAGCGCACGACCGAGCAGCTCCGGGAGGCCCTGAAGGCGGTCAAGCAGCGCGCGCAGGAGACCGACCGGATGCTCGAGGTGACGGAGGCCATCGGCTCCGCGCTCGAGCAGAAGCAGCTCTTCGAGGTCATCGCCCACGGAGCCGCGCGTGCCTGCCGCGTCGACCGCGGCTCGATCTTCCTGCGCGACAAGTCGGGCCAGCTCATGGTGCCGGTCAGCTCGCAGCTCGCCGACCAGTCCACCGCGGAGACGAGCGGCGACGGCGCCGAGTCCCTGCGCGCCCTGGCGCTCGAGGAGATGCCGCCCTTCCTGCTGGAGGCGGTGCGCCGCCAGGAGCCGGTCGTCATCTCCGACCCCGGGAGCGACCCCCGGGTGCCGGAGGGCTGGGTCGGTCTCTTCCAGGCCAAGTCTGCGCTGGTGGTGCCGCTCATCCACCAGGGCCGCACCGCCGGTGTCCTCATCCTGGACCACCTGAAGACCCTCCACGTCTTCACCGAGGAAGAGATCCGGCTCGCCACCACCCTGGCCGCCCAGGCCGCGGTCGCGCTCGAGAAGGCGCGCCTGTACGACGAGATCCAGCAGCGGCTGCAGCAGACCGAGACGCTGCTCGCGGTCAGCCAGGCGATCGGCTCGGCCCCGGACCTCACCGAGGCCATCCGCCGCACGACCCGCGAGATGGTGCGCATCCTCGGCGCCGACGCCGGCGTCGCGTGGTGCGTGACCCGCGGCGGGGACCGCTTCATCCCGCTCGCCGGCTACCACCTGCCGCGGGAGCTGCGCGAGCCGCTCTCCGGCCTGCCCCTGGCCCCCGACGATCCGCTCATCGACCTGGTCAAGCGCCTCCGCACCGCGCTGCAGTCGAGCAACAGCAAGACGGACCCGCGCTTCAACCAGCCGGCCCTGAACCTGATGCCCCACACCTCGCTGCTGGTCCAGCCGGTCCAGGTCAGCGACGAGCTGCTCGGCATCTTCGCGATCGCCTGGGTCCGCGAGGCCCACGCCTTCACGATGGACGACATGCGCCTGGCCGACGGCATCGCCAAGCAGGCGGCGGTGGCCATCGAGCTGCACCGCACCCAGCGGCACATCATCGAGCAGGAGCGCCTCAACGCGGTCGGCAAGATGGCGAGCGGCCTCGCCCACGACTTCCAGGAGCCCGGCAAGGCCACCAAGTACCTGCAGCTGATCATGACCGGCGTGGAGGACGCGGCCAGCGTGGTGAGCCGCCTGCGGGAGTTCTACCGCAAACGCGAGGAGGGCGAGACCTACCGCCCGCTCTCCCTCAACCAGATGGTCGAGCAGGCGGTGGCCCTCACCCGACCGCGGTGGCGCGACGAGGCCCTCGGCAGCGGCCGCACGATCCTGGTCGAAGCCGACATGCGCCCGATTCCCAAGATCCTCGGCAGCGAGTCCGAGCTGCGCGAGCTGCTGACCAACCTCATCTTCAACGCGGTCGACGCGATGCCGGAGGGCGGGAACATCCGGATCCGGACCGGCATGCGCGAGGCGCCCGCCGGCGAGGAGCCGCGCACGACCCCGCCGGTGCCCCACGTGTTCCTCGAGGTGAGCGACACCGGAACCGGGATGACCGAGGAGGTGCGCCGGCGCTGCCTCGAGCCGTTCTTCTCCACCAAGGGCGAGCGCGGAACCGGCCTGGGCCTGCCGATGGTGTTCGGCATCGTCAAGCGCCACCGGGGCACGCTCGACATCGAGAGCGCGGTCGGGAAGGGCACCACCTTCATCCTCCACCTGCCCGCCGACGCGGTCCAGACCCGCGAGGTGCAGCAGCGCACCCAGGCGCCGAGCGGCCCGCTCCACGTGCTGGTGGTCGACGACGAGCCGATCGCCCGCGACGTGCTCACCGAGTACCTCACCGGCGACGGCCACACCGTGCAGACCGCGGTCAACGGGCGGGACGGCTTCGAGAAGTTCAAGGCGGGCCGGTTCTCGGTGGTCATCACCGACCGGGCGATGCCGGAGGTCGGCGGCGATCAGCTCGCGGCCATGGTCAAGGAAGCGTCTCCCGCCACCCCGGTCGTCCTCCTCACCGGCTTCGGCGACCTGATGAACGCGGCGGGCGAGAAGCCGGACGGGGTGGACCTGGTCGTGAAGAAGCCGATCCGACTCGGCACCCTCCGCGAGGTCCTGGTCAAGATGACGGACCCGCAGGCCGCCGCCGCGGCGGCCCCGGCCGCCCGCTGAACGGGCGCCCGGCCCCGGACTCCGCTAGCCCACCATCGACTCCGGCCGGACCTCCCGGTCGAACTCCTCCGCGGTCAGGTACCCGAGCTCCACCGCGGCCTCCTTGAGGGTGAGCCCCTCGGCGTGCGCCTTCTTGGCGATCGCGGCAGCCCGATCGTAGCCGAGCCGGGGCGCCAGCGCGGTGACCAGCATGAGCGAGCGCTCGACCAGCGCCCGGATCCGCTCGCGATCGGGCTCGATGCCCTGCGCGCAGTGGGTATCGAACGAGGCGCAGGCGTCGGCGAGGAGCCGCACCGAGTTCAGCACGTTGTGGATGATGAGCGGCTTGTAGACGTTCAGCTCGAAGTGGCCGGACGCGCCGCCGAAGCCGACCGCGACGTCGTTGCCCAGCACCTGGGCGCAGACCATCGTGAGCGCCTCGCACTGGGTCGGGTTGACTTTGCCGGGCATGATCGAGCTTCCCGGCTCGTTCTCGGGGATCCGCAGCTCGCCGATCCCGCAGCGGGGCCCCGAGGCGAGCCAGCGCACGTCGTTGGCGATCTTGGTGAGGGCCGCGGCCAGGGTCCGGAGCGCGCCGTGCGCCCCCACGAGCGCGTCGTGGGCGGCCAGCGCCTCGAACTTGTTGGGCGCCGACACGAACGGGCGCCCGGTCAGGTCTGCGATCGCGCGCCCCGCGCGCTCGCCGAACCCGCGCGGGGCGTTGAGTCCGGTGCCCACCGCGGTGCCGCCGAGGGCCAGCTCCAGAATCCCCGGCATCGCGGCCAGGATCTGGCCGAGGGCGCGGTCGAGCTGACTCGTCCAGCCGGAGATCTCCTGGCCGAGGGTCAGCGGCACCGCGTCCTGGAGGTGGGTGCGGCCGATCTTGACGATGTCGGCGAAGGCCCGCGACTTGGCCCGCAGCGTGTCGCGCAGGCTCGTCACCGCGGGGACGAGCCGCCCTTCGATCTGCTCCACCGCCGCGATGTGCATGGCGGTCGGAAAGGTGTCGTTGGAGGACTGGCTCCGGTTGACGTCGTCGTTGGGGTGCACCGGCTGCTGCGAGCCGAGCCGCCCGCCCAGGATCTCGATGGCCCGGTTGGCGATCACCTCGTTGGCGTTCATGTTGGTCTGGGTGCCGCTGCCGGTCTGCCAGACCGACAGGGGGAAGTGCGCGTCCAGGCGCCCCTCGATGACCTCGTCGGCGGCGGCCCCGATGGCCCGCGCCTTGTCCTCCGGCAGCAGGCCCAGCTCGCGGTTCACGAGCGCGCACGCCTTCTTGAGCACGCCGAGGGCCCGGATGATCTCGCGCGGGAAGCGGTCGTCGCCGATGCGGAAGTGCTCGAGCGACCGCTGGGTCTGGGCGCCCCAGTAGCGGTCGGCGGGCACCTCGATCGTTCCCATCGTGTCCTTCTCGGTCCGGGTCGTCGCCATGAATCCCTCCTCGGGTTGCTTGAGCGCGTCGTCGCCATCGCATAGTATCGGGCGCAGGGAGAGCACACAAATGGACTGCTGCGCTCACGAAGGACCCGCCGCGGGCGACGCGCGCTTCGACCTCCAGCGGGTGGCCGACGGCGTCCACGTCGCGGTGGCCGCCCCCGCCTACAAGGTCAACTCCAACACCGCGATCATCGAGAGCGACGACGGGGTCGTGATCGTCGACACCCATTCCAAGCCCTCCGCCGCGCGCGTGATCGTGGATCGCGTGCGGGAGCTCACCGCCAAGCCGGTCCGCTTCGTTGTCAACACTCATTTCCACTGGGACCACTGGCACGGCAACGAGGTCTATCCGGCCGCCTACCCCGGCGCGGAGATCATCACCAACCAGCTCACCCGCGAGGCGATGGTCAAGAAGGGCCTCAAGCGCATCCAGGACCACGTGCGGCAGGCGCCCGCCGAGGTGGCGCGGGTCCGGAGCGAGCTGGCCGCGGCCACCAGCACCGAGCAGCGGGCGAAGCTCCAGGCCGATCTCCGGCTCGCCGAGTCGTACCTCGCCGAGGTGCGCGCGCTCAAGCCGGCCCTGCCCACCATGGCGTTCGAGCGCACGATGAAGCTCTACCGCCGCGACCGCGAGATCCACCTGCTCTACCTGGGCCGCGCCCACACCGAGGGCGACGTCTTCGTCTACCTGCCGAAGGAGCGGACGGTCATCACCGGCGACGCGGTCATCGGCTGGACGCCCTACATGGGCGACGGCTACCCGGAGGACTGGGTCACCACCATCGACCGGCTGGCCGAGCTCGACTTCGACACGATCGTCATGGGCCACGGCAACCCGGCGGGGCGGGACTGGCTGCGCACCTTCCGCGGGTACATCCACGACATGGTGGAGGCGGTGCGCGAGGAGGTCGCCACCGGCGCGAGCCTGGACGAGGTCAAGCAGCGGGTGCCCGCGCGCCTGGCCCCCACCTACGAGAAGGCCTTCGCGACCTACGAGCACTACCGGCCGTGGCGCGCCGGGCTCCACGCCAACATCGAGCGGACCTACGCGATGGTGAGCTGAGCCGCATGGCGGAGACCGACCTCTTCAATCCGCTCTCGCCCGCCTTCCACGCCGACCCCTACCCGTTCTACCGGCACCTGCGCGAGACCGATCCCGTCCACCTGAGCGCGCTCGGTCTCTGGATCCTCACCCGCTACGAGGACTGCGTCACGTCCCTGCGCGACCCGCGCTTCGGGCGCGACGGCTTCGAGGCCATCCTCTCGGCCCAGTACGGCGAGGAGTCCGAGACCGGCCGCCTCCCGCGCTCCATGCTCTTTCGCGACCCGCCCGATCACACCCGCCTGCGGGCGCTCGTGAACCGGGCGTTCACGCCGCGGGTCATCGAGGGCATGCGCGGGCAGATCCAGGGCGTGGTGGACCTCCTGCTCGATCGGGTGGAGCGCCAGGGGCGGATGGACGTCATCGGCGATCTCGCCTACCCGCTGCCGGTGACCGTCATCTGCGACATGCTCGGCGTGCCGGCCGGCGACCACGAGCAGATCAAGGAGTGGTCGTCGGACATCATCCGGAGCCTGGATGCCATCGGCATCCCGTCCGACGAGTCGATCGTGGAGCGCGGGCGCATCGGACGCCGCGGGATCGCGGACTACTTCCGCGCCCTGCTCCCCGAGCGCCGCCGCCACCCGCGCGCGGACCTGCTCTCCTCGCTCATCGCGGTCGAGGAGCAGGGCGACCGGCTCACCGAGGGCGAGCTGCTCGCGACCTGCGTGCTGCTCTTCATCGCGGGCCACGAGACCACCGTGAACCTGATCGGCAACGGCCTCCTCGCCCTGCTCCGGCACCCGGCGGAGGTCGAGCGCCTCCGGCGGGAGCCGGCCCTCATCGGCAGCGCGGTGGAGGAGCTGCTGCGCTACGACAGCCCGGTGCAGCGGACGGCGCGGATCACGAGCGCCGACGTGGAGCTGGGCGGCAAGACGATCCCGAAAGGCGCCTTCGTCGTCACCGCGATCGGCGCCGCCAACCGCGATCCCGCCCACTTCCCGGACCCGGATCGACTGGACGTCGCCCGCCCCGATAATCGCCACATCGCGTTCGGCTTCGGCATTCACTTCTGCCTGGGCGCCCCGCTCGCGCGGGTGGAGGGCCAGCTGGCGCTGGGGACGCTGCTGCGACGGATGCCGCGGCTCCTACTCGCCGATGAGGCCCTCGCCTGGCGCGAGTCGTCGACGCTCCGCGGCCTGAAAGCCCTCCCCGTCGAATTCTGACCCCCACCCTCTCCCCTCTGGGGGAGAGGGCAGGGTGAGGGGCGTGCGCTACTTCAGACCGTCGACGCTCGCCTTCGCCGCCTGACCGTCCTGGGGCGCGGTACCGCCGGAGACGCCGATAGCCCCGATGATCTTGCCGTCCGCTATGAGGGGGATCCCGCCCTCGATCGGGCTCGCCCCGGTCAAGCGCAGCAAGCGGAGGTTGGCGCCGCCAGTTCCCGACGCGGGCCGGCAGGCTAGAGCAGCGTACCCCGCAGCACCAGGTACGCGACCGAGAAGTAGATGACGAGGCCGGTGACGTCGACCAGGGTCGCCACGAAGGGAGCCGACGCGCTCGCGGGGTCGAAGCCCACCCGGCGGAGGACGAACGGGAGCATCGAGCCAGCGAGGGAGCCGAACATCACCACCCCCACGAGGGCTCCCCCCACCGTGGTCGCGATCAGCGGCCAGTGCGGCCCGTAATCGTAGAAACCGAGAACCTGCCACGCGGAGATCCGCACGACGCCGATGGCGCCCAGGATGGCGCCCAGGGCCACGCCCGCGGGGACCTCCCGCATCGCGATCCGCCACCAGTCGCCCAGCGTGACCTCCCGGAGCGCCAGCGCGCGGATGATCAGCGAGGTGGCCTGCGAGCCGGAGTTGCCGCCCGAGCTCATCACGAGCGGGATGAAGAGGGTGAGCACGATGGCCCGGCTCAGCTCGCCCTCGAAGTACTGCATCGCGGTGGCGGTGAGCATCTCGCTCAGGAAGAGGGCGCAGAGCCAGCCGGCCCGCTTCCGGATCATGGTGCCGAAGCCGATCTTGGTGTACGGCTCGTCGAGCGCCTCGACGCCGCCCAGCTTGTGCAGGTCCTCGGTCTGCTCCTTCACCATCGCGTCGATCATGTCGTCCACCGTCACGATGCCGAGGAGGTGCCCGCCCTCGTCGACCACCGGCACCGCCAGCAGGTCGTACTTGGCGATCAGGCGCGCGGTCTCCTCCCGGTGGGTCCACGGGCCGACCGTCACCGGCGGCTGCCGCTCGCCCACCTCGAGCAGCGTGCGCGCGGGATCGGCCATCACCAGCTCGCGGAGCGTGACCACGTGCACGAGGCGCCGGTCCACCGGATCGAGCACGTACACCGCGTAGACCGGCCGGTGCGGGTGCCCGCCGCCGCGGATCTGAGCGAGAGCGCGCTCGACCGTCCAGGTCGCGGGCGCCTCCACGTGCTCGGTGGTCATGATGCCGCCCGAGGTGGTCGGAGCGTAGCTCAGGAGCGAGCGGAGCGAGGCGCGCGTGGCCTCGTCGATCGTGGGCATCAGCCGCGCCCGGGCCCGGTCGGAGAGGCCGCGGAAGACCTCCACGCGCTGATCGGCCGACATCGCGGTCATCAGGGCCACCGCCTTGTCGGTGGGGAGGTGCTCGAAGAGGTGAGCCCGGTGATCGAGCTCGGGCTGGTTGACCGCGCGCACCGCCAGGTCGAACGGCAGCGCGGCCAGCACCCGCGCGGCCGCCGCGTGGTCGATGGCGTTCAGCGCTTCCGCCACGTCGGCGTCGTGCGCGGTCTCCAGGGTCCGCGCGATCTGCCCGGCCTCGTGCTGCTCCGCTTGACGCTCCATGATCGGGTCTCCCCTAGGGACTCGGCTCTCGCGGGGCCGCCGCGAAGCGGCGCAGGTTGCCGTGGGCGCGACGCCCGTCGGGCTCGATGTCGAAGCCGCTCGCCTCGACCACACGCTCGGTGTCGCGGTTGGGATGGCATCCGCCGCTCACGCGCGTCCAGGCCGGCTGCAGCCAATCTTGGAGGTGGGCCTTCCACGGCTCGGTCGAGCGCACGTGCTCCAGCATCCGGAGCCGGCCGCGCGGCCCGAGCACGCGCCGGGCCTCGAGCAGGCCCCGCCGGGCATCCGGCACGCAGCAGAAGACGAGGCCGCTCAGCACCGTGTCGAAGCACGCGTCGCGGAACGGGAGGGCCTCGGCGCTCCCCGCGACCAGGGGCACCCCGGGCGCACGGCGCCGGGCCCGCTGCAGCGACGACCAGGACGGGTCGAGGCCGATCGCGGCCGACCCCGGCAACAGGAGCGGCAGGTTCCGACCGGTGCCGCAGCCCAGGTCGAGCACCCGCCCGCGTGCCCCGGCAACCAGCCAGCGCCGCCAGCGCGCGAGACCGAAGGCCTCGAACGCCGCACAGACGGCGTCGTACAGCCACGGAATCTGCTCCACCCCTCGCATGACGGCCGGCCCATTGTAGCCCGGCCTTCCGTCCGGGCTGGCCTCGAAGCGCGGAAAGCCGTAGATTGCTGGGGGCCGCGGATCCCGGACGAGGACCCGCGGCCGGGGAGCGGACCATGGCCATTCGGATGGAGCGCAGTGACACGGTGGCGACGATCGTGATCGATCGCCCGGAGGCGCGCAACGCGGTGGACGGCCCCGCCGCCCGCGCGCTGACCGAAGCCTTCCGCGAGTTCGAGGCCGACGACTCGCTGCGCGTGGCGGTGCTCTGGGGCGCGGGCGGCGTCTTCTGCGCCGGCGCGGATCTCAAGGCGCGCGGGACCGAGCGCGGGCTCACCCTGTCCGCCGAGGGCGACGGGCCGATGGGTCCGACCCGCATGGCCTTCAGCAAGCCCACCATCGCGGCGGTCGAGGGCTACGCGGTGGCGGGCGGCCTCGAGCTCTCGCTCATGTGCGACCTGCGGGTCGCGGGAGACACCGCGATCTTCGGCGTCTTCTGCCGCCGCTGGGGCGTGCCCCTGATCGACGGGGGCACCGTCCGCCTGCCGCAGCTGATCGGCCTCTCCCGGGCCCTCGACCTGATCCTCACCGGCCGTGCGGTCGACGCGCGCGAGGCCCTCGCGTTCGGGCTCGCCAACCGGGTGGTCCCCGGAAGCGACCGCCGCTCCGCCTGGGAGGGCGTCGGGCTCCCCCTGCGCCAGGCGATGGCCAACGAGTTCGCGCTCGGCAAGGCCACCGCGGATACCGGCGAGAGCCAGGCGGGCGCGCGGCGCTTCGCGGCCGGCGCGGGCCGGCACGGGCAGTTCTGATCTCGAACTCATTCCTCCAAGGAGACCGCAGTGCCTGACAAGACTCCCCCTGACAAGACTCCCCCTGACAAGACTCCCCCCGACAAGACTCCAAGGGTCTACGTCATCCAGGGCCGTGGCCAGCGCGACTACGCCGATTGCCAGACCGCGCTCGACCGGGTGCCCGCGCGCATGGAGTCCGTGCCGTTCATCGGCGACGCGGCGGAGGTGATCGAGCGCACCCGGGACGCGGACGCCCTGATCGTGTCGTCGTCGCCGGTCACCCGACGGGTCATGGAATCGCTCGAGGGCCTCAAGGTCGTGGTGCGCACCGGGGTGGGCTACGACGTGATCGACGTTCCCGCCGCCACCGAGCTGGGCGTGGTCGTGGTCAACGTGCCCGACGTCTGGATCCGCGAGGTGGCCAACCACGCGCTCGCGCTGCTGCTCGCGTGGAACCGCAAGATCGTGGTCCTCGATCGCGAGATCCGCGCCGGGGTGTGGAGCGGACGGGTCCC